>Ga0102931_1002088_pt1 | contig 9980 bp, 9 predicted proteins | sample SalPonR1_C_D1_MG_FD_79282 | JGI IMG/M metagenome (GOLD analysis project Ga0102931, IMG submission 79282) | Salt pond soil microbial communities from South San Francisco under conditions of wetland restoration - Salt Pond MetaG R1_C_D1_MG | ecosystem: Environmental > Aquatic > Marine > Intertidal... | reverse complement strand
TAATCTTTTATTTTAATAGCATCCTCCATCTTAAGAGGGCCATCACCATCAAAAACAGTTATTCCATCATTACCACCAAAATATTTTGGAGCTATGAAATTATAAAATTTATCAACTAGCTTTTCTTTTAAAAAAGAATGATTTACTTTTCCCCCTCCTTCTATTAAAATACTACTTATTTTTCTTTTATGTAATTTTTTTAATAATCTTTTTAAAGGAATATTTCCATTTTCATTAATTTTTAGAGATAATAACTCAACATTTTCTTTTTTCTCATAAAATTTCTTTTTATCAGCATTTACCTGATCACCATGAACAATAAGTGTTTTAGCCTCAGAATTCTGAATTATAATCTTTGCATCCTTAGGAGTTTTTAATTTTGAATCAAGTATAATTCTCAATGGATCTTTTCCCACAATATTTTCAGGTCTAGCAGTTAAGCTGGGATCATCGCTTAAAACAGTATTTATGCCTACTAAAATCCCATCAACTTTATGACGAAGCTGATGGCCATATAATCTTGCTTTTTCTCCTGTAACCCATTTAGAATTTCCAGTAGATGTGGCCAGATAACCATCTATAGTCTGGGCCGATTTTAAAATTATAAAAGGATTGTCAGATGTAATATATTTTAAAAATATTTCATTGAGTTTTTTGGCCTCTTTTTCAAGTAATCCAACTTCAACTTCAATCCCTTTATCTTTCATCATTTTAAAACCTCTACCGGCGACTTCAGGATTGGGATCCTGCATAGCTGCCACAACTCTTTTTACTCCTGAGTTAATTATTTTCAAAGAACATGGTGGTGTTTTACCATGATGACTGCAGGGTTCTAAAGTCACATAAATAGTACTCCCCCGGGCCATTTTTCCAGCTTCATCAAGAGCATATACCTCTGCATGAGGACCACCATAATACTGATGATAACCCTCTCCAACTATTTCACCATCTTTAACCACTACAGCCCCTACCAGTGGATTGGGACTGGTAAATCCTTCACCTTTTTTAGCAAGTCTTAATGCTTTTTGCATATAAAATTTATCTTTTTTACTAAATTCCATTTCAACAAAACACCCCTTTATACAGCAAAAAACCCTTCCAGCAGGGGAAGGGTTTAAATTCATTATAAAATAAAAGTTAAGATTAAACTTCACTTATATTTTAAACTAACTCTCTTCCAGACTATACTGTCGGTTTTGGAATTTAACCAAATCAATCAGATGAAAAATCTGATTCGTGGACTTTACCACCGGTTAGGAATTTCACCCTTCCCCGTTAGTTTTTTATTATTTAATTTTTTTAAGTATACCATTTTTTTTAATTAAAGTAAAGAATAAAAATTTTAAAAAACCTGATTTCCCTGATACCAATTGATAAATTCATCTAAAAATTCATCATCCAAAAATTCAAGATAAACAAAATATTCTTCATTATTATTTGTTTCAATTATTAATTTTCTACCTGGTAAATTATACAGAGAATCATCAATTTCTTCAACCTTTTTTGAGGCAGGTATCTCAAATTCTTTACTTAAAAAAGCATCAAAACTTATACTTTTTATATTAAAACGTTCTACCATAACTTCTTTTTCTTCTTTTTCGATTACAAAATACATCTTAAGATTTTCTAAAATTATCTTCTCATACTTAATTTTGAAAAAACTCATAATTGTCGGCAAAGTGTCAATAATAAATAAAATTGCAACTGAAATATAAACAGCCCAGACTAATATAGTTTGTAATAAAATATCTCTTGCCATTAATATATCAAATAATATTCCAGCAATAAGAACTAAGATAATCTTAGCTATTTTTTTAAGTAAAAAGATTTTATGATAACTATATTCTTTCTCCATAGCTTGCCCTCCTGCATTCTTGTATTAAATATTAGTATCTATATAATTATTTTTGCATAAATGCTTATTTTCCTGCTTAATTATTTATTTCATTAATTATTTTCTAAAATAATAGCTATCGGGAAATATATCTTTAGCTTTTTTTATATAATTTTCTACTATATTTTCATCTTCTTTTTTCTCATAAAGTTTGGCCAAATAATAATATGAAATAAAGTTATCTATTTTTTGGTCACTATTTAAAGCCTTATTGAATGCCTCTTCACTTTTATTAATATCTCCTCCACCTATTTTAGGAGCCTGAAGATATATAATTCCAAGAGAATTATAGGCATTATAATTTTCTTTATCTAATTCTATTGCTTTATTAATCAAATCAAATGTTCTTTGCCCATTACTTATTGCATAAAAAGCACCTTTATTATTTAAAAGACGAATATAACTTTTTCCTGCTAAATTATAAATATCACTTTTTTCTTCATATTCCATTGCTTTTTCAGCTGATTTTTGGGCTGATTCATAGTAATTAATTGCCTCTTCTTTTTTATCTTGAATATCTGCAATTTCTCCCAGTATAAAATTGCTTTTCCCTCTATAATAAAATTTTTCATAATTATCATCCATATTATTTAATTCACCAATTAAATTATTTAACTTTGCTTCTAAATCAGCTAAAGAAGTTTTCCCTCGAAAAAAATTGAGCTCTACTTCATTATAGTTTTTTTTCAAATTATTATCAATAGCTTTAACCCCAAATTGGCCGCTGCCCAAAAAAACAATTATAATCACTAAAAACAAAATTGTATTTTTTCTCATAAAATTAGCTCCTAACATTATTGAAATTCTGTTAATAAATCCTCCATATTAGAAGGGTCAATCTCTCTATTACTTATTATTTCATCATTATCAAGCCAGGGAAAATGATCTCTAAATATTTCTCTTTCATCTTCATAAAATACTCCAATAGGAATCTCATCTCCCCAGATACCTGCTTTACTAAAAGCAGCCTCAATATCATTTTTATCATGATTATCTAATTTTTTTACTCTCTCACTATACCATTTATAAGTATTAATTTTATTAAAAGATACACAGGGTTGTAAAACATCCACTAAAGCATAGCCTCTATGTTTAAAAGCCTTTTCTATCATTTTAGCAAGATGTTCACGATCTCCCACAAATGACCTGGCTACAAAAGTGGCTCCTGAAGATAAAGCAATTCGCAAAGGATTAAGGGGTTGAGCAGTTACTCCTTCAGGCTGCACATCAGTCCTCATATCTGTACCACTCGTTGGAGAAGCCTGACCTTTTGTTAAACCATAAATTTGATTATTATGAGCAAGATGGACAATATCTAAATTCCTTCGCATATTATGAAGAAAATGATTACCACCTTCACCATAACTACAACCATCTCCAGATTCAACAATAACTTTTATCTCTGGATTTACTATTCTCATCCCAACAGCTGGAGGTATAGCTCTACCATGAAGGCCATTATATCCATTAATTTTCAAAAAATGAGGCATTTTAGCCGCCTGACCAATTCCTGTAAACATAACTACATCTTTATAAGACAAATTCATTTTATTAAAACTTTCTTTTAAAGTTTTACGAAGAGGAAAATTCCCACAACCTGGACACCAGCTAGTAATTTCTCTCTCTTTAAACATCATTAACCACCTCATCCATTATTCTTTCATATATTTCATCTCCACTAAATGGGCGACCACTATATTTTAAAATTTTATTTTTAATTTTAATCTGTAATTCGCTACCGATCAATCTTGAAAATTGACTTTTTGCATTGTTTTCAATGACTATTTTCTTAACATCTTTTTCTGCCCAATTTTTAAGCTTAGTTTTGGGTAAAGGCCAGATATCATTAAAAGAAAGAAAACCGACTTTAATGCCATTATTTATTAACTTATTAGTTGCTTCTAAAATAGGACCATAAGTAGAACCCCAGCCAATTAAAAGATAATCAATATCTTTTTCACCATAATACTCAGCTTCTTTTAAATCTTCATCTATTAACTTATTTAATTTATTCTCCCTTTTATTAATCATCTCATTACGAAGTTCTATATCCTCAGTTACCCTTCCATATTCATTATGTTCATGACTATCAACAAGAATTGTATCATTTTCTAAACTACCTGGATAAGCTCTTGGAGAAATACCATCAGCTGTTAATTTATATCTCTTATATTCATCTTCATTTTCTTCACTATTAAAATATAGATTTCTCTTCACTTCCAGTTTATCTAAATTTATTTTTTTAATATCACTACTGGAATCAGCTAAAAATTGATCTGAAAGGATAATAACCGGTATTTGATATTTTTCTGCCAGATTATGAGCACGAAAAGTTTGATAAAATGCATCTTCCTGATCTTTAGGAGCAATAACCATCATTGGAAATTCACCCTGAGATGAATTAATGACAAAATTAAGATCACCCTGAGAAGTACGAGTAGGTAACCCGGTTGCCGGTCCAGGTCTCTGCACTTCAGCTATCACCAGAGGAATTTCACCTACTCCTGACATTCCAAGTCCTTCATTCATCAAAGCAAATCCTCCACCTGAAGTACCAACCATAGCTCGACCACCACCATAAGCAGCCCCCAGGGCCATATTAATCGCCCCCAATTCATCTTCCGCCTGCTCAACTGCTATTGACAATCTTTTTTGATGAGTGGCAAGATAATTCAAAATCCCGGTAGATGGTGACATCGGATAAGCAGCATAAAAAGAAACTCCAGCTGATGCTGCTCCGAGACCTACAGCCTGATTACCATCAATATAAAGTCTTTCTTCACTTTCATCAAATTCATTCATTTCCATATTTTCTATTCTTTCACAACTTTTATATCCTTTTTCTAATAATAAAAGATTATCTTCTACTTTATTTTTATCTCCAGCAAAATATTCATCAATAACTTTTTTAGCTTCTATTAAATCAAAACCAATAGTTTGCAAAAAAGCCCCAATAAATACTGAGTTCACACCTTTAGAATTAATCTCTTTGGCAATTTCTTTTGCCCTAACTAAAACTGAATTTTTTATATCTTCTACTTCCCTCTCTGCTAATAAAATCCCTTCATTTTTAAGATCTCCTAGATGATTTTCAATTGTTTCCTCATTTAAAGCCATTATTAGGTCCAGATCATCTTTTGGACCTTTTACTTCTTCATCAGAAAATCTTATTTTAATAAAATTATGTCCACCTCTAACCCTGGACATATAATCTTTTGTAGTAAAGATATGATATTTATTTCTAAAAATAGTTTTTCCTAATAGATAAGCAGTTGTTTTTAAACCCTGACCTGCTTCACCACCAATTAATATATTATAATCCAAGTATATCACCTCTAGTATTTTTTATTATATAAAAATTATGCCGACAGAATAAACTGCCGGCATTCTAAATTGATTTTAAAATGGTGCAAATCCCTGTTCATTCCACCAATCTTCTTTTAGCATATCATATTGAGTCTCAAAATCTCTTAAATGTTGATATTCCCAATCAACTAAAATTTCATACAATTCTTTTGCCTCTTCATTCTCTGTTTTTTCTGCAGCTTCTTTATAAAAATCTATAGATTCTTTTTCCATTTTTATACCAATACTAAAGACTGATAAAGCCATATCACCTTTTTCTTTGGAAACATTTTCCCAGCTGAATATTTGAGGAGAATCGGGAGGTGTTATATCAAAAATACTCAATTCCTTATCATTTTCACCTTTCATTTTTTCATAAAGCTCTTTTAGATATTTAATATGTTCCAGCTCTTCATTAGCCAATTTCATAAAGGAATCTTCTTCTCCCTCACTATCACTCTGGGAGGCTGCCATTTTGTAAAATTGATAACCTTCATTTTCATTAATAATCGCCTTTTTGATAATTTCTAACTCTTTTTTATTCAAAAATATCCCTCCTCAAGTCAAATAAAATTACCTATCTATATATTAAATTAATCAAAAAAGTAGTAATTCCTTCTTTTATTAAAAAATTTATAATATTCTATCATTAATACATACAAAAAAACCCCACCTACTTCTTGAGTAGGTGGGGAAAATAACCTGTTTCTAGTACAGTTTTTTATAATTTAGTAACATTTTCAGCTTGTGGTCCACGATCGCCTTCAACGATTTCGAATTCTACTTCTTGACCGTCTTCTAGACTTTTGAAACCTTCTTCTTCAATTGCTGAAAAATGTACGAATACGTCTTCTCCATCTTCACGTTCAATGAAACCATAACCTTTTTTGTTGTCAAACCATTTAACATTACCAGTATAAATCATTTAAAAATTCCTCCTATTTAAAAGTGTTGCTTTTTCAAGCTCGATTAAAACTATATCATAAAATTATATATTTGTCAAAAATCGCCATCCTGCATCCAGGCTCTAACTAGAGAGGACAATCCCTGTAGTATAAAAACCCCGGAAACCCAGTAATAAACAAAATTTGGGTACAAAATTATAAGAACTCCAACAACAATATATATAATCCCTATAAAACTTAAACTAAATTTTTCAGTTTTTCCTGTTTTTTCACTCACTTTATCCACCACCCTCAAAAGACTTTTGTGTGATAATAATGTATCCCAGATAAAAAGATGAGGTTTATCTTCAGCTATCTCTTCTTTAACTGATTCCCAAAAATAAGGGAAAAATATTATATTAAGGAAAATACCCAAAAGGAAGATACTTAAAATATAGGTAAGACTTGAATAATAATCACCCCAGGTTAAAAGTAATCCTATTTCATCCATCAAAAGTCCAAGCCCAACCCCATAAAATGCAGCTAATTTTTCTTTTGACTTAAAACCAGTTCCTGTTATTGAAAACCAGCCTGCCAGAGCAATAAATAAAATTCCAAAATAAAAATGATGAATATGATATCCAAATAAAATGATATTTCTACCTATATAAAAATTAAGATCTCCACCCTGTTTTACTATTTGGGCTATTTCACTATTTGCTGAACCTGCTATATAAGCAGAAATTCTAATAAATAAAAGGGATAGTAAATAAGTTGAAGAAATAATAAAAGGAATTTTACTATCTTTTTTATCCTGATTTTTCACTTCCTTATTTTTGATAATTATCCCTCCTTTATTGCTAACTATTTTTTCTACTTAAAATATCATATTTAATCCAAAAATAAGAAGTATTATTCCTCCTATATAATCAGCATATTTTTCCATAATATCTAATTTCTTTATATAAGGAACGATTCCAAAAGCAACAGTTGTCATAACTACACTTACCAGTCCTATAACTATAGAATTTTCAATTAAAATTAAATCTTTGAGATTGTATAAAATTGAAAAACCAACACCTAAAGCATCTATACTAACACTAACTCCAAGTGCTATATAGGAAAATAAACTAAGATTAACATATGTACATACTTCATCATTTTCATAACCATCTTTTAATAATAATAAACCAATAAATAATATAATAATTCCACTTAATAAGTTTGATATTTGAAATAAATTATTGTTGATGAAATTTCCTAAAAAAGCTCCCCCAAGTGTTAGTAAAAATTGAAAAAAACCAAAAGAAAAAATTAACCCTAATTTTTGTTTTCTTAAAAGTTTATTACCACAGCCAAGACCTAATGCTACTCCAAAAGCATCAAATCCAAGGGCAGTTCCTATTAAAATAATATTAAGCATATACTATTCCAACTCCTATATGTATATAATATCAATCAGCTTTTATATTGTAAAATATATATTAATATAATTCAAGAAAAATATAAAAGGGCCGGTAATTTTATCTCAGCCCTCAAATTTTTAATATTTAGCTGTTAAATTTAGCATTCTCAATCTATTTATTAACAATTGATCTTCAATTTTTGTTTTTTCATTTTTTCTTTCTTTATATTCAAATAAAATTTCTAAATATTCTGTTCTGCTTATTATATTTTCATTATATTTTCTTTTACTTACTCTTACTTCCAGTTTATCTTTTTCTAATTTCATTTCCATATTTTCTAGTTTAAGTTTATATATATCATTTTCATTTAAAATAGAATTAAATTCTGTTATTTTGTTTTTTTCAATAAATTCAGCTTTATTTTTGAGATAATTAATTTCTCTTTTTAGTTCAGTTGACTCTAAATTTGCAAGGTCTCTATCAAAAATATCTAAAGATAGACCAATTGAAATCTCAAAATTTTCATTCTGTAAATAGCTGCTATTTTGATAATAAGTATTGGTTTTTACTTCTATCCCCCTTTTTTTCTTTTGAAGTTCATAATCAGATTTTTTTCTTTTTATTTCTTTATTTAAGGATAATAACTCAATATTATTATTTTTTATTTTTTGATAAATACTTTTTAGATCATTATTATAAAATTCACTTTGATATTTTTCTTTTATTTTTTTAATAAACTCATCTTCTTTGGTAAATTTTATTTTATATTTATCTTTTATACCCAAATTATTATAAAAATGATTTTCTTTAAGCTTAAGTTGATTTTCTAAATTTATCATATTATTTCTTACTTCATTAAGAGAAATTTTTGCATCTAGTAGATTGTATTCTCCAATTTCTCCTAGTTCATATTCTTTTTTTATCTTATTTAAGTTATCTAAAAATAGCTTTTCTTTTTCTTTAATTAAATTAATATTTTCTTTTAATCTTAAGATAGATAAATAATCTGCAAGCCAGTTAATTTCTTTTTCATTTATTAGATTATTTAATCTCAGTTTTGCCATTTCAAAATTATCTTCTAAAAGAGTGAGCTTTTTTTCATGTTCAGTTGCTGTTTTAGGATAAAGTGGTAAAGAAATATTTAGATTATAGGATAATTTATCTTCTAAGTTATTAAATTCAAAAGGTTCCTTTTCTATAATATCCAGATTTGACGAAAATAATATACCGGAATAATAACTTTTATTTAATGACAAACTTAAATTTTCTTTAAATCCTTCATATTCATTTGCTTTACTGTAGGCAAAATTATTATTTAAGGTGAATTTCCAATCCATATTTTTATTTAATTTCTTAATTTCATTTTTGCTTTTTTCATAACTTCTTCTGGCCTCAGTTATTTCAATATTATTATTTTCAGCAATTTCAAAGGCTTTAGTTAAATTAATTTCTTCAACTGCATAAATAGTACTACTAATTGTAAACATAAACAAAATCAAAAAGACAATACTAAAATATTTGTTATCTTTATTAAACATCAAAACCAACTCCCAAATTTTCTCCTAACAGATTTTTTAATTTTAGTAAATTAAGTTGATAATTATAAACTGACCTCTTATAATTAGCCTGTTCTTTTAATAAATTTAATTCAGAATTTAATAAATCAATCTTTTTGATCATTCCTTTTTTATATTGTTCATTTAATATAAAATGGTTTTCTTCTAAAGCTTTTAGATTGTTTTCCCTCATTTTTAAGTTATTAACTGCTTTTTTATAAAAATAATGCTGTCTTCTTAAATTATCAACTGAATCCATAGTGAACTTTTCTTTTTCCAGTTTTTTTATCTCCAAATTATTTTCCAATTTATTGATTTTTAATTGAGCAATCTCTTTTACCTCTGCCATCTTAATTTCATTTTTCAATATTTCAATTTCTTCAGTCATTAACTTAATTTCCACTTTTTTATTAATAATTTCATCATAGTCAATTTTATTTAAGTTTTCTTTAATTTTATAGTTAATTTCAGTATTTAATTCAATATTTTTATCATCTGCTATTCCTAATATATATTTAAATTCCTTTAATTCCTGATTATAATCACTTTTTACATTTTCACTATCAATAATGCTATTATTTAAGTTATTTTCCTGATTAAATACATCAATTTTATTTTTATATCCTTTTTTTTCTTCAGCTTTGATAGTTTCTAATAAATTTCTTTCATAAAAAATTTCTCTCTCTTTTATATTCTTTTCGGTTTTAAGTTCAAGTATTTTAAAATATTTTTCAGCAATAAAAATTAATCTTTGATTTTTTTCATTCAAATAATTATTTTTTCTTATTTTAAAATTTAAATTTATTTCCTTTTCTTTAGTTTTTGAATTAATAAGTGAATTATTAATTTTCTTTTCTTTTGTTTCTAAAATCAGATTATCTAATTTAATTTTTCT
>Ga0102931_1002086_pt1 | contig 9990 bp, 7 predicted proteins | sample SalPonR1_C_D1_MG_FD_79282 | JGI IMG/M metagenome (GOLD analysis project Ga0102931, IMG submission 79282) | Salt pond soil microbial communities from South San Francisco under conditions of wetland restoration - Salt Pond MetaG R1_C_D1_MG | ecosystem: Environmental > Aquatic > Marine > Intertidal... | reverse complement strand
TCTCTTTTTCCAGTCGCTTTTTCTCTGCTTGCTCTTCACTTCCTACAACTTCCTCTGCTTCATAACCTGAGGAATGAATAGCTTCAACCAGATCTTTTTTGCCGGCAATACCCGGTGTTACCTGAACCGTAGCTTTTTCAGTCGCGAGGTTAACAGATACATTCTGCACGCCGGGCACATTTTTTAGTGCATCTTCCACATTTCCAACGCAGGAGGCACAGCTCATCCCTTTCACGTTAAATTGAAACGTCTCTGTGCGAGTTTGATATCCCGCATTTTGAATGGCTTCTACAATCTTTTTGGGATCAATGTTTCTTTGGAATGTGACTTTTGCCTTTTCAGTCGCCAGGTTTACGGTTGCATCCTGAACTCCTGATACTTCCTTAATCGCGCTTTCAACCCTGGATACGCAGGATGCACAGTGCATACCTTCTACATCCATCATCAGGGAAGAAGTTTGAGATCTGTTCTGATCTTTTTTGAGTGTCTCCATAGATCAAAGTAACGTTATTACTCGCAGAAAATTTAGCAGATAAAAAAACCCGTTTCGAATCGCTCCGAAACGGGTTTCAATAATTATAAACGATAAAGTTTATACAATTTTAGTAATCAATTCGGCTGTTCGTGCAGAGTAACCGGCTTCATTGTCGTACCAGCCAATTACTTTCACGAGATTTCCTTCTACTTTAATGGTTCCGGAATCAAAAATGCATGAGTGTGGATTCCCGATGATATCGGTTGAAACAAGTTCTTCATCACTGTATTCCAGGATACCATTCAGGTCACCTTCAGCTGCGTCTTTGAATGCGGCAAGAACTTCATCTGCTGTAGTATCATCACCTACAACTGCAGTAAGATCAGTCAATGATCCTGTAAGTACGGGTACTCGAACAGCACCACCATCAAGCTTGCCATCAAGGTGAGGCAGTACAAGGCCTACGGCTGCAGCAGCACCGGTTGTAGTCGGTACAATATTTGTTGCAGCAGCACGAGCTCTTCGAAGGTCTTTGTGCGGCCCGTCAACCAATGCCTGGTCGCCTGTATAAGCGTGAATGGTTGTCATAAATCCTTTCTGAACCCCACCGAAGTTTTCGTCCAGTACCTTCACCATAGGTGCCAGGCAGTTAGTTGTACAACTAGCATTAGAGAAAATGTTATTGCTCTTATCAATTTCATCATCATTCACACCAAGTACGATGGTTTGAACGTCACCGCCTTTAGCAGGTGCAGAGATAACTACTTTTTCAGCCCCGGCATCAAGATGTTTCCCGGCTGTTTCAGCATTTCTAAAGAGGCCGGTGGACTCAACTACAACTTCGGCTCCACGATCTCCCCATTTCAAGTTTGCAGGATCTCTTTCTGCTGTAACACCAATTGACTGTCCATTAATTACAAGGTTACTTCCGTCGGCATAAACTTCACCGTCAAATTTCCCTTGTGCAGTATCGTATTTAAATAGGTGTGCGAGTGTTTTGGCATCTGTTAAGTCGTTAATACCAACAACTTCTACCTTATCACTTTGGTACTTGAGGATTGCCCGCATTACAAGTCGTCCAATACGTCCAAATCCGTTAATACCTACTTTTACTTTTGCCATAAATTTTTACTCCGTTTCAATTCAAATTAGTTCATTTGATTATATTCTTTAAATCAACTTAAAATAACTGATTATTGCCTCTCTTTCCATTTTTTGGAAAATTGAAAGCGCTTCTAATTACAGTCAAAACTTTATGTTACGAAAATTTGACTGTTTACAGATATTTAGTCGAGATCTTCGTCCAGATCAACATCATCGGGGATCTCTTCATCAGAAATCAGATCCTCCACATCAGCTGAATCGTCCACATCTTCCTCTTCGTCTTCTGCACCTTGAACGGGACTGCTGGTTTTAATCTGAGCTTTAGCACCGGCCCTGCGGAGCTGCATAACAATATCGGGATTGTCGTTATCCAGGGCGATATTGAGAGCTGAATCACCGTTCTTGTCTCGTAATCTAACATTTGCCCCAGAATCAAGAAGGAGTTTTACAACAGATGAGTGCCCCTCTTTTGCAGCGAGCATAAGTGCTGTTTGCCCCCAACGCTGTTGAGCATTTACATCGGCTCCCGAGTCGGTCAACAATTTTACGGCTTCCGGATTGCCTTCTCTTGCTGCAACAATCAATGCCAGGTCTCCGATGGGAGTACCGTTATCCAGCAGATATTTCATCATCTCGATGTTTCCGCTTTCAGCAGCTCGGTTCAGTGCTGTTGCCCCCATTTTTGTCTGAGTGGCGGGGTCGGCACCATGTTCAATTAAATATTCTACAACGGGATAGTGTCCACCCTCGGCTGCATAAATCAGTGCGGATGATCCGTTTTTACTCGTTTCATCTAAATTTGCACCTTCTTCGTGAAGTTCTTTAACCCGGTTTAAATTTCCATCCCGGGCAGCTTGTAATAAAGGAGAAAGCTCCATATTAGTCCCTGTTAATCTTAATGATTTGGTTTAAATCTCGTAAAAATCTTGATGGGTATATCTCAAAAAAACTCTTCTTAATCAACATTACAGTAACAAATTTCATGATTATTTTAAAAGCTATTAATTTTGGTCTCCTATAGCTCTTATTACTGTTATACCAATTGATGATTAAGGTCGTATCCATTTGCAAAATCCTTGCCGGACATACGCTTTGTTCCGGGTAGTTGTAAGGTTACAATTTCAATTGCACCTGTTTCGCAGCCAACGAGCAGCTTCCCAACTGTAAAATGAAGTTCACCGGGTTTTAGTTTCATATTTCCGGTTGGTTTAGATCGATAGATATTCATCTTTTTATCGTCGTATGTACACCATGCTGTCGGGAATGGACTTAATCCCCGAATGAAATTATGAACTTCATTCGCAGGTTTATTGAAATCGATATGGGTATTCTCTTTGAATAATTTTGGCGCAGGAGATGCCAGTTCATGATTTTGAGGTGTGGCTTCTACAGTGCCTTCTGCTATTTGATTGATGGATTGAACTAAAAGATCAGCCCCCGACTCTTTAAGCCTGTTATATAGATCGCCGGTGGTTTCGAGAAGATCGATAACTGTACGGCTCTGGCCAATAATTTTCCCGGTATCTACTTTTTCATCCAAAAAGAATACAGTGCAGCCGGTTTCTTTTTCTCCGTTAATAATAGCCCAATGAATGGGTGCCGCACCCCGATATTTTGGCAAGAGTGATGCATGTAAATTCACGGAACCAATCGTGGGTATTTCTAAAATGGAAAGTGGTAGGATTCTGAATGCAACAACTACAAACAGATCCGGGTTCAAGTCAACCAGTTGATGGTGAAACGAATCGGAGTTCAGATCTTCAACATCAATCGTCGGCAGGTTTAACTCAGCCGCTTTTTTCTTGATGGGCGTAGGCTCCGGTTTCCGGCCTCTGCCTCTTCGCTTATCAGGATTGCTGACAACTGCTAGAATATTGTGATCTGTTTGATGAATATTCTCCAAGCTGGGAATAGCAAAATCTGGAGATCCCATAAAAACGATATTAAGTGAGCGCATGGCAGATTTTACGATTTGTCGGCGAGAGGATATTCAGTTTCCAGTTTCCCTTTATCAATTTTTTTGAGAGTTGATTTATGAAGTCTCCGTTTAAACGCACTCAAATAATCCAGGAATAATACACCTTGTAAATGGTCAATCTCATGCTGAATTACGCGTGCAATCCAGCCTGTTGCGTCCATTGTTTGTTCGTTCAAATCTCTGTCCCGGAATTTTACCGTAATAGATTCGGGCCTGGAAACATCATCTCTAACATCCGGGATACTCAAACAACCCTCTTCCATTTTTACCGTTTCATCACTTTTTTTAACGATTTTTGGGTTGATAAGTGTAACAGGGCCGATATCCGGCTCACCCTCCATCTCTTCAGTAATGGCATCTGCGTCCATCACAAAAAGTTGGATAGATTTTCCAATTTGAGGGGCCGCCAAACCAACTCCACTCGCTTTGTACATGGTTTCAAACATGTCGTCAATCAACGATTGGAGCTGTTCACTGTTCTCGGAGATCGGCTCGGTTTCTTTTTTAAGTATAGGGTCGTTGTATGTAACTATTGGTAAAACTGACATTTTTAAATTTCAGGGTGTGCTTCCAGGAATTGTTGTAAAATCAATGCCGCTGCGGCCTGATCAACCCTTCCTTTCTCGCGTCGTTTCTTTTTGGGTACACCTGCTTCAACCAGCAGGTTTTGTGCCTGGCGTGAGGTGTAACGTTCATCCATCTTGTAGATTTTAATATCCCTGAATTTTTTTTCCAAGGATTTTATGTAATTCTCCACCAATCCAGTAGCATTGGTAGGGTCTCCCTGAGGAGTTAAAGGCCAACCTACAACTATGGCTTTTACAGGACCTTCGTTTTTTACCTGCTTTTCTATCTCCCTGATGGATTGATTCGGTGGAAAGGTGCCAAAGGGATTAGCATTTGTCCTGAGCAGGTCTGTTCGAGCCAAACCCACTCTCTTACTTCCAACATCAACACCTAAAATTCTACCGAATTCAGACAATCAATCGTCTCCCTTCACCTCACTCAGAGGTTTTTTCAGGAACTTTTTGAGTTTCTTGCTCGGCTTGAAGTGTGTTTTTCTGTGAGCCGGAACATAGATCACTTCGTTGGTTTTTGGGTTACGGGCCTTTGGTTTGGCCTTCGTTTCTTTTACCTCAAATACCCCGAAATTTCTGAGCTCAATTCTGCAAGTTGGATCTGCAGCCATCATCTTGTCTCTCAAAGATTCAATAACTGATTCTACCCATGGTTCTGCCTGGTTTAGTGGCACATCCATTTTGTCAGCAACTGTACGTACTATATCACGTTTTGTATAAGTAACCATCCTATTCTATTGTTTTTTTAGTCGCTTTAACTAATGTATAACGAACACTTTTATATCTAGCAAAAATAAAAAGATTTGCAGTAAGTACATAGAAATTTCTCACTCAATTGGCTATATAAGTGTTTGTACCTATGGAAGATAGAGGTATTCACTCATACCGTATAACAGTCTTGATACCATCTACTTTTTCGAGCTTTTGAATGATTTTTTCGAGATGTTTCAAGTCATTTACGTGAGCTGTGATGATTCCTTCAAACATACCGCCTTCACTGCTCACATTGATACTTTTCATATTTGTTTGCATCGATTTTGAAAGAACTTCCGTCAGATCGTTTACCAATCCAACCCTATCTTCTCCTATCACTTTAATGGCCCCGAGGAATTGTTCTTCAATATTTTTTGCCCATGAAACATCTACAATTCGTTCGCTGTCTGTGCGTATCAGGTGATGGGCATTTTTACAGTTCGAACGGTGAATTTTTACATCTCCGTTTCTGCTTATAAACCCAATCACGTTATCACCCGGAATAGGATTACAGCAGTTTGCATATGAATATTTTACGTTGCTTAGCTCTCCTTCAACCAGCAGGGCTTTCCCATCGCCGACAGAACGGGCCGTTGTATAATATTCCTGGGTAATTTCTTCTTTCGATAATTTCTGATGCTGATCCTCTTCTTCCTCATCATCCAGCCGACCCTTACTCTTCAACTGTTTAACAATCCGGTAGAGTTCATTAACATCAAATGCACCGGAGCCGATTTCGTAGAACATCTCTTGCGTATCATTAAACTTAAACCGCTTGGCTATTTTAGTAAGCTCCTGGTCAGATATTTCAACTTTCCCTTTAGATGCCCGTTTTTCCCAAGCTTCGCGCCCTTCGTCGGCAATTCGCCTCTCTTTTTGTTTGATATACTGACGGATTCGGGCTTTTGCTTTGTGCGTAACCACATCCTCCATCCAGTCAGCATTCAGGTTAATCTTATTCCCTGTTATGATCTCAACCTGGTCTCCGATATTTAGTTTTTGCCGTAATGGAGCCATTTTGCCATTAACTTTTGCTGAGACAGCCCGTTCACCAATCTCGCTGTGAATATCAAATGCAAAATCAATAACGGAAGCACCATTTGGAAGTGTTCTCAACTCACCCTGGGGTGTAAAGACATAAATTTCATCCTGGTATAGATTAAGCTGAAAATCCTTTACAAATTCGGTTGCCGCATCGGGTCGCGGAGTATCCAGAACATCCCGAACCCAATTCACAAATTTATCAAGTTCGCTGCTTTCCCCGCTATTCCCCTCCTTGTACTTCCAGTGTGCGGCCAAACCTTGTTCGGCAATATTGTCCATCTTACGGGTACGAATCTGAACTTCTACTTTTCGGCCTTTTTTGGTAATAACGGTTGTATGAAGAGATTGGTAGCCGTTCGCTTTGGGCACCGAAATAAAATCACGAAATCTTTTTGGAATAGGGGTGTACCAATCAGTGATGACTGAATAGACCCTCCAGCAATCCTCCTTAGTGTGCGGATCTTCAAGAATAATGCGAATGGCGAACAGGTCATAAATCTCCTCAAACGGCTTTTGCTGATTCTGCATCTTCCTGTAGATGGAATAAATATGCTTCGGCCGGCCTTTAATCTCAAAAGAGAAATTTTGATTTTTAAGCTCCTCTTTAATCGGCTTCATGAACTCTTCAATAAAGGCCTCTCTCGACTCGCGTTTCTCCCTCAGTTTTCGAACCAGGAATTTATATGAATTCGGATCGATTACCTTGAAACAAAGATCCTCAAATTCATTCTTGATTTTGAAGAGTCCAAATCTGTGTGCGAGAGGGGCATACAATTCAATGGTTTCCGTAGCCTTGTTCAGCTGCCTTTGTTTCGGCAAGTGCTGGATGGTTCGCATGTTGTGAAGCCGATCAGCGAACTTGATCAGGATAACACGAATATCTTCAGCCATCGACAGAAGAAGCTTCATAAATGTCTCAGCCTGTTTGGTATCCCGGTTTTCAAAGACACCCGTAATTTTTGTAAGCCCGTCAATAATATGTTTTACCGTGGATCCGAATAACTCTTCTATATCTTGAAGTTTTACGCTTGTATCCTCAACTGTATCGTGCAATAGGGCCGCAGCTACGGAGATATCGTCAAGATTAAACTCCTCCGCCATAATTTTTGCCACTTCAAGTGGGTGTTTGTAGTAGGGCTCTCCTGATGCGCGTTTTACATTTTCATGAGATTTGCAACAAAGCTTAAATGCTCTGGTTATGAGCTCATCGTCTGTTTTTTCCAGGTGTTTATGGCATAGGCGCAGCAATCCCCGTAAGCCACTCGTCTGCTTCTTGTCGAGGGCATATTGATCAACCTGATCACGGATATCTGTTTCCACATTTGCCATACAATTAAAAAAAATACTTTATTTATTACACAACTACATTTATATAAACGAAATCCTGATGGTCTAAATATGATAAAGACGCAAGCTTTAAATTTCGAACTTTTTTAGAAATAAAGCTATGAATGAATAATAACGGTTTAAAGAATGGTTATTTGATGAATATTGAGTTCTCTTTTTGATATAAAATGAAGAAGGAGAGAATTCAAATAATGTAAAGAGATTACGTTTCTGTGACAGATAAATAACGCTATCGACGTTTCGTAATTGCCTGAGTAAATTCTATCTCGCAAAAATTACCAGCCGGGAGAGATTTGGAATCCGAAGTATCCGCTTTTATCAGGCCTTTGAAATGGCACGGCGTAATAGAACTCAGTGATGAGATAACCGAGTACATTCACTCTTAAACTGAGGCCCGTACTGAATACGGGAATATTGTCTGATGTTTCGTTTGTGGTCCATCGAAAATCGGGACTTTTGGAGTCAGACCAAGCCAATCCACCATCAAAAAATGCAGAGAGGGTGGTAGGAATGGTTCTCGATCGAAAGAGTGCAAGATCTTCTACCCCAAGAACTGGTAATCGCAACTCTGCATTGGCTATAGCAAGTCGACTGCCAAAAAGTCTCTCAATTTCAGGGCAGGTGTCTCCGGCAGAATCACGACATTCGCGAGCTGAAAATGAACCTATGTTATATCCGCGTACAAACCGTTCATTTCCAAGAAAAATGGGATTTAATCGTCCGTCCTCGGAATCGCCCGAATATCGTCCGTAGTGAAGAGCTCGAAATCCAAGCGTGAGTGGTTCGAAATAGAAATATTTTCTGTAGTCGGCCGTGGCAGTCAAATAGCTGAGAGATCCAAACGTTTGTTCGGCTTCCAACCGCATTCGGTGTCCTTGAATAGGCCCAGTAAAAGCAGAGACGGAATTATCCTGTACATATGCGACCGAACTTGTAAAGAGATTTAAAGGATCGGGTTCTTCAATAGCTGATTCAGATGTCTCTCGTTTAAATGGAATTCCCCTGGGAGAAAAATAGATCTGCTCTCGTTCGAACTGGTACCAGAGATGTGTCCAGCCGCCTGAAAATTCAAACCGTTGTGTACTCGAAAGCGGATAGATTCCCAGGGCATTTACACGTTCGCGAAAAATTCTTTGGTTTAAACGAATTACAGATTGAGGGGCTACGACAGGATCACCATCTACAGTTGTGGTGTCATTCTGTGAGACACCGGTTCGGGAACTCCTGTATGTCTGATGTGTAACGGATCCGCCCCACATAAATCGATTATCCCGATTCAGGTACGATACCTGGCCAGCGATATCTTGTATACGCCCCTGTATGCGAAGTGTAGATACAAGCTGATGCTGATTTAACATATCACTGAAACTCGCAGTAACTCCACCTGCAACACCGACTCCAAATTGATTAGAAACACCTGCTCCGGCACCTCCGCTGATACCATCCAGGCGGAGGGTTGGTGTGTAATCAGAAAGGCCAAATGAAGTATCATCAGGCAAATCGGTTATTGGATTGTTCAAATAAGTACGAACAATTTGATTTCCCGGAGGGCCTGATCCGGGTAGCTGATCGGATTCTACAAAGGTACTTTCTCTTCCCAACAGTTCACCCTCCATTTTATTTTCATCGATCCGCTGTATACTGTAGTTGGAATCATCAAATACGGTTGCAAGCATCTCTCCGGTATTCGAGGCAACGGTAAAGGCGGGGGAGAGTTTACTTATCCCCGAAATTCCCGTACTCACATTTGTAACGCGATACCGTTGACCTGTTGCAAAATCATATCTAAATATATCACTAAACCCTTCATAATCAGATATGTAGTAAAGTGAAGAGCCGTCTTCATTGTATTGCGGGTTGATATGTTTAGTTTCCCCAAACTCCAGAAGCATTCGAATTTCTTCTGTTTGAATATCCAGTTCGGCAATGTTCATATTGCCAAATAACATCCTTTCAAAGTCGGTTACACTTCCCCGGTCGGTTACAAAAGCAATTTTTTGACCATCAGGAGACCATGTTGGCTGCAGATCAGAATGCCGATCATTCGTAATATTTTTGAGTGAATCTGTTTCAAGGTTATAAACATATAAGTCGGTATATCCGCCATCAGCACCCGAAAAAGCAATCTTACTTCCATCGGGTGACCATGTCGGGTTTGTAATTGCATCCACATCCCCAAAACTGAGCCGGCGTTCAACATCTCCGCTATGCACATTGATCAGTGCAATTTGATTATCGCCTTTTGCAAAAACTACGGCAGCAAATGTATCATTGTCCGGCGACCAACTACCTGATGATTCAATAAACCGAAGTGCATTCAAGTGTGGATCAGTATTTGTTGATGTGAGTTTCCGAATAATCTCCCCCGACTGTGCATCAGCCAGAAAGAGTTCAATGGAGAAAACATTTTTCTCAGATATAAAAACCACATACTCACCATTCGGGCTCAGTGCTGGAGCAATATTCATGGTTCCGGTATTATTTTCCTTGCCAAGCACCAATTCGCCAACTTCAGACGGACTTGTTCGATCTTCAATGTCATCTGAATATTTTTCCCGAATGGAATTATGCCATAGAGTTGAAAGCGAATCTCGGGAAATGCCGAGTACCTGATCAAATCCTTTTTTTAGGCCATTCTGTGCAGATCTAAAATATAATTGCGAGACGGCTTGATCTCCAGACTGCCCGGCAATAAATGCCCAAACAGAATG
>Ga0102931_1002085_pt1 | contig 9991 bp, 17 predicted proteins | sample SalPonR1_C_D1_MG_FD_79282 | JGI IMG/M metagenome (GOLD analysis project Ga0102931, IMG submission 79282) | Salt pond soil microbial communities from South San Francisco under conditions of wetland restoration - Salt Pond MetaG R1_C_D1_MG | ecosystem: Environmental > Aquatic > Marine > Intertidal... | reverse complement strand
CAATAAATGCAGGTAGTTGTGCTATTGGTGCTTATTATCAGGATGAAATTGATGAGATATTAGAATTAGATGGAGAAGATGAATACACAATTTACATTGCTACTGTTGGTAAAATACCAGAAAACTAAAAGAATTAATAATCCAGGCTGAAGCTGTTAAATGTCCCTTAGGGTTACTTCTTAAATAATTATCTTTGTTATTTATTAAAAAATTTATGATCTCTTTTTTATACTCTATCTCAACCTTTTTTGCTGGTTCATAATTTTTGATTTCTTCTAGTATTTTTTGATAATAGTTCAAATTAGTTTTCATCCTTTCTATATTAATTCTCTTTATTTTCTGGTATTTTGCCAACAGTAGCAATATAAATTGTGTATTCATCTTCTCCATCTAATTCTAATATCTCATCAATTTCATCCTGATAATAAGCACCAATAGCACAACTACCTGCATTTATTGATTCACTTGCCAAATAAAGATTTTGACATAAATGTCCGGCATCTATTGCAATAACCTTATGGGCAAAATGACTGTATCTCCATTCAGTTCTATAAGGTATAACTGACCAGATAAAGGTAATTGCACTTTCTTTGACAAATCTTTGTTTGGAGCAGGCATTATATATTTTTTTATTTAAATCTTTATCTCCTTTAATAAATAATAATTTATGCTCAATAGGTAGATATCGATATAAACCTTCTTTAATCTCTTTAACTCTTTTTATATGTAAATAAGTTTCAAAAGGATGACGAGCACCTGCTGATGGTACATTTCTCAGACTGTCATTTTCTTTTAACCCCTGAGTAGTCCAGAGTAAATAAGAAAGCTCTTCTTTTGTTAAGTAATCATCTTTATATCTTCTTCTGCTTCTTCTCTTTTCAATTACCTCTTTTATTTTCATATTACCTAAATTAATATTTTCCGGTTCTATTAAATCAATTAATTCACTATTTTCAGGATAATCCTTTTGGATTGGTGGCTTGGGAATATCATTTGCCTGATCCCTTTCTAAATCATCCCATTTTTTCCAGTTGCTTGCCTTTAAAAATTCTCTATTTTTATTAATTTTATCCATTTAATATCCCTCCAAATTTTATTTTTTGGCTACTATTAGAAATCTATGTTCCTCAATATCTATATAACCTTTTTCTTGAATTTGGGTGTGTAATTTTTTTAATGAGTCATAATAATTATCAACACTAAAATCTGGTATCTGCCATGGTACTGCTTTTAAATAATAAATAATAGCACCTATATCATAAAATCTCAATCCTGGAAAATCTTCATGTTTCTCAATTATTTTTAGTTCTTCTTTTTTTAATTCATTAACTGCTGAATCTAATTGCCATTCAGGCATTCCAAAATCACCATCATAATCTAATATTTTATTTAACTCAACACAATTTTTACCTCCAACCTGTTGTGTTATAAAATACCCGTTTTGTTTTAATACTCTCTTAACTTCTTTTGCTGAATATTCTTCATGTCTATTTATTACTAAGTCAAAATAATTATCTTCAAAATCCAGTTTATTATCTTCTTCTACTTTAACAACATTTACCCCTAATGGTTCCAATCTTTCTTTAGCTATAGGTAAGTTTGGCTCATAACCTTCAGTAGCATAACTATTTACAGGTAATGGTTTTAATAAAGATAAAAACTCTCCCCCACCAGTCCCCATATCTAAAAGAGAATTTGCATTTCTCAACTTCTTTATAATTTTACTGGTATAACTCCAATCAAGAGGAAATTCTGCAATTCTATCAGTATCTGAAACATAGGAAAAATCCCAACCTGAAAACTTTTTTTTGGAATCATGTAAGTAAAACTCAAACAAATCTTCCACATTAATCTCCTCCATGCTATATTATTGTGTAAAACTCATCTATATTTTCGAAGTCCATCAAACCTTAGATAGTTAATACTAAACTTTCATCTTTTTTCCACATTTACTACACTTATATTTATAAAAATGAATTGTCCCACCACAAAATGGACATCTCCATCTTTCTTCCTGAAATTCAAGATAATCTTTTATATCCATATCTTTCATTTTTACAAATATTTCTGGTATTTCATGTCTATATTTAAATCTTATATCATCTGGATGAGTATCAATTAGTTTATTTTTTAGCTTTTGACATGGAAATTTTTCACATTCAATACAATAATTTTTATTTTGATTATTATAACAACAATTTCTTACTTTGCAGCTCCATTTACTCGTTCTTTTTTGATCTTTATTTTCTGAAGCACATCCAAGACAGGTCTTTTTATAAGATGGGCAGGCCCCACAAAAAACTCCACAGGGAGCTAATTTATTGTTGCGTTCTTTCATATGATTTTCCTCCGGCCTCTTTTTTATTTTAGTCATAAAACAATATTTTCAATGGAATTTCTATAATTTTATTTAGCTTTTTCAAAATATTTTTGACAAAATTTTTGCTTATTTTATGTATATTACTCCCCAGAACCTACATCCCCTTTTTCATTAAATCGTTTTCTATATTTATTGAGTGCTTTGTTTAATGCTATTTCTAAATTAATTTCAGTATTATTTGCTATGCAAATTAAAGAAAATAAAACATCTCCCAATTCATTGGCCCATTCATCAGTATTCTTAAATTTTGTTTTTCCATAATCAGAGCTTTTTAAACTTTCTTTAGATAATTCTCCCAGTTCAGACATAAGATCAAGCAATCTAATTTCCACTTCTATTTCAAGTTGATTTTCTTCAACAAAATCAGATACTTTACTTTGCATATCAGAAATTTCCATAAATAAGTCCTCCCATAATTTTTATTTTGTTTTTTATTAATTACTTTTAATAGAATTTTATATAGTTTATTTACGTTGAAATAAGACCATACCTACTTGTAAAATAAAGAAATGATTTACTTATCATTATGAACTCATTGTCAAAAACGCTAAGCCATCTTCCAATTGTCAATAATATCCCAATACACATTAGAATTAAATAAACTATGGTAAATTTATTTTTTAAAATACATTTGTATGTAGTTTTCATCCTGCACCACTTCCTAACATATTTTTAATTAATGATTTGGATTTTTTACCATATTTCTCAAATTACTTTATGCAATTTATTTATATAATAAACATAAATACCAAAAACTAGTAAATATGCACCTAGTATTAATAAAGTAATTATTAAATCAACATTCAAAAAAACTAATATTAGCATAACTCCTCCAAATATATATAACATTGCATCAAATGCTTTACTTTTTGCTCTATTTTTTATAGTTAAGTTACGTTCATCATTTTTTTCAATATTTATTTTTTTTGCTACCTCTGGATTTTTCTTCAATATTTTATTTTGAATAATTGAACCTAAAATGTGACCAAAGGCACCAAAACCAACTCCAACTAAAATATAAGGCAATATTTTCCATTGTTCATTAAATAATTTCATTTTTACAGAAATAAAACCAAAAGAAAATAGCACTATACTTAATACTAATGTAATCAATAATATAACTTTTTTATTTGTCATTTTTAAATTCCTCCTCATAAATAAATATTTCTTCAATAGATTTGTTAAAAAATTTTGCAATTTTAAAGGCCAAAATAATTGAAGGATTATATCGGCCATTTTCTAATGAACCAATTGTTTGTCGAGATACTTCCAATTCATCTGCCAATTCTTCCTGGCTTAAATCATGTTTCTTTCTAAATTCTTCTAATCTATTTTTCACATTATCTCCTTCCCTCTCGTGTGTAAAGTTAACTTTACATCTATTATACTTGTTTTTCTCAGGTATGTCAAGTAAACTTTACATTTGGTATATAATAGTAGCGATAGATTTTTGCGTATGTGTAATATGAATACCATTTTAAACGAAGTAAAATGAGTATACTTATGCTTTAAAATTTACTAAATTCTAATTGAAATAATTTCATTACATCTTTACCATAACCCTTTTCTTCTTTTATCCTCTACTGCTAAATCCCAACCATTTTCTTTAACTACTTCCCAATCTGAAAAATTATATATAGCATATAGTCCACTATATCTCCATGAACATATTTCTTTTGCTTCTTCCTCTGTTAATTTATTCAAAATATATTGTAACACTTTTATAACACCTGCTTTTAAAATTATTAATTTAATATATTAAATTAAACATCTCTTGGGCTGATAAATTTGGGTGCAGTGACAAAGGAACAAAAGCGGAAATGTTTTTCAATACATTTTAATGTCTCCTCTATATTACTTCTATCATCTCTAATTAAATATTTCATATTAGTATTTTTAGTTATTTCTAAACTTTGCTTAGACCCAGTTATTACTGCATTTAAAAACATCATTTCCCGCATGAGGATATCCATCTATTGATTTTAATTCTAAATCTTCATTAAGTATGATAGAATATGGGTCTATAATAGGTTCTCGCCATTTGGGTGTGTTCAAAAACGCTCCTCCTTTAAAAAAGTTTAAAAATTTAGCGATATTTCATATAACGTATCCAGAAATATATTATTATCGAATAATCGAAAACTTCACTTGCAAATTTTTCGCCTTTTTATTTTTTTATTATATTATTCTTTCATCTATTCGTCTTGCTAAACTATATGTATAAGGTGTAAAATACTTATTCCAAAACTCACTTCCAGTTATGTTTATAGACTCAAAATCAACTCCACAAAGTTTATACTCATTTTCTATAAGCCATTTTTGTATAGAATCAAGTAAATAAGTCCCAATACTTTTTCCTCTATATGTTTCTTCAACATATGCACCAGTAATATTCATAATATCTTGATGTTCTGTAAATAATCTCTCACCATTTTCTTCAATTCTCATATATCCTATAACCTTTTTATTATCATAAGCTACCCACATATGATGGTTTTCTTTACCTAACCACTCAGTCAAATGACTAATAGGATCTTCCTCTTGTACTGGCATAAAAATAGGAGACTCTTTATAATATGAATTATGTTTTGCATCAATATCTGCCAAAGAAGATACGTCACTTAATTTAGCTTTCTTAATATTTATTTCTGATTTTTCTTTGTTTATTTGGTTTACCTCACGAATAGCATCAACACAACGAATACCAAACCCCATCCAAAACCAAGTATCAAGAATTTCTTTATCTTGTGCATATAAGGTTATTGAATGATTGGTAATACCTTTTTCTACCCATATCTCTGCTGCTTTTTTATACAAATATTGATATATTTTTCTGCGATTTCTTTTTATCGCTCCATGGCCATATAGTGGGCAGTATATACCTTTACACTTACCCCATAATTCTTTTATTTCATAGCCTGCTAAAAATTTTTGAATAATCTTCTTCAGGGAGATAAGGAATAACCTTCTTTTCTTCATAATACGCATTAGTTACTAAATCAACCGCCTCATTAATATGATCTTCTGTTGCCATTTTAAATTTAATAGTCAACATTCCACCTCTTTTTTATTTTAGTTATTAACTCACGATTCGATTTCCAATAACATCCTTAAGATTTCCACTGTTACTGTCGCGCTAGGGTTAGAAGGTCTTTAGCCGTTACTAAAATGCTATGTTATGCGAAGTTAGCTGGTTTTCTTTTTATATAGTAATCTTTCTATCATAAAGTAGTATTGCTTCTGCTTCTTTATACTGTCTATTTAAGGCTTGGGTTTCTATGTAAGTCATTAATAATTTTTTTACTGAACATGTCATTTTTATAATATATGATGTTCTATATTTACTTTCTCTATTAAAATCGCTAAAATCTTTCGCAACATCATAACTTAATGTACAGTATAAAAATGTTCTTGGAATTACTTTCCAATCTTTTTCATTACTCATACCTCTATAAATAACTATTTCTTTTATTTTTAATAAATTAAAGTATGCTCTAACAAAAGCCAACCTATGAACTAAATATTTGTATCTCTTATTTTTACTTCCAAGACCAGTAAAAATACCTTTGGTTCTTGGTATTTTACCCTTGTAAGAAACCAACCCCATTTCCCCCAACATTATTTCCATACCTTTAATCCATTCTCCAGATTTTGGGTTTAAAACCATAGTTTCCGCTGTTTTCCTTTCAATATCATACAAACCCTTTAATTTCATATATTCAGTTAAATCTTCAGTAAGAGACGAAGGACCTTCCTTTGAATCAAAATTTAATTTCTTATTGCTTTTAAAAAACATTGAATTATCTTTTAACCATTTTTTTATCTCTTTCTCTCTTTCTGCTATCACAGCTTCAGTCTTTATCTTTTCACTTTCCTTTGCTTTTATATATAGGTTTTCTTTATATTTTTTAATTTTTTCTTTTATAATATTAACTTCATTATCACTCAATTGTTCTGATTCTTTCTCAAATTGAAATTTAGTAACTGATTCTGCAGGTAGATCCCAATGCTTACCTTTATCTTCATACTTAGTTATTTTCCATCTAAACATTGCACTATCTTCATCATATTTTTCGATATATCCAGTAGTCCTTCTACCATCAAGCAATCGACATTTATTACCTTTTACTAAAAATGATAAATCCCCTTTTATAAATTCATTATCTGCCCTCATATTATCATCATATTCGTGTGTGCTCAATAGTTATCACCTCTACTTTTAGGCTAATTTTGCTTAACCTCCCTGGTATTTCCGACGTTATTGTTTTTACTTAAGCCACTTTGGTACAACTGAATTAAAATTATCATAATCTGCAAATATCATATCTGCTAATCTCAACATTGTATTAACATCATCTTCCCCATAAGGAATAGCCCAAACAACAGAATATAAAATTACATCTGCAAGATATAGAGCAAGTATTTTAAAAAAATCTTTAGGGGCCTCTTCATCAAAATATCCATCAATTTGTCCTTTAGTAAAAGGAATACTTACATCTCTACTAAATAACATCATTTTATAAAATTCTTCATATGGATCACCATAATCCCATCTATTAAAGTCAATAACTCCAAGTTTATTATTATAAGTTAATATTAGATTTCCAACATGAAAATCTCCATGATGAAAAGTTTGGGGACGGTTTTTAAGTAAATGTAAATTATCTTTTACATACTCTATTGCCTTATTATCATTTTTTATTTCAATCCCACACTTTTTGTATTCTTCTAAATGATAATTAATTTTTTTTAACATTCTCTGTTCCCAATCTTCCTGTCCATCTGGTGCAGAAATAGAATGTATTTTTTTTAGAATTTGTCCTGCTTCATATCCAATATCATATTGCTTTTCTTCTGAAAATGATATTATTTCTTCATCTAATGCTTTCCCTTCAATCCAGGACAATAATATATATACATTTTGCCCCCTATTACATATTCCAAAATCAATTGGCTTTGACATATTTATTTCTAAATTATATATATCTTTCATAATATTAAACTCTTTTTCTTTATTATTTAAATATTTTATAGGACTAACTCTAAGTAAAAATTTTTTGCCATTTTTACTTTCAATATAATATTTTTCATCTGCTGACCAACCCTTATTTATTTTATGCACTTTATTATAAGCATTAATTAAAGTCTTATCTAATATCATTTTTTTCACTTCAGATATTTTCATGATTATTCTCCTTTGGTAATTATAAACTATGCTTTTATCAACCTCATCTCTTTACTTTCCATAAATGAAGTAAATCCTTCTTTTTCATGAAAAATGTGTTGCTTATCTAATAAAGATTTAATTCCTTTTAAATCGGTTTTTTTAGCTAAACATATCTTCATTTTACACTCCCCCTAACTAAAAACTTGATTCTTCCACATAATGCATTTAGACCAACCGGTTATCAATATTATTTGTATCTTTTGTATAATATACAATTATAATTAATGCTAAAAGAAAGTTCATTAAGCAGCGCCTTCAATCCTATGCTATATGCTGTAACAACCGTTAGTTACGAATAATTTCTCTTTAATCACTACTTTTATTTGAGGTTGATACATTAGAAAAGACTTCTATATGGTTTCCTTCGGGATCTTCGAACTCAAAAACTATATTATCTAAGATTTTTGTTAAAGGAAAAATGATATTTAAACCAAGGTTTTCTATCTTATCCTTGGTTTTTCTAGCATTATCTACCTCAAAACTTAATAAACAATTATCTCCATACTTTACTTCTTCATTCTCATTATTATGATCAAACAAGAAAAGGCGGAATCCATCTACATTAAAGAGATATAAACTCTCACCTTTCTTCACTGCTGATCTTTCTAAAAACCATTCGTAAAAACTTAAAGCTCTATCAGTATTTTCTATAGCTATGTAAGCAGATTCTAATTTGGGTTTCATGAGTTTTTATCCTTTCTGCTGAAGATAATTTTTACTTGCAATACAGGCGGTTATTTTATATAAGATCCCGGGTATTTCTGATGTGTCTCATTAGGGGTGGTATTTCTTTTGCATCAAAATACCCCTGATTCTCTTTTTGCAAAAGACTTGACAAAGATAATATCCCGATAAGTATTGAGTTTCCAATCAACTTTCCTAAATACTCATGTTATGTGCAGTTGTCGCTTGCACTTTAAATTTTTTTATGTATCTCAAATAGGTACTTGTCCGGTGAGGGTAAATCTATTCCTAACATTTTTATATTTTTCGTTTAGTTAAATGCATTGGTGTATCTATATGAGTACCTGCATGCATGCCAATTTCTAATCTAAAATTATTATACTTGTCTTCTTCTAAATGTTTATCCTGATACAATTTTACTTTATCATCATATGGATGAACAACCATATGATCAATTATATCCTGACTCAAATTTATTAATTTATTCATTAATTATATCACTCTTTTTTTGTTTTTTTAATTTCCCTACAAAATTCCATGACCTCTTTATCTACCTGGTTGGGATATTCATAACCTAATTTTTTCCCAACTTGCTTTGCCATTTTTCTAAAAAAAGTAGTTAGATTAAAAAATGCTGTCCAATTTTCTTCTATATCTGCCCCTACATATGTTTCTTCCAACTCTGCCCATGTTTCTGCATCAAGATAAATCTTAAACTTTTTACCTAAAGCTCCTGTTTCCACTGACCAATCATTTTGCATCCCGATATGCCAATCTATAATTTTGTGTAAAAATGAATATCTAAGTGTATAATCCAACATATACTTAGCAAAGGTTAACTGATCTCTCCAAAGATATTTAGGAACATAATAGGCATTCCACCAAAATTCATTTACTAAAACTTCATATTCTTCTTTACTAGGTTTGTCTATTATATACTCTGAATATGTTGGCTCTGCTAGTCTATTTGTTATTCCATCTTTATCTATTAAAACTTCGTAACCATTATCATATGCTTCTGACTCTATTTTTAACTGATCTGTAATCTGAAAATCAATTCTTACCCCATCTTTAAATAAAACAAGTCGAGTAATCCAACAACCTGTTTTAAAACCTGTTGAACGTGGTTTAAAAGGCCAACGTACCATAATAGGTCCAAATGTTTCAAGCCAATCATCATTCTTTTTGAATTTGTTTAAATCAGATACATATAATTCAATATCATAATCAGATAAAAAATCAACATTTGCATCCGGTTTAACACGAGAACTAGTTAATACTGCCGCTCTAATCAATTTGTTTCTTTTTCCCCATTCTTTGAACTGTGATAAGACTTCTTTTTCTGTTCTCATAAACCCACCCCCTGATTGCAAAAGATATGACAAAGAAAATGGCATGTCTCTAATAGAATTATGGTAGCTAATCTCATATTATCTGATATTAATTCTGTTTTTTATCCTTTAAGTTTACAATACAACTGTTATTCAAAGATTTTTTTATTCCTAATACAATTTTTAAAGATTTTATTGCTTCATTTATAGAAATAATTGAACTAGATTTGCCATCACTAATATTATTAATTACATGGTTAATTGCTTCTTCATAATCATTGTTAGAAGGTAAATTGATTTCTTCAACTTCATCATCTTATAAAGAATAGTATTCTGTTCAGTAATCTCTCCAAACTTACTATCAAAAGT
>Ga0102931_1002082_pt1 | contig 9996 bp, 9 predicted proteins | sample SalPonR1_C_D1_MG_FD_79282 | JGI IMG/M metagenome (GOLD analysis project Ga0102931, IMG submission 79282) | Salt pond soil microbial communities from South San Francisco under conditions of wetland restoration - Salt Pond MetaG R1_C_D1_MG | ecosystem: Environmental > Aquatic > Marine > Intertidal... | reverse complement strand
CTCCGGGTCGTGGATGCGACCGCAGGATTCGGCGTCGACGCGGCGGCGTTGGCGCACGCCGGCATGCACGTCACGATGATCGAGCGCGACCCCCTGCTGGCCGCGCTCCTCGAGGACGGCCTCGCCCGATTGGCCGGCGCGCCGGCTGGGCAGGCGCCGGCTGCGCAGGCGTCCCGTGCGGAGGTCGCGCCCGCGGACTTCGCTGAGCTCGCCGGTGGTGTGGATCTCGTGTACGGCGATGCGCGCGACGTCCTGGGATCGCTCGTGCCCAGGCCGGAGGTCGTCTACCTGGACCCGATGTACCCGCGTGCGGGAGCGGCGGCGAAGCGCAAAGGGGCGGCGTGGCTTCGCGCCTGGACCGGCGAGCGTCCGCCGTGGGCGGACGCGGCGGATCTCGAGCTGTTCGTCGCTGCACGGCGGGCGGCGACGACGCGCGTCGTCGTCAAGCGCCCGGCGAAGGCGGCCCCGATCGCGCCCGGGCGGAGCGGATCGGTCCGCGGCACGACGACGCGGTTCGACCTGTACGCGGGCAGCGGGCCCGGCACGGTGGAGGACGGCACGCGAGGAGACGTCACGGGGGAACGCGACGACGATCGTCGTGACGAGGCCTGAAGGCGATCGCGACCCGAGCTGTGGAATGAAAGGGGCCCGCGGCGGAGGAGACGGTGGCTGGCCCGCAGGGATTCGAACCCCGACCGACTGGACCAAAACCAGTTGTCCTGCCATTAGACGACGGGCCAACGCGCCCCGCCACGGGACCCGGAGATCGTATCCGTGGCGGCGCAGGCGGTCAAGCGGCGATCGGGCGGCCGAGCGACGCTGGAGCGGTACGCACGAACACGCCGCCCACCTCGAGGGGCGGACGGCGAACGGTTCGTAAGAATGGCTGGCCCGCAGGGATTCGAACCCCGACCGACTGGACCAGAACCAGTTGTCCTGCCATTAGACGACGGGCCAGCGCGGAGGGGAGTCTACGCGAACGGGCGGGGCCGCGTCAAGCGCGCTGATGTCGTACCGGGCGCGCGCCCCGTTCGACGCTCGCGCCCGGCCGCGAGGCGGAGCGGGGGCGGGGGCGCGCCGGTCAGCCCCGGCCTTGGCAGGCTCCCGGACTCGTGGTAGCATCCCAAGCCGCGTGCGGGTGCGCCCGTCGCGACCGATACGGAGAGGTGCCGGAGTGGTTGAACGGGGCGGTCTCGAAAACCGCTGTATCGCTTTCGCGGTACCGTGGGTTCGAATCCCACCCTCTCCGCCAACGTTTCGAACGGCCGCCGTGCAGGGCGGCCGTTCGCATGCCGCGGGACGCTCCCGCTGCCGCGCGTCGCGGCACGGACCGCTCGCGATCGGAGGTTCCCGGTGTCCACGGTGATCATCGACCACCCGCTGATCCAACACAAGCTCTCGATCCTCCGCGACCGGACGACCCCGGTCCGGGATTTTCGTGCGCTGTCGACCGAGATCGCGATGCTCATGGCGTTCGAGGCGATGCGCGACCTCCCGCTGGAGGAGGCCACCGTCGAGACGCCGGTCGCGACGGCGCGGGTCCAGCGGCTCGCGGGAAAGAAGCTGGCGCTGGTGGCGATCCTGCGTGCCGGGCTGATCATGGTCGACGGCATCCTCGATCTCGTCCCTAGCGCTCGCGTGGGGCATATCGGGCTCTACCGCGATCCGGTCTCGTTGGAGCCGGTCAGCTACTACGCCAAGCTGCCCGGCGACATCCGCGAGCGCGACGTCTTCCTGCTCGATCCGATGCTGGCGACCGGTGGAAGCGCCGTCGCCGCGATCGAGCGGCTCAAGGAGGAGGGGGCGGGGCGCATCCGCCTGCTCTGCATCCTGGCCGCGCCGGAAGGGTTGGACGTCGTCGCGGCAGCGCATCCCGACGTCGAGATCGTGCTGGCCGCGCTCGACGAGCGACTCGACGAGCACGGCTACATCGTGCCCGGCCTCGGCGACGCCGGCGATCGCATCTACGGCACCCGCTGACGTGACCGCGATCGACGACGCACGACGCGAAGCGCTTCGCATCGCTCCGGGCGGAGCAGCGATAGGATGGGCGGGTGCGTAGCTCCGTCCTTCCCTTGCTGCCCCTCGCCGGCGTCGCGTTCCTGACGGCGGTCGGCGTCGTGGCGGCGCTGGTGCCCGGGATCCGCGCCTTCGCGCTCCGCATCGGTGCGGTCCAGGAGGGCGGCTCGGGTCACGGCCTTGGGCGCCGTCGACACGACGGCTCCGTCCCCAGCGTGGGGGGCATGGCGATCCTCGGCGGCTTCCTGATCGCGGTGATCGTCGGTGCCCTGGTGGCGCCGCAGGCGCTGGGCGGCGATCGCGCCGCCCTGCTCGCGATCGTGCTGGGCGGCGTGCTGATGACGCTTCTGGGCCTGCTCGACGACCTGTGGGAGCTGCCGGTACCGATGCGGCTGGCGGTGCAGACGGTCGCGGCGGGGATCCTCGTCGCGAACGGCGTGCGGATCGACTTCGTGACGAACTACTTCGCTGCCGGGCCGCTGGCCCGGTGGGCGGGGGAGGGAAGTTTCCTGTTCTTCGGCGAGACGCTCGCCGCGGTGCTCACGCTGCTCTGGGTCGTGGGATTCACGAACGCGTTCAACTTCATCGACGGCGTCGACGGTCTGTCGTCGGGCGTCGCGGCGATCGGCAGCCTCAGCCTTCTGGCCGTCGCGCTCCAAGCGGACGGGCGCGGACCGTCCGTGCTGCTCCTCGCCGCCCTGGCGGGCGCGGCGATCGGCTTCCTGCGTCACAATGCCGGTCCAGCGACGATCTTCATGGGAGACGCCGGCGCGTACCTGCTGGGCTACACCTTGGCCGCGACCAGCGTGCTGGGCGCCCTCAAGGTGACGGCCACGATGACCGTCGCGGTACCCCTGCTGATCCTCGGCCTGCCGGTGCTGAACCTCACGCAGGTCGCCATCCGGCGGATGCGCAAGGGCGTCAGCCCCACCCACGCCTCGAACGACCACCTGCACGACCTGTTGCGGGCGCGCGGCCGCAGCGACCGTGGCACCGTGCTGACGCTCTGGATCGCGACGTTGCTGCTGGGCGTCGCCGGCATGCTGCTCGCGGAGACGCCGCCGGTCCTGATGGGTCTGACGGTCGCGTCCGCCGTCGTCGCGATCGGTGGCGCCAGCGCCCTGCGTTGGGCCGAGGTGCGGGCGTTCGAACGTGGGGCGCAGGGGGGCGACCCGTCACGCCGGCGGTGACCTCGCCGCGACGCGTCGCCGTCGCGTTCGGCACGCGACCCGAGGCATCGAAGATGGCCCCCGTGGTCGAAGCGCTCGCCGCCCACCCCGCGTTGCGGCCGTGGATCCTCACGACGGGGCAGCACCGCGAGCAGCTCGACGACATGATGCGCCTCTTCGAGATGCGAGCCGACGCGGACCTGGCCGTCATGACGGAGCGGCAGACGCTTCCCGATCTGATGGCGCGGATCGTGCCGGCCGCGGCGGCCGCGCTGCGCGCTGCGGCGCCCGCGTTCTGCCTGGTCCACGGGGACACCTCGACGACGTTCGCCGTCGCGCTGGCGGCGTTCTACGAGGGGATTCCGGTCGGCCACGTCGAGGCCGGCCTGCGAAGCCACGATCTGGCCGAGCCGTTCCCCGAGGAGGCCAACCGCCGCTTGACCGACGTCCTCGCCAGCCTGGATCTGGCGCCGACCGAGCGGGCCCGCCGCAACCTGCTGCGCGAAGGAACGGATCCGGACGACATCGTGGTGACCGGCAACACCGCGGTCGATGCCGTCCGCGCCGTGGTCGCCCGAGCCGGTGCCGCGCCGGCGGCCGGCGGCGGTCCCACCGTCACGATCACGCTTCACCGGCGCGAGAACCTTCCGGTGCTGGCGGACCTGGCGGCGGCGCTGGCCGACCTTGCGGCCGCCCATCCCGACGTCCGATTCGTGTGGCCGCTCCACCTGAACCCCCTCGTCGCCGACGCGGTCCGCCCCGCCATGGCGGGTCTGGCCAACGTACGGCTGTGCGAGCCGTTGCCGTACGTGGAGATGGCGGCGCTGCTCGCGTCCAGCCGGCTGATCGTGACCGACTCCGGGGGGCTGCAGGAGGAGGGCGCCGCGCTGGGCGTCCCCGTGGCGGTTCTCCGCAACGTCACGGAGCGTCCCGAGGGCGTCGAGGCCGGGGTGCTCCGGCTGCTGGGCAACGAGCCGGAGCGGGTGCGCGCCGAGCTCGGCAGGATGCTCGGAGACGACGCGCTGCTCGCTGGGATGCGGAACCGACCGAACCCGTACGGCGACGGCCGTGCCGGAACGCGCGTCGCCCAGGCGGTCGCCTGGCGTCTAGGTCTGGCCCCCAGGCCGGACGACTGGGCGGGCCCCGGTCCTCTGGGCGCCGCGGCGCCGCGCTGACCGGCCGCGAGCACGCGATGCTATCGTCCTGAGCGTGCACGACGGTCCCGTTCACCGACTCGCGTCGCGTAGGCCCTTGCCCGGATCCCGGCGGGAGGGCGACACGTACGTCCTCGCGTGGCGCGGCGCGCTCCTGATGGGGATCGTGAACGTCACGCCGGACAGCTTCAGCGACGGGGGTCGGTACGCCGGCCCCGACGAGGCGGCCGCCGACGCCGTGCGGCAGGCTGCGGACGGCGCCCGCATCGTCGACGTCGGCGGCGAGTCGACACGACCCGGCGCCGAGCCCGTCCCGCTCGACGAGGAGCTGCGCCGCGTCCTTCCGGTGATCGAGAGGCTCGCGGGCGCCGACGACCTCGTCGTGAGCGTCGATACGCGGCGCCCCGAGGTGGCGCGCGCGGCGCTGGCCGCGGGCGCCCACCTCGTGAACGACGTGGGTGGGCTCCGTCATCCGGAGATGCGTGCGGTGTGCGCCGAGGCGGGCGTTCCCGGGGTCGTGATGCACATGCGGGGCACGCCCGCGACGATGCAGGACGATCCCCGTTACGACGACGTCGTGGCCGAGGTCGAGGCGTTCCTGAACGAGCGCGCGGAGGCGGCCGAGGCGGACGGCGTGCCGTCGGTCGCGATCGATCCGGGCTGGGGCTTCGGAAAGCGCGACGAGGACAACGTGGCGCTGCTGCGTGCGGTGCCACGGTTCGCCGCCGGCGGGCGTCCGGTCGTGATCGGCGCGTCGAGGAAAGGCTCGATCGGCCGCTGGGGCGGGGCGTCCGACCCGCTGCGCCGCGATCCGGGCAGCCACGTCGTCCATCTCGCGGCCGCGCGTGCCGGCGCGGCGCTGCTGCGGGTGCACGACGTGGCCGGCCACCGTCAGGCGCTCGCCGTCCAGGAGGCGCTGGGGGACGTCGCGACCGGTCCGCTCGGGCGCGACCGGATCGTGCTGGAGGGACTGGCGTTCCACGGCTACCACGGCGTGTTCGACGAGGAAGCCCGCTTCGGCGCGCGCTTCGTGGTGGACGTCGAGATGCGGGTGGACCTTCCGGCTGCGGACGAGCTGGCCGGCACCGTCGACTACGCGCGCATCTACGACCTGGTGGCGCGCGAGGTGACGGGAACCCGCTACCGGCTGATCGAGGCGCTCGCGAGCGCGATCGCGGCCAGGGTCCTAGGGGCGGACGCCCGGGTCCGTGAGGTCACGGTGCGGGTGCACAAGCCGCACGCCCCGCTTCCCGGCGTGGTCCGCGACGTGGTGGCGGAGGTGGTGCGCCGTCGCTGAGCGCGAGGAGGCGTTGATCGCGCTGGGGGCGAACCTGGGCGACCCGGCCGCGGCGTTGCGCCGCGCGGTCGCGGCGCTTTCGTCGCTGGGCGAGGTCCGACGTCGCTCGGCGATCTACCGAACCGCGCCGGTCGGGGGGCCAGGCGGCCAGCCCGATTACCTGAACGCCGTGGTCGCGCTGATCCCGGCGGAGGCGTACGGGGAGCCGGGGACGCTGCTGGCCGCGTTGCACCGGATCGAGTCCGAGCTGGGTCGCACGAGGAGGGTCCGCTGGGCGGCGAGGGTTCTGGACCTGGACCTGATCGCCTTCGGCGAGCGGGTACGCGACGATGCCAAGCTGACGTTGCCGCATCCGTCGGTGATGGAGCGACCGTTCGTGCTGGTGCCTCTGCTGGACGTGACGCCGGAGTGGCGGAATCCGCGGGACGGACGGAGCGCGGCCGAGGCGCTGGAGGCGCTGGACGCGAGCGGCGTTCGCCGGTCGGGACTGTCGTGGGCGACGCGGTAGACTGCAGCCCGCATGCGCGTCCTGGCGATCGCCGATCCTCATCTCTCCCGTCGCGACCCGAAGCCGATGGACGTGTTCGGTCCTGGCTGGGAGGGGCATCCGGAAGCGTTCTTCGCCGGCTGGCGCGAGGTCGTGCGCGACGACGACCTTGTGCTGATCCCCGGCGATCTGTCGTGGGCGATGCGCTTGGACGATGCGCTGAGCGACCTGCACGACATCGCCGCGCTGCCGGGAACGAAGGTCATCCTGCGTGGCAACCACGACTACTGGTGGCCGTCGATCGGCAAGCTGCGCGCGGTGTTGCCCCCGCGGATGCACGCGATCCAGAACGACGCGCTCAGGATCGGCGGCGTCGTGATCGCGGGGACGCGCGGCTGGGTCTGCCCGGGAAGCCACGAGTTCGGCGAGCACGACGAGAAGATCTACCGGCGTGAGCTCGACCGCCTGGACCTGTCGCTGGCACGCGCCAACGATCTCCGCGAGCCGGGCGATCTGGCCGTCGTGATGCTGCACTACCCGCCCACGAACCCTCGCCTGGAGTCGTCGGGGTTCACGGAGCGGATCGAGCGGTTCGAGCCGGACGCGCTGGTGTTCGGGCACGTCCACGGGGGGCGACAGCAGGTGGTGTCCGAGATCGACCACGTCCGCGTGTTGTTCGTCGCGGCGGACGCGGTCCGCTTCCGTCCCGTCGTGGTGTTCGGTGCCGACGAGATCGCCCCGCACGCGGGCTGAGCGGGGCGTCGATCGGTCGTCGGCAGGCTGCCTGCAGCCGGTGTTTAGGCCCCGGCCGAGCCGCTCCCGTGGACCTGAGGATCTGGGACCTCGCCGGCCTCCCCGGCCAGCGGGCGGGTCGCCTCGTCGCCCGTGAGGCGGTGGTAGGCGGTGATCGCATCCTGGCCCCGCTGCCACACGAGGTGCACGACCTCGCCGCCGACGCGGCTGGGAAACTCGACGACCCCGGTCGACAGGTCGGGGACCTGGACGCCCAGCCGCTCGACGTCCCGTCGCGCGTCGTGCGCGGCGTTCAGGACGAACGCGAGCTCTTGGCGTACGGAAAGCGCCTCGGCGGTTCCGGGGCGGACGGTTTCGATCTGCGCTTGGACCTCCTCGAGGTCGCTCAGCGCTCGTTGAAGATCGGCGAGTCGGGCGTCCACGATCGGGAGCATCCGCGTGGCGCCCTCGAGCGTGAATAGCTTGAACACGAGGTTCACCTCCGACACGGCGACGATACGCGATCGGCGACCCCGGGAGCGTGAGCCGTCGTACATAAAACCTGAGCAAAGCGGACTCAGGTCACCGGGGCGCCGCCGTTCCGGGGCGCTTGGTAGACTCGACTCCCGCCGACCGCTGCGACCGGGCGCCCGAGCGCTCGGCCGCGACGCTCGCACCCCCTGCACCGAGAGGACGGCCCCCGTGTCCGACGTCTCCACCCCTCACGCTTCCGGTCCCGGCGGGCACGACGGCCCCGTGCTCGTCGTGAACGCGGGAAGCTCCAGTCTGAAGCTCAGAGCCCTGCCGGACGGCCCGTCGCTGCACGTCGAGCGCATCGGGGAAGAGGACGACGCGACGATCTCCGTCGGCGGGCGCGAGGTCGACCGCCGGCCCCTCGCGGACGCTCGCGAGGCGTTCGAGGCGGCGGTCGATGCGGCCGGCGCCGAGCTCGATTCCTCCCGCATCGGACTGGTCGGCCACCGCGTCGTTCACGGCGGCGAGCGCTACGTCGAGCCGCTGGTGCTCGACGACGAGGCGCTGGCCGACCTCGATCGGCTCTCGCCGCTCGCGCCGCTCCATAACCCGGCCAACCTCGCGGGAATCCGCGCTGCACGGGCGGTCCTTCCGCGCGCCCGGCACGTCGCGGTGTTCGACACCGCCTTCCACGCCGCGCTTCCGCGCCGCGCCTACCTCTACGCCCTGCCCATGGAGCTCTACCGCGACGACGGGATCCGCCGCTACGGGTTTCACGGCACCAGCCACGACGTCGTCTCGGCCAGGCTGGCCGATCGGCTGGGCCGCCCACGCGAGGATCTGCGCATCGTCACGCTCCATCTGGGCAACGGCGCCAGCGCGGCCGCGGTCCGGGACGGCCGGAGCGTGGACACGACGATGGGGTTCACGCCGCTCGAGGGGCTGGTGATGGGCACACGGAGCGGCGACGTGGATCCCGGCGTGCTGCTCCACCTGCTGCGGCGCGGCGCGACCGCCGCCGAGCTCGACGACCTGCTGAACCGGAAGTCCGGCGTCCTGGGGCTGTCGGGCGTCTCGAACGATCTGCGCGACGTCTGGTCTGCGGCGGACGCGGGCGACCAGGACGCGCAGGCAGCGCTCGAAGTGTACGCCTACCGCATCGGCAAGGCGATCGCGTCGATGGCAGCGGCGATGGGCGGCCTGGACGCGCTCGTGTTCACGGGCGGCGTCGGCGAGAACGACGCCCGCGTGCGTGCGGCCGCGACCGACGGGCTGGCGTTCCTGGGCGTGACGCTCGACGCCGAGGCGAACGCGCGGCACGGCCCGCGGATCGGTGCTGCGGACGCGCCGGTCGAGACCTGGGTGATCCCGACCGACGAGGAGGCCCGTATCGCCGAGCTCGCCGTCGCGGCCGACCGGCGGAGCGCGCGATGAGGACGCTCGGAATCGATCTGGGCGGAACCAAGATCGCTACCGCCGTCGTCGAGGACGGCACCATCCTCGCGCGGGAACGCGTCGCGACGCCGCAAACCGGCTTCGCCGACGTGCTTGCGGCGATGGCGGAGGCGGCGGGGCGGCTGCTGGAGGCCGAGGGCCCGATTCACGCGGTCGGCGTCGGGTCGCCGGGACCGCTGGACCTGGCGTCCGGCACGATCCTGTTCGCGCCGAACATCCCGGGTATGGAGAACGCGCCGATCGTGGAGGGCCTGGCGGACCGACTCGAACGCCCCGTGATCCTCGAGAACGACGCGAATGCGGCTGGCTACGCCGAGCACCTCTACGGTGCGGCCCGCGATCTGGAGTCGAGCGTGTACGTGACCATCTCGACCGGGATCGGCGGCGGACTGTTCGTCGGCGACCGGGTGATCCGGGGCGCGAACGGGGTCGCCGGAGAGATCGGCCACATGACGATCCTCCCCGGCGGCCCCGTCGGAGGCGACGGCACGGACGGCACGCTCGAGGCGATCGCGGCGGGCCGCTCGATCGCGCGCGACGGCACGTACGTGTTCGGTCGCAGGGTCTCGACCGAGGAGGTGTTCGCGATGGCGCAGGACGGTGACGAGAAGGCTCTGCGGATCGTCGACAACGCCGCCCGCTTCACCGGCATCGGACTGGCGAACCTGGTCAAGATCTTCGACCCCGAGGGGTTCGTGATCGGCGGGGGGATGAGTCAGGTGGGGGCGTTCTACCTGGACCGGATCGTGGCCGCCGCGCGCGACTACCTGCCCGGCTGGCCCACGCCGCCGCTGCTGCTCGCACGGCTGGGGACCGACGCGGGCGTGATCGGCGCCGCCGCGGTCGCGGCGCACGAAGGCTGAGGGGCCGTGGAGCTGATCCTCTCGAGCCTGTCGATCTTCCTGCTGCGGATCGCGGACGTATCGATCGGTACGCTCCGGATCGGATTCCTGGTGCGGGGGCGCTCGGGCGTGGCGGGCGCGCTCAGCTTCGTCGAGAGCCTCGTCTGGCTGGCGGCCGCGGCGCAGGTGCTGGCGAACCTGGACAGCCCCCCGAAGTTCCTCGCCTACGCAGGCGGGTACGCGGCAGGCACGATGCTGGGCGTCTACATCGAGCGCTGGATCGCGGTGGGCGACGTGGTGATGCGGATCATCGCGCCGGTCGCCAGCCCCTCGGGCGCCAGCGCGCTCAGGGACGCCGGCTACATCG
>Ga0102931_1002070_pt1 | contig 10020 bp, 10 predicted proteins | sample SalPonR1_C_D1_MG_FD_79282 | JGI IMG/M metagenome (GOLD analysis project Ga0102931, IMG submission 79282) | Salt pond soil microbial communities from South San Francisco under conditions of wetland restoration - Salt Pond MetaG R1_C_D1_MG | ecosystem: Environmental > Aquatic > Marine > Intertidal... | reverse complement strand
TGTCACTGAACAGTTCCAGTGAAAGCTCCGCCAGATCGAATCCAAGCATATTCTGAAACTCAAAAATAATAGAGCCATTTACGATTTGAGCACTCACAAAATAGTCGGTATTCAATTCGATATTTACAGGAAAGGGTGATTGCGCTCCCGGAATCGGGTCGCCAGCCTGAAGAAAAGAAGGCTGACCGGTAAGGTCTTCAAATCCGGCTTGTCCCATATTTCCGCTCCCATTTTGAGAGGAGAAGTTGCTCAGCTCAATTTCACCCACTACTGAACTTATGGCTGTAGGGGCGACCTCAATCATAGGAATTGCATTTTCGATCGCTCCGAAATTAAAAGTCTCTTCCTGGGAGATGGTGATAAAATTGTCACCGTCGATTACGAGCAGATCATTCAGGTCTTCACTTGAAGTATCGATAAGCGCATTCTCACCGCCAAAAAACTGGAAATTACTTTCAGTGATGAATGGGGCATCGATTTTATTCGACAGGGTAAAGTCAGGGCTTTCAGGAGTTTCGCACTGTGTGAAAACACCAATAGCAAAAAGGGAAAGCAGCAAGTATCGTGTTTTTTTCATGGCCAATTTATGTCTTAAACCTTTCAAAAAGGCAATTGTAGTGATAAGGGCGCTGTTGTTAGCTAAATCGTAGCTGAGAGAACTCTCGCTCAGTTTTTCTTTTTATCGGCCTGGCAAATGAAGTGTTAAACAAATTTAATATTCTGAAGGGGCAGGCATTCCGGATATCACCCCTTTGCAGAGGCTGAGAGAAATGAAGGCTATGTGGATTGGTATTAGTGCGGGGACGGGTCTACATCCCTGAAGCATTTTAAGAACGAAGGAAAGGGGGCGCCTGAAATGAAGATGGCACCGGGTTTCGTATAAACCTTAGTTTACCCCGGGCAAAATTATCTTGACAGCTATTTTCTCAAAGCATCAGCAAGATGGCGGTGGAATGTCAAACAGGCGGTTAGCCTGTTAAACAGAAAGTAGAATTAATTTGAAAGCAGCAGAAATAGACAAGGTTTTTTTTCGAGATCGGGAAGTGGGCCGTTTTTCCACTCCATGATGCGGCGTGTTTTTAGATATTGATCATCTGCGGTTAGATTGCACGCTATACAGAGCTTTGTGGAGGACTGGCAGGTTTTCAAAAGCTGGTCGAGCAGTACTTTGTTACGGTGGGGAGTCTCCATAAAAATTTGTGTCTGTGATGACCGGGATGATTCGCGTTCCAGGTCCTGAATAGCCCTGTTGCGCTCATTTTCGCGAATCGGCAGGTAGCCATGAAATGTAAACGACTGCCCGTTCAGTCCCGACCCCATCAGGGCGAGCAAAATCGAAGATGGCCCCACCAATGGCTGCACGTCATAATTATTTTGATGAGCAAGGCTCACAAGCTTCGCGCCCGGATCTGCCACACCGGGAGCGCCGGCTTCAGACATCAGGCCAACGTCACCCTCTTTTAAAAACTGCAGGAAGCTGACTACTTCATGGTCCGGTGTTTTTTTGTTCAGGACGCGAAAGGTTTGCTGGTAATCCGGCGTGGGGTGATCGATCCACTGGAGAAAACTGCGCGCTGTCTGCATTTTTTCAACCACAAATGTATTCACCGATCGAATCACATCAATGGTGTGCCGGGGAAGCACAAGATTCTCTTTTCTGCGCGATATAGGGGTTGGAATCAGATAAAGTGTGTTTACTGTTGAATCAGGCATTGGCAGTGTCTAATCGTTCGATTTCGAGCGTTTCATCACCATCTCGCAGCCTTTTTACAGCGTACCTGCTTGCATATACTGCAACTAGAAGAGTTACGAGAAAACCTATTGATGACACCGCCATGTTCACCAGAACAACCGACTTTTGGAGATCATAGACAGTGAGCATCACAATAGGTTTAAATGAATCAGCGAGGTACCGGATCGGAATTTGTTCAGATTCCATTATGACCTGCGCCATCTGAACCGGAAGTGCCAGCTGTTCGGTTACCGTCTCACCCGAGGTTGTGTTAAAGCGAATAATCACGTAACCGTTGGTTTGGGCTGCAATCTGTTTCACATCAAACTCCAGCACCTCAGCGACATAACTTTCACCGTCTTCATAAGTTTGCTCAATGCCATAATAGGTAAGAACCTGGTAGCCTCCCTGGAACAGGAAGTATGCCGGCAAAAGCCATATCAGAAAAATAAAATAGTATTTGTTCATAGGACTAATCTAAAGGGTTCGAAAATGCAGATGGTTCATTTTCAGAAACTGATTCAACATTTTTCATCTGGTCAATCATAGCAGGGTCAAAAATAAGCCGCTGCTGAAAATCCTGGTGCATATGATTGCTTGACATATGAAACCAGAACGCAATTTGAATTCGGTCAAAAAAGACAGCCTGTACCGTAGTATCACCCGTGTATTTTGATGTCCCAAAATCAATGCCTGTCAAAAGTCCCATCCGGTTGTCGTAAATGGCGCCATAATCGGTAAAATGTTTCGAAATACCGGATTGTCTCTCCATTGGCCAGCGCATCCATGTCATAATAAGCTGGCTTACGTCGGAGCTGATTAGTTCATCATTGACCATGTTTTCCAGTATGAGTGCCATTTCTGATGCGGTTGTTTTCGGAAAGAGTGTCAGGGCGTCGCGCTCCTGCATAAAGGTATTTCCAAGCCTGTTTTCTTCCACGTAGATAAGGGTGGATTCGCGAAACTCCGCATCGTTTATAAATTTGCCGGCCCGTTCAATGACAGATTCCCGGAAATTCCCGGGATCTTTTACAAGTTCAAGGTCATAGATCTCCTGCGCCGGCATGTTGCGAATTCCGGGTGATATTGTTAGATAAAGTCCGGAGTAGGGGAGCGGCATGTCGGTACTTTCGAGGTTAAGTCTGTTGCCCAAAGACTGCCATCTTTCCGGGCCAATAAGCCACCATAGCTCGTCAGCCAGCGACAGTGCATTATACTCGGCAAGCAGCCGCATGGCATGATCTAGTGAAAGCTCATCTGCTTCATTGATCCAGACCCGATCAAGAGCTGCAGAGTAACTTTGTTCATGCTCCGACATATTTATGCCCGGCAGCAGGTTATCTGTCACCGCTGACCAGCTGACGGGCGCATCTGCAGATACGTCGCCGGAAACAATCATGTCGGCAACGGCAATCATAATAAAAATATTTGATGTGGTTCCCATTGGCCGCCGCACGTCTTCCATGTAGCTGATTGAGGAATCAGGAATGCCGATCACATTACTCACAAGGGAGACATGTTCAGGGTTTTTATCGATGTAATCGGAAAGTCCGCTCAGTGAGTAGGTGTCTTCAACCCACCGGCTTCCTTCAACCATTGCATCCCGGTTTTCATAAAACGTAATGAATGCGTTCCAGTTAATTGCCAGGATAGCCCCAAATATCACAACTGCTGTGACAAAGAAAGCGGCAAAAAATTTAAATGCTCTTGCCATAAATAATAAATCAGGAGTTTTTGAAAAAATTGTTGGTTTGAAGAAGCCGGTAGTAAAAACGGTTTGGGTCACGGTAATAGACCAGGGCGTGATATTCTTGCCGGCTTCTGGTAAAAGAATCGTCCAGTGTAAGATCGTCTATTTCATTATTACGTAATACAACATATTTATAGGCGTACGTGCCGGTTTTAATAATGCCGTTCGTATGCCATCGCCCGGAGTCCTGCCGGTATTGCAGCCGGAAGTTTGATCGCAGCGCCCAGTTTGTAAAATCGCCCACCAGGTAAAGTTCGGAATCGCCGGCAAGGTCACGATCAGTATCAAACCGGAAATGAACGCTGGCATACCGTGCATTAAGTGACGAATCAAATCCGCTGAGATTGCTCAGCGGAACTCGGTTTCTGCTTGCGGTGAAACCCTGTACGTCCTCGAACAAAACTATTCGGGGTGGAATTTCAGACGGATCATATTCAAGAACCGACGGATTTTGCTGGGTCAGTTCCGGGAGTGACAGCATTTGAAATTCGTAATCGCCGACGAATGAATTTTCGCGCGTCACCTCAAAGCGGACTTCACCGGGCGCGGATACATCAAGTTCATCAGCTTTCCTGGCCCGGCCCCAGAACTGATTCTGAACATAGTAAAACTCCATATCAAACTGAGGTGTGGTGATATACTCAGGTGTTTCAAAAATGCTTTCCGGTACGTGGGAAATTCTGCCTTCCTGCCGCGGCACCGTTATTGTCTCGACCTGAGAAACAATATCTCCTTCATTTTCTGTCACAAAGAAAGGCATAGTAAACATCAGGTCTCCGCTGTCGGAGTCTTCAACCGTAAGCATGTAGTTGCCGCTGACAAGAAAGTCCACATCATCGTTTGGAAATTCGTACTCATACGACCTGTATCTGGGCCGGTCATTGCTGCTCACTTGTCCAAAAGGAAGCATCAGGCTGTAATAGCCGCTCTTATAAAAATCTTCTGCTAGACCTGACCGCGACCAGTCAGGATTGTGATGTGTAAAAGAAATCGTAAGCTGACGTGAATCAAATTCAAGGAGATCAAAAGAGAGACGGAGTTGTTGTGACCCGTTGAGTCCGATTATCGGAGCTGAAACAGAGCTGCCCTTGCGGTGAAGTTCAGGTGAATAAACAAGGTCGCTTGCGTTTATCTGTCCGGGAACTGTGAACAGGTTTTCAGGCGGCTCATAAGTGGGTTTACTATGATTATTTTTGCCGCTTTCTGTAGAAACACACTGTGTTAAAAACAGGGAGAATAATATAAAGACAGGTAATCGTTTAAAGATAGTATCGGCCATCAAATACAAATTCAGTTGGTCCTTCGAGTTTTATTGACGTGTAATAGCCTTGCTGTTCTGAAAACGAAAAATGTACTTTCAGCGTGCCTCCTTTAACATTTATTTGATAGCTGAAATTTCCACCACCCGCAGCCTGAAGATGGTGCCATGCGAGTGCAGATGCAATAGCACCGGTACCGCATGCAAGCGTGAGCTGTTCAACTCCGCGCTCGTACGTCTGCAGGGAGACTGAAGATGAGTCTGTCCCGGAAATAAAATTTACATTGGTACCGGCAGGCTGAAATTCGTCATGATACCGAAGTGTGCGTCCTTCGTCAGCGAGTTTGGTTTCATCGCTGAGTGTATCGGCCGTTACCGGGCATACAATATGCTCCGTATTCGTATATACGTTCAGGAGATTATAATCATCAACCGCCTGCTCCTTTACTTTGGTTTCGAGCGGGAAATCTATCACCACAGTGTTGGCAGCAGTTTTTGCCCTGTAAACCTTGTCGTGAACCCTGAAACTGAATTCGGAAGGTGCTCCAAGCGTTACGGCATAGCTTGCAAAACAGCGCGCTCCATTTCCGCACATCCCGGCATCACTGCCATCTGGATTCTTGTATGTCATCACAAGATCTGCCTGCTTTTTCCGGTCGTAGTCGAGGGCTATCACGCCGTCGGACCCGATCCCGAACTTTCGGTCTGAAAGGCGCGGTGTCAGGTCTTCAATTTGACCGTCCGTCAGCCCGAGCGTCCGGTTGTCAAAAAGGATAAAGTCATTCCCGGCTCCGTGCATTTTTACGAAAGGGATAGATTGGAGGTTTGTCATGCTACGTCTCACTAAATGCGGGAAGATGCTTCCAGGCAGTTTCTGATGTAATCAAGGGTTCGGATCCGCGCATCAGGCTTCCATATCGAAATGCGAGGGCTGTAAAGATAAGCTTAAATTGAACATTATGGTAGAATAGTCCTTTCAAATCCTGCAGCTCCTCAATCATTCGCTCCAGCTTTGCATCACCCAGGCCGTCACAGAATTTTTTAATGACATCAAGCTGGTCAATATTTGTAATCAGGTTTTTATTCCCGCTTTCCCGGAAAACCATTATATCGCGCAGGAGCTGTTCCAGCGTGTTTGAAAGTGCAATCTGGCTCTCCAGGTTCAGTTCTGACTGCCACCCTTCAATAAGCCGGACCAGGGATTTAGCATCCTGGGAATATGAGAAGCGCAAAAAATCAACGGTCTCTTCCCGCGTCTTCTGCAGTGTCTTCAGGTTAAGAAAACGGCAGAGTGAGTAGTTTCCGCCAGAAATTCTGGCCAGAAATTCAGCATCTTCCCGGCTGTAATCATCGTACTTTATCAGTCCGTCCCGGACGTCGTCTTGTGTAAGGGGAGAGAGCCTGATCTGCTGACAACGGGACATAATGGTTGGTAGCAGCTGGTCGGTTTTATCGGCGGTGAGGATGAACATTACCTCGCCAGACGGCTCTTCAAGCAGTTTCAGAAATGCATTAGCCGCCTCTTTTCTCATCGTATCTATACCGGTAAGGATCATAATTGTTCGCCGGCCCTCATTAGGTTTCAAAACGGTTTTAGGGCGAATCTCCTCACGGTAATAGTCGATAAAATAGAACGCGCGTTTGTTTTTAGAGCTGTTATCTTTTCCAAGTTCAGGCCGCAGTGTAAAGTCAACGATTTCATATGGATCTTTGGCAAGAATTTTCTGTCGCTCTGTAAGCTCTGACGTACTGGCTGATGTGGGAAGTGGTATAAACAGATGGATATCGGGATGGGAAAACCAGCTCGATTTTCTGCTTTTGGCCGTTCCTTTCAGGTCGGTGATGTTATCCACACCGTTAATGGCTTCAGCCATCATCAGCGCAAATGCCGTTTTCCCTGAGCCTGCCGGCCCGGTAATCAGGTAGGCGTGGCTCAGGCGATCCGACATAAAAATTCGTTTGGTTTGATCAAGCGCATGATCCTGCCCGACAATGCGTCTGTCGCCAAGCTGTATGTTGTCGTCAATAATGGTCATTTAATCCTCCCATATAAAATCAAAAAGTAGAACTCCTGCTGTAATTGTAACCCCGCAGTACCCGATCAGCGCCACCAGATCATCGATCGCATCAGGTGTTGCACCTTCAATGAGGGCACTTTTTGTGACCGATGTAAGTATTAATAGTAGCGGTACAAGCAGAGGGATGCACAAAACAGAGAAAATGGAGCCCCGCCGGTCTGCCTTTGCGATCATAGCGGAAGTGAGTGTGGTGACCGATGCAAGCCCCGCTGCACCAAACAATATAGCAGCAATAAAATAGGGTACGCTTACCACAGACATATTCATCATAAACAGGTAGAAGAAAAACGTAAACAGATGTAGGATTAACAGAAAGAGAAAATTATAGAGAATTTTACCGGTGAAAATATCGGCCGGCTTAGCGTGAAGTTTCAGCAGGTCCCAGGTTTTTTTATCCGCTTCCTGTAAGAATGAACGCATCATACCCGTCATTGCTGCAAATAATATGATAATCCAGACCAGGCCGCTTTTAGGCGTGGGGCTCATCTGATCGGCGCGGAGCGTAAACAATATGAGCAGCAGGGAGGCGCCGGTAAAAGCCAGCAGCGTATTTAGGGCGTACCGGGTCCGAAGCTCTACAGCGATTTCCTTCCTGAGTATTGTAAATGCCGGTTTTACCATCTGTTTGTTTGTAATTTTTACAATTCTAAAGGTAGGGAAAAAGAGCAGGGGGGATGAAACCTTTTTTACAGAATAAATGCGGCATCAATCCATTAGATTTTTACAGTTAAACAGAGGCAGCTGAATAGAGATATTATGATTTGTAAACAAAGATTTTGTGATAACACACGCGTCATACAATATTTGAAATTGCAGTTTTCAGTGTCTCATTATTTAGTTAATTTCGATAGGTTTTATTGAAGGCGACCTTCAGTCAATCTCATCACACCGACGATAGCAGTAATTTATGGATATTTCTACACATTTAGACCGGTCAACCATCGCTAAGGGACTCGAGGTCGACAACAAAAAAGATCTCATTAATGAGGTTGTAAACCTGCTCGAAACTAAAGTCAGCAGTGAACAGCTCGAACATATTCGCAAAGCTGTTTTTGAGCGTGAAGAGATAATGTCTACCGGTATCGGCAAACAGCTTGCAATTCCTCATGGCAAGTGCGACTCACTCGATGAGATATTGGCCGGTTTTGCCGTTCTTGACGAGTGTGTGGAATTCGATTCAATAGACAATCAACCGGTAAAAATGGTGTTTCTGCTTGTAGGGCCGGAAGATCATTCAAGCCAGCATATCAAACTCCTGAGCAGAATATCCCGCCTGATGAACAGCGCAGCATTCCGTGACAAACTCCTGGAGTGCAATGATTCTGATGAAATATTTGAGACATTTCAATCTGAAGAGAAAGAATATTTCGGGATATAAGATGTCCAGCTCGCCGAGCAACATGATGAAATCTGCGGTCCTGATCCTGATCCTCTGTTCTGGCCTGACTGGAACTTTAGCAGCACAAGACAGGGGCTCCATCCGTGAGATTATCGATAACAGTGCTGCTGCCTCATCCTTCTGGTCGTTCCAGGTGCGCAGCTCAAATGGCGATGTCCTTGAAGAGTTCAATGGCGATAACCTGATACGCCCCGCATCAAACCTGAAGCTCGTTACTTCGGCTGCTTATCTTGACCAGCTTGGCACAGATTATCAGTTTGAAACGGTGCTCTATGGCTCAGGCGGACAAACGGGGAACCGGTGGGACGGCGATTTATATATTCGCGGGGCCGGCGATCCCTCGATCAACGGAGAAGCATACGATGATCCTCTTTTTCTTTTCCAGCGATGGTACACCATTCTCGATTCAATGGGTGTTGAGGTGATTGATGGCAACATCATCGGTCATGACGGTTATTTTGATGATATCCCATATCCCCGGGGATGGGAGTGGGATGACCTGAGCTATTATTATGCACCGGAAATCAGCGCTCTTTCGTTTAATCAGAACGTGGTTGATTTGGAGGTCAGTGCAAACGGTGAACCGGGTTCACGGCCGAGTATCACCTGGTTTCCATTCGAAACGCCGTATGTGAGGTTTGTCAATGAACAGCGCATCACGCCTGAAAACACGTCGTTTGATGAATCCTACAGGCGTGAACTTGGAAGTAACACGATCTATTTAAGAAGTACACTTCCTGAAGGCCACTATGAAACAGAACCACTCAGTGTTCATAATCCATCGCTTTATTTCATCGATACGTTTAAGCGCTATCTGCAGCTGATGGGGATCAGGGTTGAGGGTCAGCTGCTGCTGTCAGATGACCCGGTAGAGTGGGATAACGGCACATTCACCGAAATTGACAGCAATCGATCAAAACCGCTGCATACCATGATCGATCGTCTGAACCGTGAAAGCGACAACCACTACGCAGAAATGCTTTTGAAGACTCTTGTAGCTGAACGCTATGGTGTACCCGGATCAACCGAACTTGGACTTGAGATCGTAAAAGGATTTATGAGCAATCACGGGTTCGATACAACAGCGGTGGAGCTGCGGGATGCCTCAGGAATGGCTCCTGCAACGCTGTTGAAGACATCTGACCTGAACCGTTTCCTGGTTGATATGCAGCAGAAATCTTATTTTGATATCTACTACAACAGCCTGTCGGTGGCGGGTCAAAACGGAACATTGCAATACCGGTTTTATAACAGTGATATCGCGAATAACTTTTACGGAAAAACCGGATTTATGTCGGGAGTTCGCTCTATTAGTGGTTACCTTGACACGCAGAGCGGTAGCCGCCTGGTTGTAACCATCGCCACGAACAATTATACCGTTCGGACTGCTGTTGTAGACAGAATTCACCAGCGGATCCTGGACTATCTTTACACCCGGTACTGATCATTGAACCATGCCTGACTCTTCAAAACCGACCATTCTTGTAACGGACGATGAAAAGAGTATTCGCAATTCACTGCGCGAAATTCTTGAGTTCGAAAATTATTCAGTTTTAGAAGCTGAAGGTGGAGAGAGTGCGGTTTCCCAGGTCAAATCGAAGGATATTGACCTGATGATTCTTGATATCAAAATGAAGGGAATGGATGGAATTGAAGTTCTCGAAAACGTGTAAGAGATTCAGCCGAACCTTCCGGTGATTATGATCAGCGGTCACGGAACCATTAAAATTGCGGTGGAAGCGACAAAGATGGGCGCGTTCGACTTTATTGAGAAACCACCGGATCTGAACCGTTTGCTCATCA
>Ga0102931_1002068_pt1 | contig 10026 bp, 9 predicted proteins | sample SalPonR1_C_D1_MG_FD_79282 | JGI IMG/M metagenome (GOLD analysis project Ga0102931, IMG submission 79282) | Salt pond soil microbial communities from South San Francisco under conditions of wetland restoration - Salt Pond MetaG R1_C_D1_MG | ecosystem: Environmental > Aquatic > Marine > Intertidal... | reverse complement strand
GGTCGACACCGTAGGGACGATCACCGATCTCGTCCTCGATCCACTGCAGGTCGATCTCGAGCTGTTCGGGCGAGTGGGCGACGGCGCCCAGCACGCCGAGACCACCCGCCTTCGACACGGCCGCCACCACGTCGCGGCAGTGGCTGAACGCGAAGATCGGGAACTCGATGTCGCGCATCTCGGTGGCGGCTGTCCGCATGGTGTCTCCTTGCTCTCGGCGACGTCGTGTCGACGGGGTGCCGGACGGGTCGGTGCTGGGGGCGCCCCGACCGTTGCATCCGGTGTCTGACACCGGATGCAACATCTCGTGCGCACAGGGTCATTGTTGCCGGGAACGTCGACCGCCGACGAAGCAGCACGTCTGCCGGAGCAGCACGTACGCTGGGAGCGGGCCGGCACCGGTCGGTCCACCATCAACAGGAGATCGATAACTCATGTCCGTGACCGACTCGACGCACACGTCCGAGCTCGTGGCAAGGGCGAAGGAGATCACCGAGCGCGAGCTCGTGACCTACTCGGAACGAACGACGGGGTCCCAGGCCGCCACCGAACGGGCCCGCAAGGTGCTGCCCGCCGGTGTGCCCTCCAGTTTCCAGGCCTACGACCCGCACCCCATCGTGGTGCGCCACGCTTCCGGGTCGCACATGGTCGACGTCGACGGCAACGAGTACGTCGACTACGACATGGGCTTCGGTGCGCTGTTCGCCGGCCACATGCATCCGGCCGTGAAGCGCGCCGTCGAGGCGCAGCTCGGCGAGGGCACGTTGTACGTCACGCCCTGCGAGCTCGACGCCGACGTCGCCGAGCTGCTCGCCGAGCGCTACGGCTTCCCCATGTGGCGGCCCACCAACTCGGGCACCGAGGCGACCATGGACGCCATCCGTCTGGCCCGCGGCGTCACCAAGCGCGACAAGCTGGTGAAGGTCGAGGGCGGCTACCACGGCCACCACGACGAGGTGATGATCTCGAACAAGCCGGACCTGGCCGACGCCGGGCCTGCCGACGCCCCGCACTCCATCCCCCAGTCCGGCGGCATCACCCGGGGCACGATCGACGACGTCGTCGTGGTGCCCTACAACGACGCCGACGCACTCGAGCGCGTGTTGCGCAACGAGGACGTCGCGGCGTTCATCGTCGAGCCGGTGATGGAGAACATCGGCATCTGTCTCCCGCAGCCGGGTTACCTCGAGGCGGTCCGCGAGATCTGTTCGAAGTACGGCACCCTGCTGATCTTCGACGAGGTGAAGACGGGCATCACGGCGGGTGTCGGTGGCGCCACCAGGGCACTCGGCGTCACGCCCGACCTCATCACCCTGGCCAAGTCGATCGGCGGCGGTTTCCCGGTCGGGGCCTTCGGCGGCAGGGCCGAGTACATGGACCTCATCACCACCGGCGAGGTGCTGCACCTCGGTACCTACAACGGCAACCCGTTGGTGATGGCGGCCGCCAAGGCCACCCTGTCGGAGGCCTGCACGGCCGAGGCCGTGGGTGAGGCGATCGCCCGCAACCATCGGCTCGTCGGCGCATGCCAGCAGATCATCGACAGCGCCGGGCTGCCCGCGCACACCGTCGAGTTCGGCGCCAAGGGCTGCATCACCTGGTCGCCCGAGCCGGTGAAGAACTACCGCGACTACAAAGCAACCGACTTCGACCTGGCGTTCGCCCAGTGGATGCACGGCATCAACCGCGGCATCCTGCTGCCGCCGGGCCTCGACGAGCAGTGGCTGATCTCGGTGATGCACAGCGAGGACGACGCCATGCGCTACGCCGACGTGTTCTCCGAGTTCGTCGACGAGCTCACCGCCTGAACCACACTCGGGCGATGACCGACGACCCATCGTCAACGCCCCACGTCCTGTTCTGCACCGACACGTTCGCCGGCGCCCACGGCGATCGGCTCGCCGCCGTGGCGCCGGGCGTCGAACTGGTCCAGCTCACGGCGGGCGGCGTGGTCGACGACGTCGACGTCGAGCGGATCACCCTGGCGTTCTTCTCGAGTGACGCCTGGCCCGAACGCGCCGCGTCGTTCATGAAGGTGGCGCTCGGTGCCCCGAATCTGCGGTGGCTGCACTCGATGTCGGCCGGTGTCGACAGCCCGGTGTTCGCGATGTTCACCGATCGGGGCGTGCGGCTCACCACGTCCTCGGGCGCCAGCGCACCGCCCATCGCCGCCACGGTGATGCTCTATCTGTTGGCCCTCAGCCGGGACCTGCCGAGATGGCTCCGGGCGCAGGCGGCGCACGAGTGGTCACCGGCGCCGTTCCGTGAACTGCGTGGGCAGTCGGTGGCGGTGGTGGGCTACGGGCCGATCGGGCAGGAGGTCGTCCGGCTCGCCACCGCGTTCGGGATGGATCCGGTGGCCGTGCGCCGCTCGGCGCGCGGCGACGAGCCGTGCCGGGTGCGTCCGCTCGACGAGCTGGCCGACGTGGTCTCGGGCGTCGATGCCGTGGTGTCGGCACTGCCGTTGCATGCCGACACGCGGGGCATCTTCTCGGCCGAGGTGATCGACGCGATGCGGCCCGACGCCGTGTTCGTGAACGTCGGCCGGGGCGAGCTCGTGGATCAGGAGGCGCTCACCGCAGCGCTCACCGACGGACGACTCGGCGGTGCGGGCCTCGACGTGTTCGAACCCGAACCGCTACCGCAGGACGACCCGCTGTGGGATCTGCCGAACGTGATCGTCAGCCCTCACAACTCGGGTTCGAGCGACGGCACCGACGGTCGGGTGGTCGACATCTTCCTCGACAATCTGGGGCGCTTCGTGTCCGGCCGGGTCCTGCGCAACGAGGTCGGTCCGCAGTCAGGGTGATCCGGTCACGAGACCGGCGTCGACACCCAGGCGCCGGGCAGCCGACACGTTGCGTCTGCTGTCGTCCACGAAGAATGCGCCCGGGACACCGATCACCGACGCGAACGCTCGGCGCGACGGCTTGGCGGCCCCGATGCGATCGGACACGATGATGCGGTCGAAGCGCCCGGTGAGCCCGAACCGGTCGAGCCGCGGATGGAGCCACTCGCTCCGATGGTTGGTCAGCAGCCACATCGTTCCGCCGTGACTCGTCACGAAGTCGAACCAGGGCCCCGTGCCGTAACGGCGTTCGAGGTCGTTGCGCAACTCGCCGTGGTCGGAGCCCGGCGCGAGCGCGTCCCACAGTTGCGGCTCGGTGAGGCGGCCCTCCCAGAAGGGGCGTCGGAGCGTGTCGACCCAGCGGCGGCGGAGCGCCGCCGGGCCCTCACCCGTGCCGGTGCCGACATCGTCGAGGAAGCCGCCGAGCGGATTGTCGAAGATCACCCCGTGAACGTCGAGGACCAGGAGATCGGCGTGCATCGCCCGTTCGCGTGTGGCGATGTCGACCCCGCTCATCGGGTGGCGTGGTTCGATGGTGACGTGGCCAGTCGGTCGACGATCTCGTCCACGATGTCCTGGGTGAGATCTCCGGCCTCGCCGCCGTCGACGACGTCGACACCGGAGCGGACCGCGGCGTCCACGAGGTGATCCTGGATCGATCGGATGCGGTCGAACCGGGCGAGGTGGCGGTCGCCGCCACGTAACGGCTCGGTGGTCTCGCGCCGTTGGAGGAGGTCGGTGTGGCGATCACGATCGGCCTGGACGATCAGCCGTTCCACCACCACCGGGGCGGCGGGATGGTCGGCCAGTGCCGCCGTCATCTCGCCGGGCAGGAGATGCACTCCTTCGACGATCACGGGACGGTGCTCGTCGGCCAGCCGGTCGGCGACGGCGACGGCGGCCGCTCCGACGGCTCGGCACTGTCGGTCGAACCCGGCGAACGGATCGGGCGAGTCGGGGGCGACGACTTCGAACGTGGAGGCGTGCAGTTCGGGCAGCACCACGTCGGGAACCACGGTGCGCAGGACGTCGCGGATCGCATCGGTCGTGACGACCCTGGTGATGTCGAGGCGGACGGCGAGCCGGGTGGCGAGCGTGCTCTTGCCGGTGCCGGCGGCTCCCCCCAGTGAGATCACGATCGGGCGGCCGGATCGTTTCGCCCGTCGCCATGCCGTCCACCGCTCGGCGATGTCGGGATCGTGGGCGTGGGAGGCCAGGATGGCGTGGGTGAGTGCGACCAGTTGCTCGGCGTCGACCTCGCGGTCGCCGCGGTCGAGCAGTTCGAGCTGCACGAGCGAGGCCAGGCGGTAGGCCTCCTCGGTTCGGATGCCGGTGGCGAGCAGGCTCGTGGCCATGATGCCGCGTGAGAACGGCAGCCCGTTGCTGCGACGATCGTGGACGACGATCCGGTCGTCGCCGTCGGCGCTGGACACCGTCAGGCGGCGAGCGGTGCCGCGTGGCTGCGCAGTTTGGCGATCGAGCGCTCCACCCGGCGCCGCACCGCCTGCGGCGTCACGCCGAGTTCGTCGGCGATCGCAGCGAACGTCGAGGGCTCGTGGCCTCGCAGACCGAACCGTGCGGCGACGGCATACCGGCTGGTGGGGTCGAGGTGGTCGAGCAGCTCGTCCACACGAGTGCCCTGCACGCTGCGTTCGGCGGCCTCGTCGGGTCCGTCGTCGTCGCTGGCCACCATCGAGCCCAGCGTGTCGGGGCCTTCACCGAGCCGACGGTCCATCGACTCGGGCTGGCTGAGCAGGTCGATCATGGCCAGGTCGTCGGGCAGCCGTTCGCCGTGGACCGTGGCCGAGAGTGCGGTGCGCAGTTCCCTCGTGCGATTGCCGGGGATGCGGATCGTGGTGGCCGATGCCTCGAGCCCGCGCTGGATCGACTGGCGGATCCACCACGTGGCGTACGTGGAGAACTTGTAGCCGCGTCGCCAGTCGAACTTCTCGACGGCCTTCTCGAGCCCGATCATCCCGTCCTGGACGATGTCGTCACGGTCGAGGTGGGCGGGGACGCTGAAGCGGTTGGCGATGCTCTGCACGAGGCGGATGTTCGCTTCGATGAAGTGGGCGCGGGCGTCGGCACCACGTGCGACCAGTTCGTGGTCGTCGGGACGGGCGTCGTCGCGGGCGATGCGGCGGCTGGCGGCGCGTCCGGCCTCGATCGCCTTCGACAGCTCGCGCTCGTCGTTCGCGGTGAGCAGATCGCGTCGCAGTGTCGAGCGCTGGCGTCGGGCTCGCGATCGGGCCCGGGCGCCGGGTGGCGTGTCGGCAGTGACGTCGGGCGTCGTCGAGGACTTGCGCGCAGCGGGCACGTTCGTGGTCATGAGTGCATACTAAAACACCCTTTCCAAAAGGTCAATGTTGTGAGGTCGATAGCCCGGCTCGTAGCCTTGCGTCGTTGATCTGGTCACTCCTGCTCCTCCACCTGGTGATCGTGCTGACGATTCCGGTCGTCGCCGCGCGCCTGGGCCGCAACGTGTTGTGGTTGGCGGCCGTCCCGATGGCGGTCACCGCCGTCTGGTCGGCGACCCGCCTCGGGGCCGCGGACGCCGTGACCTGGGGATTCGACTGGGTTCCCGGGCTCGACGTGGGAATCGAGTTCCGCGTCGACGCGATGGGCGCACTGCTGTCGGTGCTCGTGTCGGGGATCGGTGCGCTGGTGTGCGTCTACGCCGTCGGATACTTCTCCCCCACGGCGTCGGGCCTCGGCCGGTTCGCGTCGACGTTGCTCGCCTTCTCCACGGCGATGGTCGGCATCGTCTGGGCCGATTCGGTGTGGACGCTGTTCGTCTTCTGGGAACTCACCTCCGTCACGTCGTTCCTGCTCGTCGGGTTCAAGCACGTCGATGCGGGGGCGCGCGTCGCCGCCCGCCGGGCGCTGGTGATCACGGCCGCCGGTGGCCTCGCCCTGCTCGGCGGGTTCGTCCTCCTGGTCGACGCCGCCGGCACCGCCCGGATCAGCGACCTCCCGCCCGTGTCGGGCGGTACCGCCACGGCAGCGGCCGTGCTGATCCTCGTCGCCGCAGCCACGAAGTCCGCGCAGGTGCCCTTCCACGTGTGGCTGCCCGGGGCGATGGCGGCACCCACCCCGGTGAGTGCGTACCTCCACTCGGCCACGATGGTGAAAGCCGGCGTCATCCTCGTCGCCGTGCTCGCTCCGGCCTTCCAGGACACCTCGGTGTGGAAACCCCTGGGCCTGGCGTTCGGCCTCGCCACCATGATCTGGGGCGCCGTCGGAGCGCTCCGACACGTCGACGCCAAACTCATCCTCGCCTGGGGAACCGTCTCCCAGCTCGGCCTGCTCGTCTCATTGCTGGCACTCGGGACGGCCAAGGCCACGTTCGCCGCCGTCTCGATCCTCGTCGCCCACGCCGTCTTCAAGGCGGCGCTGTTCATGGTGGTCGGCGAGGTCGACGTCCGCACGGGGACCCGCAACATCAACGAACTCCACGGACTGCGCCGCTCCATGCCGCTCACGTTCGCCGTCGCGGTCGCCGCCGGCGCCTCGATGGCGGGGGTGCCGCCGCTGCTCGGCTTCCCGGCCAAGGAAGCGGCGATCGAGGCGATGATCCAGTTGTCCGGTGGTGAACGCCTCCTCGTCGGTGGGCTGGTGATCGGTGGATCGGTGCTCACCGTCGCCTACACCACGCGGTTCCTCGTCGGCATGTTCGGCGACCGCACGGGCCCGGTCGGCGCTGCCGCGAGCGGCGAGCTCGTCGTGACGCCCCCGCGTCCTGCGATGGCCGCCCCCGAGGCGATTCTCGGTGCGGCGTCGCTGCTCGGCTTCGCCGCCCTCGGGTGGGTCACCGGCGTCGTGCGCGACGCCGCCGTCACTCTCGATCCGTCCGCCGAGGTCTACTCGCTGTACCGGTGGCCCGGGATCACGTCGGCCTTCGTGACGTCGGTGCTCGTCGTCACCGGCGGCTTGATCCTGGGTGCGCTGATCGTCCGCCGGCCCGTCACCGCAGGCCCGGTCGCACGCGGTGCGGCGGCCGTCGACGCCCTCGTCGACGGCGTCGCCCGTGCGTCCCGACTGGTGGCCGCCCGCGTCCAGCACGGCTCCCTGCCCCTCTATCTCGCCACCACCGTGGTCGCACTGGCGCTCGCGGCCAGCCCCTTCGTGCTCGCGATCGACACCGATGCCCTGTACTGGTACGACAACCGTGCCCAGGGCGTCCTGGTGCTGATGGTGGTGGCGGTGGCCGTCGCCGCCGCCCGGGTCTCGTCCCGGCTCGGTGCAGCGCTCGTGCTCGGCGGCGTCGGCTTCAGCGTGGCCGGACTCTTCGTCGCCCAGGGTGCGCCCGACCTCGTGCTCACCCAGCTCCTCGTGGAGACGGTGATCGTGGTCGGTTTCGTGGTGGGGCTCGGCCGGCTCAGCATCTGGTTTCCGCGGGCCGGTCGGCTGTGGACCGGCGGTCGCCTGATGGTGTCGTTGCTCATGGGGGTCACCGTCGCCGTCGCACTCGCAGCCGGCGCCTCCAACCCGGTCGGGGAGCCGCCCGTGCGCGAACTCGCCGAATCGGCGGTCTCCGAGGGTGGCGGCAACAACGTGGTCAACGTGATCCTCACCGACACCCGCGCGCTCGACACGCTCGGCGAGGTGATCGTGCTGCTGGCCGTGGCCGTCGGGATCCTGACGCTCACCGCCAAGGGGTCACGGTTCGTACTCGGCCCGCGCAAGGTGCCGAGTGACGAACTCGACGACGGGTCGGGGGCAGACGGTGCGGCGACGTCCCCGGTGCCCACGGACGAGGCGGTGCGCCCGTGATCGCGCGCACCTCTCCGATCGTGCAGCTGGCGATCCGGGCTGCCACGCCGATCGCACTGCTCATCGCCGCCTATGCGCTGTTCGCCGGACACAACCAGCCCGGTGGAGGCTTCGCTGCCGGGCTGCTGCTCGGCGCCGTGATCGTGTTGCGCACCGTGGCCGGGCTGCAGCGGCCTGCCTACGCCTCGACGCTGCTGGCGGTGGGTGGGGCGATCGTCGGTGCCGTGGCGATCGGCCCGCTGCTGTGGGGTGAAGCGTTGCTCGACCAGGTGGTCGTCACGTGGGACGCTCCCGTCCTCGGAACGGTGAAGTCGGGTTCCGCCCTGCTGTTCGACCTCGGCGTGATGGCGATCGTGGTCGGACTCGTCATCGCGGTGCTCGACGGGCTCGGAGCCACCTCCCTGGTCGACCGCGGCCTGCGCGCCGACGAGGACGATGTCCGGCCCCGCCGATCGGAGCCACGCCCATGAGCATCGCCATGATCCTGGCCGTCGCCGGGCTCGCCGCCAGCGGCACCTTCCTCGTCACGTCGAGGTCGCTCAGCCGCATCGTGCTCGGCTTCTCGCTGCTCGGCCACGCTGCCGTCATTGCCCTGCTCGCTTCGGGTGGCCGAGCGGGGAACCCGCCGATCGTCGACGGTGAGGTCGACCCTGACGCCGCCAACCCGCTGCCGCAGGCGCTGTCGCTCACTGCGATCGTGATCTCGTTCGGGCTCACACTGTTCGTGCTGGCGCTCGCCCGGCGGCAGCAGCTGCTCAGTGGCGACGATCTCGTGGAGGACGACGTGGAGGACCGCCGGGTCGCCGCACGGGCCGACGAGCCGCGCGACGCCGAAGCGCGGGGTTCCGACGGGCGCGACACCGCCGACGAGGAGATCCGGTCGTGACCGCAGTCGTCGGACTCGCCGTGGTGCTGCCCCTGCTGGCCGCTGCCGTCGTCCTCGGCGTGCGGAGCCTCGCGCCCGTCCGCGACGTGCTCACGCTGTCGACCATGGCTGCCGTCACCGGCATGTCGGCCGCCCTGCTGGTGGAGGTGGAACGCAACGGCACGGTGGTGCTCGAGGTGGGAGGATGGGCACCCGACCTCGGCATCGTGCTGGTGGCCGACCTCTTCGCGGCGCTGATCCTGCTGGTGTCGACCGCCACCATCATGGCGGTCGAGCTGTTCGCCATCGGACAGCGCCGCACCCCGGCCGGCGCGGACCCGTCGGTCGTGGGGCCGCTGCTGTTGGTGCTCACGGGCGGCGTGAGCCTCTCGATCCTCACCGGCGACCTCTTCACCCTGTTCGTGGCCTTCGAGCTGATCCTCGTGGCGAGCTACGTGCTGCTCACCCACCAGGGCCGGCAGGGACAGATCCGATCGGGGATGACCTACGTGGTCATCAACCTGTTCGCCTCGGCACTGTTCCTGTTCGGTGTGGCGATCGTCTACGCAGCCACCGGCACGGTCAACATGGCGCTGCTCGCCGAACGGATCCCCGAACTGCCCGAGGCCACTCAGGTCGGCATCGGCCTGTGGTTCCTGGTGGTGTTCGGCACGAAGGCGGCGATCTTCCCGCTGTTCTCGTGGCTCCCCGACAGCTATCCGACGGCACCCACCACCATCACGGCGGTCTTCGCCGGCCTGCTCACGAAGATCGGTGTGTACGTGCTCATCCGGTTCTACAGCCTGATGGAGCTCGACGAACTCGGCCCGGTGCTGCTGGTGATCGCCGGGCTGACGATGATCATCGGCGTCGCCGGAGCGCTGGCGCAGGACGACGTGAAGCGGATCCTGTCGTTCCACGTGGTGAGCCAGATCGGCTACATGGTGATGGGCCTGGGGTTCTTCACCGTCGCCGGCGTGGCAGGAGCGGTGCTGTTCCTGGTCCACCAGATCCCGGTGAAGACCGTGATGTTCCTGGCGGGGGGTCTGATCGAGGACGACCAGGGCACGTCCACGCTCTCGCGGATCGGTGGGCTCGCCACGAGCCGGCCCGTGATCGCCGTGCTGTTCGCCCTGCCGGCGCTGAGCCTGGCCGGCCTGCCCCCGTTCTCCGGGTTCGTGGCCAAGCTCGCACTGGTGGACGCAGGAATGGCATCGGGTGCCTGGGTGATCGTCACGGTGTCGCTGGTGGGCAGCATCCTGACGCTGTTGTCGATGACGAAGATCTGGCTGGGCGCCTTCTGGGGCGAGATCACGGCGCCGGCCGTGCCGGCGTCCAGTCGCCGGTCGGTCACGATCATGCAGTCGGCGGCGGGCATCGCCGTCGCCGGCACGATCGCCGTGGCCATCGTGGCCGGACCGCTGTGGACCGTCAGCGAGCGGATCGCCACCGACCTGCTCGACCGCGCTCCGTACATCACGGCGGTGCGGGGATGACCGCCCGGCTCCGTTCGCTAGTGACGGTCCGTCGGCTGCTGACG
>Ga0102931_1002059_pt1 | contig 10044 bp, 9 predicted proteins | sample SalPonR1_C_D1_MG_FD_79282 | JGI IMG/M metagenome (GOLD analysis project Ga0102931, IMG submission 79282) | Salt pond soil microbial communities from South San Francisco under conditions of wetland restoration - Salt Pond MetaG R1_C_D1_MG | ecosystem: Environmental > Aquatic > Marine > Intertidal... | reverse complement strand
ACGACGAGAGTTTAAGTGGTACCCCCCAGCGTGTTGCTAAGATGTACGTAAAAGAAATTTTTAAGGGTCTGAATCCCAAGAATCGACCGGATGCCAGAAAATTGGCAATAAGTATGAGTATGGCGATATGGTTGTGGTAAAAAATATTAACGTAACTTCTTTTTGTGAACATCACTTTTTGCCATTCATAGGGAAGGCTCATGTTGCCTATCACAGTACCGGAAAAGTTATAGGGCTGTCGAAAATTAACCGGGTTGTGGACTTTTATGCCCGGCGCCCACAAGTGCAGGAGCGATTGACACTTCAGATAGCGGATGAATTGGAAACGGCTTTGGAATCGAAGGATGTGGCTGTATTTATCGAAAGTAAGCACTTTTGTGTTTCTACACGCGGAATTCAAGACAGGGAAAGCAGCACCGTTACTACTGAGTACAGAGGTCAATTCAAGGATGAGAAGACTCAGCAGCGGTTTATTGATTATATCAAGACTCAAACCGATATGGCCTGATAGTATAGCTTTCGGTTTATATTTTAGGTTAATCAACAACTTCAGGATCTCATAAAAGATAATAATGGCACAGAAAGAGCAATCTAAACTGCATCTCTATAATAGTTTATCTCGAAAAAAAGAGCTCTTTGAACCGATTAAACCACCTTTTGTCGGGCTTTATGTGTGTGGTCCTACAGTTTATGGAGATCCGCATTTAGGACATGCCAGGGCAGCCATCACATTTGACATTGTTTACAGACACCTCAAATATCAAGGTTATAAAGTCCGCTATGTTCGCAACATTACCGATGTAGGGCATCTCGAAAATGAAGAAGCTGAACAGGGAGAAGACAAAATTGCTAAAAAAGCACGCCTCCAAGAGATTGAACCGATGGAGGTGGTTCAAACCTACACGATAAAATATCATGAGGGAATGGATGCGTTGAACTGCATACGTCCGAGCATCGAGCCGACAGCATCGGGACATATCATTGAACAGATTGAGCTGATTGAAAAAATTCTGAAGAACGGTTTTGCCTACGAAGTAAACGGAAGCGTCTATTTCGATTTGATGAAGTATCGTGAGAGTAACGACTATGGTACACTTTCAGGCAAAGTTCTGGAAGATCTGCAAGTTGGCAGCCGCGATACGGAAGGTATGGACGAGAAGAAGAGTCCGTACGATTTTGCGCTCTGGAAAAAGGCGAGTCCGGAACATATTATGCGATGGCGTTCACCCTGGAGTGTTGGATTTCCCGGTTGGCACCTCGAGTGCACCACTATGAGCACCAAGTATCTTGGCGAAAAATTTGATATCCACGGTGGCGGTCTGGATTTACAGTTTCCCCATCATGAAGCTGAAATAGCTCAGTGCAGAGGCGCTCACGGGCATGATCCGGTAAACTACTGGATGCACAATAATATGGTGACCATAGATGGTGCCAAGATGAGTAAAAGTGCCGGAAATTTTATCAATTTGGAAGAGCTATTTGCCGGGGATCATGAGAAACTTGATAAAGCATATGATCCCATGGTAGTACGTTTTCTAATGCTTCAAAGTCATTATAGAAGTAAGATCGACTTTTCGAATGAAGCATTGGCAGCTGCGGAAAAAGGGTATCAAAAGCTGATGAATGCCGTGGATATCCTGAATAAAATGGATCCGCCCAAAAACGGTACAGACGGAAAAATTGACCATGAAATTCTGGACGCTTGCAATCGTTGTCATTCAGCTATGAATGATGATTTCAATACGGCACTTGTTCTTGCTGCGCTCTTTGATTTGAGCAGTAAGGTGAATGCACTTCACAATGGGCAGATCGATAAGTCTGAACTGTCGCTTTCTGCATTTACAACTCTTTCCAAAACCATGAATGAGTTTGTATTTGATGTGATGGGTTTAAAAACTCATGCCACTTCAGACAGCAGTAAAACAGACGAATTGGTTCAGCTTTTGATTGAGATTCGTGCTGAAGCGAGAGAGAAAAAAGACTTTGCCACCTCTGATAAAATCAGGGATGATCTTCTGGAAATTGGAATCCGTTTGAAGGACGATAAAAGCGGAAACACCACTTACGAAATTGATGCTTCATAGTATTCAAAAAGCCGTGAAATGGATTTTTGTCGGTCTGATTAAGATCTATCAGGCGATACTTTCTCCATTTCTGGGTCCCAGCTGCAGACACGTCCCAACCTGCTCGAACTACACAATCGAAGCCATTGAAGAATGGGGAGTGTTGAAAGGAACATGGTTAGGAATAAAGCGTATTTCAAAATGTCATCCATGGGGCACTTCAGGTTATGATCCTGTGCCGAAAAAAAGGGAAGTCCAAGACGGAAATGATTAAGCCGGCATTTTTAAGAGATATAGGATGAGATAGGGCTTTATCTACATTTAAAATGTTCTGTAAATATTTTAATACCAGTCTATATCTCTGATTTCAAACAAATCTTCTTCAGAGGGATCGGTATTAATCAATATCCCGCCGATGGTCAACAGTGGCTTTTCTTCTAAATATGAAATACATGAATTAACGATTTCCCTAATTTCGTGCTTGATCTCTGTATATGTTATTTCAGTAGCGGCGATGACTTGATCATCTGAATTGGAAAGTTTGTCCCAGTTTTTTCGAAGAAGATTTTTCACCTCCTCCTGTTGATAATCATACTGTGGTTTTTTTGAATTATCATTACTCTTTAAAGTATTGAGCGCCCCTATGACTGAACCGCAACTGGAAGTATTAAGCTTTTGACCGGCACGGTGTATTTTTCCGATCTCACCTTCTTGAGTAATTCCAATATGAGGACCATAAATAATAAGAGCTCCTCCATTATCCGGTATGTGGCTCGAAAAAGCTTTAAACCCCGTCTTACCCGCAAAGGGTATTCCTGAAATACCTCCAAGAATAAATGGACCAAATGTTTCAAAGTGTTCATCTAGCTGATGAAGACTCTGATTCACCTCATCACTGCAAACCGAGGTTGCCCATAGGGTATTTTTTTTGTTAAGGTTTTTCTCGGATAGCTTTTCGGTTATAAATTCTTGAAGATTGGAAATGGGTACTGCGTTTGGAAAATAGTTGTCTATCATCTTTACTTATTAATTAGAAATAGTACCTAAATTTAAAGAAAAGGCAGGTCAGTTTCATTTAACTTAAAAGCACTTCTGTTGATAAATAGATGACAAACTAACTTTTATAACGATTTTATTCACCTTGACCGGACGAAAAAGCAGGTTCATTGTCGAATAGATAAAGATTTTCTGTCTTAATGATATCTAAAGCATATTTGGTTAACCTTTTTTGAAGATCTACTACTTGAAACTGAGTAGCTTTTCCGTTCATAGATTTAAATCTGCAACGCCAATGATCTGTACAAAAAGTTTCTGTATTGCCATTTGGCCATACTTTTGTACCTCGATTTGTAATCATCGTCAGTTCAAACTCCTCACCAACAACGTCTTTAAGTCTTTGAGCAAGTAAATTTACATTTTGTGGTTCCCAATAGACAAATACATCCACTCCGGTAAGCGTCCTTTTTTGAGTTGCAGAAGGTTTGTTTTCTGACCTGCTAATTTTTAATTCGGGGATCTGAACTTTAACAGCTCCCGATGTAGAAACTTTTGAAAGTGTTGAAGGCTTCTGCCCAAGTCTGTCGATGACAGCTTTTGTGAAATCTTGAGTGGAAGCTTCGACTTTGCTATCGTTATTAAATATATCGGGAGTGTGAACTCCATCTTCCAGAGTTTTAAGCCAGGCATTTTGAATATTATCCGCTTGGTTAAATCGGCCAAGATGCCTTAGCATCATTACAGAAGCCTGAATAAGAGCCGAAGGATTTGCAATGTTATGGCCGGCAATATCCGGAGCTGATCCATGAATTGCTTCAAACATAGCTGTTTTGGTGCCAATATTTGCTGACCCCACCATACCCACTGACCCTGAAATCTGAGCTGTAATATCTGAAACAATGTCTCCATACAAGTTTGGCATTACTACCACGTCAAACCGTTCAGGAGTGTCTGCAAGTCTGGCTGTTCCAATATCTACGATTAAATTTTCTGACTCGATGTGAGGATACTCTTTGGAGACTGTTTTAAACACATCGTGAAAAAGGCCATCTGTAAGTTTCATAATATTGTCTTTCGTAAGACAGGTAACTTTACGGCGGCCATTCGATTTTGCATACTCAAAAGCATAGCGTACGATACGTTCAGTACCGGGAAGGGTAATTAACTTGAGACATTGATACACTTCAAAGGTTTGTCTGTGCTCGATACCGCCATATGTGTCCTCTTCATTTTCGCGGATGATAACTACATCCATATCCGGATGTTTGGTTTTGACAAATGGGTGGTAAGCACGGCAAGGTCTCACATTTGCAAAAAGACCGAGGGTCTTTCGTAATGTTACATTTAAACTTTTTACACCGCCTCCCTGAGGGGTAGTAATGGGAGCTTTAAGCAGGATATTATTTTTTGAGATGATGTCCCAGCTTTTATCTTCGATTCCCGCTTTAATACCTTTATTGTAAACTTTTTCCCCGACTTCAATTGTCTCGTAAGAGAGGTTGGAATTAGCCGCGTCCAGGATTTTTAAAGTAGAATCCATTATCTCAGGACCAATTCCGTCTCCGTGCGCCACAGTAATTGTTTTAGTAGAGCTCATTATTTTTTTTGTTTGAATGTTGAATATGCGGCGAAAAAATAGTGTGCTTTTTGTATAAATAATAATTAACATAAATGATAGTAATCATAAACTATCATTTATGTCTTATACATTACATCAATTGGACGTTTTTTCATCAGTGGCCAAAAACAAAAGCATTACAAAGGCAGCTAAGGAGCTATTCATGAGCCAGCCTGCTGTTTCAATACAGGTTAAAAAGTTACAGGAACATTTCGATATTGATCTTATTGAGGTTATAGGTAAGCAGCTTTATTTGACTGATGCAGGAGTTGAACTTTATAACACACAGAAGAAAATAAAGAACGAACTAAAGTCTTTGGAGATGACGTTTGATGAATTAAAAGGGGTGATGAAAGGCAAGCTGAGTATCGTGGTGGTTTCAACTGCAAAATATTTTATGCCTTACATACTGGGGAAATTCAGAAATGAGTCACCTCAAGTACAGATATCTTTAAAAGTAACCGACCGAAATGAAGTTACGTCTCAATTAAAAGAAAATGCATGTGATCTGGCTGTTTATTCTCAACTGCCTGATGGAATAGCTTTAGAACACATCGAATTTTTGTCAAATCCATTGGTATTGGCTGCTTCACCCAATCATGAACTTGCCAATAAAAAAAATATCCATTGGAAAGATCTTGAAAAGCACGATTTTTTGATCCGGGAGACAGGATCGGGAACCCGGTTGGTGATGGAAAGATTGTTAAATCAGGAAAACATCAATCCGAAAATTGTAATGGAGTTGAGTACGAACGAAGCTGTGAAACAAGCAATTATGGCTGGAATTGGAATCTCATTAGTGTCGCGATACAGCTTATTAAACGAAGAAAAAATGAGTAAAATTTCTGTATTGGATGTCAAAGGCTTGCCCTATGTGAATAACTGGAAATTGGTTTATCCGAAAGGTAAAAAGTTGAGCCCGGTTGCAAGAAGTTTTATTCAATTTGCAAAAGATAAAAATATCCACGCAATCATAAGTTGAATTTAATTCGTTTCTCACTTTGACGAATAAGGCTACTTAGCTCTTATTTTTTCCGGTTTTTTTATTTAGTTTCGAAGGCTTTAAATAGAAAAGAACATAAAACTGTTAATGGAATCTCTGCTATCAAATTTTACATCACCTATTGTGATGGCTTTTGTCTTGGGAATTATTGCCAAAGTAGTAAAGAGTGATCTGGAATTTCCACAACCAATCTATAAGGCATTATCCATTTATTTGCTGCTGGCAATTGGATTGAAGGGGGGAGTTGAACTTAGCGCAACAGCTTTCTCTGATTTCATTTGGCCAGTTGTTGCCACTATTGCCTTAGGTATAATAACCCCACTTATTGCATATGCTGTATTGAGATATATGGGTAAATTTGATGTCTCAAACGCGGCGGGTATTGCTGCTCATTATGGTTCTGTTTCGGCAGTAACATTTATAGCTGCTATCAGCTATGCTGAAAGTTTGGGAGATTCTCCGGAGGGTTTTCTTCCTGCCCTTGTTGCACTGCTGGAGGTGCCGGGAATTATTGTTGCTTTGATGATACCTCAAATTGTAAATTCCGGATCAGGTTCAATTAAAAAAGCACTTCATGAAGTTGTAACCGGCAGCAGTATTATTTTGTTACTGGGAGGATTGATGATTGGCTATCTGGCAGGTCCTAAAAGTTTTGAACCGGTAGCCCCATTTTTTGTAAATGGTTTCCAAGGGGCGTTAGTGCTATTCCTACTGGAACTTGGAATGATCACCGCACGAAGGCTCGGTGATTTGAAAAGAGCAGGTTTTTTCTTGTTGGGGTTTGGAATAATAGTACCTATCCTCTTTGGGTTTATGGCAGTTTTAGTAGGTCTTTGGGCAGGCCTAAGTGTGGCAGGCAGTTCTGTATTTGCTGCTATGGTGTCTAGTGGGAGTTACATTGCTGCTCCGGCGGCTGTAAGAATTGCATTACCAAAAGCAAGTCCTACACTTTACCTTACAGCATCACTAGGAATAACTTTTCCATTTAACATTACCTTGGGTATTCCGCTATATTACTTAATTGCAACTTGGTTTGGAGGTTGATATGAAATTAACAGAACTGTTTTTGGTAACCATTATAACTGAGAGAATTTTGAGAGATGATTTGGTAGATCTGATACAGAAAAATGGTGGAAAAGGATATACAATTACGGATGTTGAAGGAGAGGGTTCAAGAGGTACCAGAGTGAGTGATTTTGAAGGAAAAAATGTTAAAATTGAGGCCGTGGTAGGTCGAGAAGTAGGTAATAACATCATCGATCAAGTTGCTGAACACTACTTCGAAAATTATGCTGTTATCGTATATGCGAATCCAGTTAAAGTGGTAAGGGGAGATAAGTACATTTAGCTTTTAAATATCTCAAATTCTAGCAGACTATTGGAAAAGCTAATCAGGTGCCATAAGATTGTTATCTTTATGCAGGCTCAGCACCTTGTAAAAAATTAGATTTAACTTTTTTAGATTATTAAAATGAAGAAAAAACGCCCGGAACGCCCACAGCGTCCACAAAAATCCGACAAAAACGATCGACCCGATAAAAGTAAACGATTAGGCAAAAAAGAACGTCCCGACAAAAAAAGAAGGTCAGAAGAACCTTTTAGCCAGAAAAAAAGCACATCCAAGCCGAGAAAGGCTCAGAAAGCCAAGAAAGGACCGGACAAATCCAACCGGGCCGAACAGGAGAGTTATCTCAGGGATGAAATTCGACTGAACAAATTTATTGCTCATGCGGGATTCTGCTCCAGAAGAGATGCCGATGAATATATCGAAGCCGGAAAGGTAAAAATCAACGGCAAAGTAGTAACAGAACTCGGCACGAAAGTCACTGCGGATGACAAAGTTGAGGTTGACGGGCAAAGAGTATCACTGGAACCGTTTGTTTACATTTTGCTGAATAAAGGAAAGGATACCATCAGTACCACGGATGATGAGAAGGATAGAAATACCGTTCTCGACGCCATAGAAGATGCTACAGGCTACAGGGTGTATCCGGTGGGTCGATTGGATAGAAATACCATGGGTCTTCTGGTTTTGACAAATGATGGTGATTTGGCTCACAGGCTGATGCACCCAAGCTATAAGGTGAAAAAGACATATGAAGTTGAAACCGATCGGATCTTGACAGATGACGAGCTTATAGAGATGAGAGACGGAATAGAGCTGGAAGACGGACCCATTCAGCCGACAAAAATTCAGCGAAGCGGATACAAACCGAATATTATTATCATCACCGTGTTTGAAGGTCGGAATCATCTGATCCGACGTATGATCAATTATTTTGAGGCCGAAGTGAAAAAACTTAAGCGCGTTCGTTATGCCGGCCTGAATGATAAAGATATGCGAGTGGGGCGATGGCGTTATCTAAAACAAAAGGAGATAAATGATCTTCGAAAACTTGTTAAACTGGATACACTCGACTTCAATAAAGAGCGCTCATGAAGGCAAACAGAGTAGATAAAAAATCCGGTGCTGTAGAATCAGGGGAAGGGTTGCCGATCTATTACGATCTTTACACTCCCTTTTCAGCTTCGGGATCCTCTCTGCCACTCATTATCTTTATTCACGGCTTTAAGGGATTTAAGGATTGGGGGGCTTTTCCTGATGCCTGTGAAGAGCTCTCAAAGGTCGGTTTCGGCGTTCTGGCCATGAACTTTTCCCACAATGGTGTTGGTGAAAACATGGTGGATTTTGATCAGCTTGATCTGTTCGAAAAAGAGACCCTAAGCAGGGACTTGGATGATGTTGGAACAATCATTGAAGCCGTAAAAAGTAAAGAAATAACTTCTGATAAGTTTGTTTTGGATTCAGACCGGGTCGGCATCATCGGCCATTCCCGCGGCGGACACACAGCAGTGGCTGCTGCAGCGGAGTATTCCGATATTATGACTTTGGTTACGTGGAGTGCTGTGGCCAATTATAATGATCGCTGGAGCGACAGTATGATTGATGACTGGAAAAAGAAAGGGTACACAGAGATCAAAAACTCCCGCACCAATCAGATTATGAAAATTGGTAAAGAGGTGTATGATGATGCCTTATCCAATGCGGACCGGCTGATGGCGATTAAGCGAGTTGAAGAATTGCATATTCCTTCAATGTTCATTGCCGGAAAGGAAGATGAAGCTGTACCATATAGCGAATCAGAAAGACTGTACAGGGCTTGTCCGGCTGATGAAAAAGAGATTCGCCTGATTGAGAATGCCGGCCATACGTTTAATGTTGCTCACCCGTTTGAAGAGGAGAACTTTCCAAAGGCATTTGAAGAAGTGCTCGATTTGACGGAAGGTTGGCTTCTGGAAAATTTAAAGTAGTTGCCACAGTTTTTAATTATGCGTCTTCTGACCTCTCATCTTAATGGTTTTATACTTTTTATTCTGTTGAGTCTGCTAAGTGTGTCTCAATCTGATGCACAAACAGCGGTACTTATCGAGGATGAGAACTTTAAAGTTGACGCGCAAGCGGCTATAGACTCTCTGTATAATCAAAATCAAGAAGGAGCCAGACTGATCCTCGAACCTTGGGTGGAATCACATCCTGATCATCCTTTGTGGATATTATGGGATGGTATGGAATTGTGGTGGACGGTGCTGAACGATCTTCACAATACAGAGTACGACGAGGAATTCTTTAATGTGATGAAGAAAGCAGACTATGAAGCTTCGAAATTGTTAAGAAGACATCGCGATCATCCTGATGCACTTATCATACGTGCTATTGCAAACGGATATACAGCACGCCATTATTCAAACAGGGAGGAGTGGTTGACGGCAGCAAGAATTGGACTAAATGCCTATCAAGCCTATTCCAGATTAATGGAAGTAGTTCCCGGTTTACCGGATAATACGTTTGCAGAGGGCATGAAACGATACTATGCTGCCTACATTCCCGATAACTATCCCGTAGTGCGTACAGTTTCGTGGTTTTTGCCTGACGGTAACCGCGAAGAGGGGCTCAAACAGTTGGAAATAGCGTCACAGTATGGCGTTTTTGCAAGGCCTGAGGCTACATACTTTTTGGGTAATATTCATTTGAACTATGAAAGTAACTATGAACAAGCTCTGGATTATTTTCATGATTTGGTAAACCAATATCCTAAAAATACTTTTTACAGCAGGCTTTATACCCGAACCTTGAATCATTTAAAAAGGTACAGGGACGTCATTGATTTTGCAGAAATGACTCTTGAAAAGAGTGTAAATCTGACTGAGAAAGATAGAAGGATTTTAGAGGAAGAGATTTATTATTGGCTGGGGATAGCAGAGTATCAAATGGGTCACTTCGCTGAAGCCCTGGAGTCTTTTAAAAAATCATATGAGACTGGGAAAAAGCTTCCAAACCCCGAAATGCGTCCCTTACAGGCTGT
>Ga0102931_1002054_pt1 | contig 10051 bp, 7 predicted proteins | sample SalPonR1_C_D1_MG_FD_79282 | JGI IMG/M metagenome (GOLD analysis project Ga0102931, IMG submission 79282) | Salt pond soil microbial communities from South San Francisco under conditions of wetland restoration - Salt Pond MetaG R1_C_D1_MG | ecosystem: Environmental > Aquatic > Marine > Intertidal... | reverse complement strand
TGGGCCGCCACAACCTCCCAATATCAACAATGTAAACAGAGCACTGCAAAGAGCTATCGAGGGTGAATGAATCTTTGATATTCGCTTTAAAATCAGGTCTAACATATACTTATTCTGTAAAATTATCCGGCATAGCAATTGAGCTATTCACTTCGATTTTCAAGCAACAACAGGTGCGGACTCTGGGTAAGAATGGCTTCAATCTGCGGCAATACTTTGGTCGGGCCTCTGGAAAAATTGGCGAGTACAATATCATCCCGGCCATTACCAGTTACATCACCAGTATCCATGGCGATCCAGCGCCCGTAAGACGACGCCTGAGGATGGAACGGTCTGAAATCCATTCCGCCCCTGTTTTCAAAAAAAACAAATCCCTCCCGCGGATTTCTCGCGTAGTCCGCAAAGAACGAGGTGACCACAATATCCATCAATCCATCTCTATTGAAATCACCGCCAATCGCGCGGTATGCCCCGTTTATGGGATAGAACCACTCCTCGGAAAAATTATTTTTCCCGTCATTCAGATAAATGTACACCCCGTGATACGGTTTATAGATGATGGAGTAGTCCGCGTTGTCGCCGCTCGTGTATAAAATATCGGGATGACCATCGCCATTCATATCGGTCAGTTCGAAGGAACTCGAACCCGCCGTAATCGGGAACTGCATTAGTTTGGACTGGGTGAATTCGCCATCCTCTTCACCCTCATACAGATAGAGACTCTGATTTAGTTGGGTGCAGAGTGCAAGAACATCCATGCGACCATCATTTGTGAAATCAGTCACGTGAGATTCAATACATCCCGGAATCGTATTGAGTGTATGTCGTTCAGAGTCGTAGCCGTTGCCGTTGTTCTTCAGCCAGAAAAGGCTTCCCAGACGGTGGCCGAACTCACTGATGAGAAGATCTTCAAGGCCGTCACCATCCAAATCGGAGATCAATGTTTCCACCGGCCGTCGGACATCATCCAGAATTGTGGTCTCAAACGAACCGGTGTTGCTTTCAGGGTCATACCATCCGCTGATGAGCGATCCATCAAGGGCGTCTGACGGGGATACGTTTCCAATATGTGTGAGAAGAATATTCCGCCTGCCGGATTCATCAGCAGAGTTCAGGAACTGTATGTCAGAAATTGGTGACGGAACATCAATACTTGCTTCAATCTCCAGGCTGACGTTGAATACAAGCAGCTTTTGAATGGTTGCATCAGCCAGGTAAATCAGGTTGTTGGCGGAATCAATTTTTATTGCACTCACCATCGGATCGCTATTGGTACGATATGATGGACGCTTAGGCACAAAAAAACGGTCTGCTTCTTCGATCGAGTAGTCTGGCTCGGGATAGTCAAACCGCTCGGGAGCCTCCGATTCGTAATAGTCGAGGATTGCCTGCCAAGTGGATGAATCAATGACTGCTTCCTCAGGGTAGAAATTTTCAGGCAGGGCCGGTGATTCATCAAGGGGGTACGTTTCACCGGCAAACTGCCGGATTCCAAGGTGTGGCCCCATTGCCGGCAGAGTTTGAGTCAGCCATGTATTTTTATCCAGTAATTCCGGTTGCGGGAACGTGTGGCATCCCGTGCAGTACTGACGGGCAAACGCTTCTTTTTGATCGTCTGACAATAATGCTGTCTGCTGCCCCGCATCGCCTGGATCGGATTCGCTGCCACTGCATGCCGCCATCAAAAAAAGAATGCAAATGAACAGTAACCGACTGCTTAGATTTAATTTCCCAACAAACATCAAAGTATAGCCTCCATTTTGTGATGCAGAATCATAGTTGGATAAACCGTTCATTGTTTTCCGTTGAAACGGAAGCGGGCTGTCGATTTTATCAAAAGCGTAACTACCTGCGTTTGGTAGTAATAATGATCGCTCCGCTGCTGGCGGCAAGGCCATATTGAGACGATGCCTCCGTGCCTTTCAGTACCTGGATAGACTGTATATAATCTAGCGGCACAAGATTTTCAACCCGATCATAACTGTTGCCTGACCGGACGCCATCGACCACGAACAGAGGGTCTGATGTAGAATTAAAGGATAAATTACCGCGAATTCTGATACGCGTTTGTCCGTCGACATTGTGAACGCTCACACCACCCGCCCGGCGAATATAATCTGCCAGGCTTAGCGATGGATCATGCACTTCGATGACATCTTTCGTGTCGCTGCCACTGTAGTCTGTTGAGCCAGTTGTGGCGCAAGCAGAAACGAGTAAAACAAACGCAATAAGAACTGTGTAAATGTGCAATTGTAGTTTCATAATGGGCTGCAATTTAATTCAGGACCTCCAAGGTTTTAAGAAACATTGGAGGTTTGCTGAAGGGATATACATATCAATTCAATTACGAATTATTCCCCATCATAAGCAATAGTTACGGCTGCTGTCACATTAAAAGAATCATCGGCTTTTAAAGCAGTTAGTCTGTTTTACCCAGTGTTTTGTTTGCAATCTGTTTGTTGTAAATGATAAACAGCACCATCACAACGCCCCACTGTACAAACACGGTAGCTACTGAGAATGGACTCAGCGGATTGTACCATGTATCAGGGGCATAGACTGCAGCACTAAGGTAAATCCACCAGGCAAGCAGGGTAACCACCTGAACAGGTACCACATATTTGAGGACAAAGGTCCACCACTTGCCGAGCTGCAGTCCCTGATCGCTTGTGTTTACAATCGTGCGCCGAAACTTATCTGCACCAAAACCTATCACCGCAAACGACATAAAGCCGCCTGACACCATCAGGCCAACGCCCCAGACAAAATCCTGGTTGGCAAAGAAATCAAGAGAAAGAGCAGATGGAAGTCCAAACAAAAATCCTGCAATACACACGCCGATGGCTGCACGCTTCCGGGAGATGCCCATATCGACAAACACTTTGGTGGCGAGCTCAATCATGGAAATAAGAGAGCTAAACGCTGCGAAGGTCAGGCCAAGGAAAAAGAGAATGGCAAAAATCTGGCCGCCCGGCATGGAGTCGAACAGCTGCGGCATCCACATAAACGTAAGGCCGGTTGATGCGGGGCCGGATGTTTGCATCACCTCAAGTATCTCGCCATTGGTCATATCTGCCCCGAGAATACCAAACACCGTAGAGAAGATAATGACCGCCGCCACCAGTGATACCATATTGTTACCGATCCCGGTCTGAAGTGCACTCACCGTGATGTTATCCTGCATCCGCATATACGCGCCGTACGTAAGGATCAGCCCCCAAGCCGCCCCAGTGTCCCAGGCATTTTGAGTGAGTGCTTCGAGCCAAATCTGAGGCTCACTGAGCGTACTCCAGTCAGGAGTAAAAAGATATGCAACTCCGGCTCCGCTGCCCTCGAGTGTCAACGCACGCACCAGTGATATTACAAGTACTAAAAGCAACGACGGGATCAGAATCTTGTTCATCCGTTCAATGCTTTTCACTCCTTTCAGTATCACCAGACCGCCAAGTGTGATCATGATGGCGTGAAACAACGATGGATAGACTGAGCTTTGAAACCCAGTCCATACCAAGTCTGCCTGTTCAACGCTCTGCGGAAGTGAGGAGAAAATGGATTCGAGGAGATAATAGAGGCACCATCCCGCCACAACGCTGTAGTAGAACATGATGGCGGTTGCGACAAACCCGACAAAAGTCCCCATCCAGGCAAACTTTTCACCGATCATTTTGATGAACGACCCAACCACACCCTGCCTGCCGTGGCGGCCGATGCCATACTCAGCAATAATGAGCGGAATGGACCATATAAAAAGAAACGTAATCCAGGCAACCAGAAAGGCTCCGGCTCCATCTTCGGTTCCGTTTTGAGCCGCAATTCGGGGAAACCGCCAGATATTTCCGGTTCCCACTGCAATTCCCAAAACACTAAGAATCAATCCCCATTTTGTTGCAAACCGTTCGCCTGTAGCTTTAGCCATATGAACACGTATAGATTGTATTGTTTAATATCTACTCTCCCCTAACAAGGGGAGATTCAGAGGGTGTTCATCCATTATTCTAAGAAACCGGTGAACATCCCCCTCAATCCCCCAAGGTTAAGGGGGACTTTGAAATGTTTTATCCAAGAATCGAACTCAAATTGAAATATTTCAATATCAGCTTTCATCAATTTTGACACAATTTAATCGAAAAAGTTGCGACCTTCATCTTTTATTCTGTATTGCCCAGGCTATCAGTTACCTGGTTCCACGCCGGTGTGCGTCCACCCTGAAGATGCTCAACAAAATAATCGAACCGCTTGCGCTCCTCATACCGTCCAATTGATCCGTGCCCTGCACCTGGGATGGTTATAAAATCAAAATCTTTATTTGCCTTAATGAGCGCATCAGCTACCTGGTAGGTTGAAGCCGGATCAACATTTGTATCGAGCTCGCCAACCACAAGCAGGACGTTGCCCTGCAGGTTGTGGGCGTGTTCAACGTTGGATGACGCCGCATACTGCGGACCAATCGGCCAGCCCATCCATTGCTCATTCCACCATATTTTGTCCATTCGGTTATCGTGGCAGCCAACAGATGATACGGCCACGTGATAGTGTTCGGGATGAAACAGCAGCGCACCCAGTGAACTCTGGCCACCTGCGGATCGTCCGTAAATACCTACTTTGCTGTTATCATACCAGTTGTACTCCTCTGCAACGGCTTCGTGCCAGAGAATCCGATCAGGGAACCCGGCATCCTTTAGATTTTGCCACGCCACATCATGAAATGCCTTCGACCGGTTGGCGGTCCCCATGCCGTCAATTTGCACCACAATAAAACCAAGCTCTGCCAGGCGCATCATCTGGCTGTACGGCATGAAGCTCTTGGGCACAAAATTGTCGTGCGGCCCTGCATAGATGTATTCAATGACCGGGTAAGATTCATTAGGGTCAAAGTTCGTGGGCTTTACGATGATTCCGTAAATATCGGTCTCGCCATCACGGCCTTTTGCAGAAAACTGCTCAGGGGCCTGCCATCCTGCTTCCACAAGCCGGCTGATGTTCCCTTCCTCAAGCGTCATTACCAGCGATTGATCGCTTGTGCGCCTTAATTCGGAAACCGGAGCCTGGTCCACTTGCGACCATGTATCAACATAATATTCTCGGTCTGAAGAAAACGACACCTCGTGATCACCATTGGCCTCCGTGAACCGGGTCAGACCCGAGCCGTCGAAATTGATCCGGAAATAGTGAACATAATACGGGTCCTGATCATCATCCATACCGCTTGCGCGAAACCAGATCTGCCGGTTCTCTTCATCTACATGATCCACCTCACGCACGACCCAGTCTCCTTCCGTAATCTGATTTTTCACGCGTCCGGTAGTGGTATTGTAGAGGTAGAGATGCCGCCAGCCGTCCCTTTCCGACATCCAGATAAGTTCATTTGTACTGTCTGCATAATGCCGGAATAGTGATGTCGCATAGCTGAAGAATGTCTCTGGCTCGTCATTAACAAGTATTCGGGGTTCGCCCGACTCAGTATTCACCTCAATTATCCGGTAGCGCTGATGGCCCCGCTCATTATACTCAAATGTGAATGCATCACTGACATCTCCCCAGCGATACCCGGATAAGTTGTATGCATTGGGAAAGAGTGTTTTATCAATCAGAATTTGATTACCTGATTCCACATGAAAAAGAACGGGCTGTTCGTTATCCAAAGCATCACCAGGTTTGATGTAGGTTCTGCTGCGGTGCCGCGGCTGAAGCTGTTCCTCCGGTGATGATTCTACGTAATGAATCTTACGATCATAACCCGGAATCACACGACTGGCCGCAAGTTTCTTTGAGTCTGGCGACCATGAAAAAGAGTCAAAATCATAATAGTTACCTTCTGATCCGTCTGTGCTTCGATATATAACCTCGTCCGTTTCTACATCTCTGATTGCTACGTTGAAATTCTGGATGTAGGCTTCGTGGCTTTCATCCGGTGACATCTCCCTTTCAGCACTATGGCTCAGATCTTCAGGTGTAACATCACTGTCCCACGCACCCCAACCCGACCATCCGCCGCCATCTGAATCATCAGCTTCTACACTGCAGCTGTACCGGCTGAGTGTACACGTGTAGATGCTGTCATTCAGCGAAAATTCAATGGCTCGGTTATTATTGACAAACTCAAATGTTCGAAAAGGGAGATCATAAGAAGAATAAGATTCTCCGGTTTGATTACTTAACGACCGGGCCAGCCTCTGGTGATTGAATGCCGGGCGCTTTGTTCCCGCTTTCGCATCCACCCAGATAAATTCGTCGCCACCTTCCACTGACCGGCGATACCAAAACGTCGGCTCGTTTTCTGCCCATTGCGGATCCACATTGATTACGTTGTCAACGGTATCATCAAATCTCTCCTGCAAGTTCCAGGCACGTTCGTAATCGTCGATGGTTGCCTGTGCAATAAGCACAACGGGCATCAGAAAAAACAAACATAGAGCTATAGCTGATTGAATCAATTTTGATATGTATGTGTGTATCATGCTGGATTTTTTTTGGTATGTGGGGTGAGTTAGTAAGCCACGTGTTGGGTATTAGGCATAACATGATTCCTAAAGGACTGTCAATACAATTTATAGGCTTGGTGTGATTTAACCTTATGACGTACTATCATCTGAAAGCTTTCCGTCAATAAAGTCGGTCACTTGCTGTTCGAGCATTGGGAGAGTAACTGGTCCATTTTTCAATACAGCTTCATGGAAATCGCGAATATCGAACATATTTCCAAGGCGTACTTCAGCCTGTTCCCGCAGTTCTAAAATTTTTAGCTCGCCCATTTTATAAGCAAGCGCCTGACCCGGAACGGCAATGTACCGGTTGATTTCTGTATCAATTTCGTGGTGGGAAAGTGCCGTGTTCTCGGTCATAAAGTCGATGGCCTCCTGGCGGGCCCAGCCAAGAGCATGCATGCCGGAATCGACAACCAGCCTGCAAGCCCGCCACATTTCGTACGTTAGCCGGCCAAAATCACTATATGGATTTTCATAAAGCCCGGCATCAACCCCAAGGCGTTCGGCATACAGCGCCCACCCTTCTGTGTAAGCCGTCAGACCGCCGGAGCGACGTGGTAAATCATCCATCTCCTGGTGGAGGCCAATTTGCAGATGATGACCCGGCACGGCTTCGTGATAGGTCAGCGCTTCCAGCGTATAAAGTGTGCGGCTTGGCAGATTATAGGTATTCACCCAGTAATGGCCGGCACGTGTGCCGCCACCAAGTGAGTAGCGTCCGCCGGTGTACCTCGGCGCAAGGTGATCCGGTACCGGCTCCACACCATATGAACGCCGTGGCAAGTTGTGAATATGAAACAGTTCGGGAAGCTTTCCGTCCATTCGTTTGGAGTGCCACATAGCTTCTTTCAGAAGCTCATCCGGCTCATCGACAAAAAATTGCGGATCCGTTCTCAAGAACTCCAAAAATTCTTGGAAAGATCTATCAAACCCAACGCCTTCAATAATTTGATTCATTTCACCACGAATTCTTTCTACCTCGCTCAAGCCTACCTGGTGTATCTCTTCAGCACTCATTGGCAGCGTGGTGTGATATTCGATCAGGTAGTTATAATACGCATCGCCATCAGGCAGATCCACCGTGGCGATCGTCTCGCGAGAAGCGGGAATGTACTCTTCTTCCAGAAACTGAACGAACGTTTCATAGGCCGGCATCACCGTGTCGGAAATGACGATTCGCCCCTCTTCGGTCAGGCGTTCTGCATCAGTCTCTGATACTTCTTCGGAAAAAGATTCAAACGGAGCAAACAGATTTGACTCCTCGGGCTTTTCCTTAATATGTGTATTGATATAGTAGGTGTAATCTTCAACAAATATTGCCTTTGGCAGCGTATAGCCAATCTCAATGCCCCGACGCATACGTTCAATATTGTCGTTGAAATAGTCTGGCACCGAGCTCAACCTTGCAATGTACGCTTCATAATCTTCAACCGTATCGAATGATCCTCGGTTTTCCAGTCCAACCAGACGATTATAGAAGCCGCCTTCGTGATTAATTGGAATCAGGTGACTTTGGTACTCAAACTCTTTCACGTTATGCCTGACTCTTCGCAGAAATGAATCGTAGGTAATCTGATCCTTTGTATCGAGATTGTCGCGTGTCACCGCTCTATCAAGCTGCTCCTGCATACCGACCCAAAACCGGTAGTCAGCCTCCATATCTTCCAGTGATGCTTGCCAGAGTGTGGCAGGCGAATTATCGGACTCATCAGAATCCCGAAACGGATTTTGGGACTGCTCATATTCTTCAGTCTGATCCATTAACGAATGCAGGCGGTCTCTGTCTGTTTCACCACTGCAGCCGGTTCCAATTATAAGTAATAACAGTAGCAGTGATGAAACATATCGGTTGACACATACGGATCTCATAGTCTTTATGGATAAAGTTAAAAGTGACAAGAACTGCCGGCAGCCCGCAGAGGACTTCGATGCTACATAAATACTAAACGAACGTTGGCCAAGCTTATAATATATTGTTCTATCATTGATTAATACTCCACTTTGCAATCTTTAACAGGTAAAGAAGCTATTCAGTGTCAGATCGGAATAAATCTTATCAGAAAGATTAAAGCATAGAAGAAAAGAATCAGAATATAACAGGTTTGATGAATGAGAACCTTCACCGCATGAATTCACTTCATCCGGTGAATCATTTTGGCCAGGTGTTCTCAACTACAAAATCTGTTCTCAGGGTGAAAAGCCTTTTCAAACTCATCCGATGACGGAACGTCAGCGGATGAGGGTCTTAACTTTTTCCAACCAGCTCCTTCTCTTGGTAATTTTTGATATAGGCACTTGGCGACATCCCAATCAGTTTTTTAAACTGCCGGTTGAAGTTCGAGACGTTGTTAAAACCACTTTCGTAGCAGATTTGAGAAATATTGTAATCGGTGTTCCGAAGCATTTTACAAGCGTTGGAAATCCTTACCTCAATCAAAAACTGAACAAACGTTTTCTGAGTATGTTCTTTAAAAAAGTGGCAGAAGGCCGCCTGGCTATAGTTGGCGATGTTTGCCACATCCTCGAGTTTTATGTCCTCATGAAAATGATCAAGTATGTAGTTAAATACTTTGTTCACCTTCCTGTTTTTCTGATCGCTGAGCGGTACAGAACTGCTCATAGTTGCAAGATAGCTGAAATTCTCCGTAGCTGAGAGATCGTGTAGTATTGTGAGAATCGATAATAACCTGTCAAACTCTGATTGATCCAAAAGATCAAAAACCCGTGGACCAATAGCGGTCGATATATATTCATTAAAACGAATGCCCCTGCCTGACCTTTTGATCAGATGTTTTATATCGGCCGTTTCATCAAGATTGAAAAAACCATCGCCAAGAGACTTCTCATGAAAAAAAACGGATATGGTTTTGCAAGCCTTATCCTCGGATTCTTTAAAATAGACGGGATCACTTTTGAAAACATGCGACTGATTTGGGCCAATCAGGAAGAGGTCACCCGGCCCGTACGAGATAAATGAATCTCCGGCAAAAAGGTCTCCGGTTCCCGACACAATGTAAATTAACTGAAGTTCCGGGTGATAGTGTAGCCGGTCATACATGTAGGGAAGTTCATGAAATTCTACAATAAACCCCTTAATACTTGTTTTGGGCAACCTGAAATAGATTGAATTATCGTCCATAACCACAGGTCTTTTGTTTAGCACTGATTGAGCATTTGTTGACTTATTTTACTCAATATTATGTATTAGTACCAACATCATTGTAAGATAGTATTACAATTCAATACCATTCTACATGCTTGCAGATCATTTTTGAAAAAAAAGTCATAAAGAATTCACTATACTCTTGATAACTGTTCAGCGTAAAATTGAAAAATCAATAGTACACCATCAAGATGCCCTATGTATGAAACTGCTGCTTCCATGCAAGAGAATAATCATTGGATAAGTCAAAATCGTATAAGCTTTTGTAGCATGCATACCATTTATTTCGATGAGACTGGACGGAGGCTATGCTTAAAGATCAATTCACAACCACAGAATCAATTTTGTTACAGGTTACTCGCGTTGATCTCACAGAACTTTCATCATTTCATCTTGGTGACAG
>Ga0102931_1002045_pt1 | contig 10066 bp, 8 predicted proteins | sample SalPonR1_C_D1_MG_FD_79282 | JGI IMG/M metagenome (GOLD analysis project Ga0102931, IMG submission 79282) | Salt pond soil microbial communities from South San Francisco under conditions of wetland restoration - Salt Pond MetaG R1_C_D1_MG | ecosystem: Environmental > Aquatic > Marine > Intertidal... | reverse complement strand
CGCGATTTACTTGATTTCTTTCCAAAGACCACGGCCTGGGAGATGGCGAACCTGATGAAGAGCATACAGCAGGAGGAGTTGATTTCAGCTGAGGTTTCCAGGCGAATCAAAGAGATTATGTCATGGCCACTGAAAAGCAGCCGGCTGCAGAGTGACTTCAGCTCGTACGGCGCATACTACGACAGCCGTCTCGGCCTTGTAAACGGAATTGATTTCGGTGCTTCTACCTATACCAATGAACCCTTTGCCCAGGCTGTATTCTTCGACGATCTGCAACTGGCATTTTGGTTCCATATGAGCAGCAACCTGATTCACCAGGATTTTGAACAGAGGCTGATTTGGGATCCGGCATTAAGACAAGCAACGGTAAATGAAATCAGGAAAAATCAGTAACTTCCCTGAGCATGCAATCGTAACCTATAAAGTCCGGTTTCGCAACTTTATGTTATGACCTTATAAAACTCAACCATTAAACGGAGGTACATCATGGCTTCTTCAGGAAATACCGTAGAATATGTAAAAGGAGGAATTACCCTGGGAACTGCTTTGGCGGTAACCATATCCTGGTCCGTAAACAAATCGATCATCTGGGCAATTATTCACGGGCTCTTCAGTTGGTTTTATGTTATTTATTACGCTCTGGTTTATTAATTACAGATACTTTTTCAATGTCAAAATATAAGTTTCTTTATCTCTACTGGCTGATACCTGCCTTCCTGTTGTTTTTAGTGCTTCACCAGGTCAGTGTCTATTACGGTGTCATTGACACCTACGAAAACGGCGACTCATATACGGCCGAGGTACTTGAGTTTGAACTCAAACAGATTGCCGCACAGACGAATGGCTATGTAATCTTACGCTTCCAGCCGGATGGCGCTGATGAGGTAGAGCAAAAACTTTCGCTGCCTATAGAGATGGCGGGACAAGTAGCCGATATTCGCGTAATCCCGATTCGATACCAGGAAGGGGCCCGGCAGAATATTGTTATGATGCCTACCTATTCCACACAAAAGAACCTGGTGGTAACCAATATAGCCATGGCGGCCCTGGGCTTTCTGATTACATTTATCATAGGGATTGGGGTAGACAGGTACACCCGCAAGAAACTGAAAGATGACGAACCCGAACTTGTATTTGAAAGAGTAGATTCTGATGAGTAATTCTAAAGGAACACTGTACCTTATTCCGAATACACTGGGCAAAACGCCCGAAAACAATACCATCCCCGACTATGTACTCAAAATTATCAGAAGACTCGAGGTGCTGGTAGTTGAGAATATTCAGACCGCGGTAAAATACCTGCAGTGGGTAGGCGATACCATTCCCGAGTATAAGATAGAATTCCTGCTTCTGAACAAAAAAACACCGGCCCATGAAATTGCCACTTTTGTAAATCCACTGAAAAAAGGAAAAGATGTGGGCTTGATTTCTGAAGCCGGCTGTCCCGCTGTGGCTGACCCGGGATCCGAACTGATAAAAATGGCACATGCACAGCATATCAGGGTGCAGCCGCTGGTCGGCCCCTCCTCTATCTTGTTGGCACTGATGGGCTCCGGGTTTAACGGGCAAAATTTTGCTTTCCACGGGTACCTGCCGATTGAGAAGGCAGACCGCCAAAGGCAGATCCGGCAGCTTGAAGAGGAGTCCCGGGAGAATGACCGAACGCAGATATTTATGGAGGCGCCTCATCGCAATGATGCTATCATCAAGGATGTGCTGAAGTTATGTCACCCGGATACCAGGTTCTGCACGGCCACCAACCTTACCCTGCCGGATGAATCGATTGTTTCAATGCCCGTTTCAAATTGGAAGGATGAAAAGCGGGATTCGATCAATAAAGAGCCAACCATTTTCCTGCTTTACGCGCCGCAGCTGTAGTTCTTGCCACAGAATTGCACTGATTAGCCCTCAATTTGCCCTCTCACCAAAGCAGAGCTTCGGTGAGAGGGCAAGATGTAAGCGAAATCCATGAAAAAATAAAAAAAGCCTGTTCGACAATAAATCGAACAGGCTTTGCAGCAAGAATACTGCTATGTTATTAAGCCCCTGCCTCCTCAAGCAAGTGCAAAATATCTTCATAATTGTGAGAACTGGCCTGATCTTTAGCTGACCATCCACGATCATCCATTACGTCAACATCACTGTGGTGTTGAATCAATAGCTGGACAATATCATGATGACCGTTACTGGTGGCCCAATATAAGGCACTCGTCCCGCGATTATCTCTCGCGTTAACGTCTGCCCGGTTGTCGAGTAAAAATTGTACAATGTCAAGGTGTCCATGTTTGGCAGCTTTCATCAGTGCGGTACGTTCATGTTCATCACTGGTATTTGCATCGATACCGTCATTAATCATGCTAACTATAGTATCGAGGTCTCCGCTCTCAGCGGCATCAAGAAAGGTTTCATCATTCATACGCTTTACCTCTGTTTTTTTGTATTTAGATGGGAACTATTTTTATTGTAACTGATTGCAATGATAGAGTCAAACAGAAGCTTTGTATTCTAATAATTATTTAAACCCGGAGGCGGTATCTACAACCTCCGGGCTTTGCATTTTATAGTCCGATCTCTTCCATTCCCTGCTCAAAGGTTATATCTGTGGGGATGCCTTTGGCGTCCACCCGGTCGAGTGAAGCCTGCAGCTGCTCACCCACCTGTCCGTAATTTTTGACAAACTCCGACACGCCCTCATAGTCACCGTCGCCCTGCAGCGTCAGAATTTTACGGGAAAGAGCGTTCGTTGCTTCCTCGATCTTGTCGAAATTAACGCGGTAGGTCTGTGTATCTTCGTTATAGCTGAAAGCTCCCTGTTCTTTAAAGAAATTGAACCTGATCAGGTTCGCTTTTCCGTGTGCACTCGAGGTACCGAAACGGATCGAACGGAAAATGCTGGCCATAAAGGTAATATAGTTATCCTCAATGCTTCCTTCTGTCACTATGCCGTCTTCTCTAAGGCTGGTAACCATATAGAGGCCTAACACATCGGCCTTGCCTTCTTCGAGAGCGGAAGCATGCTCTTTGAGAGCTTCACGTACCGTGCCCTCGCCGCTGATGGTATTCTTGACACCCAGGCCGTGTGCAACTTCATGGAACATGGTGTTGCCAAAGAAGGCATCAAAGGTGATATGCTCTCTTTGGTCTTCCGCAATCAGTGTCTCCGAAATCGGTACCAGTATCTTATCGTATTTGCCTCGCATGGCATTTTTCAGCTGCAGGCGGCGGGTACCTTTCTGAAGCTGCACTTCCTCATCATTCGGAAGGTTGATGGCGATCGTTTTGGAACCTGCATTGGCATCGCCCGATACATAGACCACATCATAGGCATTCAGATCGGAATCACGTCCGGGGGTCTCCTGCTTATACTCTTCAGGGACCGGCAGGCCTTTCTGCAGTTCGGGCAAGACGGTAGCATATTTTGAAAGACGGTCGCTCCACTCGGTGTCTTTTACAAGGATAAACGTTTCATGAGCTGCCTTGTAGCCGTACAGCTGATCCTCGTATGTTTCAATCGGTCCGATAACGACATCAATGACATTGTCTTTCATATCCATCCAGGCCAAATCGCTTTCGCGGTATTCATCGGTAAGCAGGGCTTCGGCACGAAGATTCAGGTACTTCTTCAGGCCGGGATCCTCAGCCAATTCCGCAGCTGCTTTCAGCTTTTCCGATGCCAGCTTGTGCTGCTCGGCAAAGGCCTCATGGTAGGGTACCGTCATCAGGTTCCCGCTGTCATCACGCCTAACCAAGGTGTACAGATCATCTTTTGCTTCCGAGTCCCAGGCTTCGAACTCTTCTTTGGTAATATCTTCCGGGTAAAAATTCGCTCCGGCAGGTTTTTCTCCAACGCCTTCTATAAATGCTTCGTTTTCTTCCAGACGGTCCCAGGGGCCGTAGTTAATTTCCGCATAGCGCCGTACTTGGGGATCTTCAATCATGTCCATCAGTTCTGACTTATCCCCGTAGGCTTCCATCCAGAATACTTTATCCATGGCCTCAGCCGCCTCTATTAACAGCGGAATCATCTTCTTTTGATTTTCCGAAAGCCCGGAAACATCTGTAGTCAGTGTAAAAGAAGTGTATTGGTCGAGCCTGTCTTCTATCGACATTTCCTGACTCCCATTTTCACGGCCGTTCATGCCGGTGTCTCCGGTACAGTTTTGGATTACCAATCCGATAAGCAAGAATACCGACACAATCGGGGCATAAAATTTTAAGCGATCCATTGTAATAGGTTTAGTTAGAATTTTAAGTGTTCATTATATAACAGGTCAAAAAGATATCCTACATGTGTAACGGTCGGATATTATCAGTAAAAAATCAATCTCATCTTCAGGATGCCTGGGAGAAATGGCCTGGAATCAGTTTCCGCTTATTCAGTTCTGCGAGTATAAGCTCAGTCATGTCGCTCTGAAATGGAAACTCGTAGCGAATATCAAGAACATAGGCCTTGACCCGAAGCTTGATCACATAGTTCTTTTCGTAAATTTCATTCTTGGCAATCACCCGTACCGGTTTTTGAAGGTAGGCATATCGTGATGATATTGCCGCCTTATAGGCAATGCGTTTCACCAGCTCAACATCAATGTCAGCCGGCAGGTAAATTTCAGCAACAACCTGGCAGTCGAGTGCGCTCGAATTTGCGTTGGACACCGACTTGCTCATTAACTCACCGTTCGGAATCGTTACTATCGAATCGTCGGGAGTTACTATCCGGCAAGATCGAAGACCTATCTGTAATACCTCCCCATAATAATTGCCAACCTCAATTTTATCTCCCACCTGGAAGGGACGGTCAAGTATAATAATAAAGCCGCCGAAAACATTTTTCAGGATATCCTGGGAGGCAAAACCCACCGCAATACCAATCGATGCCGTAACAGTTAGCACTGTTTCAAAGGGTGGATTGATGATGCCGGCAATAATGATATACAGCGAAAATGACCATATAGTAATTCTTACAACCGGGACCAGCCTTTTTGTAAAGAGCCTGTATTTTGCAGATTTCTCCGAAATATTATCCAGTATCTGAACTACAAACTTATTGAGGAAATAGGTCAATACAAGAATGAACAGTGTCAGAAATATTACGCCAAATGATATAAGATTCCTGATTTCATCCAGTTTGGTATTGATTTCTTCACCGGCAGCGCCTGATGTGTCTGTTTGAGCCTGAGATACGGTATCCGTTTGTACCTGCAGCGGCATTACGATGGGTTCACCGGTACTGTTAGCCTGAACGGGTTGCTGCCAGGGCAAAAGCAGCAGGACTGACGTTAAAAGTAATAGCAAAACGTGTGGTGTTATCTTTTTCATAATGCGATGCTAAACTAAGTGAATAATATTCCGTTCTTTAAGAACCCGCACTATTTGACGGTATACCAGTTGATTTATAAAATACCGGTCTTTTTCCTGCCGAAGAATTCCCCTGGTTTTAAGGCGTACCAGCATGAGCTTGCTTTCCTGTTCCGTAAATTGCAAAATCTCTGACAGCTCTTTCGGAGTCAATGTATCATGCAATACGATGGTTGCCAGGGTAAACAGCACATCCGGTTTCAGATCCTGAATAATTTCCATAGAGGTAACTTCAAGCGGCTTGATATAGAAATGGGTATCATCAAAATTACGGATAGAGCGTATCCAGAAAATCATAGCAATTGATGCATTACCCTCAGAAAGTTCGGTCAGATCTTCGAAATAGGCCTGTCTTAAATATTCACGTGCAGATTCTTCCTGATCCATAAGCTTGCGATATGCCCGGCTTTTGCTTTGAGACATACTCGGTTCAAACTGTAACTCGTAACCGCTGGATCGATGACGATTCATTATTACCGACTCGATCTGTTTTTCGTCCAGCTTATCGGTTCGCACAACATGAGAGAAATACTCCCCTACTGTAACTGCTTTGTCCAGAAAGTTCCAGGCATAAACCGAACAGCTTACTATCCAGAATATCGATTCTTTCGTTTCCGAAATTACATAAAGCAGGCTTTCAATAGCACCATATCCGTTAATGTTGCGCAGGTAAAAATTTTGAAGGGCTTCAAGAACTATCACTTTCTTCTCTTTGGCACTGCGGATAGCTTCAATGATACCCTCAATGGAATTGACATTTTCCAGTTCCAGCTCTTTTTCCATGAACTTGATGAAGTCCACTTCGCTGTAAATGCCACCGGCAAGGTTAATATCCTTGACTTCTCTTTCTTTAAAAAAATCATCGATGGCATAACTGAGGTAGGTTGATTTTCCAGCTCCTTTCTCCCCGACAACGGCAAATGTGGCCGGATAATCTTCTTCCCAGCTTTCAAACGCTTTCTTAAGGTTGCCGAAATTTTGATTGACAGCTACATAAAAACGTCTGTCCGTTTCCATATCAAAATTGAACAGGCGCCGGTAGATATAAGGCAACTCTTTGATTTTCGCATCAGTTTCAGAGAGATAGGTTGCAACATCTGTCTTAATTACTTCTTCAGTTTCTTTTTGCTCAAAACCAAGAAGACGGCGAAAAGAGGTAACGTATTCTTTAATTTTTTTCCACAGAAAACGTCGGCTTAATGCCAGGAAATCCTGAATACGAGCCCATCTTGCACCGGCTTTAGTCTGCCAACCCTGCGTTTTCTGTTTTACCTTGTATTTGGCATCGAGCAGTTGCAATTCTTTGGAATCACCTTCATGGATAAGATGCAGCATCTTTTTTGAAAACTCACTGTGCCCGTCAAGAACAGCAAGCTTTAGCTGTTCTTGCTTTTCCCTAATAGCCTCATTTGTATTTTCCAGCTTTGTCAGGGTTCTTTCCAAAGCTTCAATTATAATACTGTAAGGACTGTTTTCTCCACTTGGCTCTTCAAATAATTCCAGGGCGGAATTAAAATTAACCTCTATCACTTCCTGCACTTCTTCTAAATCGCCGCCTATAGTGACTAAAAAATCCTCATAATGCTGTTGCGACGGCTGTAGCTTTTTTAACGTGTGTTCCTTTAAACTTCGTACTACCAACAGCCTCCACTCCAGCATTCGGTAATCAAGTTCAGGGGGATTTTTATCCGGCTCAAGATCATGAACAAATAAAATATTTTCTGTTATTGTATTTGCTTTAAGCAATACATGCTCGGAAAAGAGATTCGCCTCATTAGAAAGCCGCGTTTCTTCTATTGTATCATTTAGTGTACTTCTGACTTCCTTTATAAGCTTTCCCAGCAGGTCTTTACTGTCATTAATTAAACGGTATGCGGTGTCTTTATTCTGCTGCTGCTCGAAATCTTGAATCTTCGCCTTGATTCCTTCAAGATCCTTTCTAAGGGACTTAAGAGGCTCGGTGAGGTAAGATTCAAAAAACTTCTCCAGGCTCTGTATGAAATCATGGCCCCGGATGTCCAGTTTCTCTCTGAAATCGATAAATTCTTTTACGGTGTCAGCCTTTTCCAGCAGCTGAATATTTGCCTGATTCCAACGCTCCAGGTGCTTATCAAAAACAGACCGAAACTGGGATAAACGTCTCTCAATCTTTGACTCCTGGTAGAATCCTGCCCTACGCTCCAGGGTGCCGGCTCGTTCCAGGTAATAAGAAAGGTCATTCCGGATGGCTTCGAAATCCTTCTCAACCTGCTCTGCCAGCTCACCCTGGGATTCCCTGCAGCGCTGCAATAACTCGTCTATTGTTTCTTCAAGCGAAACAGCCGTCGTTTTTTTCTCTTCTGCGCTTTTCATTTCGCTCTCGAAATACTCTTCAGCCAAAAAGTTCTCAAGCCCGATAATAATGTCGGTAAGATGCCTGTAATCTTCGTCTACATGTTTCTGAAATAGTTTATCTGCCTTGTACAGGTGAAACTCGGTCAGCCTTCGATAGGGTATTTGCTGTCGCCAGGGCTCATAGGCACGAGTAGGCTTGTTCAACAGCTTCCTGAAAATATTTGAGAAATCCCGAGCAAAGATACCTAAGGTTCGAACAGATCTTTTTATAAACTTATAAAACCTGACATTGGGGGAGTCACTTTCCAGTTTCTTAAAACGGTCTTCGCTCTGGCTCACCGATACCTCTTCGGCAAGCCCCATGGTATGCTTCTTTACGTTGGTAAGATAGATATCAGCTGCCGTTGTCTCCTTATGTTCCTCGATTACTCCGCGTAAATTCTGCAGGCATTCACTGATAGCTTCCCGGAGCTTCTTCTTTTCACGAGTGGCATGCAGCCGGGTTTGGAGCCTCTCAAGGTTTGTTATGATATCATTTAAAAAATAGCTGCGTTTCTCCTTAACCGAACCGGACAATCTCTGGGCTATCAGTTCATTCAGTTCGGCTTTAAGGTCACGCATTCTTTTTTTCTCACTCATCGAAAACCCGGCTAAAGTAATTTTTTATGAATTTAAAACCAGATGACTCAAAATAAATACTATCTCCATTAAAGAAAGGACTCTATTCAACCATTTAAAAGCACCAAATATATATCTGTTTTTATTCTTAAATAAATATTATTTAATTTAACTAAATGTATGCCTTGCTTATTATTACCGAAATGAACGGATAAGCACCCCATAATCGTGAAGGTTCAGCAATATATCAAAACGAAGACTGTGACTAACAATTTATCCATGTTAAAAGCATGGCTCGCTCTCGCCGTATGCCTGCTTTTTAGTATTTCAGGCTATGCCCAGCAAAATAGCTTAAGCCGAGTCTCTGCAGCAGAACGCAGTGACGGAAAGGGATATGTCATCCGTTATCACCTGGCCGAAGAGGCTGACTCCTTCCGTGTGTTCCAGCCTACTACCGACCTTATTCAGATGACCCTTTACGGGGAAAGCATAGATACAACCGATGTAACCCTGGCCGGTTCAAACAGTGTATTTGACGATATCAGCTTCCATGATATCCCCTTTGGAATAGGGGTCGACATCTACCTTCCAGACAGCACCTACTTCAAAGCCAAGAGCTATCCGGACGGCAATAGCGATGACCTTCTGCTGGCTTTAACCTATGCCGAAAGGGAAGATATTGCTTATCTCACCGAAGGCCTTGACCCGGTTATCTGGCCTCGCCTGTCGAATGACGATGATGACATGCTCGTCGGAACCAACCGAAATATCCAGAATGTCAGCAGCCGCGAGTATTCCGACAACACCTACAACCGCGTCAAAAATAAGATGAAATTCGACGTGGTGGTAATTGATCCCGGACATGGCGGCAAAGACGTTGGGGCTATTGGTTATAAAGGGGTGCAGGAGAAAGGTATTGTATTGAATATTGCAAAAAAGGTGGGCGGTTATATCAAGGAGTACCTGCCTGAGGTGAAAGTTGTTTATACCCGTGATGATGATACCTTTATTGATCTGGAACAGCGCGGCCCCATGGCCAATAAAGCAGAGGGTGACTTGTTTGTCTCTATTCATGCAAACAAATTTCATAACAAATATCCTCACGGTACCGAAACCTATTTCCTGGGGCTCGAAAAGAGTAAGTCGGCGCTTGAGGTTATGAAAAGAGAAAATAATGTAATCAATGGAGACGGTTTTGATCCGGACAAGGTACTCTCGCCTGAAGAGCTTCTGGTTTATGAACTTCAGAACAGCGGCTATATCGCTACCAGCGAAAAACTTGCAGGAATGGTAGAAAATCAATTTTCTGACCGCGCCCAGCGTAAATCACGCGGGGTCAAACAGGGACGTCTTGTTGTACTTTACCAGGCCTCTATGCCGGCTATACTTGTTGAAACGGGCTTTCTGAGCAATCCAAGCGAGCAGCGTTTCCTTTCCAGCGATTATGGGCAAAGCATCATCGCTTCAGCCATTTTCCGTGCTATCAGAAACTATAAGGAAGAGTACGAGAAGAGTCAGCACTTTAACACCAACTAGTCGAGCATTTGGAACCACTTATTATTGGCGTAGCCGGCGGCAGCGGATCCGGAAAAACAACGGTAGTCAGGCACATCATAAACACCATCGGTGAAGATAACATAGTGTTGCTGCAGCACGACTCCTACTATCGTGATCTCAAGCATCTGTCTTTTGAAGAACGAAGCAAGCAAAATTTCGACCATCCCTCCTCCCTGGAAACGGAATTGATGATTCGCCATAT
>Ga0102931_1002037_pt1 | contig 10082 bp, 9 predicted proteins | sample SalPonR1_C_D1_MG_FD_79282 | JGI IMG/M metagenome (GOLD analysis project Ga0102931, IMG submission 79282) | Salt pond soil microbial communities from South San Francisco under conditions of wetland restoration - Salt Pond MetaG R1_C_D1_MG | ecosystem: Environmental > Aquatic > Marine > Intertidal... | reverse complement strand
GTCCAGATCAAGCCCGGACCCTGCTGCATATATCCTCATATTGAGATCGCTTTCGAACTCCTGATCCTGCAGCCAATTCGCCAAATTTATGCCGTTGCCGTTTACCCGTGCATCCCAATTCGGATTGTTGTGGAAAAGATCAGAGCCTTTGATATGAGCCCCAATACTTTCGCCTTCATACGTCAGCACCGCATCCAGCTCCAGTAGCCCATCCTTGAACGTTACAGGTGATTCAATTCGATCCAGTTTGTACCCTGAAACATTCAGCCCCGAAAGACTCAATGTGGAGTTCCACTCAGAATTTTCCGGACGTTCAGAAATCAGCACACCGGTCCCCTCAAATCGAAATGATTGAAACGATGGCAGACTGTGATCGCCAAGCAGCAATCCTGCATCAAAAGAGTCCGCCTCAGCATGAATACTGGTAACCGTCAACCCATTAGATAAATCTATGCCTGATGAGAGTTCAAGGTTCTCAAGCCCATTTGCCGACGCGTTGATGCTTACGGTAAACTGCTCCAGAGTCCCTTCAGCACCCAACCTGATTCGCACATCCTGACCTACAAGGTTAAGTGAATCCAGGTAAGCATCCAGATCTCGTGTTGAGAGTGGACTAAACTCCAGCTCTGCCCCCAATTTGTTCTCTTCTGAAATTTTTGCCTGCCCTCTTAGCATCGTCCGTCCTGTATTCATCACCAGTGACTCCAGCGTGTAGGATTGCGCACTTCCGCTGCCGGCCAGGTAAACTGAAAAAGATTCGGGAAAACGATTTTCTCTGAGTGAAAAGTCGAGACGATCGATTTCTCCAAAAAACCCATCACTCTTTACACCTGCCGATATACGTGTGTTGAGAGAATCGACATATAAATAGCGATCTGGCAAAAGCTGCTCCGATTCCGCTGTAATATTTAAACTTTCTACCCTTATTGAGTCAATGGCCCACTCTAAAGGAGAGGTCTCAGCCGGCTCATTACTTTCTGGCAATAGCGTCTGCACATTCCATAATGAATCTTTACCCTGTCTGATAAAGAGTTGGCTGTTCGTAACCGACAACCGATTTAGTAAATATGGTTCCCGGACAAGCGACAATACAGAGTACGATAGTGAGATAGAATCTGCACTGGCAACCAGATTTCCCTGCGTATCAGAGAGCTCCAATCCGCCAATCACAAAACCTTTTAACAGGTCGCCCTGCATACTCTCGATCTGTATGGAGCCATTTAACTGTTGAGATACCTCATCTTCAGCAATCGTTCGCAGATTTGAAAAAAGCCAGTCACTTTTTAGAAACAGACGTACAGCCACCATAAACAAAAGCGGGATTAATATAATGGCCGCCCACTTTTTCAGGTTTATTTTTTTTGTGTCTGCTGATTTCTTCATATCTAAAATGCCTGACCAATACTAAAATGAATTCCTATCCGATCCATTGGGGAGCCATAATCCTGGCCTTCAAAAATATTCAGATCAACATTGGATGGATTTAATTTATAGGCTATATCGATTCGAACCGGGCCAATCGGCGACTGATAACGCAATCCGCCACCGGCTCCATACTGAATCACTCTTTCATCAATACTCTGAAGATTCCTCCACACCTGGCCGCCATCCAGAAATGCTGCTACTCCAAGATTGGGAATCAGTGCGTCCAGGTCCTGCCGAATTTCAGCGTTAAAAGAAAATGCTGTACGCCCGCCGACCGACACATACTCCTTAAAATTCCCATCATCATCAAACGTTGGTAAACTTGGTCCTAGGGACTGTCGGCTCCATCCCCTTACAGAGTTCGTGCCACCCGTAAAAAACCGGATGTTTGACGGCAGCGATTCATTCTCTTCATAAAAAATAGTTCCCGTATTTATACGTGCTGCAAAGGTGGTTGTTGAAGAGAGTGGTGTATAGCGGCGAACATCGATATTAAACTTTTGAAATGTAAATGTACCCTCCCTGAATGTACCCGAGAGCTCAATCGATGGCTGAATTACCCACCCTTGTGATCGGCGCGAGAACCCTTCACTGTAGTACCCGCTAAAGGTTATTGACGAAACGTTGTAGTTCGAAAAAAATGACGGGAGCTCAATCCCCTGATCTCTTGAAAGCTCCTCATTAAATGAATATTCGTATGAGACGGTGGCTGTTTTATTGCGCTCAAACCGATAAATAAGACTTGTATTGAAACCAGCCTGAAATAGTTCATATGATGGTTCCAGCCTGTGGACGCCAAAAATTGTGGATACATTTGAGCTTTTTGCGTTGATGGTATAGGGAATTAAATAGTTGGCACTCAGACGCTGTTCTATAAAAGATGCCCGGCTGTCTGCTCCAAATCGGTGTCCGTTTCCACTGATGTTACGGTGCTGCCAGGACAACTGACCCCTTACAATTTCTTCCCTTCCAACACCCACAGACGCTTCCACGGTTCTTGGCTCATATTCCCTTATCCGTATAAGGGCAGAAAGCGTGCTGTCTTTTGGCTGCTCGGGAAGAGTGATGGTGGCAAAACGAAACAGGTGATGGTTAAACAGGGATCGCTGTGCAGACTGCATGATATCGCGGCTGTAAATTTCACCTCTTTTTATGTCTGTCTGACGTGTTACAATTCTCTCGGGAACCGAGATCTCTCCTTCAATTTCGAATTCCGAAAAATAGGTAAGGCTATTAGGCGTAATCACAATCCTGATATCGGCCTGATTTGCCACCGAGTCTACATCGACCGAAAGATCTACTTCGGGCCAGGCGTATCCACAATTTTCCATTGCGACCAAAAATGCACCTTCAACATCCGGCTGTCTTATCATTTCCAGTCGCCGGCCTTCCCGAAATTGATGTCGGTTTACCGTTTTGATATATTCATCCTTCTGCCGAATCCTCTCAATTTCGGATTCGGATGCCTGCAGGATTATACTTGACGACCTGATTTGGATCGGAGCTCCTTCATCAACGGTAAATACAACGTCCTTCTTCCAGCTTTTACTTCGCTCTTCTACACGATAGTCTACTCTTACATTATGAAATCCCCTACGTTCATAGAAGCGGATAATACGAATACTGTCTCTCTTGATCTCGAGTTCATTAAATTCGAATTCGTCCAGGTTTTTGAACAATTTTTGAAAAAAACTTGGCTTATCAGTTGAAATAATCTCAGAAAGAACAATACCGCTAAATTCATCATTTTCTTCAAATGACACGCTCCAGACATAGCCGGTGTTTTCCTGTGAAAATACCGGATGGGTGTTCCCAAAAAGCACACAGAGCAAGATGCCTGTAAAGATGAGTATTTGATTCACGTCATTTGTTTTACACAGATAGATATTCTTTCTTCGCTCAAGCACAATTGTTAAAATAGCCCATTTAACAGCGATATTAAATGATTTTCTACTATTTTTATCTGCCAATTTAATTGAATTAGTGCATATTCTGTATAGATTTTTACCACGTCTGATTCTAATTCACAGGATGTTCATAAAATTAAGATAGCTTTCAGTTTCTTATCAATTAAACTTATCTATGTTATTTAACAACAATCGCTTCTGTTTTATAGTTGTCGTGTTGCTCTTCCACGCTCTCCTTTTTAGCGGCTGTTCTGAACCTGCTTTAGACGACTACAGCGATGTTAGCTATGAATTGGTTAATCAAGATGGGAAAACGGTTACCTTCCCTGAAGATTTCAAGGGAGATCCTCTAATACTTGGCTTTATCTACACCAACTGCCCCGATATTTGTTCCTTCATAACTGCGAACGTAAAAAAAATTCACGACGAAATTGATAATCCCGGCGACACACAATTTGTACTTATCTCATTTGATCCCGCCCGTGATACCCCGGAAGTTCTAAGCGAGTACGCCGGTGCATTTGATATGAACAAAAATCCGTATCATTTTTTAACAGGAGATGAACAGGTAATTAACGATCTCATGACACGCTTCGGAGTTCGTACACAAGAATCCTATTCAAAGGATCTCGAAAATGGCGAGCGGCTCTACTTCATCAACCACAGCGACAAAATTTTACTCATTAACGAACAACTAGAACTTATTTTTGATTACGGCGGCAGCATGACTCCGCCCTCCATCATTATCGAAGACCTGGAAAAATTATGAAAACACTCTTACTTCCTTTCACTCTGCTAACTCTTCTGTTTACATTTTCGGCCTGCTCGCAGGAACAATCTGATATGGAAACCTCCAATACCGAAGCAGAAATTGTGCTCCCTGAGAATAGCTTTGAACTTTCTGATGCCTGGGCACGACCCGCCCGTGAGAATGGGGTTACGGCTGTTTATCTGAATGTTCTGAACGGAACAGATCAACCCGATACTTTAATAGCGCTCTCCTCGGCGGCATCAGGCCTGGTGGAACTCCACGAAACATACGACCGGGGAGACGGAATGATGGGAATGCGCGAGGCTGAAGATCCTACCTTTCCCGCTAATGATGTAGTACAAATGGTTCCGGGCGGCAAACATATTATGCTTATGCAGCTGAACCGTGAATTAAAAGAGGGCGACACCGTAGATCTTACACTCGAATTTGCGGGTGCCGGTGAAATTACGATTACGGCTCCGGTTCGGGCACCGCAGCAAAGGTAGGGGCAGATACATCAGTTCTCTTAGTATGGACCAATTATGTTTTGTTGGCGTGAACGGATTTGAGCGTATTCTGTGAATTTTAAGATCCATTACAACCATTTTAGCCTACTATGACAGAGTTGGAATACATCATTGATCTCCATAAAAGCTCCAACCGGCAGGGTCCGGGAAGTGAGGAAGAAACACTTAGAGCACTCAGCTTAATAAACCTCTCACAAAACCGGCCATTGAAAGTTGCGGATATTGGATGCGGTTCCGGAGCTCAAACAATTACGCTTGCCCGGAACGCAAATGCGCACATCACAGCCGTCGATCTTTTTCCTGAATTTTTAGATAAACTGAATAAAATATCAGAAGAACTTGGCCTATCCAACAGGATTACTACACTGGAAAAATCGATGGATCAGCTTTCATTCGATAGCGAGGAATTTGATATCATCTGGTCTGAAGGGGCGATATATATCATCGGGTTTGAAAATGGTATAAAAAAATGGAAACCATTCCTAAAGCCAGGCGGCTACATGGCCATAAGCGAAATAACCTGGATTCATCCGCAGCGTCCTGAAGAAGTTGAGACGTTTTGGAACCGGGAATATCCGGAAATCAGCACCGCTCAACGAAAAATTGAGATTCTTGAAGAGCATGGGTTTGTGCTTGAGGGATATTTTAACCTTTCTAAAGAGAGCTGGATCACAAATTATTACAGCCCCCTGGCGTTGAAGCTGGAACCTTTTCTGCAAAAACATAATTATACCAGCCTGGCGAAAAAGGTAGCCGGGGAAACCGGGGCTGAAATTGAACTGTATCAAAAATATAATGAGTTCTATACCTACGGATTCTATATCGCAAGAAAGGCCGTCTAATCCCAACCTCTCCGTATTACTTTACCACAGACATGTCTGAATCATTCAAAGCCTGCCACGAGGTTCAGATTACTGGCCTCGTTCGGTAGTATTGAACAGTCTCTTTTTAAAAACGAAGAAGTGCATCTACAAAGTTTTTCTCATACACTTTATCGACAAACTACAGGTTTTGTCACGTATTTGACATTGTGCCTACAGCATCCCCTTACGAGTTTTATGGGTACATTCTAACCAGATAAAGAACCATGCTTGTATTTGAATTATTACTCCTTATAACTGCCACTCTTTACATCACACTCAGCCGGGCCATTCATACAAAGCTTGAGAAAAAGTATGTTCTTGGCTTACTTGTTTTTTTTCTTTTTGCTCACTTTGTATTCGACGGTTACCGGTGGCAAATGATACCCTCATATATCATATGGCTTTTCGCAATCATCACTGCCATCCGGCAGCCGCGGAAAACTAGTTCAATGGTCATAACTGTCGCTAAAGGTGCGGGCACTGCACTTCTATTCGCCACGGCATATGTACTACCCTCACTATTCCCTGTTTTCGAATTGCCAAAGACTACAGGCCCGTTCGCTGTTGGCACATCCGATATTCTTCTTAAAACCAACAGGAATGAAGAGATTACTTCCAATGACACTGACAAAAGGCGATTTATGATAAAAGCCTGGTACCCTTCAAACGAAACAGAAGGAGAACATGATCTTTATATTGACAGAGCAGGACGCAATGGCTTTGCTAAAAAGTACGGGCTTCCCCCAGCCATGCTTCAATATCTTGATAATGTTGATACGCGTGTTTATAAAAATGCCATAGTTGCAGACGAAACGTTCCCTGTACTAATCTTTTCTCATGGCTATCATTCCAAGGCCAACGGGTATTATGCACTTCTATCGGAAGTGGCGAGCCAGGGATATGTAATTTTTGCGATCAATCATACATACGAAAGTACGGGAACAACGTTCCCAGATGGTACAGAAGTCTATTTTGATAATGAATATGCGAGAAAGATTGAGGCAAACACCTGGGAAACGATCAATCCGGTTGTTGAAGCCTTTCAGGAAGGACTCAATTATGAAGAGCGTCATCCCATCGTTCAAAAGGCACTGATTACTTACTTTGCGAAAGATATCATTGAGCGGTGGGCACAAGACATCATTGATGTAGTTGACGAACTTGAAGAGTGGAGCCAGGCTGGTATTTTTAAAGGCAGGCTCGATATAACAAATGTGGCAGTATTCGGACATTCGAGAGGCGGGGGAGCTGCGGGTGAATCCCTGTTAATTGACAGCAGAATAAAAGCGGGGGCCAATCTAGATGGTATTCAGTGGGGACAAATTGTGAATACCCGCTTTCAACAACCATTTCTGTTTCTATCATCCGACTGGCCAGATGATCATGAGAATTTGAATCAGCACGCATACAGGAACAAAAGTGCCTCTGTATTTTATGAAGGCACTTTGCTTCAGTCGGGACACAGTAACTTTATGGATATCCCTTTTATGATTCCACTGCAAGCACTGAATCTGGCTGGCGACATTGAACCGGATCTGGCATTTGAAATATCAAATAAACTGCTTGTATCATTCTTTGATAAATACTTGAAAAATAAGCGAAGTAATATTAGTCGGTTAGTCTCTGATTATGAGCAGTTGGAGATGTCCATCTCGGTGGGGGACTCTCTGAATTTAAGCAGCCTCAAGCTCAAATAACTCATTTAGCTGAACTGAAATGCAGAAGGGTTGATTGGAGATGATGATAGATAGGAGTGAAAACCACCGGATCTAATTCATCTCCAAGTCCGCTTTTTCTGCGCTAAACCCAATTTCATCGCTTTTAGCTTCACCGAGTGCTTTTTCCATTTCGGTTCTTAGCTTTTGAATAGACATGCCGCTGGAAAGTGCACTGTTTTGGGCAACAGAAATTCGCCCGGTCTCCTCTGATACAATCACAACAAAAACGTTATTGGTTTCGCTGATACCAACGGCGGCACGGTGACGTGTACCAAATACCGTTGAAATATTCGGATTCTGTGAAATGGGAAGATAGCAGCTCGCAGCAACAATTTTGTTATTACGGATAATGACTGCGCCATCATGTAGCGGGGTATCTTTTTGAAAAATCGTCTGTATAAGTTCAGCATTAACGCGCGCATCCAGTCTCACACCAACATCTACAAGATCCTGCAGGGAGGAAGAACGCGCAAAAACAATAAGCGCTCCCGTTTTTGTCTGGGCCATATTCCTAACGGCATCGATCACCTCATTAATCATCTGATCGGAACCGGCTCGCCCCACAAACCGGTCGAAGGAGGTATTTTGCCCGAGATTATACAGTAATTTTCGTATTTCGGGCTGAAAGATGATAAATACAGCCAAAACACCCACATCAAGAACGCTGCGGAGCATAAAGTTCAGCGTTGTAAAACCGAGAACACTCACCCCAATATTCAGCAAGACGATAAACAGCAGGCCAAGTGCTGCCTGTATTGCAAAGGTACCCCGTATCCACCTGTACAAGTAGTATAGTACCAGAGCAATAACCAGCGTTTCGAGCAGGTCTTTTATTCCGAATTCTATAAATCCTATGGGTATCATCTAACCTTTTTTATTCGGGCAGTTTTAAATACGTTAGCTATCAGATATTCTGCAAAACAGTTCTACAGAGTCGGCAGCTGCTTCCACATCATGGACCCGTAGTATATTGGCACCATTCATCAAACCATGATAGTGTGCTGCTATGGTTCCGGCGAATCGCCCATCCACAGGACGTTTGTTCAGCACGTTACCAATCATAGACTTTCTTGAAGCTCCAAGCATTACGGGATATCCCAATGTACTGAATTTTTTTAGCTCTTTTATAATCCTGAGATTGTGTTCTGTGGTTTTGCCAAAACCAATTCCAGGGTCCACAATAATAGATGACACACCTTGCTCCCTGAGTGATTTTGTTTGATTCAGTAAAAATTCCAGAATATCGCAAACTACGCTATCATACTCGGGCTCATTCTGCATGGTTTTGGGATCTTTCAGAGAATGCATCAATATATAGCCGGCTTTGTATTCGGCACATAAGCCTGCAAGCTTTGGTTCTTTTCTCAACCCGCTTACATCGTTAATGATATGCGCGCCTGCCTCCAGTGCCTGCCTGGCAACGGCATATTTCGTTGTATCCACAGAAAAAAGCGTATTTGGGAAGCGTTTTACAGCCTTTTGCAAAACAGGGATTACCCGTTCTGTTTCAGTCTCTTCTAACACCGGGTCGGCTCCGGGCCGGGTGGACTCCCCGCCCACATCAATAATATCGGCCCCCAGAGAAATCATCTCTTCAGTTCGTTGAAGTGCTTTACTCAATGTATCAAACCGGCCTCCATCAGAAAAAGAGTCGGGTGTTGTATTTAGTATTCCCATTACAGCGGGACGCTCCAGATTCAGCTGCTTATCTCGTACTATCAGTGTCCTGTTTTTCAATTTATCTTATAACTAGCATTATCGTCGCTTCCATATATAATAAAAGCGCTATAAAAGCGCTTTCATATAGTAATTCCATTTGCTTGAGGGAATCAAAGCTTCTAAACTCACTAATCCCAGTCTTCCTTCAGGGCGTCGAGTTTGTCTTCTTTTTCTGCCCAATCATCCGCATCCGGGAGTGCGTCCTGGGTTTCATTAATTACATAATCTTCCCACTGCTCTGCAAGACGTTCATTCAGCTCAATGTAATGTTCCCACTTTTCGGGCACTTCATCATCCGGATAAATTGCTTCAACAGGACATTCAGAAACACATGCATCGCAATCAATACACTCGAGTGGATCGATCGTTAAAAAGTTCGGACCTTCGCGAAATGCATCAACAGGACAAACAGCTGCACAGTTTGTGTATTTACAATTTATACAAGGTTCAGTTACTACGTATGCCATTTATTTATTTTTACCGTTAGTAGTTCTAAGAATGTGTAAGCTTATCCGAAAAAATATTAAGATGCAATCTTAATAATGGATCAAATAGTTAATAATCCATCTGTTTTTCTGAGCAGCATCTTCTTCCATCGGTTCTTTTAGAGTAATTTTTTTGGTTAGATGCACGTTCGGAGTCTTATTAATAATCAATCTAGTTCCGGATCTGCGAGTACGTGCCTGATAGAGTCTAATGATCCATCGTTTGGTGCAGGATTCAGCTTGAGTATATGGTTCATTAGTTCGTATACATGCACCGATTCAAATGGCGCTACCACTTCACCCTCATCTTTAAAAGCCGGGCCATTGGCTGCAAAAAATGTTCTCATATCTGTGGCCCTGTTATCGAACCCATGCTGCGCGGCCAGTAGTCCACGGGTTTCGAAAAATGATCGGTTGGTGATTGTATACCCGGGATCGGCAATCATAATAATTTCAGGGATGCGATAGTGGTTTTTAAAATGGAATCGTTCCGGCATATTCTCTTTAAGGTAGACCGTGTAATTGTCTTCATTTTCTTTCAGAGCCTGGTACACTTTTTCTTTCTTTCCCTCTTTCGGTCTAATCAAGCCAACCGGCGTCCAGTCCATCACCTCCACATCATTAAGATTAATGAGGTCTTCAAGAAAAATTACGCGCTCCTCCGAAAGATCAGACATACCGTGATCG
>Ga0102931_1002024_pt1 | contig 10106 bp, 9 predicted proteins | sample SalPonR1_C_D1_MG_FD_79282 | JGI IMG/M metagenome (GOLD analysis project Ga0102931, IMG submission 79282) | Salt pond soil microbial communities from South San Francisco under conditions of wetland restoration - Salt Pond MetaG R1_C_D1_MG | ecosystem: Environmental > Aquatic > Marine > Intertidal... | reverse complement strand
TCTTTAAAAGAAAATAAAAATCACTTTGAAATAGATGCATCATACTATGCAGATTACTCAAACACAGGAAATTCTGTAAATAGATTAGATGTAGTAATTTTATCGGCTTTAGAAATAGATACTAAATTTAATGTAAATGTAATAACAGGCTCAGATGGAGTTTTCAGAGGAGCTTCCGGTGGACATAGTGATACTGCAGCTGGTTCAGAAGTATGTATAGTAGTAGCACCTTTAGTTAGAGGAAGAATAGCAACTGTCAAAGAAAAGGTGTTAAATATAATAACTCCAGGCAGCACAATAGATGTACTAGTTACAGATCACGGAGTTGCAGTTAATCCAAATAGAATAGATATAATAGATAAACTAAAAGAAAGCAAAGTGAAAATAATGGATATCAATGAACTTAAAGATATGGCTGAAAAAATCACTGGAAAACCAGAAAAAGTAGAATACACAGATAAAGTTGTAGGTCTAATTGAATACAGAGATGGTACTATTATAGATAAAGTATATCAGGTAAAACAATAAAAAATCAGGAGGAAATAATGAGCAAAAATATAGTTGAAAAAATTCTAGCGGAGCATCTTGTAGAGGGCAAATTGGAAAAAGGAGAAGAAATCTCCATAAAAATTGATCAAACTCTTACCCAAGATGCAACAGGTACAATGGCATATTTAGCCTTTGAAGCACTGGATATTCCAAAAGTTAAAACAGAGTTATCGGTAAGTTATATAGATCACAATACTCTTCAGACTGGTTTTGAAAATGCCGATGATCACTTATTTCTGCAAACAGTTGCTGAAAAATACGGAATATATTGTTCTAAACCTGGAAATGGAATATGTCATAAACTCCATGTAGAAAGATTTGCTATTCCAGGAAAAACATTACTTGGAGCAGATAGCCATACACCAACTACTGGTGCTCTAGGCTCTATAGCTATTGGAGCTGGAGGATTAGATGTTGCTTTAGCAATGGCAGGGGAGTCATTCAGTTTAACTGTACCGGAAGTTATAAAGGTTCAGCTGGAAGGCACTTTAAATCCAGGTGTATCTGCTAAGGATGTATCTTTATATCTATTAAGCCAAGTAGGAGTAAAAGGTGGAGTAAACAAAATTATGGAATATTCTGGTGAAGGAATAAAGAATTTCTCAATACCAGAAAGAGGTACAATGACAAATATGGGAGCAGAAATGGGACTTACTACATCCATTTTCCCTAGCGATGAAGTTACTAAAGATTATATGAAATCTCAAGGAAGAGAAGAAGATTGGGTAGAGTTAAAAGCAGACCAAGATGCACAGTATGATCAGATAATTAAAATAAACTTAGACCAATTACAACCACTCCTAGCTAAACCACATATGCCAGATTTAGTAGATAAGGTTGAAAATTTTAAAGATAAAAAAATTGATCAAGTATTTATAGGAAGCTGTACAAATGCATCTTATGTTGATATAGCTAGAGCAGCAAAAATACTAAAAGGAAAAAAAGTTCATAAAGAAGTAAGTCTTTGTGTAGCACCCGGGTCAAAACAAGTTTTTGAAATGATAATAAGAGACGGTATACTCAACGATTTAGTATCTGCAGGAGCAAGAATATTAGAAAGTGCTTGCGGTCCTTGTGTAGGTATCGGTCAATCACCTAAATCCGGTGCAGTATCACTTAGAACCTCAAATAGAAACTTCCTAGGTAGAAGTGGTACTAAAGATGCTGGAATATATTTAGTTAGTCCTGAGACAGCAGCAGCTAGTGCTGTTAAAGGTTATTTTGATACAGCAGAAGGTTTAGAAATACTAAATGGCGTAATAGAGACAGAAGATTATATATTAGACGATAGCTTGATTATAAAGCCGTCAGATGAAGAAGTTGAAGTAGTAAAAGGTCCAAATATTGGAGATATGCCGATTAAAGAAGAATTAAAAGATAAGCTTGAATGTGAAATTGTTATGAAAACTGAAGATAACATAACAACCGACGATATTATGCCTGCTGGAGCTAAAATACTACCTCTAAGATCAAATATTCCTAAAATATCGGAATATGTTTACTCAGTAATTGATGAAGATTTTGTAAATAGAGCTAAAAAAGCTGAAAAATCTGTAATAGTAGGAGGAGAAAACTACGGCCAAGGATCAAGCAGAGAACATGCTGCTATAGCTCCTATGTATTTAGGAGTACAGGCAGTTGTTGCCAAATCCTTTGCAAGAATACATAAGAAAAACTTAATAAATTTTGGAATAATACCACTAGTATTTGAAAACAAAGAAGACTACGATACTATAAATCGAGGAGATACTATAAAAATCAATAATTTAATAAAGCAGATAATGAATGAAACTGTAGAAGCTGAAACCCAAGCTAAAAAAATAAATTTAAAGTTAGAAGTATCAGAAATAGATAGAAAAGTTCTTAAAGCAGGTGGAAAATTAAACTATATTAAGAACAAAAACCAATAATTTATTTTAGAAAACGGCTTTATCATGCCGTTTTCTTTAATATTAATTAAAGCAATTTGATTAGTTCAAGGAGAAGATCATGATAAAAAAATCAACGAAACTCAGACAATTAATAAAAAAAGACGAATTAATAATAGCCCCTGGAGCTACTACAGCTTTATTTGGAAGATTAGTAGAAAATGCTGGATTTCCAGTAGTTTATGCTACTGGGGCAGGTATTGCAAATATGAATTTTTGCATTCCAGATTACAATCTAGTTACTATGTATGAAAATCTTCAAATAGCTAAAAGAATTAATGATGCAGTTAATATCCCAGTAATAGCAGATGTAGATGACGGCTACGGTGCACCTATAAATGTCTATAGAACAGCCAAAGAATATTCAAAAATAGGAATAGCAGGAATACAGATGGAAGACCAACAAAATCCAAAAAGATGCGGTCATTTTGAAGACCATATAGTTATACCTATAGAAGATATGGTAGCCAAAATCAAGGCAGCCAGAGATGGGTCTGAAGATTCGGATATGGTTATAATAGGAAGGACTGATGCTATATCAGCAACGGGAAGTTTTAAAGAAGCTATTAAAAGAGCTCAAGCTTACACTGAAGCTGGAGCAGATATGATATTTATTGAAGCACCAAAAAACATAGAAGAAATAGCAGAAATTCCTAAAAGAATTAATGTGCCTACCATATTAAATATGGTGGAAAAAGGAAAAACTCCGATGATACCTAATGATGAAATAAAAAGATTAGGGTATAAGATGGTAATTTATGCAAATGCAACTCTTAAAGCTCAAATACTAGGAACTCAAAGAATCCTTGAATATTTGAATAAAAATGGTACAACTAACGGTTGTGATGATGAGCTTATGGTAACTTCTAGAGAAAGGCATGAGATACTAGATAAAGAATTATATCAAGGATTAATTAAAAAATATGAAAAATAGGTTTTATTAAATAGAAAATAATCATATTCAAGGAGAAATTTATGATTGATTTACTAACACTAATTATAGTTGGAACATTAGGATATATTGTGTTTTATATTGTTAAACTACCTTCATCAGCATTGATAGGACCTATGATATCTATAGTGGCAGCCTTTTTTATGGGAGTAGAAATACATAGTTTTGATAGTAGAATACTTTTCATTCTTCAGTCCTTACTAGGAGTATATATTGGTATAAGTGTAAATAGAGATAATTTAAAGCAAATAAAAAAACTATCTAAACCTGCAGTGCTAATGGTAATTTGGACTTTCTTCATATCCTTTGGATTAGGCTTTCTTTTAAAAGAATTCAAAGGTGTAGAGCCCGTTACTGCTTTCTTAAGTACCAGCCCAGCAGGGGTATCAGAAATGTCCATGTTGGCTGTCTCTGTTGGAGCAGATATAACTATAGTAAGTATTTTTCAACTATCAAGATTGATAATTACTATGCTTGTAGTAGTACCAATATTCCTTAAAATTCACGGTATAGATACAAAAAAAGAAAGCTATACATCTGGAGTTAAAAGAAGAGCCAAATACATAAAGAATTCTATACTAAGAAAAAATATAAATAAAAAAGAAAAAACCAAGAATCATAAATATTTATATACTTTAGCTATTGGACTAATAGGGTCTATTATTGCAGATACTTTGGGTGTACCAGGAGGTCCTTTAATAGGAGCTATATTTCTTATTGCAGCTGTTTCGCTATCAGGCGTATACCTTTATCCTGTCCCTCAAAAATATAAAAAATTTATAATGATAGGTGTAGGAATATCTGTGGGAACCAGTATAGTAAAAAATCAAAATGTTAGCGTAGGAGACTATATGTTTTATTTAATACTATTTGTATTGATTATGTTTTCAACAGCATACCTGCTTTCTAGAATTATAAAGAAGATTACAGGATGGGATGAACTTACATGCTTATTAGCTACAGCTCCAGCGGGAATCACACCAATTACAGTTCTTGCTTATTCCCATGATTGCAAAGCTCTGGAAGTAGTGATGATTCAACTAACTAGATTTTTAACAGTAAAAGCTATTATTTGGCCAATTATTATGATTATTGTGTAAATAAAAAATATATATAAAAGAGGAGATTAATATGCCAAAAATAAATATGAAAACTCCAATTGTAGAGATGGATGGAGATGAAATGACCAGAATCATCTGGAAGTGGGTAAAAGAAAAACTTATTGAACCATATGTAGATTTAAAAACAGAATACTACGATTTACACCTAAAAAGTAGAGATAATACAGATGATCAAGTTACAAAAGATGCAGCAAATGCTATAAAAAAGTATGGGGTAGGAGTAAAATGTGCTACCATAACTGCTAATACAGATAGAAAGAAAGAATACGACTTGAAAAGAATTTCAAAAAGTCCTAATGGCATTATCAGAAAAATTATGGACGGAACTATATTCAGAAAGCCAATACTCCTAGATACAGTAGATCCTCTTGTTCCAACCTGGGAAAAACCTATTACTATAGCAAGACATTCTTATGGTGATATCTATGCTTCAGTAAGTCTTGAAGTGCCTAAAGATACAAAAGCCGAAATAGTTTTGACTGACAAAAACAGCAATGAATTAAAAAGAACTATCTACGATTTTCAAGAACCTGGAGTAGTAATGGGTGAATACAATTTAGATTCATCTATAAGAAACTTTGCTAAAAGTTGTTTTAAATATGCATTAGAACAAAAGACTGATTTAATATTTTCGACTAAAGACACTATCACAAAAGAATACGACTATAAATTTAAGGATATATTTAATGAACTTTACGAAAAAGAATACGAATCACAATTTAAAGAAGCAGGAATCACTTTCTTATACACATTAATAGACGATGCTGTAGCGAGAGTTATGAGATCAGAAGGTGGGTTAATATGGGCTTGCAAAAACTACGATGGTGATGTAATGAGTGATATGATAGCTACAGTATACGGTAGCCTGGCTCTTATGACATCAGTACTAGTATCACCTGAAGGAGCCTATGAGTATGAAGCAGCCCACGGCACAGTAACAAGACACTACTACAGACATTTAGACGGAGAAGAGACATCAACCAATCCAATAGCAACTATATTTGCTTGGACGGGAGCCTTAAGAAAAAGAGGACAAATGGATTCCAACGAAGAATTGGTAAAATTTGCCGATGCTTTAGAAAAAGCTACTATAAAAACCTATGATTCTGGGATAATTACAAAAGATCTTCTGAAATTATCAAAAGCAAAAGATAAAAAATGGGTTAACAGTGAACAAATACTAGATGAAATAGCAAAAAATATTGAAATTAGCATATAAGATAAATAATATAATAATATGATCGATAAATCTTGTATTAATTAGCAATAATTATTATTAAATAAATATTTATATGTTCCGATGATACTCGTTGTAATTATCTAAGAAGTTGTGATAATATAATAGTTAATAAAACTAAGTACACTGAGGTAATCATGAACAACTACGAAATAAAAAAAGATAAATTTTTCATAAGATTATTATACTTCTTTATAAGCCTAGCAGGAATAGCAGTAGGTGTTGCTTTTATTTTTTTAGCCAACATAGGTACGGATCCAATAAATGTATTTGTGCAGGGACTGTCTATATCCTTTGGATTTACTGTAGGAACTTGGATTACAGCACTTTGGGTTGTATTTGTTGTGTCTTCGATGCTTCTAGGAGTTATGCCCTATATAGCTACAGTTTTAGATGTAATCCTTTTTGGTTTCTTTGTTGATGTAGCTATAAAAATCATTCAACTTCCGAAACCAGAAAATTTAACAATCTCAATACTCTATCTAATTATAGGATTATTCTTGTATAGCATGTTTTTTGGAGTATATCTAAACACAAAATTAGGTGCAGGACCGATAATGTTATTTGTTTTCGCATTATCACAGAAGACAAAAAAATCTATTGGATTCACAAAAACTATTATTGATGTAGGTATACTTTTAGTAGGATTTTTACTTGGAGGAATAGTGGGATTAGGAACTATACTACTAGCATTGTCTATAGGATATGCAATTGAATTTTTCACAAAGAAGTTAAGCTTGAAAGGTCTTGCATAAGAATAAAATATATTATTATACAACGCAAACCAGCGGGCATAAAGCCCGCTGTATTTTTTAGGGGAATTAATGAAAAAAATTATTAACTAATATATAAAAAAGAAGAGCTCAGGATTCTAATAATGGAGGTTATTAAGCAATCCTAACTGCTTCTTTATTAACTTTTTCGTAGTGTTCCTGTATTTGATCATATATTTGATACCAATTATATACTCTAGTTATACCTGGTATTTCAGGTCTTCTATTATAGCTGCAGTCAACTAGTAAAACTTTAAAACCAGCTAAAGCTAATTCAATAGCATTTTCATACCTATCTTCTATAAATATATCACACTTTAATTCCTTAGCCTTATCAACTTTATAATGTGATCCTAGCATATATAATTCAGAATTTGGAAGCTTATTATCTCGAAACCATTTTACTGTAACGTCTTTTATCTTTGGATCCCTTGCAGTTACATAAAATATATTGTGATGCTGCTTTAAATCCCACAACATAGACTTAGCATTTTCTCTTACTTTAGCTTTTGAATGCATTTCGTCACAGTGAAGATTATAAAACTTAAAATATTCTTCTCTAGAAACATTCAAAGGTTCATTAAAGTCGTAACTTTTAACCTGCTTTGGTTTTACATTTGTGCCAAAATATTTATTAGCATAATCCAACCAGTAGTATTCATAAGTTATTGTTCCATCAATATCTATACATAAATTCAATTTCATAAATATCGCCTCCCCTTTTTCTTTATGGTGTAAGTATACAAAATTTATATAAAATCTAAGTTAAAGCTATATAAAGTTTATGTTAAATCTTAAAATTCACATTAAAATATAAATAGTAATTCTAAAATTATTTGTAATCTAAAATAATACTATACAAGAAAAAACTTATCGAATTAATGAGTTTAAGCTTTTAATTAATATAAAAATAAGTATATAATATAAGCACAATATATTTAGGAGGATTAAAAACAATGACAAATAAAACTCAAAAGGTAGTTTTAATAACTATTGTATCATTATTATTTTTATCTCTAGTAGGATGTAGCTCTCAAGGAAATCCAGAAGATGCAGTTGACAATTTTTTCAACTATGCTAAAAGTTTTAAATTGAATTCTATAGCAAATACATTTGAAGATTTAGATAATGATTCAGAAGAGATGTTTGAAGATATTTCAGAAGAAAAAGATTTTCCGGATTATTTATTAGAATATCTAAAAGAAAATGCTAAAGAAATTGAATATAAGATAACAAACACAGAAAAAGAAAACAATGCAGCAGTAGTTACGGTAGAAGTTAAATATATAGACGGGGGAGGAGTAATAAGTGAATCCTTTGGAGAAGTATTTAGAACTATACTGACTGAATCTTCAGGCGGCGAAGACCTTAGTGATGAATATTTAGATGAGTTATTTGAAGAAATAATGAAGGAAAAACAGAGCTTAAATAAGGAAAAAATTATAGAGAAAGAAATAATTATTAACTTAGTTGAATCTAGGGGAAAATGGTACATTGAAGAAATGACTGACGAACTTGCTGATATTATTATGTCTGGCTTCATAAAAGCTATGGATAATATGGGCAACGGTATAAATTAGACAGAATTATAAGTGATATTTACATGCTTTCCCGATTCATATCGACCCTAAGGCCTTTATGAACGTTAAGGTGTAAGAAGTAATTTTTGCGCCCGCCTCAAGCAAAGGGATATATAACAGTTAATGCTGCTATATATCCCTTTTTATATACAAGCAAAAATTTTTTAAGGAGGATAATTATGTTAAAAGGTGGTTACACTGGAAAAATTTTAAGAGTAAATTTAACAACTCAAGAAATAAGCAAAGAAGAAATATTTGTATTATCTCTTAATTTTCAATAATTACTTCCAATGCATAATGGACAGTTCCTTGTTCGTAATCAACTACAATTTCGTACACAACATTTCCAACTTCATTTGGAACTGTAAACTTGTTATTATTCAACTCTTGTTTTAAAACTTCATCATTTTTCCAGATATTAACTTGAACATCATTAGGTATTTTTTTGAAAACTAAATTTAGTGTATCTTCTTGACTTAAAATAAGTTCATTTTCTTGAAAGCTTACTATATTTGGAGGAGTATCGGAATCAGCCTCAATATGTTTTGAATTTTCAGTCCATCCATAAGTTCCTGTAACTGCTGTAACTTGTCCATTTCCATAATCAACAATCAATTCTGGAGGTTCAATAACTTCTTGAGAACATGCAGTTAAAATTAAAAAAACTACTGTTAAAACTATTAAATACTTTTTCATCTTAACACTTCCTTTCTACATAATAAGACGTGAATAATGAAAATTTGTTCCTGATATTTGCATCTTAAATTTTGAATAATAGCGAAAAAAGTATATAATATAAACATAATTTTAAAAATGAGGTACTTATGGGAAAAAGAAAGTTGCTTTTAGATAAGAACAAAAATAATAGTGAATTAAGTAAAGATTTCATAATAGGAAGAGATAAATATATAAAGGAGATATATTATCAATTTGACAAAGTCTTGGAAGGCAAAATGGGGATTACATTTGTAGAAGGCAAATCAGGAGTTGGCAAGACATATCTTGTTGAGAAATCTAGGAATTTATTTACAAGTAATAATGGGACATATTTGAAAGTTAAATTTAATAAACAAAACAAAGATGAATATTTTTTTATAAAAGAATTATTAGATAATTTAATTAGGAGTATATTAACATTACCGAAAGAAGAATACGAAATAGCAAAAAAAAATTTTGAAAAAGCTCTTGGTAAAGACATATATTTGATTTCAGAATTATCAGAAGATGGAGAAAAAATATTTGGTCAAGCTAACCATAAAATAAACACAAAAAAAATACAAGGTAGAAGAATAATTAAAACAGCTGTTGATTTAATAGAAGTTGCTTCAAAAATTTTCCATCCCTTAATTTTTTTTGTAGATGATTTACAATGGTCGGACAATCTAACTTTAGATATTTTAAGTTGTATTTTGAAAAAGGAGAACTCATTAAATATATATTTAATTTCAACATATAGACATGAATTCAAAACAGAGGTATTAAAAATACTTCCAGATGATAGAGTTGAAAATATAATAGAACTAAAAGAATTTTCATTAAATCAAACTAGTTCCTATATTAGAAGAATATTTAAAGGAAAAGAAATAGATAATGGAATTTTTGATATAATATATAATTTTACTAATGGCAATCCTTTATATGTAGATTTTTTTCTTCAAATATTGAAAGATAAAGAACTTTTATATAAAGATAAAGAAAAAAACAAAATAAGCATAAAATATTCTGATATTAGAAAATTAGAAATACCTAAAAATTTTGAAAAAATCATAAAAAACAATCTGGAATCATTAGAAAAAATTGAAGAAAAACTTCTTGAGATTATTGTGTGCTTTGGCGGTACAATTGAGCATAAGATCCTGAAAAAATCATCTAATATCGAACCAAAAGAATTAGATAAAAGCATTTTAAAATTGGAAGAAAAATCACTTCTAATAATAGAAAAAACAACAATAAGTATTTTTCACGA
>Ga0102931_1002023_pt1 | contig 10107 bp, 8 predicted proteins | sample SalPonR1_C_D1_MG_FD_79282 | JGI IMG/M metagenome (GOLD analysis project Ga0102931, IMG submission 79282) | Salt pond soil microbial communities from South San Francisco under conditions of wetland restoration - Salt Pond MetaG R1_C_D1_MG | ecosystem: Environmental > Aquatic > Marine > Intertidal... | reverse complement strand
TTAGGAAGAGGCTTTATATTTCTTTTTTTGCTATATTAAAATATATATTAAATTGAAATCAGAAAAATTCAAGGAGGACGATAAAAAATGAATATTTACGCACCTCTTGCAGGGGTCATTGCCTTAGTATTTGCCTTTTTCCTTGTAAAAAAGGTAAATAAAAATTCTAAAGGTAATGAAAGAATGGCTGAATTATCAAATGCTATTAATGAAGGTGCAATGGCATTTTTAGGTAGTGAATATAAAATTCTTTCAATCTTTGTTTTAATTGTTGCTATAATTATGAGTTTGGTACCCAATTTAGGCTGGCAGACAGGAATCTCTTTTGTTCTGGGAGCTCTTTTTTCTGGGCTAGCTGGATTTATTGGAATGCAGATTGCTACAAACTCTAATGCAAGAACAACCCATGCTGCTGAATCAAACTTAAATAAAGCTTTAGATGTAGCTTTTTCCGGTGGATCAGTAATGGGAATGTCTGTTGTTGGTTTAGGAACTTTAGGACTTGGAATTTTATACATAGTCTTTACTAATAATATAGAATATATTCGTGGCTTTGCTTTTGGAGCCAGTTCAATTGCTTTATTTGCTCGTGTTGGTGGCGGTATTTATACTAAAGCTGCTGATGTTGGAGCAGATCTTGTTGGTAAAGTAGAAGCTGGAATTCCTGAAGATGACCCTCGTAACCCGGCTGTTATCGCTGATAATGTTGGGGATAATGTTGGTGATGTTGCTGGTATGGGAGCAGACCTTTTTGAATCATATGTTGGTTCAATTGTAGCTGCTATGACTCTAGGTACAACCTTGAGTCCAGATCATGTAATTTTACCACTTCTTATTGCCTCAATTGGAATTATAGCTGCTATTATTGGTACTCGTTTTGTAAAAGCAGGGGCTGATGGTAATCCATCTGCTGCTCTCCATAAAGGTACTAATTTTAGTGCTGGTGTTACCTGGATTGCAGGTGGAATACTTGTAAAGACATTTTTAGGTAGTTTTGCAGTTTTTTGGGCAATTACCGCTGGGCTTATTGCCGGTATAACTATTGGTAAGATTACTGAATATTATACTTCAGATCATTATAAACCAGTTCAGGATATTGCTGATCAATCACAAACTGGAGCTGCTACTAATATTATTAGTGGTCTTTCTGTAGGAATGAAAAGTACATTTTTCCCAATTGTAGTTATTGCAATTGCGATTTTTATAGCATATAATTTTGCCGGTCTTTATGGAATAGCTATGGCTGCTGTTGGAATGCTTGCTACAACCGGTATTACTCTTGCTGTTGATGCTTATGGACCTATTGCTGATAATGCAGGTGGAATTGCAGAAATGGCAGAATTGCCTGCAGAAGTAAGAGAAAGAACAGATAAACTTGATGCTGTTGGTAATACTACTGCTGCGATGGGTAAAGGTTTTGCTATTGGTTCTGCAGCTCTTACTGCTCTTTCATTATTTGCAGCTTTCTCAGAAGCAGTTGGCCTAAAATCAATAAGTTTAACTGAGCCAAATGTAATTATTGGTTTATTCCTGGGAGCTATGCTTCCTTTCTTATTTTCTTCTATCACCATGCAGGCTGTTGGTAGAGCTGCTTTTGAAATGATTGAAGAAGTAAGAAGACAGTTCAAAGAAATGCCTGGAATTATGGAAGGAAATACTAAACCAGACTATAAACGTTGTGTAGAAATAAGTACTAAAGCCGCTTTAAAAGAAATGGTTGTACCAGGACTTTTAGCTGTTATTGTACCGGTAGTTGTTGGTCTCTGGAGTCCTAAAGCACTTGGAGGACTTCTTGCTGGAGCACTTTCCTCTGGTGTACTTATGGCTATCATGATGTCTAATGCTGGTGGAGCCTGGGATAATGCTAAAAAATATATTGAAGCAGGCAACTTTGGTGGTAAAGGTACAGAAACACACGCTGCTTCAGTAGTTGGAGATACTGTTGGAGATCCATTTAAGGATACTTCCGGTCCAGCTCTTAACATTTTAATTAAGTTAATGACTATTGTATCTCTAGTTTTCGCACCACTGTTTACTCTTTAAAATAATTTAATAATGAAACTATAAATTAAGTCGCCAGGGCCGGGTTAGAACTTATACCGGTTTTGGCGACATTTTTAAAATGGAGTTGATTATAATGGAAGTAAGAAATAATAATATGTGTTTTGCCTGTGGTAAAGATAATCCAATAGGTTTAAAATTGGATTTTGAATTAGTTGAAGATAATATTGCAAAAGCTATTTTTAAACCTAAAGAAAAGCATCAGGGTTATGGTGGGATTATGCATGGCGGACTTGTGACCACCTTACTTGATGAATCAATGGCAAAAGTGTTAGAATTAAATAGAATAGCAGCTGTTACCGGTGAGATTGATGTCCGTTTTAAAAAAGCTGTAAAAATAGATCAAAAGTTAAAAATAAAGGGTAAATTATTAGACGATTATAAAGATAAACTATTTTATACAGAAGCTTATTTATATGGAGAAGATGATGAATTATTAGCTTCAGCTGAGGCTAAATTCATGAGAGTAAATTTAGAAGATTAAAAGAATTTAAAAAAAGTAGAGGAGGATAGATAAGATGGAAAGAGAAAAAGCGTTAGAACTTGTTGAAGAAAATATTGAGCAGGATAATTTGGTAAAACATTGTTTGGCTGTAGAGGCAATTATGGGACGTTTAGCTGAATATTTTGATAAAGATAAAGAAAAATGGGAATTAGCCGGTTTATTACATGATATTGATTATGAAGAAACTAAAGATGATCCAGAAAGACACAGTCTGGTTGGAGCAGAAATGTTAGATGATTTAGGACTTGCTGAAGATATAGTATATGCGGTAAAGGTTCATAATGGAGAACATGAACTTCCACGAAAGAATTTAATGGATAAAGCTCTTTATGCAAGTGATCCACTTTCAGGATTGATAGTTGCTTCAGCTTTAATTCATCCAGATAAGGAGTTAGAAGCTGTTAATACTGAATTTGTAATGAATCGTTATGAGGAAAGTTCTTTTGCGAAAGGAGCAGATAGAGAAGTAATTGCTTCCTGTGAAGAAATGGGACTTGATTTAGAAAAATTTATTAAATTATCATTAGAAGGTATGAAATCTATTTCTGATGATTTAGGACTTTAAGATAAAAAGAAAGAGAAATAAAGAAAAATTATAAAATTGAGGATTGATTAATTATGAGTGCAAGACAAAGATTATTAAAGTATTTACGTGAGACAACAAAAAAACCAGTTACTATTGAAGAATTATATAAAAAATTCAAGATAGCTGATGATCAAAGAAAATATTTTAGAGAATTATTAGAAGAATTAGTTGAGGAAGGTTTGGTTGCCAAAAATAGTTCAGGACAGTATGGGGTTCCAGAAAAATTTAATTTAATTCCAGGTAGAATTGATAGGAGTCCTCGGGGATTTGCTTTTTTAATTCCTGATAATCCAGAACGAGAAGATATATTTATAAGTCTGGAAAATATGAATGGTGCTATGCACAATGATAAGGTCTTTTTACGTCTTCTTCCTGATTCGAGAGGTGAAAAAGAAGCAGGTGAAGTTGTAAGAGTTATTGAAAGGGCCAATCAAACTATAGTTGGTAATTTAGATAAAAGTAAATATTTTGGATTTGTAGTTCCTGATAATAAAAGAATTTTTTCTGATGTTTTTATTCCTAATGAAAAATTAAAAGGAGCAAAACAAAATCAAAAAGTAGTTGCCAAAATAGAACAGTGGCCGGAAAGTAATCGTAATCCTGAGGGAAAAATAATTGAAATTCTTGGGGATAGTGATCAGCCAGGTGTTGATATTGAAGCTATTATTAGACAATTACAATTACCTCAGAGTTTTTCAGCTGAAGTTTTAAAAGAAATAGAAGATGTGCCTCTAGAGGTTAAAAATCCTGATTTAAGTGAAAGAAAAGATCTTCGGGATTTACCAATGGTCACTATTGATGGGGCAGATGCTAAAGATCTTGATGATGCCGTCTCTATTGAAAAAATAGCTGAAAATAAAGTTAGACTTGGTGTTCATATTGCAGATGTAACTCATTATGTACAGGAAGGAACTGAATTAGATGCAGAAGCAAGAGAAAGAGGAACAAGTATATATCTGGTTGATAGGGTTATTCCTATGCTTCCGCAAAAACTATCCAATGGAATTTGTAGTTTAAATCCCCAGGTTGATAGACTTGCTATGACTGTATTTATGGATTATAAGCTGGAACCATTAGAATTAACAGATTATGAAATTACACAAAGTATTATAAAAACAAATCATCGTTTAACTTATGATGAAGTTAGAGAAATGCTTTTACATGATAATAAAGAGCTTCAGGAAAAATATGATGATTTCTTACCTAAGCTTAAATTAATGCAGAAAACTATGAAAAAATTGAGAGATAATAGATTTGCTGAAGGAAGTATTGATTTTGATTTTGAAGAAGTTAAAGTTATTTTAGATGATAATGGTAATCCTAAAGAATTGAAAAAAAGAAAACATGAAGTGCCAGAAAAACTTATTGAAGAATTTATGATAGCTGCTAATAATATAGTAGCAGAAGATATGTACTGGCGGGATATTCCCTTTATTTACCGTGTCCATGATGAACCTGATATAGATCGAATGCAGGAATTTAATGAATTTATTCATAATTTTGGGTATCATCTTAAAGGTGTAAAAAATGGAGTTCATCCTCGGGCCTTACAGGAACTTTTAGAAAAGGTTGAGGGTAAACCTGAACAAAATATAATTGAAACTGTTTTACTTCGCTCAATGAAAAAAGCAGTTTATTCTGATCACAATATTGGCCACTTTGGTCTCGGTATAGAATATTATAGTCACTTTACTTCTCCTATTCGAAGATATCCCGATCTTATGATTCACAGAATAATAAAAGAAGTGTTAAATAATGGATATCTAAATGAACAGAGAAGAGAAGAAATTAAAAAACAGGTAGTTAATGTTGCTGACCATAGTTCATTACAGGAAAGAAGAGCAATGGAAGCAGAAAGAGATTCTGTAGATCTCAAAAAAATTGAATTTATGGAAGATAAAATAAATGAAGAATTTACCGGTATTATCAGTGGAGTAACAGGTTTTGGATTTTTTGTCCGCCTGGAAAACACTGTTGAAGGTCTGGTTCATGTTGAAGATCTAAAAGATGACTATTATATTTTCCAGAGAGATCAGCATGCTTTAATTGGTGAGAGAACAAAGAAAATGTATCAGATTGGTGATGAAGTTGAAGTAAAAGTAACAGGTGTTAATCTTGACCAAAGACAGCTTGATTTTGTCCTGGTTGATTAATATTTTCAGATCAATCTGGAAAGGAGGGATTTTATGGCAAAAGACGATAATATTCGAGTAGTTGCCAGAAACAAAAAAGCAAAGCATGATTATCATATAGAAGAAACTTATGAAGCAGGTATTAAACTCAAAGGTACAGAGATTAAATCTGTTAGACAGGGAAAAGTTAACTTAAAAGATAGTTATGCTATAGTTAAAAGTGGAGAAATATTTATCCTTAATATGCATATTAGTCCCTATAAACAGGGGAATCGATATAATCATAAACCAGACAGGACAAGAAAACTTTTGCTTCATAAACGAGAGATAGACAGTTTATATGGAAAGACTCAAAGAGAAGGTTTTACATTAGTACCTATAGCAGTTTATTTAAAAGATAATTTGGCAAAAATAGAATTAGCTCTGGCTAAAGGTAAAAATGTTAGAGATAAAAGAAGAGAAATTAAAAAGAAGACTGCTCAAAGGGAAATGAAAAAAGCATTTAAAGATCATATTAAAGGAAGAACTTAAATACAAAATTTGCTCAATAATTTGACAAGACCTTAATTTTAGGTTATAATAGTATACGCAAAATTGAAAACACCTTCGGGGGTGTTTTGGCTTCGCCTATATGGTGAATCCCTCAGAAGCGGGTCGAGGACTCCTTTCACTCGTTAAACACTGGAACTAAAGTTATCCGCAAACGATAACGATTACGCCTTAGCTGCTGCGTAAATATACGTAGTTAGCTAACGCTTGTTAGTCTGTTGTCTGTGCAGGCTGGCAAGTGTCATAAATGAGCAGACTCACCATTTACTGAAGCCTGTAGGTAGATGGAACATCAACAGGCTAACAGTTATAGTATCCTGTCTGTTGGAGACTATGCTGTGAAATAAAAGAACAGACTACACTCGTAGAAACTGTGAGATGAGCCATATAGTACGTGGGTTCGACTCCCACCACCTCCACCAAAAATTTTATTCTAAGAACGCAATGATATTTTTGGTACTACTGACGTCGAGTCAGGTCGCACCGGTCTTACAGCTAAATATTTAATTAACGCACGGGCATAGCTCAATTGGCAGAGCACGAGACTCCAAATCTCGGTGTTAGGGGTTCAAGTCCTCTTGCCCGTGCCATTTTTATGTCAGCTCTTAAACCAATTAGGTTTAGGGCTTTTTTTATTTTGTTAAATTCATATTTTCTTCATAATCTCCTGTTAAAGTATAAATAGAATAAAAAAATAAGGAGATGATAAAAAATGAAAAAAGTTGTATCTTTAGTTTTAGTATTTAGTTTGTTGTTGGTTGGAATTAGTTCTACTGTATCTGCTTTTGGCTATTTAGATGGTCAAAATAATGGAGATTGTGTATTGGAAGGTGAGCTTGATTTAACCGAAACTCAAGTTGAAAAATTAATGGAAGCAAGAGATAATTATGAAAAAGTAAGAAATGAAATACAGGAAAAAATAAGAGATTATAATCGTTCAGGTGAAGTTAACCAGGGAGAAATTGAAGAGTTAAGAGCTGAACTGGAAACTGCAAGAGAAAATTATATGAATCAGGTAGAAGAAATTTTAACAGAAGAACAATTTGCCAAAATAGAACAGGATCCTAAACTTAATAATTATCAGTCCAGTCAGGATAAAGGCAGTGGAAATAGACAGGGACAGGCTAATAGTAAAGGAAAAGGTCAGGGTAACAATCAAGGTAATAACAAAGGCCAGGGAAATGGTAAAGGTAATGTTTAAGAATAAATTAAAATAATAAATACCCAAAAAATAGAAGAGTATGGATTCATGTTAATAACATGGTCCATACTTTTTTTATTTTATTTCTATAATTTTTATGAATATAATTTAAAATGTTCTTACCAGAAAGAGGTTATAAGATAGCTTCTGCTGGCAGTCAATTTGATCTTGAATTAGCAAAAAAGTTTATAGAATTCAAAAAAAATATAAAAAGGAAGAAGGAAATAATACTTATAATAGCTAATTATAATACATAACCTCATAAATAGTAAACATTAATATTTTTAGTACATACTTAAGAAAAGAGGTTATTATTATGAAAAACAGAGTGTTTTTAATTATTTTATTATTGATAATTGCTGTGATTTTAACACAGCCTTTATCTGTAGTGGCTGAAAAATCTGATGAGTGGGATTTTAGTGAAGGTGTTCCTGGTGATTATTTTGTTAGCAGCTGGGTTTTGCAGGACCTGAAACCGGAAGTAGTTATTGATATTCAAGAATTTATTGGTAGTAAAGAAGATGAATATGACCCTGCTACTAGTTATGATTTCTATCGTGGTGTAGTTGAATTTTCTGGTATTTCAAAAAAATTAATTATCAATCAGATTCCAGATTATAGAGTTAATTATAATAATATACCTGAAGGAAAAGATCCTAATGTAATATGTGTTACTAGATTTGAAAATTTTTCTAGTATTTATATTCGAGCTAAAGCTGATTACGAAGGGCAATCACTATATCTTAGTTTATTAAATTCTTCTCAGCATTATATGAATGATGATGAAATAACTTTTTTAGAGGCAATAGTTATTACTCCCAATCATAGTATAAATGGTAATAATTTGAAAATGATTCGCTTTAAAGATTAAAAACAAAATACTTAATAGAATAGAAAAATAAGGACCTAGAGTAGGTCCTTATTTTTTATTAAACTAGATTAGTATCTTCATATTGAAGGAATAATTAGTCATTTAGAGAAATTAAATATTAAGTAAATAAAAACTATTACATTAATATTTAAGTATGTTATAATGAGGAGTTGTAAATATAATGGAGCAAAATTATTATAATAGTAAAGCTTTGATTAAAAATATGCCGCTAGCTTTTGCCCATCATAAAGTAATTTATGATAAAAATAAAAATCCAGTTGATTATATTTTTCTTGATGTTAATAGTAAATTTGAAGAGTTTACAGGATTAAAAAAAGAAGAGGTTATTAACAAAAAAGCAACTGAAGTTTTGGCTAGTATTACAGAAAGTTCATTTGACTGGATTAAATTTTATGGTGAACTTGCTTTAAATGGAGGAAATAAATCTTTTGAAGAATATTCTGCCCCTCTAGACAGCTGGTATCAGGTTCAAGCTTATAGTCAGCAAAAAGGATATTTTACAACTCTTTTTAATGAAATAGCTGAAAAAGTAAAGCAGAGAAAAGAACTTGAAATGATGAATTTTACTGTTAATAATTCCAATTTACTTATTTTTAGAACTACACCTGAAGGTATAACAGACTATGTTAATCAAACTGTTTTAGAAAAATTAGGATATAAAAGAAATGAGATAATTGGAAAAGATGCAAAAATGTTTCTTAAAACTGATGTTTATGTAGATAGAGAAAAATTCTGGAAACAAATAAAAAACTCAATATCTATTACCTATGAAAGAAAATATATAACTAAGGATGGAAAAGATATTCCAGTTGAGATAACAAGTCAATATTTTAAATATGGAGATAAAGAATACGAGTTTGCCTTTGCTAAAGATATAACTGAAAGAAAAAAAGCAAAAGTAAATATGAAAGCTAATAAAGAAAAATACAAAACTGTTTTTAGTGCATCACCAGTAGGAATTATATTAGAAGATAGAAATGGTAATATTATTGAAGCAAATAAAATGATGAGTAAAATGTCAGGTTATTCTAAAGATGAATTAGAAGGAAGCAATGTTTTTGATAAATTTGTTTTACCTGAAAAGAGAGAAGAAGCTCATGAAAATATTAAAAAAATCATTGAAAATGACCAAGAAATAAAATATGAAACAAAAACTAGAATAAAAAATGGCGAAATCAGAAGATATCAATTAAATGAAACAAGTATAAAACTACCCAACGGTGAAAAAGGATTAATCTCAATGCAGTTAGATATAACTGAAAGAAAAAATAAGGAAAAAAGGATAAAATATTTATCCTATAGAGATACATTAACAGATTTATATAATAGGAGATATTTTGAAGAAGAAATGAAAAGGCTTGATACCAAAAGACAATTACCTATAAGTATTATTATGGCTGATGTAAATGGCTTAAAAATCATCAATGATACATATGGCCATAATACAGGAGATAAATTATTAGTCAAAACTGCTAAAATCTTAAAAAAATCTCTTCGCAGTGAAGATATTGTAGCACGCTGGGCAGGAGATGAATTTGTTATTTTATTGCCACAAACTCCAGAAAAAAAGGCCAAAAAAATAATGCAAAGAATAAAAGAAAAAAATAAAGAACTAAGTGAAAAAAATATTCCGATTTCAATTGGAATGGGAATAGCTACAAAAAATAAAAAAGAAGAATTGCTAGATAAAATATTAGAAAAAGCTGATGATAATATGTATCAAAATAAACTTTCTGAAAGTAGAAGTGCCAGCAATAAAATTGTTCAAAATTTAATAAATACTTTAGCCGCAAAAAGTTCAGAAACTAAAGAACATGCGATGAGAATGACTAACTTAGCTTATGATTTAGGAGAAAAATTAAATCTTTCCAATTCAGAAATGAACAAATTATCATTATTGGCTACTTTACATGATATAGGTAAAACAACAATATCTGAAGATATATTAACTAAGTCTGGAAGATTAACTGCTAAAGAATGGGAAATAATAAAAGAACATCCTGAAAGAGGCTATAAAATAGCTTCAGCTTCTGAAGAATTTGCCTTAGTCGCAGAAGAAATTTTAGCACATCATGAACACTGGGATGGAAATGGATATCCAAGAGGACTTGAAAAAAAAGATATTCCCTATTTAGCACGTATAATATCAATTATAGATGCTTATGATGTTATGACAAATGA
>Ga0102931_1002020_pt1 | contig 10110 bp, 8 predicted proteins | sample SalPonR1_C_D1_MG_FD_79282 | JGI IMG/M metagenome (GOLD analysis project Ga0102931, IMG submission 79282) | Salt pond soil microbial communities from South San Francisco under conditions of wetland restoration - Salt Pond MetaG R1_C_D1_MG | ecosystem: Environmental > Aquatic > Marine > Intertidal... | reverse complement strand
TAAAAATTTATATCAGGGTGAAATGGAGATTGATAGGCATTAAATTTTTCTTTAGGAACAGAGATAGCTTTTAGCGTCCGGTCGTGAATGAGTTTGTAGAGGTCACGAAGGGTGCTCAGAAGCTCTCCGGAAACTTTTTCGGGTGTAAGCTCTAAATCGAGTGGGTAGATACTCTCGTGGGCAACATCACTTCCTGCAATATTTCGGATGAACACCGGTTTGAATTCATCCTGAGTGTGAACTTTATAAAACTGGTTTTGAAGCTCACTCCATGTTTCACTGAAGAAGGAATTGGCTGCAGTCCTCGGATAGCTGATCAGAGAGTTTTGATTGTAATCGAGCGTGTGAGTAAAAAGCTGCTGTAGAGTTTCCTGAGCATTTTCGAGGGAGGAGTAGAGATCTTTTTCAACTGCCAGTTGAAGAAGATCAAATGTTGATAGTGGTTCAGGTGTATGATATTCCGACTCATTGATCTGATCCTTCAATGGTATCCACTCATCCGGATTACAGCGAACCGGCTGGTTTGATTTCCATAGGTTACCGGATTGGTATCGGAAATTCCGGAATGAAAAGTGATCAGAAAAGATAGAAGCGAGTGCGGCAACTTCCATTGAGGGGCGGTTCCCGCTCTTTTTCCACTGGTGGCGAATTAAAGATCGATTCTTAAGCCTTTGTTCCATTAAACTGGGTTTCATCACCTCTGCGGTGCTGATCAGTCGCTCAATGCCTCGCTTGCCAAGGTGCTGGATGTAAGAACGCTTGATGGATGGGTCTTTTAAAAATTTATGTATGGACCAGGCGATGAAGTCACCGGATGGATCGGGGTCTGTTGCAATAATAACATTCCCGGCCCAGCTTGCCTGCTGTTTCAACTCCTTGCGAAATCCAATTTGATCCGGATCAGCCATCGCTTTTAAGTGATGCTTTTCGGCATCATAAACGGGTTTCCAGGCATAGCCGTTTGTGGATATTACGTAGACAGAGGATGGGGCATTTCTCTGAACAATTCGGGCAATGACCGGAGATTCAACAATCAGGAGGGTATAGGTGGACCCGGCACTCACAGTGACTCTTTGAGAGCATTTAGGTATTGATCCTCAAGATCGGTCATTTTCTTTTTCTCACTGGGCGTCTGATCATTGTGCCCTGCCAGGTGGATTAAGCCATGAACGAATACACGTAGAAATTCTGTCTTTGGATCATCCTTAAACTCTGTACTTTGCTCGGCAATACGTGGAGCACAGCAGTAGAGTGTGCCCTCTATAGCCTGATCATCTTCATCATATCTGAACGTGATAATATCTGTAATGTAATCCCGGTCAAGGAATTCGTGGTTGATCCGTACAATTTCATCTTCATCAACATAGACCAGCTCGATCTCCTTGAAACGAACACTCTCGTTTTGTTCCGTTATTTCTAATAGTTTCAGGAGTTCCTGCTCCTGTACAGGCACACTTTCTCCCGACTCATTATTGATGATGAGTTTTTTTTCAGGATCGGTCGGGATATCAGGAAAGTTCGTCATCATCAAAGGAGAAGTTATCCAGGTCGGCGGTATCTGTAAGAGACATGGCAACCCCGCACATCATTAGGTCTTCAGGGAGTTTTGTGAAATCACCTTTCAGAACGGCTTCATTAACGTTTGCATATAAACTGCAACCTGCGCTCTCCTCTATGATCAGCCCGGTGGTGTTGGACCCGTTTTTACCAAAAAAGGTTACCTGTTTCAGGATATCACTGGCTATAAATGCTGTACAGTTGTGAAGCTGCAGAAACGTGCTGCCGGAGTAGACAGAGACCATGTTCATGCGTTCATTGTCAACTTGAAGTCCGAGATGTATTTCGAGAGCCAGTTTATTTCCGGCTTCTTTATTTACAACCTCAAACCTGAACACATCGTCGCCCAAAGGTTTGGGTTTAGCATTCAGGATTTCACCGATGGATGTAATGTTATCTTTTGTAAACTCGTGGATCATAATTCAGCAATATGTCTTCGTTGGCTTCCATCAATATACAATCTGGTTGCCTAAGATTAAATAAGTGGTTTATTTTGGTCTAAATTAGATTCCCAGTCCAAAACGCTCGATCTGCTGTCGGCTCTCCTCAATATTTTCCGGTATTGGCAAACGCCCTTCCGTCATGATATTTACTTCAATGGAAAGTTCTTCAGCTTTCTCAGTACGATCTGTTTCAAAATAGATATTTTGAAGGATTGATAATCTGCTTACCGTAAAACTAACGTCTTCAATTACATTATTACGTTGTTGTGAAAGACGTTGAAGTTCTCTGTTGAGCGATTGAGCTTTCCCGGTGTTAGCTTGGGCCCGTGCACGCTGTATCTCTTCTTCTAAGTTTCCTATTCGGATTTCGACTCTGTCGAGATCTCTCATGTCGTATTTGAGGTCTTCCATCAGTCTTTCCTGAATAAACTCTGCCAGCTCAATGGCACGCTCATCTTCTTCAACTCGCATATAACGGAACGCGTAGAGTGCAGCAATCGTCCAGTCGTTTTCAATGTTTCGGAATGGTATTTTATCCTCGCCGTATTTGAGCCAATATGCGGCGCTTTCAGTATCACCTCTTTCCAGATAAGCATCTGCTAACTGTGTAAATCCGTACCGGTAATTACCTAGCATTCTGCGGATGTTTTCATCAAAATAGACATCCGGGGAATTCCATTTATGAAACTGAAATTGTCCCAATCGGTCTGCATGTACTTCCGGATCTACATGACCAAAAGCACCAACCTGCCTTCTTTTTGGCATCACACGAAAAGCTTTGCCTTCGAACTGAAAATAGGGTTCAAGATTTAACAAGCCCGATCTGGATACCGTATTAGCAAAGTATATGGGCCTGACCCACTGATTTTGCCGCAGTAGTTCCAGGATTACCCGATCTTGTGTTTGTAAATAATATCTCATGTTGCCCTGCTGATCGCGACCTGCAGGTCTGCCTTCAAGATAGAAGCGTACTTCGTCATCCAGTTCCTCAACAGGGAGGGAATAGGAAGTTGCCATACGTATCTGATTAAGTAGCACCTGGTCTATTTCAGCGTCTGTTGATACAGTTTGCCGGAAACTTTCCGGATCGGCTTCAATTTGTTGAGCATCTGTCTCAAAGACGGTGCTTAATACCTGTTTGTCAACAGGTATCACTATTTCCTGAGGATTATGAAGTTCAAGCTGCGACGTCATTTGGTCAATTTCTTCGTCTGTAAAACGAATTGGAAGCGGTAAAGCTTCGTGCGTTTTACGATCCCGAAGTTGTTTGATGTACCACTCTGTATTCAACAGACTCAGATTTACAACCCGTACGTCCATCCGAATACCTTCAACCTCCTGTAAGTACCAGAGCGGGAAGGTGTCGTTATCTCCATTGGTGAACAGGATAGCATTCTCTTCTACGGAGTTGAGTAAATTATACGCATAATCCCTTGGCACATATCTGTCGCTGCGGTCGTGGCTCTCCCAGTTTTGATAGAGCATCCAAAAGGGAACGGCAACAAATGAAAGGGCAATTACACCATACGAAACAGCTTTATTGCTGCCCACAAACTGTTTCACTAATTCCATGATTCCCGTCAGGCCAATCCCAACCCAGATCGCGTAGGCAAAAAATGAACCTACGTAAGCGTAATCTCGCTCCCGGGGCTCGAAGGGTGTCTGATTGAGATAGAATATAATCGCCAGACCTGTCAGGAAAAATAGAGCGGTAACGGATAAAGCTCGTTTCCAGTCATTTTTGAAATGGTATAAGATCCCGAACAATCCAAACAAAAACGGCAGGTAAAAGTAGGGGGTGTTTGCCGGGTTATCGTGATGGCGAGTTTCGGAAAAGCCGGCATACCAACCTGTATCCTGAATGTCGGCCTCACGTCCGATGTAATTCCAATTTAAATAGCGCAGATACATGTGATTGACTTGATACTGCCAGAAATAAGTTAAATCTGAGTTGAAATTACCATAGTAGTCCAAATGCTGCGGCATACTGGAGTGTCGGCGTGGAAATAGAGTTTCTGTAGATCGGTCAATACTCTGTGTCCGGTTATCGTATGTATTTCCTTTCAATAGTGGTGCAGTACCGTATTGATCCCTGTTCAAATAGTTTACAAATGCTTGTACTTCAGAGGGATCATTTTGATCGATGGGTGGCTCAGCCTGTGAACGAATCATAATCAGTGCATAACTCGAATACCCGATAATGATCATCGAATAGGCAACGAGTACCATGTTGGCAATTCGATAGCCCTTTTTCTGCGTATAGTAAATTCCGAATACAACAGCCGCAATAACCAGGATGATGAAAGTCATAGGCCCGATTAGACCATACGTAACATTTCCGATTCGACCTGCAACATTAGGCATGTGAATAATTGTAACCGGATAGATGGCAAGAAATCCAACAACTGTGATTCCACCCATGGTTAAAAAGGACGGAATTGTAAATTCTCGTTTTTTGAAATAGATGATCAATGCTACAAAAAAGAGGGCAAGAAGATTGAGTAAGTGAACTCCAATTCCTATCCCAAACATATATGCGATAAGAATTAACCATCTTTCGGAATAAGGCTGATCATGGTTGGCCGACCATCGCAGCGCCATCCAAACTACCAAAGCAGTAAAAAACATAGATGAAGCATACATCTCGGCTTCCACAGCGTTGAACCACTGGGTGTGAGTAACTGTAAACGTAAATGCAGCAAAAAGACCGCCGCCGTATAGACCAATCTGATCACCCAGATCCATATCATCGGCAACACCACGCCACTCCTCAATCAAATGAATGACAATCAGGTAGAGAAGCATAATTGTAAGTGCTGATGTTGTTACGCTGATCATATTGATACTGAGTGCAACATAATCAGTGGGAATAAACATGGATATAACTCTTGCAAAAATTGCAAAGAATGGAGACCCCGGCGGATGGGCAATCTGTAGGGTATGAGATGTTGCTATATATTCAGCAGGATCCCAAAAAGAGGTTGTTGGAGCCACTGAGAGTGAATAGATCACAAATGCGTAGAGAAAACTGATAAATGCAAAAAACCGATTACGCAATCGGTGCTCAGAAAAAATTGATGATAAATTCATAGAGTCGTAGAATGTTTCAATTTAATGCATTAAGGCAGACAGTCTGACCAGTTATTTTCAGAAAATGGTTGCCGATAATGAATGGAGTAAAGACACTATCCTATAAAATGGAAGTGAAAAAGATACCGAATCGCAGTCTGAATGCACAATGGAAAAAGAAGCACAGTTTAGAATTGCGAGTAAATGAACATATGTATCTCATATTTTAAAGTACACGTAACAGTAAATACGTAGTTGAAAATCAAAATATTCTTGCCATAAACGGTAAAAATGGTTATCAACAGACGTGAAAATATAATTTTGAGAATTAAGGCTTGATATGCAACGTCATCGGATTGTTTTGGAATATCCAATGAAGATCAAGCCTACAATAAACCATAAATAACCACATAATGGCAGATACAGATACAGGTAAAGAACGATTTGCAACAAAATGGGGACTCATCCTTAGTGTACTCGGAATTGCTGTAGGTACCGGTAACATCTGGCGATTTCCCCGTATAGCCGCAGAAAATGGCGGTGAAACAGGCGCAGGAGCTTTCTTAGTAGCCTGGGCAACCTTTCTGTTTATCTGGTCTATTCCATTAATTATTGCAGAGTACGGTATTGGCCGGAACGGGCGTAAAGGAGTTATCGGATCATACATGAAAATGGCCGGTGAGAAATTTGCCTGGCTCGGGGCTTTTGTCGGTTTTGTGGCTACGGCTATCATGTTCTACTACAGTGTTGTAGCAGGATGGTCTCTCTACTACCTGGTAGAGTCAATTATAGCTCCCCTTCCTCAAAATGTTGGTGAAGCGAATATGGTTTGGGAAAGTTTCCAGGCTTCTATAATGCCCTCGGTTTTTCACGCTATAATGATTGGGTTGGGTGGCCTCGTGATATTGAAGGGAGTGAAAAGCATTGAACGAATGAATAAAATCCTGATTCCTTCGCTGCTTCTTGTTCTCCTTATTTCATTGATCAAAGCGCTTACCCTGGAAGGAAGTGGAGATGGGATTAAATATCTCTTCACTCCGGACTGGGCAACCCTGAAAGAGCCGAAAATTTGGCTTGAAGCTCTTACACAAAACGCATGGGATACCGGGGCCGCTTGGGGACTGATTCTGACCTATGGAGCCTACATGCGTATGAAGGATGATATAACAATCAGTGCCTTCCAGACCGGTATTGGGAATAACCTGGTCTCTTTAACGGCTGCTATTATTATCTTTTCTACCGTTTTCGGTACGCTGGGCGGGGATTTAACCGATAGTCAGGTCTTAGATATTATGCGAGACTCGGGTCCGGCATCAACCGGTTTGACATTTATGTGGATGCCTCAGCTTTTTGAAGTAATGGCAGGAGGTAAGTTTTTTGCCATTATATTTTTCCTCGGTTTAACTTTTGCAGCGTTTAGCTCACTTATTTCTATGATTGAGCTGGCTACTAAGGTGTTTGTGGATATGGGTGTTACCCGGACAAAAGCCACAATAGCCGTTTGTACTGCCGGTTTTCTATTTGGGCTTCCATCAGCCATTTCACTTGATGTATTTGCAAATCAGGATTTTGTTTGGGGCGTGGGTCTGATGGTTTCAGGCGGTTTGATCTCCTTTGCGGTAATGAAGTTTGGTACCGAAAAATTTAGAACAACACTGGTTAATAATAAACACAGCAGGTTTAAACTTGGAAAGTGGTGGTCGTTTATAGTTCGCTATGTAATTCCGGTTGAAGTGATCAGTTTGCTGACATGGTGGATCTATCTGAGTGCAACAAGCTTTGCCCCTGATTCGTGGTATAATCCATTGAGTCCCTTTTCAGTTGCTACCGTGCTTCTTCAGTGGGGAATAGCTATTGTACTCTTTAAGATTTATAACAGAAAAATTGCCAAAAAGACAATGCTAAATTAAAACCTCGGTTCCACAGAGGAGGGAGTAATCAGGCTTGATTGTGCTCGTTTAGTGAATCAGCTATTATCCAATTTTCTGTCGATACTTTGAAGTGTTTTATGTATCTCCGTTAAAATAGGAGTTAAATCATTTAAGGATGAACTGCTTTCACCGGGAGATGGTGCAGTATATTGGCCTCGATCTGTGATATTATCCCGTTGATCCATAACCATCTCTCTGAATTGACGTGAATTGATAATTCCCGTCAATGACATATCAGACATTCCCTGTGCACTTTGTCCGGCAGTTTCAACCATCAGCTTGCTAAGTCCCAGCCATCGCAAAACAGGTCCTTCATGAAATGTCAGATCCTGGATTTTATCAAGTGGTATAGACCGCTCGGTCTGAAACCATATTCCTTTTTTAAAATGAAGAGCTCTTGTTGTTAATTCACAATAAAGGTTATCAAAATATCTATTGATATAGATATTACCCAGGATAAGCCAAAAGGGCAGAACTACTATACCAACTATCGAAGCAAAAAGTGCAAGTGCTGTTCCATAGTAGACATATTTTTTAAGAATTGGATCAAATTCAGCTTTATGTATAGATGTTGCTTTTCTTGAGTTTCCCGTATCAGACATGAAATTAAGTTAGATTTTTGTTTGAATAAACACTGAGTAATATACGGGAAACTTACTCTTTAGTTACAAATTGCGTATGGTTGGAGTATGTTTGATTATTCGTCTTTAGGCAGGAATTTCATTGCTGCGGAGTTCATACAGTATCTCAGGCCGGTAGGATCGGGGCCGTCCTCAAATACGTGACCTATGTGAGATTCACACCTGCTGCAAACAATCTCGGTGCGTGTCATAAACATACTGTTATCTTCTCGCTCTTCTACTGCGTCTTCCCGGATGGGAGCCCAGTAACTTGGCCAACCGCTTCTGCTATTATATTTGGTTTTAGAACTGAATAGAGGTTGTCCACAACCTTTGCAAACATAAACTCCTTCTTCATACAGGCTGTTATACTCGTTTACCCACGGCAATTCTGTTCCCTTATTGCGAAGAATTCTGTATTCGCTGGAACTTAAAAGTTCTTTCCACTCTTCTTCAGTGCGTGTAATTTTCTCATTATTGGTTGTATCAGACATAGCAATGGAGTAAGTCAAATGTTCAAGGTGGCTGTGTGTGCTGAGCGTCTCATGTTGATTTCCATCACTCTGCCCATTGCTTTGAGCACAGGATATTAGCGTAAATATTAGTGAGTATTGTAAAATGGCTATCAGTGTTTTCATGTTGTTTCTAACGCATGAAAACTTAAAATCATTCTATAAAAAAGTTACTAAGTACTATTCCATAACTGAGCTAAGCTGCATTTTAGAAATCTCCTTAAGCCGTCTTTTAAAACCAATGGAGGCTTTTGTGTAACCGCCACCCGTCCCGTCTATAAAATGGATATGATTTCTTTGATACTCTTTTACAAAACATGTGGTTACAGTAGAGTCTGTCACATGAATACCATATACAAGCTTTCCTTCTTGAAAGTAGCTTTCCAATAAATGAGTCAACTCATCTTTCATTTTTGAACTTCCGGTAATAATCATTTTTAGGCTTTGGCTAAATTTCCGATAATCGGAATTTTTTATAAAGTCAGGTTTATAATCGCCCCAGTCTGTTTTATAGGTGGAAATATTATAATTCATAAAAAAGAAGCCCGACACCTGTAGAAAAATAAGTTTTAGAAAATAGGCAATACGATAGATAAGACTATTTCTGCTTCTCAGCTTTGTTTCAGCCCATAAATTTTTCAACCGAAACGTGAGATTCATATCATTCTGTTTAACGGGCGAGGAAGTACGATCATCAAAAATCTGATAAATACCATCTAAAACAGATTGATAGATATCAAATTGATCCTCAATTGGGGCTTCGGCTACATCTATAATCAAGGAAATAGCTAATTCATCTGCCGGAAACGGGTTCCACCGACACTCCAGTCCAGATAAGTCGATTTCAGAGGATGTAGAAAAATCCGTATCAGCTTCTGATCTCTCTTTAATCCACTCTTCAGCAATTAAAACACCATCCCCCATAAAAGATGCTTGAGATACGTATTCTGAGGTTTGAAATTTTGCCAAAAGAACGTTGTGTCCTGCTTCGTAAAGTTCAGACACCGGAATTACGCCGGCGGCTAAATTAAGGTTAAAGTTCTCTCTGGCATGCTTTCGACACCCTTTTGAAATTTGTTCAGCTTCTTTCCGGTATTTGTTGGGAAATGCAATAATTGAACCATCACCGCCAAACGAAAAAGGAAGTTCGGTCTCTTTTACTGTATTGCAGATTGCAGCAATTATTGAAGCACCAATTAGGTTAACATCCTTGTAGCGCCCGTTTTTTATCTGATTGGTTGAATCTCTGACATCTGAAACAGCAAGGCACCAATCATCCGGTAGTTGCGTGTAGAGCCCGGGATCGGCAAGTGCTTTAAAGTTGTCAGTACTTTTTAAATCTTTGTAAAAATGAACACTCATTAACGAAATTTGAAATGCCTAAGGGTTGAAGGAAAATTTTACAAAGAGCATAATGGAGTCAATCCCGGGATTTTCCGTTGCCATGTAGCCGTTTGATAAATGATGAATTTTATAGCCTACCCGGAAAGAGTTTTCATTTCCTGTATTGAAATGATACCCTGCGCCTGTGGCCAGGAGAAAATTAAATCTGGCACCATTCCTATTGGGAAAGTGGTTTTGGGTGACAAGAAAACCAAGAGAGCTGGTTAAAAAAGGGTAATTGCTCCCGTTATGCAGTGGCATAGTGGCTATCAGCGGTATCATACCAAAACCGTATAGTGATTCTCTGTCTCCATTATTACCATCTATCGGAAATTTTAACCAACCGGTCACAATAAGTTCAGAACTCAATTGAGTTCTAAAAGAGAAAAGGTCAATTTCTGAATGTGTATAACCAAGCTTAAAAAACAGATGTCTTGAATTGAGCATTTTGCCCCACGCCCTAAATGAGAACGGGGCATAGGAACCGGATACTGAAAAAGATGGCTGAAATACAGAATCAGACGAATCTGTTTGAGCTTTTGTGGAGTGAATAGACAGAATAAAGAAAAAGAATAGGAAAAGAGTAATCCCGATC
>Ga0102931_1002013_pt1 | contig 10129 bp, 6 predicted proteins | sample SalPonR1_C_D1_MG_FD_79282 | JGI IMG/M metagenome (GOLD analysis project Ga0102931, IMG submission 79282) | Salt pond soil microbial communities from South San Francisco under conditions of wetland restoration - Salt Pond MetaG R1_C_D1_MG | ecosystem: Environmental > Aquatic > Marine > Intertidal... | reverse complement strand
CGGAACACCGTATGCGTAAGCAAGACAATAAACGGGTTTTGACCTCATATCGGATTTTTTAAGCGTGAGAGCAATGTCGTCGACCATTTGGCCTGTTGCATTTTCTTCTATCGAAATGAAGCCCTTGACATCGGGGTTCACTTCCTCAAAAGCCTTTTCAGGATAAGGCCACAGGGTTATTGGTCTTATATACCCGACTTTATGGCCTTCCTTGCGGAGCTGCTCGACTGTTCCGATTACCGATCTGCCGGCCAATCCGTAGGCTACCATAACATACTCGGCATCGTCGACATGCTCGGATTTCCACATCTGCTCGTTTTCCTTTGCGCGGTCGTATCTTTCCTTCATTTCAAGGGCTTCAGAGTATCTGTCCCTGTATAAAGGTGAAATTCTTTCCTTGCTGAAAGTCCCGTCTATGCATCCTTCTCTTCTTTCCACTGTTTTCATTTCAGGGAAACCGCAAGGCTCCATCATTTGGCCAAGCGAAGCTTCGGTATGGAGGATGGCTCCCATCCTGTACTTGTCGCCAAGGTCGAATGCGTGTGAAATAAGCTCGACAGCTTCCGGAAGGCTGTAGGGCGAAAGCACAAAATTCCTGTAGTCTCCGCTTCCTCCGCCTCTTGTATCCCTGTGATAGTCAGACTGGCCCGAAAGAAGTGTTCCAAGTCCGTTTCCGTATCTGACCACATTAATAGCCAGGTAAGGCAAGTCCTCGTCCGCCAAATGGGAGATTGCCTCTTGCTTGAGAGTCATTCCAACGCTCGATGATGCGGTGAAGCATCTTACTCCGGACGCCGCCGCTCCAACCAATATATTCATTGAAGACTGTTCGCTCTCAGCCTGTATGAAAACTCCGCCCACTTCATCCATCCTTGTTGAAAGGTATTCCATAATCTCTGTCGATGGTGTGATCGGGTATCCTGCATAGAATCTTGCGCCGGCTCTTATTGCCGCTTCCGCAAATACGTGATTGCCTTTTATCATGTCTTCCATTTTATTACCCCCTGTCTCCTAAGATTTCAAATACCCAGTCCGGGCACATTTTGTAGCAAATTCCGCATCCTATGCAAAGGTCGTCATCCACAACTACCGGCCTGTATCCGGTGACGCTTATTTCTTTGCTGAATGAAATTGCTTTCTTGGGACAATTTGCCACACATATGCCGCATTCCTTGCATCTCTCCTGCCTCACTTTAACTTTCATGCTTTGTATACCCCCATTCTTTTATTAGGTTCATTGAACGGTAATTTCATTTCCCGGCGACAATACTTCCTATGAATAAATTCAAGAAACATGTCTGCCAGTCCTGTTTAAATCTGTTAACTTATAATGCAATATGCATGCCAAAACAAAAACGGGCAATATGCCCGCTTTACAGTTTTTTGTTTTATGTTTTCGGTTTTTTGCTGTTTTTAATGTTAACGCCATGTTTAATAAAATCAACGCAATTGGGCCATGCTTTGAAAATCCAGTCCCTTCAAACACCTTTTCATTTTTTCACTAATCTGATTCTCTCCATGTTGGCAAGGATTCTATCGAGTTTTTTTCTTTGACTTCCTTGCGAAATCTCTCTTGCCGCCAAGGTTTTTTTGATCATTTCGTCAAGATTCTCACCTTCGAAGCTTTTTTCTTCAAGCAGATTCTCATCGATTTCTCCAACCCCATTTTCATCCTCACTCAAGCCTTCGCGGATCAGGGCTCTGGTGTTTCCCACAGGGCACCTCGTACCGTCGCATTTTCCGCAGACCCCTTCGCCATTGCAAAGAGTTTCGATTTCAGTTTCCATGTTCGAATAGTATTCATAAAGCTTTCTTGAAATGTTTCCATACCTTGAGACGAAACCGCTCCTGTATGCAATATGATTTTTTCGAAGCAATGCAGCAAAAATCGCAGCAATTGCGATGATGTACAAAGTCACATTGAATTGATTGACATACCTTGCCGGAAGAGCCATATAAAGCTTTACACTCCCGAACAGCAGGAAAATAAGCGATGCGGCCGTCTTGATTCCAATTTCGGGAATCCTGTTCCCTATCTTCTTTCCTACAAATATGCCGAGACAACTCGTCGCAACCATAGCCGAAACCGTTCCGGCCAATACAAGCAACAAGTGCTTTGAAGCGGCGGCAAGGGTTATTGCAGCCAACTGCGTCTTGTCACCGAGTTCACCAATGAAAAAGGCCAATGCAACGGTTAGTACGGCCCCATATGTGCGTGATGCTTTTTCTTCTTCCTGGTCCTCTTCTTCCATCCTGAGCGACCATATGCCAAATGCCACGAAAGCTATTCCGGCGGCAATCTGAACGGTGTCCATGGGAACAACTCTTGTAAGCTGGCTCCCCAGCACTACGGCTATTCCGTGGTTGAGAAACGCCCCGATCATTATTCCGAGCAAAACCTTTTTCACCGGATACCTGGTTGCGAATGCTATTGCCAATATTTGCGTCTTATCTCCCATTTCAGCAATGAAAACAAGTATGAAAGCCTGCAGCATTTCATTTAACATTTTATTTTCTCCATTTTATTGTTCTTTTCAACTTCTCAGTAAAATCGGTTTCGGTTAGTCTCAAGCCTAATATCCCCAAATCAGTATACCACTCAATCCATTTGTTTTCCATTTGCTTGCCCGCAAACTACCCAATGCAGAGCGGAAGTTTGATTTTGATCAAAAAGCTTATTCGAGCACCTTCTTGACCGTTCCGTCCTCGTAATAGGTGATATGGGGGCTCACCCGGGTTCCGTTCTCGTAAGTCGCCTCAGATTTCAATGCGCCGCCAGGGTAATACTTCCTCCATGTGCCATGCTCCTTTCCGTTTTCGTAAGGCATCTCCGAAGCCACAGTACCGTCGGGATAATAGCTGTAGGCCATGCCTTGCTCCATGTTGTCCACATATGGCGTCATCCTGTCCAGATAGCCGGAGCTGTCGTACTCCCTATGCTCCCCGTGCTTTAAATCACGCCGGTATTCCGTCTCCCTCTCAAGGGTTCCGTCTTCGTTATAGACAATCTCCCAACCATCCCTCATGTCATCCACATAGGAAATCACATAGTGTATCCGGGTCTTCTCCGGGTCGAAGTAGCCAGTCACCTCGCCCTGCCTGCGGCCTTCCCCGTCCTCATGCCAGATTTCGGTCTCCGATTCCATGCGGGTCAGCTCGCCGGGATCCTTCCTATCCTCGCCGTCGACTTTCACGACAAGTTCGGCCAGCTTGACGCCATCGGTGTCGTAGCATTCCACAAGCATCTCACTTGTGTATCGGTCCCCTGCGCTAAAGGTTCCCACGGTGCCCTGCCCCACTGTGCCGGACCGGTCCCCGTCCACATAAAAGAGTGCAAAGGGCGCAGGATCCCCGCTTCGGGTCTCAAGCCGTACAGTGACTCGCTCCCCGGGCTGGTAGAGGTCCTTGTCCGGAACCAGAACAAGGTCCGACCCGCCGGTGAATTCCACCCATTGGAAATCGTACCAGTCCTTGTCCTTGCTTTGGAACAGAAAGCCGATTTTTTTCTCATTCCCAACGAAACCCGGCATGTCGTACTGCCTGTAGGAACCCCCCGAGTAGACGGGGTTCTCGAAATCCTCGTACCAGATTTTGGCCTCTGGCTTGTACAGGCTAAGGTAAAGCTTAGACGCCACAGCCGGGGAAAGCTCCACCCTGAAATTCAAACGGTTGGGGTCTGCAGAAAGGCCTCCCCCGATTATGATTTGGGGATGCTCGAAGATGTTGTTTGACAGTGCACCGCTTTCCACCTCTGCCCATCTTTCGCCGACTTTATACTCGTCAACAAGTGCGAATTCCCCGCACCAGTATATTTCATCATAGTCCTTGCCGTTCATGACATAGGGCGTGAACTGCTTGCCGTCGAAGGTTATGGTCCGGGACACGTCCCCCGGTTCATTGGGGTCGCAAAGATAGACCGTGTTGCCATCTATTTTATAGGCGAAAATGAAATGTCCCCCTTTCGCAGCGGGATCGCTGCTGTATATGGCAATGCCCTGGGGACGCTTGCTGGCGGCCATGGCGTACTTCATGCTGTAGAACTGCAGCTCGGCCTCTTCAGCGAAAAGCATGTCGGAAGCAATCTCCGACGCCTGCCAGGCGTAATCCGCAAAAAATGACTTTCGGTTGTTTCCGCCCGCATCCGTATGCACGGAGCTGCTGAGGCGATAGGCCCAGGAGTCGTCCTGCCATAGATTCGGCGTAGGGGTCTTGCCGTTGTTGTCCCAAAGGCCATGAAGGGGCTCCTCGCCCTTTAGGCGGCGGTTCTTGTAGTGCCAGAGCATGGCAACCGACTGTCCGGCGCAATGGCCGTCCGGATTCACGTAACTGCCGTAGTTGGTGAACTGGAAATCGTCAGCGCCGGGCCTGAAGCCGGTGTCGACAACAGAAAGCTTGTCGATGGAAGCCTTTTCGGCATTGACCACAACCATATCCTCAAGCCGGTTGGTTGCCAGGGTGATAGAGTCAGCCTCCAGGCCGGCCGATGGAATACCCTCCCAAAGCGCTTCCTCTCCGCTTTGAAAAAATGCGACAGATATCTCCCCATCCTTTGTTTTATGGGGAATATTGACGAATGCAGTCTCAAAAAGGAATGGCTCGGATGCGGAAATCTCGACCACGGGAGAAATCGACTTGGCGTTTTCAGGCATTTCCGCAGGAGTCCCCCCCTGGCTTATACGAATATTGATCGCGCCATCTGAAGCCTCTTCAGCAACCTCCACCGACAAACCTTTCAACGGGCCATCCTCCACCAATGCAGTTCCTCCGCCCGCCTCAAGGGTGGATTCAAACAAAACAGCCTCGGGCTCCCCGCAGCCAGCCATCGACAAAGCCAAAATTAAAACGCCAAGCAACATGTACAGCTTTTTTCTCATCCTTTCCACCTTCCTTCTTTGTGATTCAAGCTCGTTTAGCCTCATATCAATTTTATACCCGAAAAACCGATTTGTTTAATTGGAATTTAAAATTTTTTTCGGATTTTTATCGATTCTCTAAAAAATCCGAAAACAAGATAGATTGCGCCGTATCCGCTCTTATAGGCAGTACCATATCTTTCATCCCTTGTTTTTGGCTATTGAATCCCTGTAGCTTTCAGCAATTTTCACAAGTGTTTTTTGTAAAGCATTAAAATCTATTGTTCATCTAAAAAACCCGCCCATTATTTTACATTCATATGCTTTAGGGTTATAATCAGGGTGATCGAATGTCAATATATGGATTGATTGCCGATTTTCCAAAGCCTGCCCATTGCAAGGCTTTGTCCATCTGATTCCAAAATTTAACCAAGGGGGGGGCTCTTCCCGTGAACAAAATTAAGCCATACGCAAAGGCAACCATGAAACTGCTGGTCACTTTTGCAATTCCAATAGCCCTTTTGTTGCTGGTCTATAAAAACGTCTTTGACATACCTGTAAACTGGTGGTTCGCGATTTATTTTTTGCCGATTTTCAGCGCCGCATCTTCTCACCATTATGTTCCAAGCGTCATTGAAACCGGGATCAAAGCTTCAGAAGATTTCACCTCCGGCTTTAAAAACAAGCTGGAATCGTCCCTTTGGGAAATAGTTAGCGAAAACGAAGAAACCATAGTCTTAAGACCCAAATTCGACATGCTCTACAACAGCATTTGGAGAGAACATGTTTCGGTGGACATGTCCGGAGGCAGAGTCCGTCTATTCGGAGCAAAAGCATACATAAAAAGGCTTAAAGCTCTTGTTGACGGCAAGAGAACTCTGTGGGAGAGAATAGGCGTTCGAATCGCCGCATACATTGTCCTGATAATAATGCTGCTTGTTCCCGTCTTATTAGAATACGGTCTCGTAAACGATTTGAAAATAAGAATTGACGAATACAAAACGAGAAATGTCGCCATACTCGATCTTGAGGAAACCGGTCTTACCGGCAACACTGACGGCAACATCAACAGCTATGGCGGCACCGTTGAAAGCGAAGATTACTTCTTTTACATAAAGGAAAGCCTTAAGCTGTGCCGCTCCGACAAAGATTTCAAAAACGAGACTGCATTAATAGACAAGCGCGGCGGCACAGGCATGAGCTATCTGAACACCGCCGGTGAATGGATTTTCTTCACAAGCGGCAAGACCATGAACAGAATAGAATCCGACGGCAGCGGACAGGAGACCATATACAGCATGGGTTACCTGCTTGACGTCCATCTGCTGGACAACTGGATATATTTCATCAGCCATTCCGATCGCTACAGATTGTACAAAATGGACATAAACGGCAAAAATCTTCACGCTATCAGCGACAAAGGAATAAGAGACTTCTCCATCTGTGACGGCCGCATATATTTCAGCCATGAAAAAGACGGCCAAGGAATGCTGGAAAGCATGGACATGGACGGGGGAAACACAGAATTCATAGCGAATATACTGCCCTTCGATATGGTCAAGAAAGGCGATACGCTTTACTATACCGACTCGCGTGATTTCAATCTCTACAAATACCGGCTGGGAGAATCCGGCAGTCCGGAAAAACTGGTGGACCGGGTTCTTTCAAGATTCATCGTAGCGGATAATTGCATATATTATTCATTGAAAAGCGAAGATGTCGGCTACCCGGGCAAGGGTCTTTACAGGATCGGCCTTGACGGAGGCCTGTCAGAAAAAATCACCGGTGGGGATTCGGTAGAATCCATGAGCCTAATCGGAGAGTGGCTACTCTTTCATTCCGGCGAAGGGCACGGATGGCCAACCCTTAAAAGAATGTCTACGAAAGGCCGGACCATCATTGAAATGGATTGACAAGGACGAAAATAGAGAGAGCGGTTAAATCCGCTCTCTACAACTTTATAAATCTATGTTTTTCGATAGATAAATGGCTCATCTGTATGGCTCTCGCCCTTTAATGCTAATGCTTATCTGCTTAGGGTTGTATGAATAAAACAATCAATATATCAATTCCATCGGAAAATCAACCAGGTCCTCAACAACATGGTCGGCCATATAAAGGATCTCTTTATTGCCGACACCTATTGCAAGCATTCCGGCTCTTTTGGCGGCTTCTATTCCGGAAATTGCATCCTCAAATACTGCGCACCTATTGTTTTCAACTCCAAGCGCCTCCGCCCCCCTTAAAAATACTTCAGGGTCGGGTTTTGCCCGTTTGACGGAATTGCCGTCGACTACGGCGTCAAAATATTTGTAAAGACCTGTAGCCTCAAGTATGTCGGGAGCATTCCTGCTTGCCGAACCCAGCCCTATTTTCAGTCCCTTTTCCTTCAAGAGTTTCAAGAGTTCGACGGCACCCGGCAGAATTTCATTCTCGTCCATTTCGGCGATATGGTTCCTGTAACATTTGTTTTTCTTCTCCGCCAGAATCATTTTTTCTTCCATTGGCAATTCCTTATTGCCCAATTGCAGTATGATGTCAAGCGAATCCATCCTGCTTACCCCTTTTAGCTTTTCATTGTCCTTTTCTGTAAACTCGATGCCGAGTTCTTCCGCAAGTTTTTCCCATGCAAGGAAGTGATACTTTGCCGTATCGACCAAGACGCCATCCAGATCGAATATGCAGGCATCGTATTTTTTTTGGCCCATGGGTTTTTGCCTCCTCCGACTGCCTCTTTCCTTTTCGGTTATTACCCGTTTAGTCCGCTATCAACAACATTTTACAGCTTCCTTGTTAAAATACCAAATTTATTGGGGGTCTTCAATTTATTTTTGCTGACCGTTTCTATTTGATATAATTCAATTGAAGGATGATTTGACTAACTGGTTCTTTTGCGCGAGGAGTGATTCTTTTGACAAGCTATTTCGAATTGGACCCTTGGAAAATTGTGCAAAACGGTTTTAACCCCCAAAATAATCTGATGTGCGAGAGCATAATGAGCCTCGCAAACGGCCGTTTCGGCCTTAGGGGCAACTTCGAAGAAAAATACAGCGGAAAGTCACTAAGAGGCACCTATATAGCCGGGGTATACTATCCCGACAAAACCAAGGTCGGCTGGTGGAAAAACGGTTATCCGGAGCATTTCCACAAGGTCCTGAACAGTGCCAATCTTATCGGAGCAAATATTGAAATCGATTCGGAGCCGCTTGACCTCGACATGGATAGACCTTTTAGTTTCAGAAGAACTCTGGATATGAAATCGGGCATTCTGACCCGGTCATTCGAGATAAGGAAGAAGGGGAACCATCTGAGAATAGAGTTCGAGCGATTTGTCCACATGGCCCGGAGGGAAGCCCTTCTGCTCCGCTGCAGGGTCACGGCCCTTTCAGGCAACCCCGAAGTAACAATCAGCGCTTTCATAGACGGAAATGTCCGTAACTGCGACTCCAACTACAACGAAAATTTTTGGCTTCCGATCGACCAATCGGCGGCAAGGGATTTCTGCCACATTACCCTTGAAACCAAGAAAACGGGATTTGCAGTCACTTCCAGCCAAAGCTGTGAATTCCTGTTCGGCGACCGAATTATTGACGACACGCTTGTGATTGACCAAGATCTTTTGGTCGGTCGAAAGGCTGCCTGTTCAATGAAGAAAAACGACACCTTTACAATGACCAAGTTTGTCACCGTGACAAGCAGCCGCTATTTCGACAAGGAACAGCTTGTTACAACGGCAAGAAAACTCAACGAAAAAATCCGCGGTCTTGGATACGACTTTCTTCGGCTGGAGCACACTGAACGCTGGCGGGAGATTTGGAATCATTCCGATGTAGGGATTGACGGCGACGTTGCCGCCCAGCAGGGAATCCGCTTCAACATTTTCAACCTTAGGCAAACCTATACAGGTGACGACCCTCGCCTCAACATCGGCCCCAAAGGCTTTACTGGTGAAAAATACGGGGGAGGCGCCTATTGGGACACAGAAGCCTTTTGCCTCCCCTTCTATTTGGGCACAAGCAGTGAAGAAACGGCAAGGGACCTCTTGCGCTACAGATACAAGCACCTTGAAAAAGCCAAGGAAAACGCCAAAGCTCTGGGGCTTGAGGGCGCTCTCTACCCCATGGTCACAATGAACGGTGAAGAATCCCACAACGAATGGGAAATCACATTCGAGGAGATACATCGAAATTCAGCCGTCGCATACGCCATTTTTAGCTACGCCCGCCATACCGGCGACACAGGCTGTCTTTACCCGAAGGGACTCGAGGTTCTGCTTGAAATAAGCAGGTTCTGGGCGAGCCGCGTCAACTATGTCCCCCAGAAGGATGTCTACATGATTCTTGGCGTGACAGGACCCAACGAGTATGAAAACAATGTCAACAACAACTGGTACACAAACAAAATGGCTTGCTGGTGCATGGAGTACACTATTAGCGCGCTCCGCGGCTACAAGGAATCCGACCCCGAAGGCTGTTATGCCTTCACTTCAAGGCACGGCGTGACCGATGAAGAAATCAGGAAATTCAAGCATATAGTTGAAAATATGCATTACCCCCAGGACAAGGAGCTTGGAATCTTCCTGCAGCAAGACGGCTATATGGACAAGGAGCAGATTCTTGTCCAGGACTTGGATCCGGTCAATCTTCCGCTTAACCTGAACTGGTCCTGGGACAGGATTCTGAGGAGCTGCTTCATAAAGCAGGCAGATGTTATTCAGGGGCTTTTCTTTCTGGGCGATGAATTCACTCTAGAGGAAAAAAGAAGAAACTTCGATTTCTACGAGCCGAGGACCGTCCATGAATCGTCCTTGTCGCCATGCGTGCATTCTATTGTAGCAAGCGAAATAGGCTATGAGGAAAAGGCGTACAATCTGTACAAGAGAAGCGCAAGGCTTGACCTGGACAACATCAACAAGGACACCGAAGACGGGCTTCACGTAACTTCTATGGCGGGCACCTGGATGAGCATTGTATACGGCTTCAGCCGTTTCAAGGTCAAAGGAGACACCATCCATTTGTCCCCCTTCCTCCCCGACAGCTGGAAAAGCTACTCATACCGGATTGTCTTCAGGAAGCATCTGCTGGATATATTTGTTGACGCAAAAGGCACAAAAGTTAAACTTGTCGAGGGAAATCCCCTTAAGGTCTTCGTCTACGGGAACGAGCGCATTGTCAATTTCGGACCGGAGAATTTTTTCCCAAAAATAAATTGATCTTCTTGAAAAATAGCCTGCATCAAAAAGCCCAATGGACGCATCAAACCGCCATTGGGCCGAT
>Ga0102931_1002011_pt1 | contig 10132 bp, 8 predicted proteins | sample SalPonR1_C_D1_MG_FD_79282 | JGI IMG/M metagenome (GOLD analysis project Ga0102931, IMG submission 79282) | Salt pond soil microbial communities from South San Francisco under conditions of wetland restoration - Salt Pond MetaG R1_C_D1_MG | ecosystem: Environmental > Aquatic > Marine > Intertidal... | reverse complement strand
CTTTAACAAAATAGTGCATTTTGCTTCCAACGGGTCCATTTCGTTGTTTTCCAATGATAACCTCAGCCAGTCCGGCAGTGGATTGTCCTTCTTCGGTTGTTGTTATGCCATAGTATTCAGCCCTGTAAAGGAACATCACAATATCAGCATCCTGCTCAATAGAGCCGGACTCACGAAGGTCACTAAGCTGTGGTCTCTTGTCTCCACCGCGTTGTTCTACAGCACGTGAAAGCTGTGCCAAAGCAATTACAGGAACGTCAAGTTCTTTTGCTAACCCCTTGAGCCCTCGAGAGATAGTAGCAATTTCCTGTTCACGATTACCAATATCTTTAGAGTTGGCTTGCATAAGCTGAAGATAATCGACGATGATCAAGCCAATGTCTTTTTCACTTTTGAGACGACGGCATTTGGTTCTTAACTCCATCAGACTTATACCCGGAGTGTCATCTATATAAATCTCTGCACTGAATAAGCGGCTGGCAGCGTCAATGAGTCTTCTGAAATCCTCATCTTTAAGTGTTCCTTTTCTGGCTTCATCTGCCCGAACCCTGGCTTCCATGGTCAACAGCCTTTGAACTAAAGACTGATTAGACATCTCAAGACTGAAGAGAGCAATAGGGGTTCGAAGATCCTCCTCAGGATGCATAGCGGCATTACGTGCTGCTGTTAATACAAAGGCCGTTTTACCCATCGATGGGCGAGCAGCAATGATCACAAGGTCACCCTTTTGCCAACCGGCCGTCATTTCATCAACAGCCAGCCCGGAAGGAACTCCGGTTATCCCATAATCCTTCCCTCTGAGGTCCTCAAGATAGGACAGAGTATCTTTCAATAATTTTTCAACCGGTACAGCTGAACTTCGGCTTTTCTGGTTGGATAGATCAAATATACTTTGTTCTGCATGGTCAAGCACATCATAGGCGTCAGAAGTTGTGTCATAAGCTTCTTTGATGACATCATTACTTGCCAGAATCAGGTTTCTTTTGATGGCCTTCTCAATGATGATCTGAGCATGATACTCAATGTTTGCTGAGGAACTGACAGATCTGGTCAAATCAGATAAATAGGTGGTGCCACCACACACTTCAAGTAGGTTGTTATCTTTTAATTCATTTTCAACCGTCAGTAGGTCAAGCGGATTATCCCGTTCATAAAGGTTTGATAACGTTTCGAAAATGTGACGGTTTGCAGTTTTGTAAAAATCAGTTGGCTTTAACATCTGAAGGGCAATGGTAGCCGCCCCATGTTCTATAAGCATAGCCCCAAGTACAGCCTCTTCTACTTCTACAGCTTGAGGAGGTACGCGCCCACCTTTTTCCAATTCCTGTGTGTCATTCTGCTGAAACTTATTATTGTAAGACCCTGATTTTTTCGCCATGTGCTAAACTGAAACCTAATAATCGTGTGTAAATTCAGAATACAAAAATAGGTATAAAATCAGACCATATGTTGATTCTTTTTAAACAAATTTTGAACAACATTATCCACAGTTGAAAGTCAATTTAAAAAGAGTCTCCGGGTTCCAATGAAAATCAGGATCAAAGCAGAATACAAAATGAAGAAGGGTAGGATCAGCGCTTTTAAGCCGGAAATTAAAAATAAACTGATCAACAAGAGTTGAAATCCCAAACCATAGGCCGATAGCGCGGTCATAAACCATTTTGGAAACTTGTCGGATGTTGCAGCTTGTTGGTCCATTGCATAGATGATCCTGTCAAACAAACCATACAGAAGTTTATAACTGTTGAAGAGAAAATTTACGTGCTGTTGTTTTTCGCCCTTCATAGCTGAAGGAACTTCATTCTCAAATACCTGGCTCGTTTTATCCCCGTTTGCATTGGTCCTTAGGATCACATAGTAAAAGTTATAAAGGGTGCCTTGTAACTGAATACAAATGAACGCAAGTAACGCAATGTAAAAGGGATGATCTGTGATATACCAAATAGATATAATGATCAATAAGTTTAGAATAAAGTCTGATATCGAATCAAGGTATCTGCCTGTATATGACGGAGTTTTCTTGATCCTGGCAAGTTCGCCATCAGCAGCATCGAGAATAGATTTTAAGATCAGGAATAATGCTGCCAGATAATAATTTCCGGAGAGTATACAGGCTATAGATATCAGACCGGAGATCACAAACCAACCGGTAACATGAATAGGGGTTACATCCGTGTTTTCAAGAGAGTTCGCAATGTAACGGGCAACTGGCCTGCCATAATCGGAAAGATCTACGAATTTGTACTCATCAGGTAGTTTAGACACTGTGATTTATCTTGTGCTGAAGTTTAGCCGACATAAGGCTTGCAGGTTCATAATAGTTCCAAATATTGATACCTATGAATAAAACTTAGTTTTGCTGGTTCCCAGATCTGACTATAGCAAAAATGTCGACATCGATCGGCGACCCATTTTTTACTTCATAGTTGTGAAATCTTCCTTCATGAGTGAAACCTGCGTTAAGTAAAACGGAAGAGCTTGCTGAATTTCCCACCTCGACCCATGCTTCAATACGTCTAAGGTTCATACTATTGAATGCGTAATTTATCACGACTGGAAGGATTTCTCGTGTATACCCATTCCCCCATTGTTCAGGATATAACCAAAATCCGATCTCACCCCGGTAATGCTCCTTAACAATATTATTGAAACCAATTGCTCCGATAAATTCAGAATTTTGGTTTAGTTCAACAGCCCACCAAATTCCGGTTCCATCATTTAATAGATCCCGGTACCATTTCATTTGATCTTTGGTCTCACTTAAACTTGAAAAACTTACCCCATAATATCTTATCACACGGGGATCAGACAGCCCTTGAAATACATCTTCCAGATCGTGATCACACATTGATCGGATCCTGACCCTTTGGGTAGATAACTTACTTTCCTCCCAACTCATCATATCTGTTTCTTAATTTCTGAACATCTTCCCAGGTAGGTCGTTTCCATTTTGGATTTCTGAGAAGTGCTGCCGGATGATAGGTAGCCATTAATTCCCTGCCATGAAAAGAGTGAATTTTACTCCTCAGTTTACTGAGAGAGGTATCCTCATCCAAAATGGTAGTGGCTGAGATTTTTCCCACACAAAGGATTAGTTTGGGATCTACAAGCTCGATTTGGCGCATTAAAAATGGAAGACTACGCTGACGTTCTTCTTGTTTTGGATCTCGATTATTTGGTGGCCGGTGTTTTAGAATATTAGCTATGTAAATATCATTTCTGCTGAAGTTTATTGCAGCCATTATCTTATCCAGCAACTGTCCGGCTTCTCCAACAAACGGCTCGCCTTGCTGATCTTCATTATACCCCGGTGCTTCTCCGATCACCATAAGATCTGCCTCTGGGTTACCAACTCCGAACACAAGGTTGGTGCCGTCCAGATCCGTTAGTAATTCCTCTGATTCTGTACACAAAGCCCTTAATTCATCCAGCGTTTGACAAGCAGCTATTTTTTCATTGAGGCTAAGCTCAGATTTTGAATTAGCAATTGAGGTTTCCTGCTGGTCAGAGATGGATGCTTCTAATGTATTGTCATTATCAGAGTTTTTTTCTGAATCCGATTGAGATGCCTGGATTTGTTGAAATTGAGCTATTTCAACTGAAAAATCCCCATAGATCTCTTGCTGTTGTCTTATGAAACGCTCGACCTTGTCGATTAAATCTTTTGTATTGGACACTCTTTCAAAAGGTTGATTTAAGTTCAATTTGTATAAAACCGATGATGAAATATAATAACTTCATTCTTCCTACTTACGCCCTTTTATCCATAACTTTTCAAGCATTGAATATAAAATAACACCGGCAGCTACCGACACGTTTAAAGAGTGTTTCTTTCCAAACTGTGGGATAGCTACGAATTCATCAATGTGGGGCAAAAGGGCTTCGTCTATGCCTGAAACTTCACTTCCCAATACAACACAAATATTCTCATGATTATTTGCTACAAAATCCGGCAGATCAGTACTGCTATCTGTTTGTTCAAGCCCAACGATATAATAGTCTCTGTCTTTTAGTTCTTCTAAGGTATCTTTAGGCTTTTGTGTATAAGTCCAGGCAACAAATTTCTCAGCTCCGATAGCTGTTTTATTGATCTCAGGTCTTGGAGGGGTGGGTGTATAACCGGAAAGGATGATCTCAGAGATTCCAAAAGCATCAGCTGAACGAAATATTGATCCCACATTATGCAAACTGCGAATGTTTGGAACAAATAACTTCAAATTTGTAAGTCCTGCAGGAGCTGACCTTGAGAGATTTTCTTCCAGTATTTCTTTGGTTGTTAATTTATTCAAATCGATTGAAACGTTTATTCATTCGTTTAATGTAGTGACTAAGATAGGATTGTTTGAAGTTCAAATCACATCTTTGAATTGTCCTGAAATGCTCTGATTGATCTCATAGAAATTCTCAATCAAATCGGTTTAGTTAAGAGAGGTAGTTTTCGTATATTTGTACTCGTTCTAAATAGGCTCCAAAAACAACGAACGCAATGTGATACAAGGTTGTTTTTTGGAAACCGTAAAGATCAAACTTTTAAACCACTATACAGCTAATGAGCGAAACGCAAGCTTTAGAGTCAATGATCGGAGAGGAGTATAAGTATGGCTTCAGCACCGATATTGAATACGAGGAATTTCCCAAAGGAATCAATGAAGATATTATCAGGGAACTTTCTGCGCGTAAAGAGGAACCAGAATGGATGCTTGAATTCCGTTTGAAAGCCTACCGTGCGTGGACTGAAATGGAAGAACCTGATTGGTTCAATGCGGAGTATGAAAAGCCGAAATTTGACTCACTTCAGTATTATTCAGCGCCAAAGAATAAACCCAAACTGGATAGTTTGGATGAGGTTGATCCTAAGATCAGAGAGACATATGATAAGTTAGGTATACCTCTTGAAGAACAGAAGGCGCTTGCCGGAGTGGCTGTTGATGCCGTATTTGATAGTGTTTCTGTATTTACCAGTTTCAAGGAAAAATTAGCTGAAGCAGGTGTGATCTTTTGCTCAATATCTGAGGCTATTAAGGATCATCCTGAATTAGTGAAGAAGTACATGGGTTCGGTGGTACCCGCCCGCGATAATTTTTATGCGGCCCTAAATTCAGCTGTATTTTCTGACGGTTCCTTTTGCTATGTGCCAAAAGATACGATTTGCCCAATGGAGCTCTCCACTTATTTCCGAATCAATAACATGAATTCAGGGCAGTTTGAAAGAACACTTATCATTGCAGAGGATAACTCTCATGTTAGCTATCTTGAGGGGTGTACAGCACCAATGTATGATGAACATCAGCTCCATGCTGCAGTTGTTGAACTGGTAGCAATGGATAATGCCGAGATCAAATACTCCACAATTCAAAACTGGTATTCTGGTGATGAAGAAGGCAAAGGCGGTATTTACAATTTTGTAACCAAACGTGGAGCCTGCCGAGGAAAGAATTCAAAGATCAGCTGGACACAACTGGAAACCGGTTCTGCCGTTACTTTGAAGTACCCAAGCGTGATCTTGCAAGGTGATGGTTCGATCGGTGAATTTTATTCTGTTGCTGTAACCACTAAGAAGCAACAGGCAGATACCGGAACCAAAATGATCCATCTTGGAAAGAATACCAAGAGCACGATCATATCTAAAGGTATATCGGCCGGCCGTTCAAATAACAGCTATCGTGGTGAAGTCAAGATCGGTAAAGGGGCTGATGGAGCACGTAATTATTCCGTGTGTGATTCAATGTTAATTGGTCAAACATGTGGTGCTCATACATTCCCTTACATCTCATCACAAAACCCTACAGCATCAGTAGAGCATGAAGCTTCTACATCGCGAGTAGGAGAAGAGCAGATCTTTTACCTAATGCAGCGTGGTATCAGTGAACAGGATGCTATTTCCATGATCATCAATGGTTTTGTGAAAGAAGTGCTTAAAGAGTTACCGCTAGAATTTGCAACCGAAGCTAACGCACTACTCGATGTCAAACTTGAAGGTAGTGTTGGATAGGTATCACTTTTAATGCTGAATACCTAAATGTTAAATAGAGCATCGACCTCATTTAGCATTTAATAATGAGCATTCAACATTTCTCAGAAGAAATTAAATAATCAAAAAAGACAAAAGAACAGAAACGTGTTAGAGATCAAAAACTTACATGCCTGCGTAGAAGGCGAAGACGAACAGATCCTTAAAGGTGTGAACCTCACTATTAACAAAGGTGAGATCCATGCTATCATGGGGCCAAATGGAAGTGGAAAGAGTACATTGGCTAAGGTAGTATCCGGTCATCCTGAATATGAAATTACAGAAGGAGAGATCCTTTTTGAAGGTGAGGATGTAACCGAATTGGATGCCGACGAACGTGCTCACCTGGGAATGTTTCTTGCATTTCAATATCCAATTGAAGTTCCGGGTATCACCAACAGGACATTACTTCGGGAGTCCTATAATACCATTGCCCGAGAAAATGGACGCGAAGAACTGGATCCTATCGAATTTGACGATTATCTGAAAGAACGTCTTGAGGTCATTGATATGAAAGACGAATTTCTTGAAAGAAGTATCAATACAGGATTTTCAGGAGGTGAGAAGAAGAAAAATGAGGTCTTCCAGATGGCTGTGCTAAATCCTAAGCTGGCTTTCATGGACGAAACGGACTCAGGATTGGATATTGATGCTCTTAAGATCGTATCAGACGGAATTAATAAAATTGCCGGACCTGAGAATGCGATCGTATTGATCACTCACTACCAGCGCTTGCTGAATTACATAACCCCTGATTATGTGCATGTGATGATGAACGGCAAGATTGTAAAATCTGCCGGCAAGGAGCTTGCGCTTGAGCTTGAAGATCAGGGTTATGAACAACTGGAAAAACAATTTTCTGTAAACGGAGAGGCTCAGTAATGAGTACAGCAGTACAAGAAAAAGAAACCATACTTAATTTTTTGGACGGCAATTTCGGGAATATTTCTAACATCCCTGCTATTGCCGGTTTGAATGATAAAGGTGCCGGGAATATTTCTGAATTCCCGTTTCCAACCAAGAAAGATGAAGACTGGAGATTCACAGACCTGAGATCCATCAGCCGCAATCATTTTGTACCGGTTACAGATTCAGGGGCTGTACAATTAGGCGACATCAGTAATCACTATTTACCGGAAGCAACTAACAGCCGACTTGTTTTTGTTAACGGTGAATTCAATTCTCGGCTTTCTTCAACAGCTGACATACCTGAAAATGTAGTTGTAGGAAATATGGCTGCCTTTGGTGACCATGAGATCCTTAAAACACATCTTGGCAAATACACCAACTACGATGAAGATCAGGATGTATTTGCAGCACTTAATGATGCCAATTTCAAAGACGGTGGATTCATCTATGTACCTAAAGAGACAAAGGTTGAAGCACCGATCCATATTCTGAATGTATTTACGGATTCAGAGAAAGCTTACTATGCTACTCCAAGAGTATTGTTCGTAGGTGAAGCATACTCAAAAGCTACCATCGTTGAAGAACATGTGGCTTTGACACAAAATGAATATCTGAATGTGACTGTTAATGAGTTCAAACTTTTTGAAGGGGCTCACGTTCACCATGCACGTATACAGCGCGATAGTAAAAAGGCGAACCATATTTCACGCCCGATTGCACATTTGGATAAGTTTGCTGAGTATCATTCTTACACAATTTGCCTGGGTGCTAAATTATTCCGTAACGATCCACGTGTGGTACAAAATGACGAAGAAGTTGATTTCACCATCGATGGATTAGTTCTGATAGATGGCGATCAAATTGCAGATACACATTCAGCGATCGATCACAGGCACTGGCATGCGAAAAGTCACCAGCTGCACAAAGTAGTGGTAAACGACGAAGCACACTCTATATTTAATGGCAAGATCTTTGTTCGGGAGGATTCTCAAAAGATTGATTCTTTTCAGGAAAATAGAAATCTGCTGTTGTCTGTTGATGGTACGGTTCACACCAAGCCTCAGCTTGAGATATTTTCAGATGACGTTCTTTGTTCACACGGAGCAACTATAGGACATCTGAACGAGGATGAAGTGTTTTATCTTCATAGCCGTGGTTTAACCAAGAAAAAAGCCCGTGAATTGTTGGTATACGCTTTTACGCTTGAAAGTATCGAGACTATGGAGGTTGAGTCCGTACACAAATTACTGCTCGATGAAGTAGTCAAATATACGTCTCGCGACGAAGAGTTTGTTGCGGTAGGTAAGGATTAAAATTCTAAGTCATTCTGAGGATTTATTCTGAAAAATCTTTTATTTGGAGAAGGGTTTTCAGACTTCTTCAGAATAACCTAAATGAATGAGCATTATGCAAGAAACCCTGAAAACAGATACTAACACCAATGTTGACTGGAACCTGGTTCGCAGTCAATTCCCAGTTCTGAATCAGAATGTGAATGGGCAGCCATTGGTGTATCTGGATAACGGGGCTTCTTCTCAAATGCCACAAAGGGTAATAGATAGAATTAACGACTATCACTCCAATGAACATTCCAATGTTCACAGAGGCATTCATACATTAAGCCAGAAAGCTACTGATGCTTTTGAATTGGCACGGAAACGTGTACATAAGCTTATCAATGCACGGTATGAAGAGGAGATCATCTATACGACCGGAACCACAGATTCTATTAATCTGGTAGCTCAGAGTTATGGTCGTAAGAATTTCAGTGAAGGAGATGAGATCCTGATTTCTGCTATGGAGCATCATGCTAATATTGTACCATGGCAGATGATCGCTGAAGAAACAGGTGCCGTCTTGAAAGTTATTCCCATGAATGATAATGGTGAATTACTTATAGAAGATCTCAATGAATTATTATCTGCTAAGACCAAAATGGTAGCAATAGTTCATGTTTCTAATACATTAGGCACCATTAACCCGGTCTCAGAGGTCATTGAGGCTGCTCATGCCCGAGATATTCCCGTATTGGTGGATGGTGCTCAGGCTGTTCCACATATGAAAGTGGACGTGCAGGCATTAGATGTCGATTTTTATGCATTTTCCGCCCATAAAATGTGTGGACCAACCGGATTCGGAATTCTTTATGGTAAACGTGAGATGCTTAAGGAAATGCCTCCATATCGTGGTGGCGGTGATATGATCGATAAGGTCACGTTTGAAAAAACAACCTGGAATGATCTTCCTCATAAATTTGAAGCCGGTACACCACCTATATCAGCTGGAGTAGGTTTTGCTGAAACCATTGCTTTCCTGGAAGATATCGGAATGGATAATATAGCAGCTCGGGAACAGGAATTATTGCATTATGCTACTGAACAAATGAACCGGATAGAAGGCCTGAAGATTATAGGTAATGCCAAAAATAAAGCCTCTGTGGTCTCGTTCATATTAGAGGATATACATCCGACTGACGCCGGTACTATCATGGATCAAAAGGGCATTGCAGTTCGAACCGGGCACCACTGCACGCAACCAATAATGGACCGTTTTGAGATCCCTGGTACAGCAAGAGCTTCCATTTCATTTTACAATACAAAGGAAGATATTGACAGGTTAACACAAGGAATTAAGGACGTACAAGAATTTTTTTGATAAATAAGGAGAATTGAGATGGCTAAAATTAAAGAAATAGAACGCACACCGAACCCAGATGCCATGCGCTTTGTGCTGGCTGAACCATTGACAAATGGAACTACCCGTTCGTTTGAAAATGCGGCAGAAGCTGAAGGAGATGAATTGGCATCAGCATTATTCGCGATAGACAATGTGATCAATGTGTATTATGTCGATAAGTATATAACTGTAACGCAGGACGGGAAGGCTGTCTGGTCAGAATTACTGAGAAAACTGGCCCCTCCAATCCGCGAGGCCAAACCGATCACTGATGAAGAAGACGACACGGATGTACACCTAAGCAAAGAGGTTCAGGGTTCTGATGATCCCCGTTTGCAGGAGATCACCAGAATGCTTGATGAGCAGGTTCGCCCTTATCTATTGGCTGATGGCGGTGGTTTAAAGGTTCTTGGACTTGAGAATAACCGTCTTAAGGTTCACTACCAGGGAGCCTGTGGAACATGCCCTACAGCAACTACAGGTACTCTGTATGCTATCGAGAGTATGGTGAAACGCATCGATCCTGAAATTCAGGTT
>Ga0102931_1002008_pt1 | contig 10135 bp, 6 predicted proteins | sample SalPonR1_C_D1_MG_FD_79282 | JGI IMG/M metagenome (GOLD analysis project Ga0102931, IMG submission 79282) | Salt pond soil microbial communities from South San Francisco under conditions of wetland restoration - Salt Pond MetaG R1_C_D1_MG | ecosystem: Environmental > Aquatic > Marine > Intertidal... | reverse complement strand
CTTTGAGGATACAGGTTCAACATCAACCATCCGTCATACCCATGATCTCTTGCAAAACGAGCTACCGAAGCCACTGTAGGATCAAGATCATCTGGCTTCGCAGTACTGGGGTTTACCCCGAAACATATCAACGGGTTTCTGCCTTCCTGCCCCAAAGAATAACGTGTTAAAGGTTCGTCATGGTGGTAGATCCAATCTTTATCCGGAAACATATATGCTTTTTATTAAAATTTGAACGCTAAGATACGTGCTTTTCTATCACTCTTAAAACCGATCTGTTCAGGCCATAAACCTATATAACTATTCCTGATCCAACATTATATCTTCTCAGATTTTTCCATACTTTTTCACATGGCAAAATCCCTGCTTACAATAATGAAAGATCACCTGGAAAAAATTCTTTCCGCCAATTTTGATGATGATTCTTTGTTTATCATTGGAGTCAGTGGTGGGCCAGATTCCATGGCGCTGCTTTATCTCATGCACCTGTTGGACCGGAACGTATTTGTTGTGCATGTGAATTACGGGAAACGAGGACATTCTTCAGATAAAGACCAGGAACTGGTCGAACAAATGTCATTTGCCTGGGGTTTTGAAAGTTGTTCCGTTTCACTTGATCCTGCAGGCGCAGGTAATCAAAATTTTCAAAACTGGGCTCGGGAACAGCGTTACCGGTTCTTTCGTGACTTTAAAGAAAACTACGAAGCTGATGCCATCATTACCGCTCATCATAAAGACGATCAGGTCGAAACCGTAATTCAAAAGATTTTTAGGGGCAGTGCACCAACTGCATGGCAGGGTATGAAACCCTGGGATGGTGAGATACTGAGGCCATTACTGCCTTTTGACAAAGCAGAGATCCTGAAATTCTGTGATTCTGAAGCCGTGCCCTATCGGCTGGATGAAAGTAACGAAACCTCTGATTTTGCCCGTAATTTTATCCGAAATGATCTTTCTGAGAAAATGGATAAAATGTTTCCGGGATGGCAGCAAAATCTGCTGGATCTCAGCTCCTTTAGCTCAGCTTATCTGTCAGCGATAGATTATACATTAAATAGTATCTCGCTTGATGATTCCATTCGTTTAACCGAATTCAAAAAGCTTGACGCTGACCTTAAGAGAGCTGTACTGAAACGCTTTTTTGACAGGCACGGACTTGAAGGAAGCTACTCAAAGCAACAATTGCATGATCTGGCAGATATCGAGACTATGCAAACCGGAAAGAGCATTCCCATGGGAGACTACAAACTGACCCGCGACCGGGACCTGCTGCGGCTTCAAAAAATTGAAGATAGGGGAGCTTTTGAAGCAAAGGTCGTTACACTTTCTGATGCTACCTCTAATTTTTCAGGTCCCTATTTTACCATCAAATTATCTGATCATAAGCCCGAACACCCCAACCTTCGCATGGATGAATCCAAAATAAAATGGCCTGTTGAGATCAGACAATGGCAACATGGAGACACCATAAAACCGCTTGGTTTAAATGGCACTCAAAATCTTTCAGATCACCTAACCAATCGTAAGATACCTACAATTTTGCGGGAAAAAGCTTTGGTATTGTGCGGATCAGATAGTAGTATTTACGCCATTATTTATCCTGAGAATGCCGATATTAAAGAATTGGGAGCAATCTCAGATTCTGTGAAATGCGACGACAACACAAAAACCTATTTGACCATTAATTTTTAGAGACTATGAGTTCTAAGTTTTACCAACCTGACACTGTAGTGTGTAACGGCGAAACGTTCAATATCTATATCACCAAAGAACAGATCGATGAACGTATAAATCAGCTGGGAAATAAACTTGATAAGGACTTTGAAGGGAAAAAACCGATCTTTATTGGCATTCTGAATGGTGCTTTCATATTTCTGGCTGACCTAATGCGTTATGTTTCTATTCCATGTGAGGTTGATTTCATGAAATTGAGTAGCTATGGAGACGAAAAAGTATCTTCAGGTCAGGTCACTGAACTCAAACATATCGATGCTAATATTGAGGGGCGTCATGTGATTCTTGTAGAAGATATCGTTGATACGGGACTTTCAATGAAGTTTATGGTCAAAAAGATGAAAGAAGAGAATCCTGCCTCAGTGACTGTCTGCACACTACTTCATAAAAAAGATGCCACTGAGCACGATGTGCAATTAGATTATGTGGGCTTTGAAATTCCGAATGCTTTTGTATTGGGCTACGGACTTGATTATGCTCAGGAAGGAAGAAACCTGTCACAGATCTACGTGATCGACGAGGACGCATAGGTTACTGAGTTGTCAGGTGTTGTTATTGGCGGGCTCTGAAATCATCTTCAGGAAATACCCAGAAAAGGTTGCTATTAGTACCCAAAGCTCGCTATATTTGTTGCCCTTCAAAAAACGGAGAGGTGGCTGAGTGGCTGAAAGCGCTCCCCTGCTAAGGGAGTATACCTCCAACGAGGTATCGAGGGTTCGAATCCCTCTCTCTCCGCATTTTTGATCTATTTTTGTTCCATCACAAACACACCGTTCCAATCTTTCTGTGGCGGATCTACTCTCATCTCCTCACAACGCTGAATAAATATCTTTGATGGATTGTGTTCAAACAGTTCTAATTCAGATGCTCTTTTAAAAAGTGAAATGGCCGTTTCCCAATCCCTATTAAAATAAGCTGCAAGAGCTTCTTCAAACAGGTGATTCCTTTGCAGTAACTTTTCCGGTACATGCTCTTTCAAGCCGGTCAGTTCATATACATTTACCGGCTGTGTTTTACCTTTCACCACGATCTGATCCAATTTCCTGAATACAAAATCATCCTGATAAGACTCAGCTTCCCGTTTTGCTGATTCAGTTATCATTGTATCCACTCCGTAAAACTGAGCTCCGCTTTCACATCGGGCCGCCAGGTTAACATTATCGCCCATCATGGTGTAATTGAACCGTTTTGAAGACCCCATATTCCCGGTGATCATCAAGCCTGTATTGATCCCAATCCGCTGTTTCATATTTACCACCAATTCAGGCCAGCCTTCGCTCTCCCATTTTTTGGTGAGTTTTTTTAATTCAAGCTGCATCAGGCAGGCAGTTTTACAGGCTTTATGAGCATGGTCTTCCATCTCAACGGGTGCACCGAAAAACGAAACTATGGCATCTCCAATATATTTATCCAGCGTACCTCCCTGCTTATTGATGATGCCGGTCATGGAATCCAGGTATTCATTGATAAGCTTCACCAGCTGACCCGGTTCCAGCTGCTCAGAAAATGTAGAAAACGAAACAATATCGCTAAAGAATGCCGTGATATGAACTTCATCCCCACCCAATTTAGGCTCTTCACCCGACGTGATCATCTGATCCACAAGCTCGGGTGAAACGTAGGAAGCAAACATGCCCTTGATCCTTCGTTTTTCTTTTTGCTCCATATAGTATTCATAGCCCACCATGCCACTTTGCGTCAATATGAGAGCAATGACGGGTCCGGTGATCATCATGATAGTATTCAGCGAAACAAAAGCCCAATAAGTAATGCCAAAGAAACTGCCGGCAAGGATCAAGGATAACAAAAATCCGGAAACAGCATTAAAGTAGCGATTCACGAATGCCAGAATAAAACTGAATGCAAACATGATCAACAGCGTGTACCAATTATTAAATCTCGACAGGTAATTACTATCCAGTATGGTTTGGACGGCGTTGGCATGTATCTGATAACCCGGCCGTTCATTGTTCCCATCATTGGCATATGGGGTTGCATAAAAATCTTTCAGCAAAGGCATGGTCGCCCCCACCAAAACGATCTTATCCCGGAACGTACCCATGGAAAGGTGTCCGAACTCAGGATCATCAAAGCTGTTGACCGAGGCTCCCAATTCAGATTCAAATACAGTTGTATAGGAGGAATCGTCGATGACTTCCTCAAATGATACTTCGGGGAAAATACCCTCCGGCCCGTAATAATTGATCAAGAATGAATTTGCCCGCTCTTTTGGGATCTCATACGAACCAACTGAAAAATATTCAGATTTACTGTTTGGGTTGATGGCATCTATACTGTCATACGCTAACCCTTCAAATTCTCTTACTACCTCTATTCCCAGCCTATAGTAAGTTTCTTCTCTGTGAATGTGACCAAAATTGTAACTGCGAACCGCCCCGTCCAGATCAGGAAATACCCTTACCAACCCCGGTTTATTAGGGTTTGAATTGAACAGTGTGGTATTTGGGAAAAGTGGAGAGATCAGTTCAGATTCTGAAATTTGGTCTGCCTGCAATTCACCGCCAAGTATCACATTTTGATGCCTCTTCATTGATTCAGCGAACAAAGAGTCATTTTCAGGATCGTAGGTATCCGGGTTATCAAATATGACGTCAAAGGCAATAACCTTTGCACCGGCCCGGTTCAGGTTATCGATCAATTTGGCGTGCAGATTCGTGGGCCAGGGATATTTATAGGGGATCTCTTCATCAGCCTGCTGGCTTATAGCTACCATAACAATGGGTGAATCAGATACATCCAGTTCTCCCCGCATTTCAAAAAGCAGGTCATGATGCCTCAGCTCCAACCGCTGTATCGGTTCCAGAAAGATCATCAACACGGACAATACAAAGGCCGACAAAGCTATTATGGCAACCTTGGAATAACTTTTTCTTTCTTTTAGGTCTGAATTCATTCTTTAGAATCTGAATAGATATCTGAGTTGAATGATACGATCATTTGCCTGACTTCCACCGCTTATATTGGTCAGGTTAGCATCAAAAAGCACGGCATGATACTGGTCAAAATCGTATCGGACTCCTAACTGGACCACATAGGTTTGAAACGCATTGGTTTCAGTAACAGATCCAAATTCATAGTAATCATCTTTAGGATCTTCCGTTGTCCCATTTTCATTGATCTCCAGATCTCTGGATCTCACTTTATTATTGGTGAAAGCCAACCTTCCATTCAATGAAAGCTGATTTTCCATGATACGATAATTTCCACCCGCATAAAGTCCGGCAATTCGGATCTCATTCTGCCCACTGCCTGAGGTTGTATAGTTATAGGTAAATCCTATCCTGCTTTCCAGTGGCAGGTCGTAAAACCGGGAGTTCAGATTCAATGACAACGAGGAACTCTTCACATCACCGAATGCAAACACATCATCCGTGGTGTTCAGGGAATTAAAATTCAACGAAGCGTCATTCCTTGCTTCCAGAAAGTCAAATTGCTGAGTGATCCCGGTCGTAAAATTGATCGAACTGTTATCTCTTGGGGTAGGGGTAATGACCGTTACCAGAGAATCCTGACCGCTTATATTTCGAATTTCCTGCCTGATGTTAAGAACGGCCGATGGCAGAAGATCAGTCGACAACAAATAATTTTGCCTTTCCACCCCATTATCCCGGGTCCGGTATCTTAAACCAAGATTAACCCTTGGTAAAGAACGATCCACCGGATACCAGCTGGCATTGGTTCGGTAGGTTGTGGTCTTTGTTGTCGCATCCTGTGTATTTGAAACATTGTCCTTCAATCGTTCAAAGCCCAGGGTGATGTATAACTGATTAGATAATAAGTTTAGTCGGTCGCTCGCAGTAAATCCTGCCACATCCCGACGGATGGTTGAATTAGCCAGCGAATAAAAGTTAGGACCGATCCAGCGATACTGTAACCTGGCATTATTACTTTGATCCCGGTACGACAATTCATGATTGGTCGCAAATACACTGGAAGGCATGAATAGTCTGCCTTGAAGATCTCCGTTCTCATTCTCATCGAACTTCAGTGGAAGAGCACTCATATTTTCATTCACTATGATAAGCCAGGAAAGCCGGTCCAGAAAATCAGCTGCATCACTTGTAATGTCAAAACCAAGGTCATCGGCTCTTTCTCTTGTGAGCGGGCCACCATAAATATTATTATTCAGAGCACTGATAACCGCATCAGATTCCAGGCGAAGCATGTTATCCATAAAATCCATTTTCAGGTCGCTTCCAAGCACAACATTCTCCCGGGGCTTGATACTACTTCCATCTACCGTTAAACGTGATGGATCACTAAGCAGGCTGTCCCGATCCTGTGGCGTCAGGTTTGTATTTAGATCCAGACTTGAATTTACAATATCCAGATAATCCCGTGCATTCAGTATGGATGTAGTGTCATCGTGGATCTTAAGTGCATGCAAACCAACCTGCCAGTTCCTCTCATCGCCATAACTGATCCGCCCACCAACCAAATTTCTTCTGAATGTACCCCTCCCATCGTTCTCATACGTCAATAGATAATTTTTACTTACCACATTATTATTGCTGTCAAGCACATCGCGAACCGCCAGGCTGTCATATAGATTTGTGATGCTTCGGTCCAGCTTTCCGTAAATGAACTGAACATTCAGTTTTTCATCACGTGTGTGAATCTCTGTATTTATACCCTGAATTCTTCGACCGGTGATGGTAAAGTCGCTCATTGTTGGATATACATGACCCGCCTCAAACATGAACCAATCACTATAACTAAGGTCGATCCCGTACCGGTTCTGGGGCTGAAGCCGGCTTGATTCCTGTGAGGTCAGATATCCATTCAGCGAGTATTTCCACAGGCCGTATTTACCTGACACCCTGGTCCGTCCTGTGTAAGCATTGTTCACATCTCCGGAGATCACCTGATTTCTTGCCGTTAACTCTGCCGATATTTGCGGGATATTATTATCTCCAAAACCTACAAAGGAAGCTGCCCCCGGTTCCACCACTGAGAATGGCCATTGAACGACCAGATATTCCTCGGTTGATGTTTCATAAGCTAATTCGACCATGTAAGGTCCCGGATTAAGATCCTGGGGGATATATGAAACGTAATAATCACTGATATCCGCGTCTTCACTCACATCCCTGCCATTCAGGTATAACTTGAATTCTCCGGGTTCGATGGCGTAAACATCGTAAAATAGGGCTACAGCGATCAGGACGTCTTCCTTTATCAGGCCATTACCGGGGGAGGGAGACAATATGGTATGATCGATACCTTCGATCCTGGGTTTGTCACTTTGGAGACTCTCCACGACTTCAACCCGCACCGGATTTTCGGATGGTAAATTGGCCGGAAAGTAAAAGGCCTCCCCCGACAGCAGTTCAACCTCAAGATAATATTCAACGATACCGGCAGTTGGATCATCCACTGTGAAATCAGCCACCAGGTCATTATTCTGGAAATAAACCTCCATCTGGCTGTAACTGAAGTCACCGTCATAGCGATAGAAAAGGCGGGCTTGTTGTATATCTGAAGCCAGTAGCCCGGGCACCGAAAACTGAAGCTGCGTGGTGCTATTTCGCTCAATGCCAACCGGCGGCTGATGCTGCACATTATACTGAGCTATTGCGGCGCCTGTCCCTGCGTACAGAATCAACATCACCCCAATACATTTAGACAGTACCCGCATCCCTATTATGTATGTTTAATGAGTTTAAAAATGATCATCTCTGGCTCCAATTAATTTTTCCCCTCTTCGAACACGTCGATCTTGATTTCCCTCAGTTGCCCGTTCTGATCCCTGAATTTCAGGATGATCTCTTTGGGAATAAGGTCGTCGTCCATTTCATCATATCCTGTACTCAGGTTGCGAAGCTGGTTCTGACTCAACATCCCGGAATCAATATTATTCCCATCCTCATCCACCTGAGCGTACATTTCATCAAAGAGTGAGATCGTTTCACCGGAGTTCAAAGCTGTAACATCTACCTGACCTTCATCAACCCAGACGTACCCATCAGATTTTGAGCCAAAATCAGTACCCTTCACAGAGGCCAAAGACCGTGAGGTATATACTTCAAATTCATTTGACCCCTGAGGCTGAACCTGCAAAAACAGCTCCCCTCTCTGCAGGTTGATCATGGTATTGCTCACTTTATTGGATAGTTCGACGTCTCCATTTATGATGAGGAGAGAATTCGGCTTTACCTTGGCAATGCTTCGATCCATAAAATAGACCAGGGCAAATCCTTCGGAATCCGTATATAAGCTATCCCCGGAATATAGTCGCTCCCCGATATCCTCAGAAGGATCCAGTTGTTTGAACTTATCCTTATCCAGGTTTGTCACGGTTACATCAGGTTTGAAGCGCCTGACGATCCCGATCTCACGCTCAACCTGAAAGGCCTGTGCATCCACAGATACTATTGCCACTATAAGTAATACCGGTATGAAAATTCTGATCAGTTTCATTTGAAAGCTATTAATTCCCGGATCAATTTGAGCCTAAGATGAGTTTTTTATCTCTGATTAGTTGCAGGAGCTCTTCCAGTTTAACCGTGGCCGCAGGCCCTGTAAATTCCTGACCATCGTATTCAAGTCCCGTCAATTCAAATCCTTCTGATTGCAATTGTCTGTAAGCATCTTCTCCAAGCAGTGCGATCAGTGCATCTTCCACTTCGCCGGTAACCGGAGGGGTACTTAGGTTTTCACTGGAACCACTGAGGCTGAAGGTCCATATTTCGGATGTGACACGTTCTGCATCACCACTTCTTTGAAGAATGGTCTGTACCTGCCAGTAATATGTTTTTCCCGGTTCCAGTGGTTGTGCACCGGACGAAGGGTACTGATAGGTGCTTTCGGTGACCACCATATCCAGGTTCTCAAATTCAAGCAATGATCCCCCATCATTTACCGGCACCGTACTCAGGGCACTTTCGATGAGCGACTCCGGGCTGTCTTGCCGGTTTTGCTCTACCACAACCAGGCGGTAATTGACGCTATTTTCACCTTCCCAACTGAATTGCGGATAGGGATTGGTAATATCTGAACGGCTTCCGACTCTGTCTCCGGGCGCCTTTAGATAGATCTCATTTTCTTCAAATACCCTGGCCGCCGAGCCACCGAACTCTACGACATCCTGTGCAAGATCTTCGCGACCAAAAGCATTAGTTACGGTAAAAATTATGACCTCAACTGAATAGACATCTCTTGGCAAGGTGGTGGAACCGGATAATCGGTCAAAAAGGCTTTCTCCCTCAGGCGTCAGACCTCCGGTAAAATCAATGGTCTGATCAATGCCCGGAATCCTATTCCTCGCAATATCATTATTGGTAATGTATAGAGACTGGTAGGGCTCAAGCGAAATTGGCAGATCAGAAAATGAACGCAGCTTGACCAATGTACCCAGCTTTGCCGCACTGATATTGATCTCCATATAGAGATCTTTGATGGGTTCAGGATCCAGGTTTTCCAGGAAACCGCTGATCAACACGGGGCCATTCCCATCATTATCGACACCCAGGTCCGTGAAGCTTACAAGCTGAGTATTATCAAGAAGGGGAGTGGTTTCCAGCCGAAGCGTAATATTCTGTGCAACCGTATTTTTAACGGGAACAATAGCCAGTATGATTAGTAAGACAAATGAGACGTTACATTTACACCATCTCGAATTCATTATGACTCCCGTAATTGTTTAACGTCTGCATTTTAAAGTAATAGAAATTCCCAAACAAGTATTAAAGGGAATTCCTAATGAATGAGTTATGATTGGCAAAACAACTGTTACAAGCATAAAAAAAGCCTTTCCCGGAATTGAGAAAGGCTTTGTGGAGCTACGGGGATTCGAACCCCGGACCTCTTCGCTGCCAGCGAAGCGCTCTAGCCAACTGAGCTATAGCCCCGTAAAACAAGGAGGCCTAAAATAGATATTTTGATAACAAATTACACCATGAATTTATTTATTGTAAATTAATATCATACTACCTTATAATAGGGGTTAATTTCAGGGCTGTAAGTTCATAAAAAACTCTTTTTAATTCCTTACTAAACCGCTATTTTAGCATCAAACATCCAAAATTTAATTTAAACCGTAATCCAAGAAGATGACAAATTTAAAATCTATCCTACACATTTCGTTTGTCGCTGTTGCACTTGTCTTTATGACAAGCTGTTCCGGAACAGATGAATTATTAGCACCATCCGAGCGTACGCTTGAATATCTTCAATCTTTAGATGAAGAAACTCTTAGAACTTTAGATACTGATTCCGATGGTCTTAACGACTACATGGAAATGTATGAGTATGAAACAGATCCACTGAGTGCAGACACTGACGGTGACGGCCTTACTGACGGTGACGAAGTAAACACTCACGACACTGACCCACTAAGTGCTGATACTGATGGTGACGGTCTTTCTGACGGTGATGAAGT
>Ga0102931_1002004_pt1 | contig 10155 bp, 12 predicted proteins | sample SalPonR1_C_D1_MG_FD_79282 | JGI IMG/M metagenome (GOLD analysis project Ga0102931, IMG submission 79282) | Salt pond soil microbial communities from South San Francisco under conditions of wetland restoration - Salt Pond MetaG R1_C_D1_MG | ecosystem: Environmental > Aquatic > Marine > Intertidal... | reverse complement strand
TGGATAACCTCAGGGTACACTAAAAAAGATGTAGAAGTAGACGAGACACCAAACAGTTGTGAGATTTTCGGAGATATCTTCCGAATAATATACAACTTCACATATATAGAGGTGGAGCAGCTGTGTAGGTACCACAATGTGAGATTTTCTAAGGGCACTTTGGACAAGTTTGAGGATACTAGTGTTCATAATGTAGGGGACTCCTGTAAAGTTGAGTTCACCACAGACTTATCCACACTAAAGACAATAATATCTCAACGCAAAACCCACAAGAGGGCAAAATGGCAGGAATTTTGTAATTTTATAAAAGATTATGTAAGTGGTGAAGGGGATGACACATGAAAATTACTAACCAAAAATGTAGTGTAGACTTGGAGTTGGGTGTTGATGAGATTGTGGAGTTTCTTAGATATAAGACTAGTCCATCGGTGGTCTATAATCACTGGCCAAAAATTATATCTACTGCCACTGAAAAGTTTGGAGGGGTGATCACCTTAAGCCCCTTCCATGGTGGGGGTAAGCGTCAAACTGGGGGGCCACTCAAACATAGGGTAAAAACTGAGGTGTTACATTATTTGTGGGGCACTTTATCAACAATACATAGTGATATTGTTTGGGGAGATTGGGAAACTCCTCCACTTTTAGCAGACGTGTATAAGTTTGTATTTACCGGAGTCGTTCCCCTCCTCCCCCCAAAAGTGCAAAGCCCACCCAAAGATAACAATATTTACTCAGAAGAGGTAGAAAAACTCAAACAGACTTTAAGATCTATATCAGATATAGATATCCCGCGACCAGCGGTGTTCCTTTACGGGCCACCAGGGACAGGTAAGACCTCTTTCGTTAAGGACTTCGACGAGCCATACAATGTATTAAGGCTATCTAACATTGGCAAGACTAAAGTTATGACTGATGATGAAATTGTGGTTATTGATGAGATAGATAAAGCCAACCAACCTCAGCTAGAGTGGTTGTCTGAGTTTCTGGATAATAAACCTAGTGAGACCTTAGTTGTGATTACATCCAACTCTGGGCCGGATACCTTACCCGACCATCTTCTTAGGCCTGGGAGGGTAGACCATTTAATTGAAGTGGGGTACCTTAATGAGGAGAGGGCTATAGAGTTGTTTAAGCGGGTGTTTGGCTCAGAAACCTATGAGAAAGCTTTTGAGGCGTATTGTAAGGCCAACAACTACCCTAGACTGTTTCAACCCGCAGCAGTACACTCCATGGGGAATAATTGGATACAATCTAGTATAGCACTCTTAGTAAAGAACAACATCTCTGTGGGTGAGCTTGCTAACCAGCCCGAATATGTGCACAATAGCTTATCAGAGTCAATAAGACTATTAAAAATGAAATATCGAGGAGATACTGAATTATGATTGATTTAGTTTTTTCACATCAAGATATGGTGTGTATAGTTACCAAAAGGTTGGGGTTTAGCTCTTTTGAATATGTATCAAATAAGGGTAAATCTGGTAAGACGTCCAAAGCTCACTTAAATGTGGTTAAAATTTTGGGTCGAAATTTAAAGGAGGCGAAGATAATGTTCCCAGAACTATTATTAGAGCTTGAGGAGTTGGAAAAATATGCGATGTGAGTCTTGTAACAAGAAAAATATGGAGTACTACCCTACCAATAGTAAGGTATGTAAGCAGTGTATAATCGACAGACAGAGGTACCCATCTAGTAGAGAAGCCTTGCTAGAAAAAGCAACCTCTAAGAGAGGGGATGGTATATATATCATATCATCAGTTATTGCGGGTACCGGATTCTGTTCTTCCCTTTTATCTAACATGGAGGAGTACTCAAAGCTTATAGATGCAGAGATTATATTAATAGGGATAAAATCAACCCTCACAGCCTCAAAAACTAGGAAAGACTACTATCCTACAAGGTCTTTGCAATATCTCCACAGGAAGGTAAAGCTGGGAGGTTGTCTGGTTGTTGAGGATATAGGCATTAGACCAACTGTGAAGCACCCTATGAGCGGCTTATCGGATATAAATGACCACAAGAACTACATCGTAGGCCATCCTAAAATTACTAAAGATACCATCCCTGACGGCATAGAGAGTAGCAAGATAGTGGGGTCAACAGGCACAATAAGTAAGCTTAGTTTTGACAGCACATCCAAGGCTAATAAAGCACTGATGAAAGGCTACCGTTATGGGTTCTTTATAGTTGAGATAAAGGGTGGTAACTTGCTGTATTGTATGCCTGTCGAGCCTTCTAAAGCAGGAGAATTTTTTAAAGGTGGAATTTTAGCTAAAATTATGGGGGATATACACTCAGACAGACTTGGTAAAGATAGACGCGCCTATGTGTCATCTTTCTTAAAGAAGTACAAGTCAAAATATACGGTGCTGCACGACTTCATCAGTGGGGAGAGTATATCGCACCACAACGAAAATAAGCCGTTCTCGAAGAATACGATACACAAGAGAATCGCATCAGAGTTTACCTGTGCTCAAAGGTTATTAAGAGACATGAGCAAATGGGATAGTGATACTGTATTTGTGTTCCCTTACTGCAACCATGATGACCACCCCGTAAAATGGTTGGATAGCTTCAGGTGGAGTAGGGATGAGAACAATCGGGACTTTGCCATAACTTTTGTTGGGTTCATGGATGAAGTAAACCCTACAATCTCTTATGTGTGCAAATACCAACCCCCTAACAAGGTAAGGATTCTCGACAAAAGTGAAGGGTTCAAGGTAGGAGGGTACCAGGTAGGGGTACATGGGCACACCCTAACGTATGGGAGAGCTAACCCTCAGACGCTTAATAAGTCATTAGGTAAAAGTTTCTGCGGGCACTACCACAGGGAAATGTGCTTGAGTAATACTTGGTTTGTAGGAAAATCATGTGATAAACGGCAAGGTTATAATGAGTTTAACGATTTATCTTCACCTACCCATGGGTGATATTTGAAGACACTAGCAGGACTATGATTCCTGATGACGTTGAAATAGATTTAAAATTGGAGGATTGGAATGCCTAGAATATTATATCTTTGCTCTGGAAGCTACGGAGCAGGGAAAACCTACTGGGGTAATTTAAATGTAGGGAATGGTAATACTATATCCCTTGCTTCCCCAATAAGAAGATACTTATTCAGGATTTTTAACGATGACCGAGTTCATTCCACATCTCAAGATGTGAAGAATAGTAGGTTCCCTAAAACGTTAATTAATAAATGTATAAGGACGAACAGCATGCCTTCCAAAGTCCCCAAGAGACTGTTCCTAGAATTTCAATCTAGTCTTGCTGATCTTGAGGATATCGGCAACCTTTCAGTGAGGGATTTGTTGATCATTATGGGTGACGCTGGTAGGAAACTGAACTCTAATTATTGGATAAACGAGACAAAAAAGATGTTAGATGATGTATCGAAACATAGTAATATATGTGTTGATGATGTTAGATTCCTCAATGAGAGAAGCAAGTTAAAAGAGTGGGCAATTAAAAACTATATTACCCCAATACACTTGTTTATCGGTGAGCCTGATGAGTTGTATAATAATCAGGATTTGTATGATAGTTGTGATTATAACGTGTCATGGAAGTAAAATAATATAGATAACTAGGAGGTAATTTTTATGAAGTGTTTTGATAAAGTGGAGATACACACACACAGCAATGGTGATAAATTTGTTAGGTGGGGAGGGTTCACTAAGTATATGGAGATCCACACGGACATAGTTATTGACGAAGAGAGTGAACTATTGGTGTCCGTTGAGGTGTCTAAAAGTTTAGCTTTTAGGGGTTTCATTGTACTAAATCATAGTATTGAGGATAATAAAGTAGTAGCCACTATAGCAAAAGTTGTCCGCAGCGCTGAAGGGATATTAAAGAATGAGGCTATAGTTGAAGCTAAGGTAGTAAAATTAAAAGACCTACCACCAACCACCAGTAGTAAAGGTAAAGGGAGCAGTAAAAAATGATCTCTGAAGATCACATTGATGATATTTTGGGTGATGAGGATGCAGATCCTACACAAGACTATTGGAGTATGGAAGACTCTTATGTTGAAGATGAAGATTGCTTTGAGGGGTTGGACAAGAAAGAAGAAATACTATTTAATCTAAGTTACCCTGAAGCAAGTAAAGCAGTCTATAGACTAGTAGCAGAGCCAAGGAAAGGTAAACACAGTGCTAAAGTGAGGAGGATACTTCTTAGGAGGCTTAGGAGGCGTAAGTGAGCAAACCTACCAAAGGTAAAAATAATAAATATTTAGAGGGGGTATCAAAGTACCTTGGGAAAGTCGAGAAAGAGAAGTTTGTTGCTGAGATGCAGAAACGCAAAGACAGCAACCAGGTTTTTAAGTATCGTGAAGGTGCCTTTGATAAGCAGATTGAGGTTATTGAGGATAAATCTAGATTAAAGGTTGCCTGCACTACTAGGCGTGCTGGTAAGACAATGATGTGTGTGTATTATCTTATTAAGAAAGCTTTAGAAGAGCCTAGAGGAGATATAGCATATGTTAGTATCGATAAGGGTTATGCGGTAAAGAACGTCTGGAAAGATTTATCTTGGGTGCTAGAAGACCATGGCATTAAAGCCAAACTAGACGCCAATAAATATACGATAACCTTCCCTAATGGTGCAACAATCCATATTTGCGGTGCTAAGGACCAAAAAGAGGTGTCAAAATTAAGGGGTTATGCACTAAGGTTCTGTATTGTGGATGAGTGTCAAAGTATTAGAGATGACCTCCTACAGGAGCTTTTAAGGGAGTCCGTGTTGCCAGCATTGTCTGACCATATGGGAACCCTCCTCCTCACAGGAACCCCTGGGAGAGTAAAAGCTGGGTTGTTTTGGGATGCTGTGAATAATAGGGGTAACTTTAAGAAGGCTAAACAGTTCTTTTGGACAGCAGCTGATAACAAAAAGTACCCAGCTGTGTTGAAAGGGTTAATAAAACCTGAACAAGTCCTTGAATATATCCGGGAAGAGTTAGGATATGAAGAAGATGACCCTGCGTACATTAGAGAATACTTAGGAAAATGGGTTGACGACTCAGGGGAGTTGCTGTACCCTATAGATGATAGTTCATTTGTTAGTGATGTACCTAACGAAATGGATAACGTTCAGTATATCTTAGGTATAGATACCGGTTGGCATGATAATGACGCATATGTAGTGTGGGCATACTCTAATAAGTGGCCTACAACCTATGTGGTGGAGACAGTGAGCATGAATCACTGTGACGTAACCACAGTTGCGGACACAGTTAAAACTTTAAATTCTGTGTACCACTTCACAAAAATAGTCATTGACCCAGCCAGCGGTGGTCGAAAGATGGCCGAGGAGATAACTAAACGTCATGGGGTTAAAGTTGATGCTGCTGAGAAGTTCAGCCCTAAAGCTAACGGGGTTCACTTGTTATCAGATGATATTAGAAGGGAGAGGGTTAAATTTGTTGAGGATAAATGTAAAGTGTTAATAGCTGAGGCAAGGATGGCTCACTGGGTTAAAAAAGCCGATAACACTTTAGTACCATCAGACAAGGATGACCATTGTTTGGATGCTATGCTTTATGGATTTGCTCAGCTAAGGCACTTTTGGGCTAAGCCTGATAAGAAGCCAGCAAAAGTAGGTTCACCTGAGTATTACGACGAGATTGTTGAGCGAGATATGGAGAAAGCTATCGAGGCTAGTAAAAAAATAGTGAAGGAGAGGGAGGATGACAAGTATAACAAGATACTTCAAAAAGCTAACAGGTCTTCCATAGCTAACAGAATGATAACAAACCGGTATAGGAGATGACTTTTATGAAACTTTTTAAGGATGCTGCAAACAAAGGTAAAGAGCAGGTAGATCTTAAAGATGTTCAACAGCAATTAAAGACAACTGACGAATTGCCTGAAGATAGACAAGTTGTTAGTGCTGTTGATGATGATAAGGAAGTTGAGAAAATTTTAAGCTCTATGGATATCTCACCTATGAGTTTTGAGGAGGTGGAAGAGGACTTAAAGAATCTAAAACCTCCAAAAGTAGAGCCGCCACCCACATCTACACAGGAATTTGAGCCCTCTGAGGTGCCTAAGATAAAGAATAGAGAGAGTATTGAGGGGGATGTAGACTATCAATTCTTAAAAGAGGTTGAGGAGTCACCAAACCCTGAGGTTGCTCTTAGAGGTGTTGTACCTAAAGTAGGGCAGTCAGGCACAACTGTCGGTATGGGTGTGGACCTGGGTCAGATGAACGCTTGGGAGATAAATAATAGGTTGGACTTACCTAAAGAGCTTAAGCAAAAGTTAGTACCTTATGCGCTAAGAAAAAGAGACGAAGCCCAACAGTTCTTAAATGATAATCCTCTAACCCTTACACAAGACGAGGTAGACCAAATAAACCAAGCTGCTGTTAAGTACCATAATCGTAAGGTACGTTCAGCATTTGAGGATGCCACAGGTCGTGAGACTTTGCCAACTATGCCTAGAGACCTAGCAACGGTAGTGTCTTCAGCTACTTGGAACTTAGGCCACAATAGCAACTATAGTAAAAAGATATATCAAGCACTAGTGTCGGATAGCCCTAGAGAAGGGGTGATCGATGTTCTTCAGGAATATGCAGACAATACTAACGTCAAAGGTCTTAAGAATAGAAGAATGAAAGAGATAGATTATTTAAGGGGAGGTAATAGTGGCAAAGCGGAGTAAATTTTTTGTACCCGGCTCAAATGCTGGGGTTTTGACACAAGGTAAGTTATATGGTGGGAGCACCACCTGCCCGAAGGTAACTTATTTAAGAAATAAGAGAATAGGTGCGGCACCCGACTTTAGAGCCAAGTGTACTTTTGCACTAGGGTATGCTGCTGAGGAAGTTTTAGTAGAATACCTTAAAAGCTTAGGAAAGCCTGTGGAGGACTCTTTAGATGCTCGTAGGGGTGAGCCTTTAGAAATCACCGACGACACCTCATTCCTTTGGGAAAGAGATATAGTGTTTAAAAACGGCCAATTTATTGAGTTAAAAAGTGTATCTTCTCTAAATACTTATAAGAAGGTGTTTGCTGAGGGGGTACCTAAATATGATAATGTACTTCAGGCTGCCACATACTTATTACTATCCGATACGGACAAGTGCAACCTAACATACTTAAATTTTTTGTATGCTAGTTTTGAAAAGAAAAAAGTTAAATACAAAGCAGCCGCTGGACAGATGAAGCACTTCAAACTTCAGTTCAATGAGAATGGGTTTCTCACAGTAGATAATAAAGTTGTGCCTGTGTCTAAAGAAGGTATACTGAACTACTTGGAGTATGTAGCCGCGGTGCTAGAGACTGAGGATTGGGGCCATTTAAAGCCTGAGAGCATTAATGGGTTGTGTCTAGCAGACCCAAAAGCAGTTAGCCCTTGCATGTATTGTGACTTCAAAACAGCTTGTGAAGTGTCTACGTCATTTAGTGAGTTTGAGGAGAATGTACTAAATCTGCCTGGAGTTACAAAGGCTCCGCCAAAAGGTAAATAAAGGGTTGACTAAGTTTGGTAATTGTGTTATCGTTAGTATGTGGTTATAGTCTATAGTAGAAAGGAGGTCATACAAAATGCCTATCTTTGATTACGCTTGCAGGAATTGTGAAACTGTGAGTGAAATACTTCTTAAGTCCTCAGACCCATCACCTAAGTGTGAGGATTGTGGAAACACACTATACAAAGTGTTAAGTTATCCTTCAATGTTCATGTTGAAGGGGGATGGCTGGACAGGGAGTAACTACGTTAGAAAGTAATTTATATTTTATAGGAGAAGATTTATGAGTTTTATGGATAAGTTAAAAAGTCACGTGGCGAATGCTAAACTAAAAGACACTACTATTGAAAGCAGTAGTGATAACGTGGATAAAGTTGTTGATGACACGTCAGGGGGGAAGGCTAAAAAGTTCCCTGAAGGTATACACCACGCTGTTGATATGTTTATCAAAGTGGGAGACCCTCACAAGAATAATCCACATTTTGTAGGAAGTTGGTTTGAATTCAAACAAGATGAGTTCGCAGATAAAATGTACCAACTGTGGCCTACCACTACTGACCTTATGTTTACTAACAATGCTGGGCAAAAAGGGGAAGGAGTTGCTAAAGGTCTTCAGCGGACTATAGCTTCTATTACTGGTAAAGTTATCCCATTTAAAATGGTAGCAGATATTAGTAAATTTATTGTTGATAACAAAGAGGATATTCCTCCAATACCTGTAGATATCGTAGTTGGTTACGATAGACGACACTGTAGAGTGTTCTCTGAGGATAAAGGAGTTTGGGTGTTACAAAGGTTCGACCCAGACACTAAAGAGTGGATTAATTGTAGCCACCCTGAAACTGGGGGGAAGTTTATGGCACCTGACTATTTAGCAGTAGTTGAATTAGCTGAAAAGCACGAGATGAAAGTTAGTCATAAAAAAATTCTATTTATAAACAAAAATAAGGATACTGTAGAGGATAACTGGCTCTTAACCTTGGTGATGGACTTGTCAGAGATGCTAAATAACCCTGCACCAAAGCCTGAAGTAAAAGAAGAGTTAAAAGTAGAGAGTAAGAAGATTAATCTACCTAAAGACGAAGAGGATGATGACTTCCTAGATTTAGATGGGATAGAGTAAAATGACTACTGTATACTTTGAGTATTGTAGAACAATTGCAGATAGAATAGCAAACATGAAGCCTGCTGAGTTCTTTGATACTCTCAAAGACGGCGGATTCAGGAGCGTTTATGGGTTCTCTGAGGAAACTGCACACCATATAGTCATGACTTCAGAGAGTAGAGGCTTTAAGAGATTTGAGGTGTATGCAGACACACTCTTTATGGATTTTGACAACCAAAAAGAGGCGGCAGAAAAAACTATTAAAACTTTAAGGAAGCTTGGAGTTAAGTTTGACGTATATACCTCTGGGGGTAGAAGTGTGCACCTGCATATACCTCACAAACCTATGTGGAGTAAGCACCTACCACACACTCACAATGTTGTGGCATCAAAAATATCAGATAAATTTGACCCCACATTGTATAGACACAACTCAATCTTCAGGCTAGACTGTTCTGTGCATAGTAAGTCAGGGAATGTTAAAAAACTTATCCGGTCTTTTGACGGTAGGTTATTAACTTTCTCTATTGTTGAGAAAGAGGAGTTTGACAGTAGTGTTATTAGTGATGGTAATATACCCTTTGACTACTTACTAAACCGGATGCTAACTAACATGACGATAGTATCTGAGGGTAACCGCCACAATACATTATTTTCACTAGGTTTAGATTTGATAGACTACGGGTTTAGTGATGAAACATGTTTAGAGTTGCTACAAGCTATCAACTCTAACTTCCAAGACCCTAAACCGGAAAGTGAAGTGGTTAGAGCTTTTAAGGGGTCTTGTGACTACAGGAGATAAGAGGTTGGGATGCTTTTTAATATGTACGATGGCACGGGTAGGCCACCAAGACAGCAGCAAAAAGAGGTGCTAGACTGGCTATCTAGTAATTGGACTAGTTCAGATGCTTTCGCTATATTAGCACCCACAGCCACGGGTAAGAGTTTTATAGCCAAATCAATACAATTAGCCACTGGTGGGCACATATTAACCTGTGATAACTCACTAGTTAGGCAATACATCTCAGACTACTCAGATAGCAACTGGTGTATTGGTGGTGATCATTATGCTACGAAAAAAGAGAAGCTGCATTATTACAGCAGGTCTTTTGAAGGTTACCCTTCGATATTCAACCCTGCGTCGTATTATCATTTAAAAGATAAGATACCTACTCCAACGTGCTTGATATTAGACGAGGCTGACCAACAGTTAGGGCTAATAAGACTACAGCTTGGTCGCACAATCAAGATGCCTCTGGAAACCAAAGTTAACTCAGTAACAGTTAGGGAAGCTATTAAAAACTGTGATAACCCAGGATTGAGAGCAGATTTTTTACGAAATCAGCACAACTATTCGTTTGAGGAGTCATACATTAAGGACGGTGAAAGGGTGGTGACAGTCTACAAAATAGGATTAGACAGGTCTACCATTCTGAGGATGTTCCCTGAGGATATTAAGTTAGTATTCCTATCAGGCACACTATTCTCACAGGATATGAGAGAGTTATCCGGGGGCAGAGATATAAAATACTATGAGAGTTCAAGCCCTATACCTGCGGGCAGGAGGCCCATAT
>Ga0102931_1002000_pt1 | contig 10160 bp, 8 predicted proteins | sample SalPonR1_C_D1_MG_FD_79282 | JGI IMG/M metagenome (GOLD analysis project Ga0102931, IMG submission 79282) | Salt pond soil microbial communities from South San Francisco under conditions of wetland restoration - Salt Pond MetaG R1_C_D1_MG | ecosystem: Environmental > Aquatic > Marine > Intertidal... | reverse complement strand
CGGGCGTTCTGGCGGTGTCGACCGGCTGCAGCGGCTCGGACGACGCTGCGTCGACGACCACCATGGATGCCACGGTGCCGACGTCGGAACCGGCACCGGTCACGACGACCGCTGCGTCGCCCGGCGGGTTCGAGACGTTGCCGCCGGTGAACTCCTATGCGTACGACACCACGGCGGGAACGGTGATCGCACGGATCTCGTCGCGTGTGCCCGTCGGGCCGGCGGTGCCGTTGCTGACGATCTACGGCGACGGTCGGGTGGTCGCCGGCACCACCGGCGGCTGGTTCGAGGGGCGTCTCGCCGACGGCGACATCCAGCTGTTCCTCGACGAAGCGGAATCGGTGGGGCTCCTCGGCGATCCGCTGACGCTGCGCGGACCCGACTCGGGGGCCGAGCCGGACCTGACGGTGCTGTTCGACGTCGACGGCACGCCACGGTTCCACGAGTTCGATCTGTCGCGGATCGAGCGCCCCGTGGCGCTGCGGGCCTTCCTGCAGGATGCGTCCGTCTACAACCGGTTCGGGCTGGCCGACCCGTTCGACCCCGGGGCCTGGCTCTCGTGCGGTGACGGTGGGTGCGCCGTGCTCGACGCGCCGGCATCGCCCGCCGATCGGCCGGTCCTCCCCCACGAGGACGCCGACTCCCTCGTCGAATCGGCCCTCGTCGGCTCGCCCTGAACCCCGGCTCCACCACCGTTTGCGTGACGAAAATCTTGGGGCGTCCCGAAGATTCTGCAACGCAAACGGGTGGGGCGGTCGAGGTGGCAGAGCGTCAGTCGTCGGAGGTGGGGGGTCGGCGGTTGCGCTTCAGCTCGCTGCGCTGCTGCTTGGCCTGCAACCGGCGGCGCTGCGAACCCCGGGTGGGGCGCGTGGCGCGCCGGTTGCGCGGCACGTGGAGGGCGCCACGCAACTTGGCGGCCAGCCGCTCCTCGGCGAGAGCGCGGTTGCGCAGCTGCGAGCGCTCGTCGTCGGCCACCACGCGCACCACCGGGCCGAGCCGGGCGAGCACCCGCGACCGCTGGGCCTCGGTGAACGCCGCCGACGTCTCGACGTGGAACGTGAGCTCGGCCCGTGTGGCCGCCTTGTTGGCGTGCTGGCCGCCGGGTCCGCCCGAGGCGCTGAAGCGCACGTCCAGCTCGTGGCGTGGGACGCGGACCGAGTCGGTCACCACCAGACGGTCGTCGTCGCTCGCTCCCACTCCCCCAGCATGCACGTTCCGACAGGCCGGGCACACTCGCGGTCACCTACGGTGCGGGCATGGGTGACATCAAGCTGGGGTACAACACCGGATACTGGTCGTCGGGCCCGCCATCGGGGGCGCTCGAGGCCGTGCAGGAGGCCGAGCGGCTCGGATTCAACTCGGTGTGGACCGCCGAGGCCTACGGGTCCGATGCGCTCACGCCGCTGGCGTGGTGGGGTGCGCACACCGAGCAGGTGCAGCTCGGCACCGCGATCATGCAGATGTCGGCGCGCACGCCCGCCGCTGCAGCGATGGCGGCGATCACGATGGACCATCTCTCCGACGGCCGGTTCATCCTGGGGCTCGGCGCGTCCGGGCCGCAGGTGGTGGAAGGTTGGTACGGCCAGCCCTACCCCAAGCCGCTCGCCCGCACCCGCGAGTACGTGGAGATCGTGCGCCGGATCATCGCCCGCGACGAGCCGGTGGAGTTCCACGGCGAGTTCTACGACATGCCGTTCCAGGGCGGAGCCGGGCTCGGCAAGGCGTTGAAGTCCACGGTGCACCCGCTGCGCAACGACATCCCCATCTACCTCGCCGCGGAGGGCCCGAAGAACGTCGCCCTGTCGGCGGAGATCTGCGACGGATGGCTGCCGCTGTTCTTCTCGCCCAAGGAGGACGGCTTCTACCGGGAGTGCCTCGAGCGGGGCTTCGAAGCGTCGGGCGACCCCACCAGGAAGGACCGGTTCGAGGTGACGGCCACGGTGATGCTGATCCCGGGCGACGACGTCGAACAGTGCGCCGACATGGTGCGGCCGTTCCTCGCGTTGTACGCCGGCGGGATGGGCGCCAAGGGCGCCAACTTCCACTACGAGGTGTTCGCCCGGATGGGCTACGGCGACGTGGCCGACCAGGTGCAGGACCTCTATCTGCAGGGCAAGAAGCAGGAGGCCGCTGCGGCCATCCCACTGGAGATGGTGGAGGACGTCGCCCTCGTCGGCCCGCCCGACAAGATCCGCGAGGAGCTGCCGAGGTGGCGTGATTCGTGCATCACCGAGTTCCTGCTGAGCGGCCCGGCGATGGCACTGCCCGCCTTCGCCGACATCGTGCGGGGCTGAGCCTCTGCGTGTTAGCTTCACCACGATGGGTGGTGAGCATGTGGATGGTGGGGCCCGGAAGGATCGCGCACGCGACAGCGACACGCCTGCGACGACGCTGCAGGTGGGAAGGGCCGACGACCCGGCAGAGCGGGACGCCGACCGGGCCGCCCGCTCCGTCGTCGCCGCACTGGAATCGTCCGCGTCCGCGGACTCGGTCGCCCGGTTCGCAACGGCGAGCACCGGTCGTGTCCGGCGCCGCTCCACCGCCACGACGGCCGCTGCCACCATCGGCGCCGCCGGCGGCGCGGTCGACGACGACACGGCGTCGAGGATCCACAGCACGGCGGGCTCGGGACGCCCCCTCGACACCGAGCTGCAACGGCAGATGGGCGGCGCCTTCGGGGCGGACTTCTCGAACGTACGTGTCCACACGGGACCGGAGTCACGAGAACTCAACGACCGGATCCAGGCCGAGGCATTCACCGTCGGCTCCGACATCCACTTCCGCGACGGCATGCCCGACACCGGCTCGCCCAGCGGTCAGGAACTGCTCGCCCACGAGTTGACCCATACCCTGCAGCAATCGCCCGGCCGGGCTCAGCGCTCGATCATCCGCCGATTGCAGAAGACCGGGCACACGCTCACCAAGACGCCCATCTACAAGGCGGACAACGGCGGCCAGGTCGACACCACCAAGCCGTCGCGCAGCACGGCCACGGCGGGCAAGACGGTGATCGTCGAGACCCGTCGACCTCGCCAGGACAGCAGCGGTACCCAGTACTACAAGGTGGTGCAGGCCGGCTCCACGCAGTTCGGGAGTAGGGAGCGCTACATCCGAGCCGACGCGCTCGCATTCGACGGAGCAGTCGACAGCGGGGTCGTCAAGACCACCGGCGACAAGGTCGGCGCGACGGCGTCGAAGATCGGTGAGACCGTCGGCATCGTGCCGGAGATCAACGACGCCCTGGACGGCTACACGGCCATCGGCGGCGGCGTGTCGGCCGGCATGGAGTCCGGGATGGGCGTGGCCGCCGGTGCGGCCGACACGATCACCATGTTCACCGGGCTCGCCGAGTCGATCGTTGCGTTCCGGGCCCGGGACGCCGACGCCGGCGACAAGGTCGGCGCCGTGCTCAACGGCCTCAGCGCCGTGGGCACCGGAGCCAAGGGCGTGTCGGGCATCGTCGACAAGGCCGGGGCCGGGTCCGACGCCACCTCGGCGGCGCAGGGCATCGCCGGTTTCGCCGACGCCTTCGTGGGCATCAAGGACACCTTCTTCGCGATCAAGCACATCGTCGACCTGGTCCAGGAGGCCGACAAGCTGAACAACAAGGAGAAGTTCTCCAAGTCCATGGAGATCATCACCGAGGCCATGAACGCCGCCAAGAGCGGCGTGTCGTCGGCCAAGGCCTTCATGGATCTGTGGGGTGGCGGCGCCGGCGCTCCACTCGTCAACGCCGTGCCGGGCATGGGGATCGCCCTGGCCGCCGTCGACATCATCATCCGCACGGTGGACCTGGTCGACGGCCTCGTCACGCGGGGCCGGATGCAGACGACCAAGCGGGCGGAAAAGAAGAAGTTCGGCGGCAAGGCGGGGGCGAGCAGCAAGGAGGACGCCGAGAAGATCATCGCCGACTCGGAGGACAAGATGGCCACCGGCACGGCCCTCTCCGACACGGAACAGAAGCGTTACGACGCCGCTCGCGACTATCTGATGTCGAAGGGCCTGCAGTACATCTCCACCAAGCGGGCCAATCGGGCGATCCTGAAGATCTCCGTTGCGATGGGCAAGATGGCCGGCGACGTCGCCACGCTCGGCGGAGCGTCGGCGCCGGTGGGCGTGGGCATCAAGGCCGGTGCGATGGCGGTCGACGTCGGCTCGTCGCTGTTCCGGCGGTTCAAGCAGTGGGGTCGCGACAAGCACGCGGCGCGCAGCGAGGCCGGCCAGGACTCGGGTTTCTTCGCGATGTTCCGGAAGGACAAGTCGACGGTTGCGAAGCTGGCCGCGTACAACAGGATGGTCGACCAGATCTTCGACATGATCGTGAAGACGGTCGGCATCAGCGACGTCGACAAGCGCGAAACCGCCGAGACGCAGGTGAAGTCGTTCGTCAACGCGATGGGCATCTCGGTGAAGCAGATGGATCAGAAGAAGAGTGAACCCGACAAGCTGCGCGAGATGATGATCACCGCGATGAAGAAGCGAGAGTGACCGTGGAAGTGTCCGACGCCATGAACAGCCAGCACATCGCTCATCTCACGTTGATCCGATCGAGCCTCGGAGAGGCGGGATTCGACTCCCACCTCATCGAGGCCGACGACGAACTCCCGGTGTCCACGCTGGTGGTCGGCCTGGGCGCCGACGACCTCGAGCGTGCTCGCTCGATGACGATCAGCATCATGCCCTTCGGTGACGACCAGTTCGCCGCCACCCAGTTCATCCAGTTCTATGCACCGATGCCCTACCGGGCGCCGAGGGGCAGGCTGGGTGACCTCGGCCATGCGATGGCCGTGATCAACGGCGCCATGGCGCTCGGGCACTTCGCGGTGCGGGGTGACGAACTGTTCTTCCGTTACATGCTGTCACTCAGCAGCGCCGGCACGATCGACCCCGACATGCTGCTCGAACTGATGTCGATGCTGGTGTTCCACCAGGAACACTTCAGCGACTACCTCGAGGGCGTGCTCGACGGCGAGATCTCGTTGCTCGTGCTGGCCGACGTGATCGCCCAGTCGCAGCCGGGGGGCTGATCCGCCGAGCCGCGAGCGGTCAGGAGTCGACGGTGCCCACGGCGCCGGCGTCGACCCACTCGCGGAGCTTCTCCCACGAGTAGATCCCCGTCGAGTGACCGTCGCTCCAGTCGAGGTCGAGACCCCAGGCACCGGCCAGCGCAGCGTTGGTGACGGTGATCGACTGACCCTCGTCGACCCAGGGGGCGACGGGTTGTTCGCGGATCCGGCGTGCGTTGCAGTCGGCGCACGGGCATGCCTGGCGCAGCGGGCCCAGCTCGAAGCGGGCGCGGACGCCGTCGTCGAAGAGGACCTCGACGTGCGACTGGCGGTCCACTTCGACGGATTCGATGTCATGCTTGGCCACGTGACGAGCGTACCGACGTCTGCCGATCCGCTGCCGCTGACGCCGGAATGCCCGTCGCCGATCCGCCGGGCGTGGTTGCGCAACACGTGGGACGACCTCACGTTCGTGCACTGGCCGTACGAGCCCGACGAGGTGCAGGCGCTGCTGCCCGAGGGCCTGCGCGTCGACACGTTCCCGGCGACGGGTGACGACGGCGTCCCGCAGGCGTGGGTGTCGTTGGTGCCGTTCCGGATGCGGCGGGCCGGGCCGCCGTGGCTGCCGTCGCTGCCGTGGATCTCCACGTTCGCCGAGACGAACGTGCGGACCTACGTGGTCGACTCGCGAGGGCACCGAGCCGTGTGGTTCCTGTCGCTCGACGCCACCCGACTGCCGGCGGTGGCGTTCGCCCGCTGGACGATCGGTTTCCCGTACGTGTGGGCGGAAATGTCGATCGACCGGGAGGCCGGGCCGCACGGTGAGCGGTGGACGTACCAGACCCGCAACCGTCGCTGGCCCGGCATCCCACCCGCTCGGACGAAGCTGGTGGTGGACGTCGGCGACCGAATCGAACCCACGCCGCTCGACGAGTTCCTCACGGCGCGCTGGGGCACCGTCGCCGAGTGGCGTGGTCGGCTGCGCCACCATCCCGTCGACCATCCGCCATGGGCGCTGCGGACGGCCACGATCGCCGAACTCGACGACACGGCGCTGACGGCGAGCGGGTTGTCCGAGCCGACCGGTGATCCGGTGGTGCGCGTGGCCGAGCGGCTCGACGCTCGGTTCGGACGGCCGCAGCGGGTGTGACAGCGGGCGGCGCCCTACGCTCGGCCTCGTGACCGCAGAGCCCCCGGCGAGCTGATCGGGAGGGGACGCCCGACGGGGCCCGAACGGGGTCGTCGCGTCGACCATCGATGACGTCGGTGGGAGCAGCATCCTGACCGGCGGCCGGCGATTCGATATGGTCGAGCGGGCGGGCCGAGACGGGTGCCGCGGAGAGGAACCACCATGAACGAGATCCTGGTCGGCGTCGACCGATCCGATCGATCACGCCACGCTGCGCAGCGGGCAGCGGAAATTGCCCGCGGGCTCGACACCGGGCTGTGCCTGGTGATGTGCGTCGACCGCAACGAGAGCGGGCTGTCGGGCAGCAAGGGCCACGGGGCGGAGAAGGCCAAGGAGCACCAGCAGTTCCTCGACCAACTGAGCTCGTCGCTCTCCTACCCGCGGACCACCAGGACGCTCGCCGCCGGCGAACCCGCCGACGTGCTGTCCCACGAGGCCGACCGGCTCGGCGCGCAGATGATCGTCGTCGGGAACAAGCGGGTGCACGGCGTCGCGAGCGCTCTCGGCTCGGTGGCCCGCGACGTGACGAAACAGGCCCACTGCGACGTGCTCGTCGTGAACACCGACCGCTGACGGGGAACCGGCACCCGTACCCTGCCAGGGGATGTCCATCTCGACGACGGCGCTGCCGCCACTGATCCGACACCTGCCCGGCCCCGGCGCGCGCCTGCCCGACGGGCAGGGAGCGGGCACGGTCGACGGCGACGCGGTGATCGAGGGATTCACCGCCTACACCGACGAGGTGGGCCTGGAGCTCTACCCGGCGCAGGAGGAAGCCGTCTTCGAGGTGGTGTTGGGCAACCACGTGATCCTCAACACGCCGACCGGGTCGGGCAAGTCGCTGGTCGGTGCCGCCGCCCACTTCGCCGCCCTGGCGGCCGGCAGACGGAGTGTGTACACGGCGCCGATCAAGGCGCTCGTGAGCGAGAAGTTCTTCGCCCTGTGCCGCGACTTCGGGTCCGACAACGTGGGGATGGTGACCGGCGACGCCGCCGTCAACCCCGACGCTCCGATCATCTGCTGCACCCAGGAGATCCTCGCCAACTGGGCGCTGCGTGACGGGCCGCGCACGCCCGTGGACGTGGCGGTGGTCGACGAGTTCCACTTCTACGGCGACCCGCAGCGGGGGTGGGCGTGGCAGGTGCCGCTGCTCGAGTTGCCGCACACCCAGTTCCTGCTGATGTCGGCGACGTTGGGCAACGTGGAGTTCTTCCGGCGCGACCTCACCGAGCGCACCGGCCGGGAGACCACCGTGGTGAAGAGCGTGCAGAGGCCGGTTCCGCTGGAGTTCGAGTACCGCTCGACGACGCTGCACAACAGCGTCACCGAGCTGCTCGAGAGCGGCAGGGCGCCGATCTACCTGGTGCACTTCACGCAGAAGGACGCCACCGAGGCGGCGCAGAACTACCTCGCGCTCGACCCGCTGTCGAAGACGGAGAAGGCGGCGGTGAAGGAGGCGTTGGCCGGCTTCCGGTTCGACTCCCCCATCGGGCGCGACCTGCGCCGGTTCATCACCGCAGGTGTGGGCGTGCACCACGCCGGGCTGTTGCCGAAGTACCGGTTGCTGGTGGAGAAGCTGGCCCAGGAGGGGCTGCTGAAGATCATCTGCGGTACCGACACGCTGGGGGTGGGCGTGAACGTGCCGATCCGGTCGGTGCTGTTCACCCAGCTGTGCAAGTACGACGGCAACGCGGTTCGGCTCCTCACCAATCGGGAGTTCGCGCAGATCGCCGGGCGGGCGGGCCGCAAGGGTTTCGACGACCGGGGCGACGTGTGGGTGCAGGCGCCCGAGCACGTGGTGGAGAACCAGCGGTTGGAGGAGAAGGCGGCCGAGAAGGGCCGCAAGAAGGTCGTCAAGAAGAAGCAGCCCGAGCGTGGGTACGCGCACTGGACGCAGGAGACGTTCGAGCGGATGCGCGACGGCGAACCCGAGTCGCTGACGTCGCACTTCCACGTGAACCATCAGATGGTGATGAGCCTGCTCGACCGGCCGGTGACCTACGAGGAGTCGGACACCGATCCTGACGGCACGGCGATCGACGGCTGCCGGGCCCTCAAGCAGCTGCTCACCGACAACCACGAGCCCCGCAAACGTCAGCGGGCGCACATCAAGCGGACGATCTCGATCTACCGGTCGCTGGTGGACGCCGACATGCTCGAGTTCCCGCCCGAGCCCGACGAGTACGGACGGCGGGTGCGGGTGAACTTCGACCTGCAGGACGAGTTCGCCCTCCATCAGCCGCTGTCGCTGTGGGCGGTGGAGGCCGTGGGCCGGTTGCCGGCGGCGCTCGACGAGGCGGGCCGGGAGGTCGACGACCTGGCTCATGCGCTCGACGTGCTGTCGGTGGTGGAGTCGGTGCAGGAGAGCCCGGGCGTGATCCTGGCGGCGCAGGTGAAGCGCGCCAAGGACGAGCTGATGGCGGAGATGAAGTCGTCGGGCGTGGAGTACGAGGAGCGGATGGAACGCCTGGCACAGGTGGAGCACCCGAAGCCCAACCGCGAGTGGATCTATGCGGACTTCGACAGCTTCCGGGCTCGGCATCCGTGGGTGGGTTCGGACAACGTGGCGCCGAAGTCGATCGTGCGGGAGATGTTCGAGCGGGCGATGACGTTCGGCGAGTACGTGCAGAGCTACGGCCTGAAGCGCTCGGAGGGCGTGCTGCTGCGGTACCTGTCCGACGTGTACAAGGGCCTCGTGCAGAACGTGCCCGAGGACCTGCGCACCGACGACCTCGACGACATCAAGGTGTGGTTGGGTGCCGTGGTGCGCCAGGTGGACTCGAGCCTGATCGACGAATGGGAGCGGCTGCTGCACCCCGAGGACGTGGCGTCGGTGGACGAACTGCGGCCGACGTTGCCGACCGGCGAGCGCACGATCGTCGACGACGAGCGGGCGTTCCGGGTGATGGTGCGCAACCGGATGTTCGACTGGGTGCAACGCCTGGCGGCCCGCCGGGGCCACGACGAGATCGTGGCGGACGCCGACCGCGAGCTGTGGCCGTCGGGTGAGGCCGTGATCGAGGCGATGGCGCCGTACTGGACCGAGCACGACGAGGTCCTCACCGACGCCGGTGCCCGGTCGGGCGAGCTGTTCCGCTTCGACCGTGCGGGCGGCCGCGTGTCGCAGATCCTGCGGGATCCCGACGACACCAACGAGTGGCGCATCGACGCCGAGGTCGACCTCGACGCAAGCGCTGCCGAGGCCCGCCCCGTCGTCCGCCTCCTCGCGATCACCCAAGCCACCTGACCACCCCGCTTCCGGATCGGAGTGGGCGGCGCCCACCGGGTGCTGTGGGAAAGGCACGTGACTCGGCCGTCGGGCGACGCATCTACGATGTGGCGATGCGAGGTGGGGGTGCGCTCGTGGCCGGTGCCGTGGTCGGTGCCCTGACGCTCGCCGCCACCGGCTGCTCGGGCAGCGGTGACGCCACGGAGGTGACCGTCGCACCGACCGCCACGTCGACGGCCCCACCTGCCACCGAGCCGCCCGACACCACCATTCCCCCGACGATCGCATCCACGACCGCCGCCCCGACCACGGCCGCACCGACCACCACCCTCGACGACGAAGCCGCCACCCTCGCCGCCGTCGAGCAGGCGTACTTCGACGCTCATGCCGCCTACTTGGCGGCCGCCCGTGATCCGTCGAATCCGGAGCTACGAGCAGAGATCGAAAGGCTGTACACAGGCCCAAATCTCCAACGAACTACCGAGCTTCTCGACAGCTTCATGGATCGCAACTACGTCGCTAGGCCAAATCCGTCCGATCCGTCATCGTCACAGGTGCTCGCACCTGCGCAACTAGTGGATGAGAGCGGCGCGCGAGCCGACATCGTTGTCTGCGAGGTGAACACGGAGGCGTTCTATGAGGTCGGCGGAGCCCCCGACGGCGGCGATGCGCTAGTCACAGACGAAATCACGGTCCGACGATTGATCATTCTCTTCGAGTTGTCGGACGGCCAGTG
>Ga0102931_1001989_pt1 | contig 10198 bp, 8 predicted proteins | sample SalPonR1_C_D1_MG_FD_79282 | JGI IMG/M metagenome (GOLD analysis project Ga0102931, IMG submission 79282) | Salt pond soil microbial communities from South San Francisco under conditions of wetland restoration - Salt Pond MetaG R1_C_D1_MG | ecosystem: Environmental > Aquatic > Marine > Intertidal... | reverse complement strand
CTCCAGCACGTTCTACTTGGGCTCGCGCCTGTTCGGCACCGAGAAGCGGCTGGCGGTCAGCGCCATCTACGCGGTGTGCCGCACGGGCGACGACGCGGTCGACGAGGCCGAGGATCCGGCCGACGCCCGACGTCGTCTGGAGGCCTGGTGGGCGGGCGTCCAGCGCACGTACGACGGACACCCGGACCCCCGCTCCGCGACCGAGGTGGCGCTGCGCTGGGTCCTCGACCGCTACGACGTACCCCTCTATGCGTTCCACGAGCTTCGCCTCGGGTTCGCGTCGGACCTGACGCTCGAGCGCGTCGCGACCACGGACGAGCTGATGCTGTACTGCCGGCGGGTCGCGGGCGTCGTCGGACTCATGATCGCGCCGATCGCCGGCTACGACGGCGGCGACGACACGCTGGACGCCGCGGTCGCGCTGGGCGAGGCGATGCAGCTCACGAACATCCTCCGCGACGTCGGCGAGGACCTTCGCCGCGACCGCTGCTACCTGCCGACCGAGCTCATGGAGGCGCACGGGGTGTCGCTGGACGACCTGCGCGACGGCGCCGTGACGCCCGCGTACGTCGCGCTCCTGGAGCGCCTCGCCGAGCTGGCCGACGCGCGCTACCGCCGAGGCTGGACCGGCATCCCGAAGCTCCACGGTGCGGCGAGGATGGCGGTCGGCGTCGCGTCGCTCAACTACGAGGCGATCCTCCGCAAGCTGCGGCAGAACCGTCACGACAACCTGCACAAGCGGGCCTATCTGAGGCCGCACGAGCGGATCGCGCTGATCCCGCGCGCCGCGCTCACGGTCTGGAGCGGGGCCTCCTGAGCCCGCCCGCGCGCCGGCGGTAGGATACCGATCGTGCCGGACTACGACGTCATCACCATCGGCTCGGGCCACAACGCCCTCATCACCAGCGCGTACCTCGCGCAGGCAGGCAAGCGGGTCGCCGTGTTCGAGCGACGCGACGTCGTCGGCGGCGCGGTGTCGACCGTCGAGCAGGTACCCGGCTACCGCTTCGACCTCGGCGGCAGCGCCCACATCCTGATCCGGCTCACGCCGATCGTGGAGGAGCTGGGCCTGGGCCGCTACGGCCTGGAGTACATCGAGCTCGACCCGCTGTTCTTCGCTCCGTTCCCCGACGGCGACCACCTGTTCATCCACCGCAGCGAGCGGAAGACCGCCGAGCATCTCGACGAGCGCTTCCCCGGCGAGGGTCAGGCGTACCTGCGCTTCATGGACGAGTGGCGACCGTTCGCCCGCGTCGTGAAGGACCTGTTCCTGAGCACGCCCAGCCCGTTCGAGCTGGGCCGCAAGATGATGTTCGGCGACGCCATCCAGGGCGACTGGAAGCGTGCGTTGCGGAGCATCCTGGCGCCGTACGGCGAGGTCGTCGACCGCTACTTCGCCGAGGAGAAGGTCAAGGCCCCGCTGGTGTGGATGGCGGCGCAGTCCGGACCGCCGCCCGGCGAGCCGATGACCAGCCCGTTCCTGCTCTGGCACCCGCTGTACCACGAGGGCGGCGTGGCCCGGCCCCGCGGCGGCTCCGGCATGCTCACCCAGGCGCTGGCCCGCCATATCGAGGACCACGGCGGCGAGGTGCACGCCTCCGCGCCGGTCGACCGCATCGTCGTCGAGAACGGCCGCGCGATCGGCGTCGAGGTCGGCGGCCAGCGCTACACGGCGACCACCGTCGTCGCGGGCGCGCACGCGCTCGAGACGTTCGGACGCCTGCTGCCCGAGGAGCACCGACCTCCCGGCAGCACGACGATGCGGGTCGGAAACGGGTTCGGAGCGATCCTTCGACTGGCGCTCGACAAACCGATCCGCTACGCCGCGCACCCCGGCGACGCGGCGCGCGTGGCGCTGCAGCTCGTCGCGCGCGATCGCCGCCAGGTCGAAGCGGCGTACGGCGAGTACCTGGCGGGCGAGCCGGCCAGCGACCCGCCGATCGTGGCGATGAGCTTCAGCGCGGTGGACGACAGCCTGGCGCCCCCCGGCGGCGAGGTCCTGTGGCTGTGGGCGCAGTACTTCCCCTACGAGCTTTCGCGGGGACGGACCTGGTCCGATGTCGAGGACGAGGTCGCAGAGAAGATCCTGGACACGTTCGAGGCGTACGCCCCCGGCACGAAGGCGTCGGTCGTCGGCTCGCTGTTCCAGCACCCAGAGTGGCTAGAGCGGGAGCTGGGCCTGTTCCGCGGCAACGTGATGCACCTCGAGATGAGCGTGGATCAGATGTTCGCACTGCGCCCGTTCCTCGGCATGGCCGAGTACCGCACGCACCTGCGCGGCCTCTACCTGACCGGCGCCAGCACCCACCCCGGCGGCGGCATCATGGGCGCCTCGGGCCGGAACGCCGCGCGCACCGTGCTCGGTGATCACGAGCGCCGCTGGTGGCAGGGGGGACCGCGGCGGTGACGTACCTGCAGTTCCACCTCGTGTTCACGCTGCCGTGGCTCGCGCTGCTGGGCGTCGCCGCGTGGCGGGCCGCCCGGGCCGGTCGCCCGCTGGCGGGCGACCGCGCCATCGGCGACCGCTTCGCCCTGGGGGCGCTGGCCGCCCACATGGCGATCGCGTTCGTCTACACCACGCCGTGGGACAACTACCTGGTGGCCCGCGAGGTATGGGGCTACCCGCCGGGCCGGGTGCTGGCCACGATCGGCTTCGTTCCGGTCGAGGAGTACGCGTTCTTCCTGATCCAGACGGCGGGGACCGGCCTGTTCCTGCTCTGGCTGATGCGGGCGCGCCCTTGGGAGCGATACGACGGCCCGCTGCCCGAAGCGTGGATCCGCTGGGGCGGCGCCGGGATGCTGCTGATGCTGGCCGCGCTGGGGGCGGCCGCGCTGGCGTGGGAGGGCGGCACCTACCTCGGCCTGATCACGGCGTGGGCGCTCCCCGTCCTGGCGCTGCAGTGGGGATTCGGCGGCGATCTGCTGCTTCGGCGCTGGCGGCTCGTGGCCGTCACCGTCGGGGTCCCCACCGCCTGGCTGTGGCTGGCGGACCGGATCGCGATCGGCCAGGAGATCTGGTGGATCAGCGAGCCGCTGACGACCGGCCTGCGGCCGTTCGGGCTTCCGGTCGAGGAGGCGCTGTTCTTCCTCGTCACGAACCTGCTGGTCGCGTTCGGCATGACGATGGCCCTGGACCGCGAAGCGCCCGCGCGGGCGCGCGCCCTCTGGCGGGCACGGGGCCAGGCGTGGCGGGTCGCGCTGCTGGCGTGGGCCGTTTCGATGGTGCCGGCGCCGCTGGTGCCCCAGGCGTTTCCGTACCTCGCGTACGTGTCCACCGGCCTGTTGACGCTGGGCCTGCTGGGCTACGCGCTGCAGCGCTTCGGCGCTCGCGCCTGGCCGGCGTTCGGGGTGGCGATCGCGTTCGGCGTCGCGATCGAGGCGATCGGCACGCGCACCGGCGTGCCGTTCGGCGCGTACGACTACACCGCGCCTGGACCGCGGCTTCTGGGCGTGCCGCTGCTGGTCCCGCTGGGCTGGTGGTCGTTCACCCTGGTGGCGCTCGCCGCCGCCCCCCGGCGCGGCCGCAGGTGGCTGGCGCCGTTGGCGCTGGTCGCCTGGGACCTGGGCCTCGATCCGCTCATGGTCCACCTGGGCTTCTGGCGGTTCGAGAACGCGGACTGGTTCGGCGTTCCGCTCAGCAACTTCGTCGGCTGGTACCTCTCCGGACTGCTGCTCGTGACGCTGCTGCTCCGGATCCTGCCCGAGCTGGCCGAGGACGGACCGCCGGTCCTCCGCGGCGTCTTCGCCGCGCAGGCGGTCCTGATGGGCCTGGGCCTGGCGATGTTCGGGCTGCCGCTGGCCGGCGCGGTCGCGGGTGCGGCGATGGGCGGCTACGCGCTGCTGGCCTGGCGCGTTCGGGACGGGCGACGCTGGGCGACGCCGTGAGCGTGCCCGGGGCGGCCGGGGAGGCCCAGCGCCTCCGGACGCGAGCGACGGACTGGATCCAGAGCGGCATCGCGGCCACGCTGCCGTGGCTGATCCGGCGCGCGCTGCGCCGCGGCCTGTCGGGCGTGTGGGCGCGGGGGCAGATCGCGGCCGTGCGACCCGGCACGATGCTCGCCGCGAACCACCACGCCTGGTGGGACGCCTACCTCGCCTGGCTGGTCGCGCGCCGTCTGAAGCTCCCCCTGGCGGCGCTGATGAGCGACGAGCAGCTGGCCCGCTTCCCCTTCTTCGCGGCGCACGGCGCCATCCCCCGGGGCCGCCCCCGTGAGCTGGTGCGACGGCTCGAGGACGGAGCGCTGGGGATCGTGTTCCCCGAGGGCGAGCTGCGGCCCGCCGGCGCGCCCGGCGTGCTGGCCCCCGGCGCCGCTCGGCTGGCCGCCATGGCGGGCGCGCCGCTGCGGCCGCTGGCCGTCCGCGTCGTGCTGCGGGGTGCGCAGCACCCCGAGGCGTACCTGTCGTTCGGACCGGTGGTCGCTGACCACGCCGAGCTCGACGTCGCGCTGCGGCGCGAACTGGCCGCGCTCGATCGCCTGCTCGCGGAGACCGACCCCGAGACCGTGCCCGCCGGCTTCGAGCGGTGGGTCGCGGGAGCCCGGTCGCCCGACCGGCGTGCGCGCCGGTTCGAGCGGTGGTGGCGGTGACGCAGGTCGCCGGGACGGCCGCCGCGTTGGCGGCGGAGGCGACGTTCTGGCTCGCCGCGCTCTTCGTCGGGGTGCAGCTCCTCGTCGCTGCGGTGAACGCGCTCACGTTCCCGCGCCTGGCGGGGGCGTGGCGCCGCCCGCCCGAGCCCGAGGGTCCCGTGGCGTCGAGCGGCGGGCCGACGGTCAGTCTGCTGGTGCCGGCCCGCAACGAGGCGACGACCCTTCCGCGGACGCTGCCGCAGCTGCTGGCGCAGGGAGCGGACGAAGTGATCGTGCTGGACGACGCGTCGGACGATGGAACCGCCGAGCTGTTGCGCCGGGAGGCGGAGCGCCATCCGACGCTGCGGGTCGTGCGGGGCGCGGCACTGCCAGGCGGCTGGAACGGCAAGAACTGGGCGTGCCATCAGCTGGCGCTGGCCGCCTCCGGCGACGTCTGGGTCTTCACCGACGCCGACGTCGACTGGCGACCGGGCGCGCTGGACGCCCTGCTGGCGACGTGGCGTCGCGACCGTCCCGGGCTGGCGACGGTCTGGCCGCGACAGCGCACCGCGACCTGGGCGGAGCGGATCGCGGTGCCGCAGATCGACATGATCCTGCTGGGGTCGCTGCCCCACCCGCTGGTGCGCCGGACGCCGTTCGCGTCGCTGGCCGCCGCGAACGGCCAGCTGATGGCCTGGTCGCCGGCGGCGTACCGCGCCTCCGGCGGCCACGCCGCCGTCCGCGGCGAGGTGCTCGAGGACGTCCGGCTGGCGCAGCGCGCCAAGGCGGCCGGCGTGCGGCTGGCGCTCGCGCTGGGCGGCGATCTGGTCGAGGCGCGGATGTACGCCAGCGCGCCGGACGTCGTGGCCGGCTTCTCGAAGAACGTCCTCGCCGCGGCGGGCTCGGTTCCGGTGCTGGTGGTCGTGACGGCGCTGAACGTGACGGCGTATCTCGCGGCCTGGCCCCTGGCGCTCGCGGACCGGCGCTGGGCGCTGATCGCGCTGGGCGGCGTGACGCTCCGCGCGCTGGTGTCGGCGATCACCCGGCGTCCGGTCTGGGAGGCCGCGCTGCAGCCCGCCGCTCCGCTGGCGCTGCTGGCCGTCGTCGCCCGGTCGCTGCGCCGGGCGGGCGGCTACGTCTGGAAGGGCCGCACGTACGCGGCGGGACGCCGACGGTGAGCGCCCGGACCGAATCGGTCGACGCCCTGGTGCTCGGCGCCGGCTTCGCCGGCCTGGCCGCGGCGATCGAGCTGGCGATGCGCGGGGCCGAGGTCACCGTCGTCGAGCGCGCGGACGCTCCCGGCGGCAAGGCCGGCGAGGTCCGCGAAGACGGCTTCCGCTTCGATACGGGGCCCAGCGTGGTGACCCTCCCAGACGTCATCGCCGCGCCGTTCCGCGACGCGGGGCGCGAGCTTCCCCTCGAGCTCCGTCCGCTGGACCCGCCGGCCCGCTACCGCTTCGCGTCGGGCCGTGTCCTGGACGTGCTCCGCGACGTGGACGCCACCACCGCCCAGCTGTCCGCCGCGGAGGCGCGTGCCTACCGGACCTTGCTGGACGAGGCCCGCGCGCTCTACGAGGCGGCCGCGCCCACGTTCGTGCACGGCCCGCCTCCCGGGCCAGGCCGGCTGCTGCGCTACGGCCTGCGTCACGGCCTGCGGGCCAAGCCGTGGGCCAAGCTGCCCGACCTGCTGGCGCGCCACGGAGCCACGGGCGATCTGCGCGACCTGTTCCTGCGGTTCGCGACCTACTTCGGCGCCGACCCGTTCCAGGCGCCCGCCGTGCTGCACAACATCGCCTGGGTCGAGCTGGGCCTCGGCGTCGTCGCGCCGCAGGGGGGCGTGGCCGGGCTGGTGCGCGCCTACGAGACGCTGGCCCGGGACCTGGGCGTGCGGTTCGTGTACGGGGCGACCGTCACCGAGCTGCGGCCGCGCGTCGGCGCGGCGCCCGAGGTGCGGGTCGGGCAGGGTGGAGGCGTCAGGGACTACCGCCCCACGCGGCTCGTCTCGACGCTGGATCGCGACCGGACGGCCCGGCTGCTGGGCCGGCGCGCACCGGGCGCGCGGGCGACGCCCAGCCTGTCCGGCCTGGTGCTGCTGATGGCGGTCGAGGGCCGCCACGCCGACGTCAGGCATCACACCCTGTCGATGCCGGCGGACTACGCCGCCGAGTTCCGGGCGATCCGCCAAGGAACCGCGCCTGCCGACCCAGCGCTGTACCTGTCGCTGTCGTGTCGGTCGGAGCCGGGCGACGCGCCGGCCGGCTGGGAGAACTGGTTCGTGATGGCGAATGCGCCGGCGCTGGACCGCACCGGCGCGGGCGTCGACGAGGCGGCGTACGCCCGGCGCGTCGAAGCGCTGCTGATCGAGCGCGGCTGGCTCCGGGCCGGAGAGGGCCGCACGCTGGCGGTGCTGGGCCCGCGCCACCTGGCCGGCCTGGCCAGCCGCGGCGCGATCTACGGCGCCGCGCCCCACTCGCTGACGGCGACGCTTCGGCCGCCCCAGCGTCTCCGCGGCGTGCGCGACACGGCGCTGGCGGGCGGCACCGTGCATCCCGGTGGAGGGATCCCGCTGGCCGTGCTGTCGGGACGCCGCGCCGCCCGGATGGTCGCCGTCTAGGCTCCCGCCGCGTACCCCTCCGGACCGCCGGCGCGCACCGAAACGGGCTCCAGGATGATCGACTGGGTGGGGAACGCGAACTCGATGTCGCGCTCCGCGAAGGCGTCCACGAGCGCCAGGTTGATCTCCTGCTGCACGTCCATGTACGTGGTGTAGTCCGGGTCGAGCATCCAGTAGACGACCTCGAAGTCCAGCGAGAACGCGCCGAAGCTCTTGAAGTGCGCCCGATCGAACCGGACCGGCGAGCGGGCCTCCACGATCTCGCGGACCACCTCCGGAATCTCGCGCAGGCGCTCGGGAGCGGTGCCGTACACGACGCCCAGTCCGAACACCACGCGTCGCTCCGCCATCCGCTTGTAGTTCCGGATCCTGCTCTGGATCAGGTCGTTGTTCGAGAACACCAGCTGCTCGCCCGAGAGGGCGCGCACGCGCGTGGTGCGGAGCCCGACGTTCTCGACGGTGCCCAGGAGGTCGTCGACGATGATGAAGTCGCCGATCTCGAACGGCTTGTCCAGGACGATCGAAAGCGACGCGAACAGGTCTCCCAGGATGTTCTGGAGCGCCAGGCCGATCGCGACGGCGCCGATCCCGATCCCGGCGAGAAGGGCGGTGATGTCGATGCCGAGATTGTCCAGCGCCAGGATCAGCAGCAGCGAGAACAGCGCCAATCGACCGAGGAACGTCAGCGCGGACAGGGTGGTCTTGCGACTCCCGTCCATCCCGTCCGCCCGGCGGTAGTGCTCCATCGTCACCTGCAGCGCGCGGTTGCCCCAGAGGGCGGCCTGCAGGATCAGCACCAGCGTGATGGCGGTGTTCAGGGTGCCCGAGAGGTCGGCCGGGAGATCCAGCGCTCGCGATCCGACCCACAATCCGATCGCGAGCATCAACGGGGCGCGCACGCCTGCGAGCAGGTCGGAAAGGACGTCGTCGAACACGTTCTTCGTCCGGTCCGCCATCGCGCGCAGCCGCCGACGGGCCAGACCGCGAAGCGCTCGCAGCGCGGCCATCGTGACCACGACCAGGACGACGGCCAGAAGCCAGCGGAGCGGGCTGTTGCCCAACACGGTCGCTTCGGTCAGCACGGTCCAGTCCATGGGCCGCATGCTACATGAGGCCGGCGCGATGGCGCCCGGGGACCCTGAGACGCCGGCGCATCGGCGCTATCCTCCGCGCATGAAGATCTACACCCGGACCGGCGACGCCGGCGACACCGGCCTGTTCGGCGGCGAGCGCGTCTCGAAGACCTCGGCGCGCGTCCGCGCCTACGGCAGCGTCGACGAGGCGAACGCCCACCTCGGCGTCGCCCGTGCGGCGCTGGCCGATGCCGAGATCGACTCGCTCCTGAACGAGCTCCAGAACGATCTGTTCGACGTCGGCGCCGACCTCGCCACGAAGACGGACGGACCCGCGCGCGAGCACATCCGTCCGGCCGCCGCGTCGGACGTGGCGCGGCTCGAGGCGTGGATCGACCGGCTCGAGGCCGAGCTCGCGCCGCTCCGCCAGTTCGTGCTGCCGGGCGGTCACCCGGCCGCCGCCGCGCTGCACGTCGCGCGCACGGTGGTGCGGCGCGCGGAGCGCGACGTCGTGGCCCTGGCACAGGACGAGGAGGTGAATTCGGAGGCGGTCGTCTACCTCAACCGGCTCTCGGACCTGCTGTTCGTGGCGGCGCGCATCGTGAACGCCCGAAACGGCGTCCGCGAGCCGACCTGGTCCGCCGACGCGCGATCCGGCTGAGGCCGTCCGCGGGCCTCCAGGACGGCCGAGCGCTCGAGAGGCCTGGAACGACGATCAGCCGACGCTGCGCGCTTCGCTGCGGAGCTCGCGTACGTGGCGCAGGCCACGGCGATCGAGCTCGTCCGCGATGCCGTCCGCGATGCGCCGCGGCAGACCGGGACCCTCGTAGATCAGCCCGGTGTAGACCTGCAGCAGGTCGGCGCCCGCCTCCAGACGGCGGATCGCCTCGGCCGGACCGTCGATGCCCCCGACAGACACGATCGGCAGCGCCGTGGCGTCCCGCAGGACGCGCAGCACCTGGAGCGCCCGCGGCGCCAGCGGAGGCCCGGACAGCCCGCCGGACGCACCCGGGTCCAGCCTGAGGCCCGCACGGCTCACGGTGGTGTTCGTCGCCACGATGCCGTGCATCGACGTCTCCTCGCACAGCGCGGCCAGCCGCCGAAGCGAGCGGTCGCTCAGGTCGGGCGCCAGCTTGACGAGCACCGGGGTGTCGCCCGCTGCTGCGCGCACCGCGCGCAGCAGCGCCTCGAACGGCGCCTCGTCCTGCAGGCCCCGCAGCCCGGGCGTGTTCGGCGACGACACGTTGATCGCGATGGCGTCCGCGTAGGGGAGAAGCGTCCGGACGGACGTCAGGTAGTCGTGCGTCGCGTCCTCGATCGGCACCTCGCGGCTCTTGCCCACGTTGACGATCACCGGCACGTCGGGCCAGGCTCCGCGGCGCCGCCACGCCTCCAGGCGTCCGGCCAGCGCGTCGGCGCCGATGCTGGGAAACCCCATCGCGTTCACGATGGCGTGGTCGGCCCGCAGGCGCGCGACCCGCGGCCGCGGATTGCCCGGCTGGGCGCGCGCCGTGACGGTGCCGATCTCGACGTGGCCGAAGCCCAAGGCGGACCAGAACGGCAGGGCGTCCGCGTCCTTGTCGAGTCCGGCCGCGAGGCCGAGGGGCGAGGGGAAGCTCAGGCCGAACGCCTCGACCCTCAGCCGGGGGTCGTCCTTGCGGACGCTCCGCTCGAGCCATCGGCGGGCGAACGAGCTGCGCGCCACGGCGGACGCCGCGCGCATCGCGAGCCCGTGGGCGGTCTCGGGCTCCAGCGTGAACAGCGCGGGGCGCAGCAGGCGGTACACGGCGGCCATGCTATCCCGCGGCGCGGCCGCAGGACGCGACTGCGCGTCAGAGGGGCCGCGCGTCAGCGCGCGGAGGGGGGTCGGGAGGGTCGCACCTCGATCTTGGAGGGCAGCGTTCGTGCCGGCATGCGGACGAGCTCCATCACCAGCGTCCCGACGT
>Ga0102931_1001986_pt1 | contig 10201 bp, 9 predicted proteins | sample SalPonR1_C_D1_MG_FD_79282 | JGI IMG/M metagenome (GOLD analysis project Ga0102931, IMG submission 79282) | Salt pond soil microbial communities from South San Francisco under conditions of wetland restoration - Salt Pond MetaG R1_C_D1_MG | ecosystem: Environmental > Aquatic > Marine > Intertidal... | reverse complement strand
GCCGCCGGTGATGGGCGCGGCGGCGTTCCTGATCGCCGAGTTCACCGGCGTGAGCTACACCGAGATCATCAAGCACGCGCTGGTGCCGGCGCTCGTGAGCTACATCGCGCTGGTCTACATCGTGCATCTCGAGGCGCTGAAGATGGGCCTGAAGGGCCTGCCGAAGCCGCCCGCGACGGTGACCGTGGGGGCGAAGCTGATCGGGGTGCTGAGCGGCTTTCTCGGCGTCGCGGCGCTGGGGGCGGCGGTCTATCACGGCCTCGGCTGGGTGAAGACGGCGCTGCCGGAGAGCGCGTTCTGGGTCGTGATGGCGCTCAGCGCGACGGCGTATCTGGCGCTGCTGTGGCTCGGCTCGCGCACGCCGGATCTGGAGATCGACGATCCCGACGCGCCGATCGAGGCGCTGCCGCGGGCCGGCGAGACTGCGCTGAAGGGGCTGCATTTCCTGCTGCCGATCGTGATCCTGATCTGGTGCATCATCGTGGAGCGGCTCTCGCCCGGCTTCTCGGCCTTCTGGGCGACGCTGGCGATGATCGCCATCGCGCTGACGCAGCATCCGATCAAGGCGCTGATGCGCGGGCGGGCGGGCGAACTGGCCTCGGCCGCGATGCGGGGCGGGCGCGAGTGCTTCACGGGGATGGTCGCCGGCTCGCGAAACATGATCGGAATCGCGGTGGCGACCGGCGCGGCGGGCGTGATCGTGGGCACGATCAGCCTGACAGGCGCGCATCAGGTGGTCGGGGAGCTGGTGGAGTGGGCCTCCGGCGGCAACCTCATGCTGATGCTGGTGCTGGTGGCGGTGATGAGCCTGATCCTCGGCATGGGGCTGCCGACGACGGCGAACTACATCGTGGTCAGCTCGCTGATGGCGCCGGTGATCGTGGCGGTGGGCGCGGCCAACGGCCTGGCGATGCCGCTGATCGCGGCGCATCTGTTCGTGTTCTACTTCGGCATCCTCGCGGACGACACGCCGCCGGTCGGCCTTGCGGCTTTCGCGGCGGCGGCGATCAGCCGGGGCGATCCGATCATGACCGGCGTGCAGGGTTTCGCCTACGACATCCGCACGGCGCTGCTGCCGTTCCTGTTCGTGTTCAACACCGAGCTGCTGCTGATCGACGTGGGGCCGGGCAAGGCCGTATTCGTCTTCGTGGTGGCGGTGGTGGCGATGATGCTGTTCGCCGCGGCGACGCAGGGATATTTCCTGACGCGGAACCGCTGGTGGGAGACGGCGGCGCTGCTGCTGGTGGCCTTCACCCTGTTCCGGCCGGGGTGGTGGCTGGACCAGGTGCAGGCGCCCTTCGTCACGGCGCCCGGGAGCGCGGCGCTGGAGATGGCGGCGGAGGCGCCGGCGGGGAGCGAGTTGCGGCTGACGGTCGCCGGGCCGGATTTCGAGGATCCCGACCGGCGCCTCGAGCAGCTCCTGATCCTGCGCTTCGAGGACCCCCCGACGGAGGACGGCGCCGGGCGGCTGGCCGAGCTCGGCCTCGCCACCCGCCCGGATCCCGACGGACCGGTGCTGAATGAACCGATGTTCTCCACGCCCTTCGAGCGGCTCGGCACGGAGTTCGACTTCTACGCCGACGCGCCGGTGCGGATCGTCTCGGTCTCGGCGCCGGCGGAGCGGATGCCGAAGGAGGTGTTCTACCTGCCGGCGCTGGCGCTGCTGGCGGGGGTCGCGGCGCTGCAGCGGCGTCGGCAGAGCGAACCGGCGTTCTGATCGGTCGCGAGGGCGCGGCGGGGCCGGCGGATGCTCGTGGCGGTGGAGCCATGGCGTTCCGAGGGGCCGGATTGCGGCGACGGAGGATATCGGGGCGGGCGGAGCCGCAGGCGCTTCGGACGTCGCCGGGGGCCGGCGCGCTCGGTCCGGCCTCGCGGGGAGCGCTTTGGGCGCCGGCGCATGGATTCGGACCAGTCGGCGCCGGCCGATCTTGCGCCCGCAGGTCGATCCGACGCGTCCGTCACGGGCCGCGCGAGGCGGGACGTGTCCGCGCCTGCGATTCGCCTCGGCGCCCCTCGGCGGACTAGAGATCCTGGCGCAGCAGATCGGTCACCAGCACGTCGTGCACGGCGGGTCCGAGCACGCCGCGCGCGGCCTCGAGGAGCGCGCCACGCAGATCGCGCATGGCCGGGCCGGCGGTGAACACCCCTGCAAAGGCCCCGGACTGGGCGTGGCGGAACATCACGTGAAGAAACCGGTCGCGCAGTTTCGGTTCCCGCTCGAAGACGGCGTCTCGGGCGCCGATTTCCATCTCCAGCGTGAGCGAGAGGATCATCATGGCCGCGACTTCCCCGTCCTCGACCAAGGGGACGAGGAACTGGCGGTCGATGGCCACGTAGTCCCGCTTTTCGTCGGGGTCGTAACGCGGCGGCGCGGCGCCGGGCAGAGTCTCCGGCCGCGGCGTGGGCGTCGCTTCGGCCGGCGCCGACGCCTCAGACGCGGCGGCCTCGGCCCCCCCGCCGGCCGGCGCCGCATCGGGGCGCAGATAGTGCCCGGCGGACAGGCCGCCGGCGAGCCCCAGAAGGGCGATCAGGAGCGGGAGGACAAGCTTCATCGCGGCGCGGGCTCCGGCGGCGTCAGAAGGGCAGGATGACGTCGAGCACCTGCTGGCCGTAGCGCGGCTGCTGCAGGTCAGAGATCTGGCCGCGGCCCCCGTAGTCGATGCGGGCTTCGGCCATCTTGTCGTAGGTTATCTCGTTGCGTCGGGAGATGTCCGCGGGCCGGACGATGCCGGCGACCTGAAGGTCCCGCAGCTCGTAGTTGACGCGCACCTCCTGGTTGCCGGCGACGACGAGATGGCCGTTCGGCAGCACGTCGACCACGGTGGCGGCGATGCGCAGGGTGATCTCCTCGTTTCGCGCGACCGAGCCCTCGCCGACGGAGGAGGAGCCGGAGCCGATTCCCACGCCGGGATCGACGGGCACGCCGAAGGCGCCGTCGATCAGCGCCGGAAGGCCGAACAGGGCGGAGACCGAGAGATCCTCCTCCGCGTTGCGGCTGCGCCGGGTGTTGTTGCGGATCTCGGCCTCGTCGTCGATCTCGATCACCACGGTGAGGATGTCGCCCAAGGTCCGGGCCCGACGGTCGCCGAACAGCGATTCCGGGCCGGAGCGCCAGAGCGAGGCCGTCGCGTAGGGCGGAGGGATCTCCTTTGGCGGCGAGGCGACGGCGATCCGGCTGGGCGACACGGGCGGCACCGGCTGCTGCGCCTGCCCTGGAGGGGTGAAGTCCGGCGCCTGACCGACGCGGTCGAGCCGGGCGCAGCCGGCGACGGCGCTCAAGGCGACGAGCGCGGCGAGGGCGGCATGCGGAACCGTCATGGCGAGACCTCCACCAGCGACCGCCCGGCGACACGCCCGGTCACGGTCCGGCGGGAGCCGAGATTCATGATGCGCACGCGCTCGCCGGCGCCGCCGCGATCGAGCGCGCGACCCTCGGCGCGGATCACGAGGCCGCCCTTGCGGTAGAGCAGTTCGACGAGGTCGTTGCGCTCGATCAGCGCCGGCGGCCCGAGATCCTCGGCCCGTACGGGGCGACCCGGGTAGAGCGCGACGCGGGTCTCGAGGCCGATCGCGGCGTCGATGCGCGAGAGGCCGACGCCGGACGCGGTTTCGGCGAGGGCGAGGTCTCCCGCGTCGAGGACGGTGCGGCTCGGGATCGCGCGGGCGGCGACGACGATGCCGTCGCGCGACGCCGGCTCGGCCGGAGCCGCCACGGCGAGGAGCGCGGCGAGGGCCGGCGCGGCCGCGAGGGACCGCAGGAGCGATGCGAACATCCGCGTCACCGGATCTGCGCCGAAGCGGCCATCATCTGGTCGGCCGCCGTGATGACCTTGGCGTTGAGTTCGTAGCCACGCTGCGCCTCGATCAGACGGGTTATCTCGCGCACGGCATCGACGGCGCTGTCTTCCAGAAAGCCCTGACGGAAGACGCCTCGCCCGTCGCGCCCGGCTTCGCCGATCTCGGGTGCGCCGGAGGCGGCGGTCTCGCGATAGAGGTTGCCGCCCATCGCCTCCAAACCCTTCTCGTTGGCGAAGCCGGCGAGCGCGAACGCGCCGAGCTGGCGGCCTTCCACCTGATCGTCGAAGTAGGCGTAGACCTCGCCGTCGGCGTTGATCGAGATGGCGCGGGCGTCGGCCGGGACGGTGATCTCCGGGATCACCGGATGCCCGTCCGAGGTGACGATCAGGCCGTCGGCGTCGCGCTTCAGAGCGCCGTCGCGGGTGAAGGCGGAGAGACCGGTCGGCAGCAGGACCTCGAGATAGCCATCGCCTTCGATGGCGAGATCGAGGTCGCCGCCGGTGTTGCGCAGCGAGCCTTGCGCGATCTCCATCGTCACGGCGGAGGTCCGCACACCAAGGCCGAGCTGCACGCCCGTGGGCAGGACGCTGCCGTCGGCCGCGTTGACCGTGCCGGGGCGCCGCGACTGCTCGTAATGGAGATCCGCGAACTCCGCCCGGCGCGGGTTGTAGGCGGTGGTGCTCATGTTGGCCAGGTTGTTGGAGATGACCTCGACCCGCGTCTGCTGGGCCTGCATCCCGGTGGCGGCGATCTTCAGCGCGCGCATGTCGGTCTCCTTTCGGATCGATCGTGGAGGCGCCGCGGAGGCGCCGGTGACGAGCCGCCGTCAGGCGGTTCCCGCGAGTGTGCGCACGGCGGTGCGCACGCGTTGGTCCTCCTGTTCGAGCGCCCGTTGGCCGGCCTCGTAGGCGCGTTGCACGGCGATCATCCGGGCGAGCTCCGTCACCGGCGAGACGTTCGAGCCCTCGAGAAAGCCCTGGCGAAGGTGCGTCTCCACGGGCTCGACGGGGCCCGTCGCTTCGAAAAGCTGTCCTGTCTCCCGGATCAGCGCGGCGCCGTCCGCCGGCGCCACGAGGCCGAGACGAGCGGCGGGGCGACCGTCCACTGAAACGGACCCGTCCGCGCCGACGGCGATCTCCGAGGCGCCGGGTGGCAGCACCACCGGCGCGCCGCCGGCGTCGAGCAGGACATGTCCCTCGGCCGTGGCGACGCTGCCGTCGGCGCGTTGCAGAAAGGCGCCGGCGCGCGTCAGCCGTTCGCCTGCTGGCGTCTCCACGCGGAAGAACCCTGAGCCGTCGATGGCGAGATCGAGAGCGCCGCCCGTGGCCTCCGCAATGCCGGGTGCGAAGTCGGTAACGCGGACCCGCGCTCGGCTCATCGAGACGGAACCGCCTTCGACCGGCAGGCGAGCGATCACTTCGGAGAACAGGGTCGCCTCGCGCCGATAGCCGGCGGTCGACATGTTCGCGACGTTGTTGGCGACGAGGCGCATCTCGTCCCGCAGACCGGCCTGTCGGCCCAAGGCGACATAGACGGCGTTATCCATCTTCGAGAATCTCCTTGACCATGTCCCTGAGCCGGGAGGCGCGTGCAATCGCATCGCGCGCGGCGGCGAGGGAGGGGGCGCCTGCAGAGGCGCCGGCGTTGCGCGGGTCGTCGGCGGGCGGGAGACGCAGGCTCCGTTCGAAGCCCTCGATCATGGCCTCGGCGAGCGCGACGCGGGTCGCGTCGAGTTCCGCGTCTCGCGCCGCCTCCCAGCGTCCCGCGCGAAAGGCGAGCTCAGCCTGCAATGAAGAGGCCCCATCCGCGGAAGCGGCTAGGAAGGCGTCGTCGTGTCGTCCAGCGAGGGCGTGGATCTGCGTGCGGAGCGCGGCGGGAGCGTCCCCTTCGAGCGTCTCGAGCCGCGCCAGCGCCGGATCGCCGCGCCACATGGCCGCTTCGGCCCGCGCCGCCGCGATGTTGGAGTGTTCGTCGGCGCGCGCCAGGGCCGGCGTCAGCATTTCGCGAGCGGCGTTCGGGAGGCCGATCGCGATAAGCTCCTCCGCGATGCGCCGACGCGCGGGATCCCAGACGGCGTCGCCGCCGAGCCGCCGGCGATTCCCCAGGACCGCCTCGGCATAGGCTACGGGGCCGACGTCTTCAGCCGAGAGCGTCTCCAGAGCGCGCCGCAAGGCCGCGGCGACGGCGTCGTCGGTTCGGCGCGTCAGCGGCAGGCGTCCGGCGAAAGCGTCGAAGAGCGCCGAGAGTTCGCCTTTGCCGGCACGTCCCCGGACCTCCGCGACCAATAGATCGAGGCCGAGCGGCGTCCCTCTGTTCACGAACGCCGCCGCTCCGAGACGCTGGAGACGTTCCTCGGGAATCTTCCGACCGGCCGCCAAGTCGCGCTCGGTCAGCGCCAGAAGGGCGCGCTCGGCTTCGGGGCCTCCGCCGGCCGCAACTGTCGACAGGGTCGCCTCGGCACGCGAGGCATCTCCAAGTCGCAGCGCGAGCAGGGCTGCCGCAAGTCGCCAGGCGTCGCCATGATCGCCGGGCGCCCGCGCCAGCCGCAGCGCCGCGGCCTCCGCGAGATCAAGCGCATCATGCGCGAGAAGGGTCTCGACGATCTTTGGCGCAAGCGCGCGGCGCAGCGTGATCGGAAGCGCTTCGAAGGCCTCCAGAATCGACCCTCGCCAGGCATCCTCGGCGAGCGCCTCCGGCGTGGGGGGCAGACCGGCCGCGAGGCGCCAGAGGCCGAGGCGTGCGCCACAGGACGAATGCGACGCCAGACGACCGACGGCTTCGTCCGGAGTTCCATCGAGCACGGCGGCTGCGACGCGCAGCCATGCGACCCGCTCCGAATCGGCCCCGAACGCCGAGAGCGCCTGGCGTGCTTCGGCTCCGAAGCCCAAGGAGAGATAGAGTTTGGCCAGACGGACGGCCTCGTCCTCGGCAGGTCGGTCGAGTTCGTTTACGATCGCGGCTCGGAGCCGCCCGATGCGTTGCAGCAGAACGTCGTGCGACCGGGCCTCGCCGCCGGCCCAGGCGATCGCGTCGAGCCAATCGTCGCCTCTGCAGCGTGCCGCGCGCCTGGCCGCATCGTCCGCCGTGACCAGAGCGTCGTGGCGGCCGAGGGGATCGAACGCGGTGCGAGCCTCGAGTTGTACGGCATCCTCCGCAATGACCGGCGATGAAACGGAAGCGGGCTGCGCTTGCGTAATCGATGCGGATGCGGATGCGGATGCGGATTCGGTCTCGGTCGGAGAAACGGAGCTGTCGGCCGAGTCCCGCGGAACCGCAGGCTCCCGGGCGAAAGGGGAGGCGTCGTTCGGCCGGGCTTCGGTTTCGCGAAACGCGATCAGGCCTTGGTCCGCCGCCCGGGTCAGCTGTCGAAGCAGCCGATCCCGCGCTTGTGCCACCGAGTTCGGCTCGCCATCCGGCTCAGGCTGCGTCCGGACGTCCGGCGCGATCGCTGCGTCGGCGGGATCCGGGCCGGGGCCTCGCGCGGCCGGTGCGGTCGAGGGCGAGCGCGCCGGATCCGGCGGTGTCGGTGCGGGGGCATTCCCGGACGTCGGCTCGTTTCGGGTGGGCGCGCGCGACGGCGCCCGTGAACGTGGGTCCCTCGGCCGCAGATCGACTACGAGCATCGTCTCGGCGAACCGATAGGCCTCGGCCTCGCAGTCGCAGGAGAGGGTGAGCCGAAGCGCCGTTCCGCCGGCCGGTCCACGCTCCGCCCTCGCCGCGGTGACCCGAGTGACCCGGCGTTCGGGGAAGATCTGACGGACGTCGAAGTCGAACCGGCGGTCTGGGAAGGTCACGAGCAGACGACGGCCGTCGAGATCGATGCGCCACTCCGTCGTCGCGGGAAGATCGAATGCGAGGCGACTGAAGCCGGCGTGTTCGCCGGCGCGCACCAGGATCCTCTCAGGCGCCGACGCCTGCTGAGCCATGGCTCCGGCCGCGGCCGCGAGGGAAGCGGCGAGCACCGCGACGAGCGAACGGATCGGCCTCATGCGACGGCCTTGGTGCTGCGCAGAGCGTCGTTCAGGTCCGAGAAGCTTGGCCGCACCTCTCGGGGGGTGTTCTGGCGGCCGACCTCGACGCAGATGTCCGGAGAGTGGTTATGCAGACTGGCTACGAGCACTTCTCGGATCAGAAGATAGAATCCGTGATCCTGCCCGGAGATCGTCTTGACCTTGGTGGCCAGGGGACCGACGAAACCATAGGCTAGGAAGACGCCGAGAAACGTGCCGACGAGGGCTCCGCCGATCATCTTTCCGAGCACCTCGGGCGGCTGATCGATCGAGGCCATCGTCTTGATGACGCCGAGCACCGCGGCGACGATCCCGAGTGCCGGCAGCCCGTCGGCCATGCCTTGAAGGGCATGGCTCGTGTGCAGCGCGTGGTGCAGCCGGGCATCCAGCTGCTTTTCAAGCACTTCCTCGACCTGGTGAGGATCGTCGTAGTTCATGGTGCCCGCCCGCAGCGTGTCGCAGATCATGTCGATGGCCGTGCGGTCGGCCTGGATGCGCGGGTAGCGGGAGAAGATCGGCGAGCTTTCCGGGGCCTCGACGTGGGTTTCGAGGTCCATCGGGTTGGCGCGGGCGACGCGGATGAGTTCGAACAGGAGACACAGGAGATCGCGGAAGTCCTGTGGCCGCCAGTGCGGCCCCCTGAACGCCTTGGCGACGTCGCCGAGGGAATGCCTCACGATCGAGATGTCGTTCGACAGCAGGAACGCCCCGACGGCGGCGCCCCCGATGATCATCATCTCGAAGGGCAGCGCGGCCATGATGATGCCGAGCTTGCCGCCTGCGGCGAGATAGCCGCCGAAGACCATCACGAAGGTCAGGACGATGCCGACGATACCTAACATGGTTCTCCCGATGCAGCAGGCGGACGCGGCGAGGATGGGGCCGGCCGGTTAACGGAACGCCAAGGCGGCGGCCATCACTCCGTGGGAGCCGCGGCGTTGCGGCCGGCGATGACGGCGGAGACCGCGTAGGCGCGCTCTGGCGACAGCTCGGCGAGGACCTCGGCGGCGGCCTCGCGGTCCATTCGCGCGAGAAAGCCGGCGGCGAAGACGACGTCCATCGATTCGAAGATGCGTGCGGCGCTCTTCGGCTTCATCGATTCGTAAACGTCGACGAGGCGGCCCACGTCGTCCTCGGCCGCCTCGTCCGCGATGGCGAGGGTCGCCGCGAGGCGACGTTCGGCGTCCTCGAGGGCGGCCGCCTCGGCCTGAAAACGCCGCTCGGCGGCTTCCAGCACCCGCGCGCGATCCGCCAGCACCCCGGCCCTCGCATCGAGCTGATCCTCGCGCTCGCGTATAGCCGCGAGCAGCGAGCCCGGATCCGGCGCCGGGCAGGCCGACGCCGTGGCGCCGGAAGATGCCGGGTCCGCGGCGGCGGCCGCGACGAGCGCGCCGTCGGGATCCGCGACTCGGGCGATGGCGGAGCCGGCGAAGCAGAGCGCGAGGAGCAGCAAAGCGCCGGGACCGCGAAGGCTGGGGGGCGTCGCGGCCCTGCCCTTGATCCGAGCCAGCGCATGGGCCCCGATCAACCTCTCGCCTCCCGCTTGAGCGCGGTGAGCGCGGTTCGCAGCGCCTCCGCCAACGCGCCGTCGTGCGCATCGTAGTCCGGGTCTTCCGTCGCTGTTGTTCTCGGCGGGCGGCCTTCGAGCGCCGTGGTGCGTCCGGCGCGGCGCGCCTCGGCTTGCGCAGGGCGACTGCCGTCACGGTCGTGCACCGAGGCGAGCAGAAGCTCCAGTCGGCCCGCGGCCATCTCGGCCCTTGCGGCGGTGTGGGCCAGCGTCTCCGCCGACTCGCCCGACGCGGCCCGGGCGGACTCGAGCGCGGCGCGCATCTCCTCCACCTGTGTCGAAAGCGCGGCGATCGCGGCGCCGACGCCGCCGTCCATGTCGCGAAGGCGGCGGAGGCGACCGGCCAGGACGTGGCAGTAGATCGCGGCGCAGAGGGCGGCCGAGATCAGCAGGCCGTCGGCGATCAATTCCATGGGGCTCCCCTCCGAACGAACCGGTTCACTGCAGGACGAATTCGGTGATCAGAAGATCGCGAACGGCGTCCTCTCCCACCACGATGCGCACCCGACGCAGGAGATGCGCGCGCAGGCGCGCCATGACGGCGGGCCGGCTCAGATCCTCGTCGCGCAGCGAGTGGAGATAGCTCGCGAGCACGTCGAGAACGCGCGGCATGAGGTTGCGCAGATGTTCCTCCGCCCCCGGCACCGTCTCGATCGTGGCGGAGATCCGCAGCAGCCGCGTGTCGGCTCCCAAGCCGACCGTGACCGTCAGCGTGTCCAGCGGGACGAAGCTGGACGCCCCGCCTGGAGGAGGCGACGGATCCTTCCATCCGCCCGTCCTAGAGGCGGGCGGGGCCAGGGGGACCAGCCCGCTCGAGGTCGCGTGG
>Ga0102931_1001985_pt1 | contig 10202 bp, 9 predicted proteins | sample SalPonR1_C_D1_MG_FD_79282 | JGI IMG/M metagenome (GOLD analysis project Ga0102931, IMG submission 79282) | Salt pond soil microbial communities from South San Francisco under conditions of wetland restoration - Salt Pond MetaG R1_C_D1_MG | ecosystem: Environmental > Aquatic > Marine > Intertidal... | reverse complement strand
GCTCTGCCCCCTGTCACGCGCGAAGGGCCTCGAGCTGGAATTGGAGATGTGGACCCGCGCCGAGCGGACGAGGGGGCTCGACATGATCGTCCGCGCCAGTTCGCCTTCCTTCGCGCGCCAGTAGGCAGCATCGAACATCTGCGAGGTCGTCCCGAAGCCCGACAGCGAATCGAGAAGCTCGTAGCCCGCCGAACCGTTCGCCGGCTTGCCTTCGGCGGCAAGCGTCAGCCTGAGCGCGTCGCGCCGTGAAGAGTCTACGTATATAGCGCCTCCGCGGACATCGAAGATGGCACCCTGTTGTTCGAGCGACTGCACGACCTCCCCCGCGGCCGAGGCGTCGAGACCGGAATAGAGCAGCGCCATGCCCGGTTGCGCGGCGACGCGCAGGATCATCAGGAATGCGACGAGCGCCGCGAGAGCCGCCGTGCCGACGACGAGCCGCTGCCGCGTCGAGAGACGCGCGAATACCGAGATGATGCTTTCCATGCCGCCGTTCCCCCGGGCTTCTGCCGCGTTGCGGAATGCACAATTCGCAGGTCGCGCTTAACAATCGGTTAGCCGGCGCTGGGTATAACGACCGCGCAATGAGATGGGCGGGAGACATGAACGCAGTCGCCGATACCGAAGAGACGCCGCCGAAGAAGAGGACATTTGGCATTGTTGTCCTGGCGGGCGGCCTTCTGGTCGCCGGAGCGGCGGGAGGCTTTCTTCTGATGCAATCGGGCCTTTTGCCGACAATGATCAACAAGCCCATGGAGGCGACCCCCCGTGGGACATCCGGCGCCTTCGTTCCCGTCGATCCGATCCTCGTCTCGCTCGGACCGGCCGCTGCGAACCGCCATCTGAGCTTCCGCGCTCAGCTCGAGGTTCCGAAGGAACACGCCGCGGCAGTGACGGAGATGATGCCCCGTTTCGTGGACGTGCTGAACGGGTATCTGCGTGCGGTCGACGTTCGCGAATTCGACGATCCGCTCGGACTGATACGGATGCGCGGACAAATGCTGCGCCGCATACAGATGATGGCCGGAGACGGTCGTGTCGACGATCTCCTCGTGATGGAATTCGTGCTGAACTAGGAGGCTGCCCATGGCATTGATCGCCGACATGCTGCTCGCCGCCGGCGCGTTGGGGGCGGCGTTCTACTGCATGATCCTGTCCCGCAGGTTGCGCCGCTTTTCGGACCTCGAGGACGGAGTGGGCGGCGCCATCGCTGCGCTGTCGAAGCAGGTCGAGGACATGACACGCGCCCTCGTCGCGGCTCAGAAATCGGCCGCCGGATCATCCGCGACACTCGGAGAACTGACCGGTCGCGCCGAAGATGTCGCCAGTCGTCTGGAGCTCTTCGTCGCGTCGATGCATGATCTCCCCCCCGCCGATGAGCCGGAGACTCCCGGAGCCGCAGCCGCAGCCGCGCCCCGGGCTCCGCTTTTCCTGACCCGCCGCGCGCCACCGATGGAGGCCGCCGAATGAACCGACTGAGAGCGGCCCCGTCGCGTCGCGGCATTGCATCGACCCCCTTGATCGTCATCGCGGCGTTCTTCGCCGCATCGGGGCTGTTCCGGCTCGGAGACGATGCCGGCGTCGCCATCGCGCGTGAAGCGGGTGACCTCGTCGATCCGTCCGGCACCGAAGCGTCCCTGCCGCCGCCCGACCTGTCCGCGGCGCTCGCTGCCGTCCGTGAGCGTGAGGCGCGGCTCGAGGCGCGGGAGGCGACACTCAATGATCGCCTGCAGGCGCTGACCCTTGCCGAAGAGGCCGTCGCGAGGAACATGGACGCGCTGGAAGCGGCCGAGGCGCGTCTGCGGTCTCTCCTCGCGACCATCGATGAAACCGCCGAGAACGACCTCGCGCAATTGACGGCGGTGTACGAGAACATGAAGCCGAAGGAGGCAGGTCCGCTCTTCGAGCGCATGTCGCCCGAGTTCGCGGCCGGTTTCCTCGGCCGGATGAGGCCCGATGCGGCCGCCGCGATCATGGCCGGACTGCCGCCCGACGTGGCCTATTCGATCAGTGTGCTTCTCGCGAGCCGTAGCGCCGCCGCGTCGCGGGCTGCGGTGGGTCCGACGGAGTCCGCCGGTGATTGACGCATTGCGAACCGGGGCGTGTGACCGATGATCGCGATCATCGGCGCGATCGTCGTCCTGGTGATGGTCTTCGGAGGCTATCTCGCCGCCGGCGGCAAGATGGGCATCATTCTCAAGGCGCTTCCCTTCGAGATAACGATGATCGGCGGGGCGGCGATCGGGGCCTTCCTGATCTCGAACAGCGGACGCGCGGTCAAGACGGCGCTCAAGGACCTCGGGCGCGTCGCCAAGGGCCCGCGCTGGAAGCCGGAGGACTACCGCGATCTCCTCTGCCTCCTCTTCGAACTCATTCGCGTCGCGCGACAGAACCCGATCGAACTCGAAGAACACATCGAGGGTCCGGAGGCGTCATCGCTCTTCGGCCGCTATCCGCGAATCCAGGCGGATCACGAAGCGGTCGAAATCATCTGCGACACGATGCGGTCCGCCACGATGAACTACGACGACCCGCATCAGGTCGAGGAAGTGCTCGACAAGCGGATAGAGGCCAATCTCCACCACGCCCTTCATTCGAGCCATGCGCTCCAGACCGTCGCCGACGGGCTTCCCGCGCTCGGCATCGTCGCGGCGGTGCTTGGCGTGATCAAGACGATGGCGTCCATCGACCAGCCGCCGGAGATTCTCGGCGGCATGATCGGCGGCGCGCTCGTCGGAACGTTCCTGGGGGTGTTCCTGTCCTATGGCTTCGTCGGACCTTCGGCCAACCGGTTGCGGACCGTCGTCGAGGAAGATGCGCATTTCTACCAGCTGATCCGCGAGGTTCTTGTCGCCAACCTCCACAACCACGCGACCAACATCTGCATCGAGGTGGGTCGCCAGAACGCGCCGCACCAGGTGCGACCGAGCTTCTCCGAACTGGAAGAGGCGCTGCGCAACACGAAGAAGGATGCGGCATGATCCGCGTCGTGTTGGCGGCAGTCTTGACCATCGCGGCAGGACCGGCCGCGCCCGACGCCGAGACGGTTCGCGTCAGATCCGGGGAGCATGCGGATTTCTCCCGGCTGGTGTTCGAATTTCCGGAGCGTCCGGACTGGACGCTGAGCCTTGGGCCCGGTCGCGCCACGATCGTGTTCAAGGCCGGCGAATGGTCCTTCCAGACCGAAAATGTCTTCCGCTTCATTCCGAGGACGCGCATCCGGACACTGTCGGAACCCGCGTCGGGCGTTCTGATCCTCGAGCTTGGCTGCGACTGTTCGCTTGACGTTTTTGCGGTCCGGCGGGGCGCTCTGGTCAGCGATGTAAAGGACGATCCGGCGCCGGTCCGACTTGAGAATGTGTTCCCGACAGCCCGCGAGCGCGAGACCCCCGCGTCCAGCCCGACGCTTCTGCAGGTTCCGCCGACGTTGTCGGACCCCCTCGGTCCCTCGATCATCGACCTTCCACTGGCGTCGCGACCGGACCGGCCGCCCGCAGCGCGCGACGGCGCAGTCTTTCCGGTGGTCACGGTCGAACCGGGGGACGCTCCGGACGGTCACCCTGCCGACTCTGCCGGTGACGGCGTCGGGCTTGTCACTCGGTCTCTCGCCGAAGAGATCGGCCGCGCGGCATCGAGCGGTCTTCTGCGCCTGGCACCGATGGCCCGCGACAGGCCCGCGACCGGAAAAAGCTCCGGCCCCGGTCTCGTCGGCGGTGCTCTTCCCGGCGTGAGGTTCCGGTTGCCCGGAGACGACGCGGGACCGGCTTCCACGGACGCCGACCGACCGAGCCTGCAATACGGGACATGCCCGGCCGAGGCCGCCTTCGACGTCGCGAGCTGGATACCCGCCGAGGGTGCTCCGGCGGAGGCGCTCGCCGCTGCGAGGAAGCAGCTTTTCGGGGAATTGGACCGCGCGGACGACGAGGCGGCACTTGCACTCGCGCGGCTCTACATCGCCCTGGGCTTCGGAGCGGAGGCTGATGCCGTCCTGCGATCCACTCTCGCCAATCACCCCGATACAGATCGTCTTTCGGGGATGGCTCGGCTCCTCGACGGAACGGTATCCGACGGCAACCTCCTGGGCAACCTTCAGGGTTGCCCGGGGCGTGCGCAGCTCTGGTCTCTTCTGGCGGATCCCGAGGACAATGGGCACCATGCCGAAGCCGTCCTGGTTGCGCTTTCCGAGCTTCCTCTGCATCTTCGCCGCTTGCTCGGTCCGCGCGTATCGGCCGCGCTCGAGGCGAGCGGCGACATGATGTCCGCGGCGAGCGTTCGCCATCTCGTCCAGCGGGCTCCCGGGCCGCATGGCGTTCCCGTCGAGCTTTGGGAGGCACAAGACCAGGCGAAGGACGGAAGCCGCGAGGGATTCGGGATCCTCGCGACTCTCGCCACAGGCGCGTCGCCGGTTTCCGCCGAGGCGCTTGCCTCGTATCTCGAACTCACGATCGCGGCGCGGGATTTGCCCGAGACCGCATTCGTCAGCCTTGCGGAAGCACGGGCGCAAGAGTTGCGCGACACGCAGCTCGGCGCCCGGCTCGTCGCGGCGCTGATACGGGCCCATCTGCTCAGAGGCGATTTCGCCGCCGCCTATGCCCGACTGACCGGAGCGGCCGAGGTGATCGATGAGGCTCGTTTCACGCGGCTGCGGGAGGAGTTCCTGTCGGCGCTCACGCGTGACGGCGATGACACCGACTTTCTTCGGTTCGGCGCGAACGCGGTTAAGAGGCGGACAACGGGCATCGCAGCCGGGACGGCCCTCCTTGCGGCAAGGCGCATGGCCGAACTTGGCTTCGGACGCCTGGCGCGGGATTATCTCCATCTCGCGCCGGACGGTGACGAGCGACGGCTCCTGTCCGCGCGCATCGCGCTCGACGACAGCGACGTGGCGGCGGCCCTTGAACATCTACGGGATTTCGAGGGGGACGAGGCCGATGAGATGCGCGCCAAGATCCTGTCGCGCGCCGGGCGCCACGCGGAAGCCGCGGACCTGTTCGAGCGCACCGGAGCCGCGACCCGCGCCCGGATGGCAATATGGCTGTCGGGTGACTGGGACAGGATTGCCGCCGCGGCGGACTCGACGCGGGCGCAAGCTGCAGAGTTGATGTCGGAGGGAGACCGGCCCGATCCGAGAGATCCCGCCGCCCTGCTCGCAAGAAGCGAAGACGCACGATCCAGACTTGAAAACCTGCTCACGGCGATACCGCCGCCCTGATCGAGATCCGGGTTACGGAATGTCAACGCGGCCCGCATAGCGTCGGCCGAACCACCGATCGCAAGAAATGCATCATGCCGTCATTGACAGCCGCTTTGTCGCTCGCCCGCTCAGGCCTCGGACCCCGGCAAAGCCTTATCGCTTTCGTCTTCACGGCCGCGCTGGCGCTCGCCACGGACCCTGCGGCCGGCGCCCGCGAGGACGGGGACGCCTGGACCAGACTTCCCCTCCTGTGCGAGCAAGCGGCGGCACGGGCGTCGGCATCGAGCGGCGTGCCGTTGAGCGTCCTGCGGGCGATCGCCCTGACCGAGACGGGACGAACGCGCAACGGGGCATTCCGGCCCTGGCCCTGGACCGTCAACATGGAGGGCAAGGGCGAGTGGTTCGACAGCTATGAGGAGGCGTACGGATATGTCCGCAAGCATCACGCGAGAGGCGCCCGAAGCTACGATGTCGGCTGCTTTCAGATAAACTATCGCTGGCACGGAGAGCATTTCGCCTCGCTCGAAGAGATGCTCGATCCAGACGTCAACGCAGCCTATGCCGCCCGTTTCCTGACCGAGCTTCATGCCGAACTCGGCGACTGGAGTCGCGCCGCGGGAGCCTACCATTCGCGGACGCCGCACTTCGCCAGCCGCTACCGGACGCGCTTCGACCGGATCCGCGCCCGTCTGGGTGAGCACAGCGAAACCGCTCCGGTCCCCGCGAAAGCCACCGGTCAGGCCTCGACGCCAGCCGGTCCGCAATCGGCCGACGCCGTCAGGGACAACCGGTTCCCGCTGCTCGTGTCGACCGGCGCCCGACGCGGCCTGTCGTCGCTCGTCCCTCTGGAGATCGTGGGAAACCAGCGGCTCATCGACGTGCAGGGCGAATAGGTCGCCATGCGTCTTTCGGTTTCGAACCTGTTCCAGCCGACGATACTCCTCGCGCTCGCGCTCATGGCCGTGATCGTGATGATGATCCTGCCGATGCCGGCATGGGTGCTCGACATCGGCCTTGCCGCCTCGTTCGGGCTCGCAATTCTGATGTTCACGGTGACCCTGTTCATCGAGCGTCCGCTGGAATTCTCGGCTTTTCCGACGATTCTTCTCGCGTCGCTTATGCTCAGGCTTTCGCTCAACGTGTCGTCGACCAAGCTCATCATCGGCGAAGGCCACTCGGGGACCGGTGCCGCGGGCGAGGTGATCGAAGGCTTCGCGATGTTCGTCATGAGCGGCAGCGTCTTTCTGGGGCTCGTCGTCTTCTGCGTCCTCCTGATCGTGAATTTCGTCGTGATCACGAAGGGGGCCGCTAGAATGGCGGAAGTCGGCGCCCGCTTCGCGCTCGACGCGATGCCGGGCAAGCAACTCGCAACCGACAGCGACATGGCCGCGGGCGCCATCGACCACGACGAGGCCAAGACGCGGCGCGAACGGGATCAGGCGGAGACGACCTTCTTCGGCTCGCTCGACGGCGCGTCCAAGTTCGTCAAGGGCGATGCGATCGCCGGCCTTCTCATCACCTTGCTGAACCTGATCATGGGCGTCGCGATCGGCGCGGTCCTGCACGACATGCCGCTTGACCGCGCCTTTGAGACCTACGCGATCCTCACGGTCGGCGACGGCCTCGTCTCGCAGATACCGGCCGTCATCATCTCGATCGCCACGGCCCTGCTTCTCGCACGGGGAGGCGCCACCGGATCGACTGACATCGCGGTCTTCGAGCAACTGGGGCGCTATCCGGCCGCACTCGGGACTGTCGCGGTGCTTCTCTTCCTGTTCGCGCTCGTTCCGGGCCTGCCGTTCCTTCCCTTCCTTTCCGGCGCTCTCGCGCTCGGCGCGGCCGCATACGCCGTCCTGCAAGGCGCGCGGACCCTTGCCTCCGAATCGGCGGACACGGTGGAAGAGGCCGTGCGTCCCGCTGGCAAGTCCATGGGAGATGTCCTCGAACTCGACGAGATCCATGTCGAGTTCGCACCGGATCTCGTGGCCATGGTGCTCGACCCGGGAACAGGTCTCGAGGCGAGGATCACGAACATGAGGCACCACGTCGCGGCCCAGTTCGGTCTGCTGCTTCCGGAAATCCGGTTCACGGATGAGGCGTCGCTCTTGCCCGGCACCTATGTCATCCGGATTCACGGCGTCGAGCAGGCCCGCGACACGCTCCGCCCTGACAAATACCTCGCACTGTCCTCCGGAGATGACGGATCGCAGCTGCCCGGCGATTTTGTGAAGGAGCCGGTCTACGGCGCACCGGCAACCTGGGTTTCTCCCGACGAAGGAGATGACCTGTCGGTTCGTGGCGTGACGGTCGTCACTCCGCCCGAGGTGCTCGCGACGCATCTCCTCGAGGTCCTGAAGCGCAATTTCCCGCGCCTCATGACGCTCCGGAACCTGCGCCGCCTCCTGGAGGAAATGACATCCGTGTCAGACCCGGCCCGCGCCGAGGCGAACCGACGGCTCGTCGACGAACTCGTACCAGACCGGGTGCCGGTGGACCTCCTGCTTTCGGTCTTGCGGCTTCTCCTCGAAGAACGCGTGTCGATCCGGAACCTGCCGCTGATCCTTGAAGCGATCGCCGAGCGGCGCGGTGTGACGAACTCGGCTGAGGCGATCTGCGAGCACGTGCGCCAGCGCCTGGGATTCCAGCTGGTGGCGGACCTGCGCCGCGCCGACGGGACAGTCCCCCTGCTACAGCTCTCCCCGGAATGGGAAGAGGAATTCAAGACCTATGAGGTGGACACCGGTGATGGTCGCCACGACGTCGCGCTCCCCCCCGACCTTTTCAACAAGCTCGCCGGAGCGGTCGCCGACAGCGTGTCTCAGTCCAGCCAGGCCGGCGTCTTCCCCGGTCTCGTCACGACGGTGCAGCGGCGGCGGTTCCTCCGGACGGTCATCGGAACGCGCGGGATCGGCAACCCGGTGCTGTCCTACGAGGAACTCGGGACAGACGCGCGTCCGTCTCTCGTTGGCACGGTGGCCGCGTGATCGAGCCGCTTGCCACGCTGCTGCCGGTGGGAGAAGCCGCAATCCTCGCCACGGTTCTGGTCTTCTTCCGGATCGGAGCCGTCATGGCGCTCCTTCCGGCCTTCGGCGAACAGAGCGTTCCGCTGCGGGTGCGGCTGGCGCTAGCCGTGGTGCTGACCGCCGTCGTCGCGCCCGCCGTCGCGCCCGATATCGCCGATGCGGCCCCGGATGGCCTCACATTCGCGCCCCTGGTGGCCGAGATCATCAACGGCCTCCTGCTTGGCATTGGCTTCAGGCTCATCGTCGTCGCGCTTCAGATTGCCGGCACGATCGCCGCGAACATGACGTCGCTCTCCCAGATCCTGGGCGGCGCGGGTGTCGATCCGCAGCCGGCGATCGCGAGCCTGCTCGTCATCGCGGGCCTCGCGCTGGCCGCGCTCGGCGGATTGCACGTGAAGGTGGCAAGCGCACTGATCCTTTCCTACGAGGCGCTGCCCGCGGGTGAGATGCCCGGCACCGCAGCGATGGCGGAATGGGGCACGGGAGAGGTGGCGCATGCATTCGCGTTCGCGTTCGTCCTGGCCGCCCCCTTCACGATCGCGGCGCTCGTCTACAACCTGGCACTCGGCGCGATCAATCGCGCGATGCCGCAGCTCATGGTCGCCTTTGTCGGAGCCCCCGCGGTCACGTGGGGTGGGCTCTTTCTGCTCGTCCTCTCGGGACCGCTCATGATGTCGGTCTGGTCGGAAACGTTCGACGCGCTTCTGGCCGACCCGCTTCGGGGGCGCTGATGGCCGAGGACAGCGATCAGGACAAGCAACACGAGCCGACAGAGCGAAAACTGGAGAAATCACGGCAGCAGGGGGAGCTTCCCAGATCCGCCGATCTCACCACGGCCGCCGCCTATGGCGGCTTCCTTGCGTTCGGCATCCTGTTCGGAGGCGGAGCCCTGAGGGATATCTCCGGCACACTCGCCCGTCTCCTCGAACACGCCGCCGACATCGAGACGTCCGGCTCGGCGGCGGCAAGTGTGTGGACGGCCATCCTTGATCTTTCCGGCCCCTTCTTGCTCGCCTTCCTGCTCCCGGCGGCGCTCGTCGTCGCTGCGGTCAGTCTGCAACGGGCATGGGTGTTCGCGCCTCCGAAACTGGAGCCTAAGCTGAGTCGCATCTCTCTCGTCCAGAACGCGAAGCAGAAGTTCGGTCCCGACGGGCTATTCGAATTCGCGAAAAGCGCGATGAAGCTGGCCCTCTTCTGCGTCTGCCTGGCGATCTTCCTCGTCGACCGTCTGCCCGAGATGATCGTGCAGATCGCGGCGTCCGAGCGGACCGTGGTGCGTCGAATCCTGAGCGATGTCATGGCCTTTCTGACGGTCGTCGTCGTGATCGCGCTCGGCATCGGAGCCGTGGATTTCATCTGGCACAGGGCGTCGCACATGCGCCGCAACCGGATGTCCCGGAAGGAACTGACCGACGAGATGAAGGAGTCCGAAGGCGATCCCCACATCCGACAGCAGCGCCGTCAGCGCGGCCACGACATCGCCACGAACAGGATGCTGAGCGATGTGCCGACGGCCGATGTTGTGATCGTGAACCCGACCCATTTCGCCGTCGCCCTGAAGTGGTCGCGCGACCGTGGCAGCGCTCCGGTCTGCGTCGCCAAGGGCACCGACGAAATCGCGCTGCGCATCCGCTCGCGTGCCAGCGAAGCAGGAGTGCCGATCCGCCGCGACCCTGCGACCGCGCGGGCGCTCCATGCGACCGTCGGGATCGGAGAGGAGATCCTGCCCGAACACTACAGGCCCGTCGCGGCGGCGATCCGCTTTGCCGAGGCCATGCGCTGCCGGGCCCGGACCACCGGCGGCAGGTGATGCGCGACAGGTCGGAGCGACTGCTGAAAGCGGCAGACCTCGATCTGCAGGACCGACTCGAGAAGCTCGCGCGCGCCGATCGTCGTTTGAGAGAGCTCGCCGATGAGCGGACCTCTCTCGCCAGCCGTCGCGTGGACAGCGACGATCTCGCTATTTTGGGGGGGGCGGTGACGCT
>Ga0102931_1001984_pt1 | contig 10205 bp, 10 predicted proteins | sample SalPonR1_C_D1_MG_FD_79282 | JGI IMG/M metagenome (GOLD analysis project Ga0102931, IMG submission 79282) | Salt pond soil microbial communities from South San Francisco under conditions of wetland restoration - Salt Pond MetaG R1_C_D1_MG | ecosystem: Environmental > Aquatic > Marine > Intertidal... | reverse complement strand
TTTTTTATCAGATTCATCTGCTTCTCCAAGCTGAACATACGGACCAAAACGTCCCGTCAGAACATATACAGGCTTGCCTGTTTCAGGATCTTTGCCCAGGGCTTTCGGACCTTCTTTCTCAGCTTTCAGCAATTCTTTCAATTTATCAATGGTGATATCACCGGGAGCAAGGTCAACCGGAAGGGATGTCGTGATCTCATCATTGCCGCTCTTCATTTTTACGTAAGGGCCGAATTTCCCTACGTGAATCTGCATGCCGTTCAAACCTTCAATGGGCAAATCGAGCTCCCTTGCTTCCTGGGCGTTGATTTTATCCTCCTGCCTGTCAACCTTACTTCTCAATCCATTTTCGCCTTTGTAATAGTTTTCAAGATATTTTTGAGGATCGTGTTTACCGGCTGCAATCTCATCCAGCTTTGCCTCCAGTTCCGAGGTGAAATCACTGTCTATCAGGTCGGGAAAATGATTTTCCAGGAGTTCAGTTACCGCAAATGCCGTAAACGTCGGCACCAGGGTTTTCCCCTCACTTTTTACATAACCCCGGTCCTGTATGGTACTGATAATACTTGCATAGGTACTCGGACGTCCAATGCCCCGTTTTTCGAGTTCTTTCACCAGTGTTGCTTCCGTGTAGCGCGCCGGCGGTTTGGTTTCATGTGATATCGCTTCTAACTCTTTCAGATCCGTAGCTTCATTCTCTTTCAATTCGGGCAGAAATATCTCCTGGTTTTCCAGTGCTGCCTCGGGATCATCACTACCCTCGACATATGCACGGAAAAAACCGGGGAATAAAATCTTTTTACCGCTGGTTTTAAAATCTGCAGAAGTATCATCTTTTTCAGCAGTGATCACCACATTGGTAAATTCCAGCTCTGCTTCAGACATCTGTGTAGCAATGGTCCGTTTCCAGATTAAATCATACAACTTAAACTGCCGTCCGCTAAGACCTGACTTCTCGGGAAGTTTAAAGCTCGAGCCGGATGGCCGGATCGCCTCGTGAGCTTCCTGGGCGCCCTTCCCTTTTTTGGAATAATTCCGGACCCGTTCAAACAGGTAATCTTTGCCATAAATCTCCTCAACAGCATTTCTTGCAGCATTGATTGCCTGTCCCGACAGGTTAGTGGAGTCTGTTCTCATGTATGTGATATAACCGTTCTCATACAGCTTTTGCGCTACCGACATTGTATCACGTGCAGAGAATCCGAATTTACGGTTTGCCTCCTGCTGAAGCGTTGATGTGATAAAAGGAGCCGAGGGATTTCTTTTCTGCCTGTTTTTCTCAACTTTTGAAACATACCAATTCGCTTTTCCGAGCTTGCTGCTGAGTGTTTCGGCATCTTTTTTATCAAGAAGTACTACAGATTCCGGTTTTTTCAGCTTGCCGGTATTTTCGTTAAAATCTTTACCGCTTGCAAGTCTTTTGCCGTTGATATGAGAAAGATCTGCCTCAAAAACCTGTTTTGCGCCGGTTTTGGAAAGCTTAGCCTTCAGGTCAAAATAGCTCCCGCTTCTGAAACGCATTCGTTCCCGCTCCCTGTCTACCAGAAAACGAACGGCAACCGACTGTACCCGTCCGGCAGATAAGCCCGGTGCAATTTTTTTCCATAAAAGCGGCGAAATTGTATACCCGGCCAGTCGGTCGAGTATTCTTCTTGTCTCCTGTGCCTGCACCAGGTTTGTATCAATATCACGGAAATTATCGAGTGCCTGGGTAATTGCCTCTTTGGTGATTTCGTGAAACACCATTCTCTTCACAGGAACTTTCGGTTTCAATAGCTGCGTGAGATGCCAGGATATTGCTTCCCCTTCACGATCTTCATCTGTAGCCAGGATCAGTTCATCCGAATCTTTCAGCAGCTTCTTCAGTTTGGTAACAATTTTCTTTTTACCGGAAGGGACTACGTAGATCGGTTCAAAGTTATCCTCCACGTTGATTCCAAGATTCGACCACGACTCCTTTTTATACTTCGCAGGTATCTCTTTAGCGGAAGATGGTAAATCCCTTACATGGCCCATCGATGAATCAACGACATACTCCTTCGGAAGATACTTCTTGATCGTTTTGGTTTTTGTCGGTGACTCAACGATTACTAATGATTTCATGATATTAATTCTATTCTAAATTGATTCAACGAGCTCTTTCAACTCGTTAGCGTGTGCTTTCGTATCTATTTTCTCTATCACTTCCAGAACTGTTCCGTCAATATCAATAACAAATGCTGATCTCGACGGAGCATCAAATGTTTTTCCGTACATCTTCTTCTCGACGACAGAGTCTGTTGCTTTTGCAAATTTAAAATCCGGATCTGACGCCAGTATATAATTTATGCCCAGTTTTTTTGAATAGTTTTTGTGCGAACCGCAGCTGTCTTTACTGAGGCCTATTAAATTGAAGCCTTTGTCATCGAACCAACCGGCATTTTCGGCAAGACTCTGATTTTGGCGGTCACAGCCGGATGTATTGTTCCGCATGTAGACAGAAACAATAGTGGGACGGTTTAACAGTTCTGAGAATGTTACTTCTTTCTCATCGCCATCCGTCACAATATCCAGTGAAAAATTTGTATCTATTTTATTTCCTTTTGCAATCATATTATTTATATCAGGTTATTGTTCAGACAGAATAACCTGAACCAACCCTCTCTTCGTTTCGAATCCAAACTAAAAGTTTTTTTCAGATTTATATAATACACAATCTTCTTGAAACGGAACAAATCCGGATGCAACTATTTTTCCGGAATCAAAAATCGCCTTGAGGAGAGCGCAAGAAAACCAGTTTTAAAATTGTTACATTTTGCACATTTCAGGACGCTTCAGCAACATATTTGTTACAGCTGACAGCACAATGGCATGGTGTACTGTACCATTTCTGATCAGGCTTAAAAAATCCTTCAGATTCATGGTATGAACATCAATATCTTCGGTACCCTCCGTTTGCTGATCTTCTGTTTTCTTGCAGTTTTCAACGAGATAAAGATGGGTAAAATTGGTAAGAAAAGCAGGATTTGAGCTTGATTTTCCAATCAGTTCCCAGGAATCAGACGTAAAACCGGTCTCTTCAGCCAGCTCTCTTTTTGCAGCTTCAATCGGTTTTTCACCCGGATCCACCATTCCTCCCGGTATCTCAAGAGTAACTTCATCAATTCCGTGCCGGTACTGCTCCACAAGCACTATTTCTCTGTCGGGTGTGAGCGCAATGATGTTAATCCATTCGGGGGCATCCAAAACATAGAAGTCGGATGGCTGATTCTTGCCCGCCGGTTTTACCTCTCTTTCGTGAAGATTGAAAATCGGAGTTTCAAATACTTTTGTATCTTTGATGATCTGCCAGTCAGGTTTTGAAAAATGAAATATTGAATTACTCATAGCTTATATTTTAAGATGGATAAACGATTTGAATTTAAGAAGGATGAAACTGTAACCGGTTCGCAATTAACAAAAGTTATTGAAAAAGCATGCGATATCATGGAGACAATTTACAGTGAAGGGGATTATCCAAAACTATTGGTTAAACGAACCTGGTCGAAACACAATCCTATCATCACCGGCGAAATTGCTTTTCCGCATGCATACCGCTGGTATCTCACAAGAGAGCTCTACAAACTGGCCGAAAAAGGCGCCGAAATAAAGGTTTTCCCTTCCCGGCCAAAGGTAGAAATGACTGATCCTCTTATTTTTGAAAATGCGGATGAAGATGAATGGGATATCACCAAAAAGAAACTCTTTCTTTTCAGCCCTGAAAGAATTGACTTGTCACTGAATCGCCTTGAGCACTACACGGGTACGGATGCTAAAAATTTCCAGCGCAATATCCTCTTCACCAATTACGACATGCACGTTGACGTGTTTAAGAAATTTTTTCCGGATTGCCTGGCTCCTGAAAATAAAGTTCAGATGCCCGCTTACCATCATGTGCTGCCTGATAACAAAGGATACAGCCTTGTAAATATTGGTGTGGGTCCGTCGAATGCCAAAACGATCTCCGATCATGTTGCTGTTCTGCGGCCGGATGCCGTTATCATGGTGGGACATTGCGGCGGGCTCAGAAATCACCAGGATATTGGTGATTTCGTCCTGGCCACAGGCTTTATGCGCGAAGATGGCGTACTGGATGAAATTTTGCCGCTCAATATTCCCATTACCCCGAATCACCTCCTGAACGTATACCTGAAGGAAGTGCTTGATAAATATGAGAGAAACTATCGCCTTGGCACGGTTTATACCACTGCAAACCGCAACTGGGAATTTATCAAACGGCGCACAGTTGAACAGATTCACATGAGCCGCAGCATTGCCATCGACATGGAATCGGCAACCGTTGCCACAAATGGGTATCGATACCGCATACCTTTTGCTACTCTGCTCTGTGTGAGTGACAAGCCCTTACACGGTAAACCAAAACTGAGCGGCGAGGCACAGACTTTCTACGAAAATTCGAAGGAGCTTCACCTGAAAATGGTAATTGAGGCTCTTAAAATGAGTAAAAAAGCCTATCCGGATGGCCTTCCCAATGCCAGTATCCGTGCTATTAATGAACCCTTGATGGGCGGACCTGAATAAAACGTCTTTTTACAAAACTGCGAGCGTTCTCTGATTTAGTTTGAAGAGATCTTCAAGCATAATCAATTCATCACTGGGCACTTCATATATCCCAAACCGGCACTTGAATTTTATTTAGACTATGTTTAAATAGAAGTCATAATTATTTAGACGGATTCTAAATAATTATGACTGGGAGTTTTGTTTAAAATTGCCGGTGAAAAAACTAAACCTGCCAGGGTCATGACCAGTAAGGCGACTGCTAAATTCTATAATTTGTTGACCGTCAATGAATAACAAATATGTAAATCGTTCTAAGATTTCTGAAGCGAAATTCAGAAAACTGGTAAAGCTTTTCAGTCTCGATTTAACAGCAAAACAGATTTCAGAGCTAACGGATTTAAACAGGAATACAGTTAACCGATACCTGTCCGGCATCAGGGTGCGGGTGGCAGAACATTGTAATAAAATCGATCCGCACAGTTCAACAAACAACAGCCTGATCGAACAAAAAATTAAAGATCACACGGTTATTGGATTGTCAGAGAATCTCCAAAAGATCTTTATTTCTATTCCTGACCAATCCCTTATTTCCAAAATAAAAGAGATTCAAGAGTCTGAAAACAATCATTTTAATAGATTAAACCCTGATAAAGTTTTTTATGATGTTTTTTTTGATATTGAAAGTGAATGGTATTTTTCACTGAAGAAATTTAAAAATGAGTCTGATCACTCTTTTAGAAAAAAATACAACCGGATTGACGGGTTTATTGGTTTTTTAAAAAACAGGGTTACAAAATTCAGGGGAATGCGCAAATCCACACTCTATTTACACCTTAAAGAGACTGAATTCCGGTATAACTATAAGGACACTGATCTCTACTACCTGTTATTGAAAATTTTGAGAAACAATCCGCTGTTCTAATCATGAGCTTCTCAGAAAAAAAACGTGAGATGATTCCATCATGACTATTTGATATTTCCGTGCCCGGGGTTAATAAGCCGCCGTCCGGGTATCAGCCGCACAAAGCGGGTTAAATAATTCTTCTTTGCCTGTAAAAAATATATTCCAAAACAGGGTTATCAAAAACATTTAAAAACCTATTAATAATTATTGTTTTTGAATGATTCAGGGCAAGTTTTATAAAATTACAAAAGTCAAACCCCGAACAGGGGTTTCTTTTTGGTCAAGATTATTAACTTTGCTACGGATATAACGAACTCTCGAGTGTTTTAAATCGCAATCCGGGGGATCACATGAAATGTTTTGGACAGATGTGATTACGAAACTTCCTGAAGATATTGGTTATCATACAATGAATTGAACTTCCGGTGGTTATATTATCACCTAATAACAATCGTCTTTTATGCTTTTAAATCCCGATATACTTACACAACTTGCACCGCTTGAATTGAAAGCCCGTACCATTGTTGAGGGTTTTATCTCCGGTCTGCACAGAAGTCCGTATCATGGTTTCAGCGTCGAGTTTGCGGAACACCGCCCCTACAATCCCGGAGATGATTTTAAACATATTGACTGGAAAGTCTACGGAAAGCGTGAACGTTTTTATGTAAAGCAGTATGAAGCTGAAACAAACCTGCGCGCCTATGTTGTTCTGGATACAAGCACATCCATGAATTTTAAATATTTTGCGGAGTGGACAAAACTGCGATATTCTATCCTTTATGCATCTGCGCTGATGTATATGATGAACAAACAGCGCGATGCCACCGGATTGATTCTGTTCGATAAAGAAATACGTGATTTTTATCCTGCTAAGTCATCTTACAGCCACCTCAGAATGCTATTTGGCCAACTGGAAAATCTCCTGAAAAGCAGTGAGGCGCAACCAGATGAGAGACGTGTTTCTGCCTCGGCCGATGCCATTCACCATTTAGCAGAAAATCTGAAAAGCAGAAGCCTGGTTGTTATCATAACTGATCTTTTTGAAAATGTATCAGGACATGATCAGCTCATATCCGCCCTGAAGCATCTTCGTCACAGAAAACATGAAGTACTGCTATTCAATATGCTGGAACATAAAAGTGAACGAGAGCTTGATTTTCCCGATGGGAAATTTCTTTTTGAAGACATGGAAACCGGCAGTGAAATTGAAGTAGTGCCTGCCCAGGTCCGGGAAGATTATAAAAACAAGATTGAAGAGTATACCAAAGAGTTTAAAATAGCCTGCAGCAACGCACAAGTTGATTTCGTTGAAATTGATACCCAAAGTCCGTTCGACCTGGCTCTGCTTGCTTATCTCAACAAACGCAAAAAACTTGGCTGACCTGTCTGCCAATCAACAGAGTTGCTTACGTCACTTTGGCCCGCAGAAGTATCTTGTTCAGGAGACCCGGGAAAAACCGTTTTAAATAGATCGTTATAATTTCGAAGCCCCCGATGTAGATTTCGTCTTTCCCCTTTGAAATTTTCGGGAGTAGTTTGTTGGCAAACTCCTGGGGAGAGAGCGCTTTTTTGTGGGCATCTCCCATAACATTCAGCTTCTCGCCTTCTGCCGTTAGTGCATTGCGTGTCACATTTGTTCTTACATAACCCGGGCACACCATTGTCACATCAAGATTGTGCTCGTGCACCTCCTGGCGCAGGCAATCGAACCAGCCGTGCAAAGCATGTTTTGATGCTGCATAGGCCGACCGGTACTTTGTTCCTATTTTACCCATAACACTGCTTATTACTACAATATGACCGCTCTTATTTTCAATCATTTGCGGAAGGAGAGCTTTTGTGAGGGCAACAGTCCCGAAAAAATTTACCTCCATGATTTGCCTGATTGTATCCATGGTAAGGTCAACTGCGTAGGCGCGCTGACTTATGCCGCCGTTATTTATCAAAACGTCAATTTTCCCAAACATATTCACAGCCATTTCTGTCTTTTCATTCATGGCTTCGGTATCGGTAAGATCAAGAGGTAAAATTTTAATATCTTCAGCACTGCCCGGACAATTTTCACGAACTCTTTCTAATTCATTAACCCGGCGGGCAGATAAAATGAGTTTTACACCTTTTTCTGAGTATGCATACGCAAGAGCTTCACCTATTCCCGACGATGCACCCGTGATCCAGACAATCTGTTTTTGTAGAGACATAATAATAAGGTAGATTTAAGATGTTTTGATCCGGTTCATTATTTGAATCTTTTTAAAGTATTTATAATAATCCGGGCTATTGATTTATATTTAGTTCCGAAGATACTTTTTTCGTGTGATAAAATTGAACATTATTCAAAATTCAACAGGCACTGAAAAAATAATTCACCCGTTTTAAATCTGACTTTTACTTAAACTGACAAATAAAATCTGTGAAACGAAACCATACCATTCTCCTTGTTGAAGATGAGCAGGAATCCGCTGATATGCTTGCCAATTTCCTGGAAATGAATAATTTCCGGGTATTAAAGGCATACGACGGAAAAGAAGCTTTAACTATTATTCAAAATCATGCCAGCGATATACACATTGCTGTACTCGACATTATGGTTCCCTATGTTGACGGAAAGGAGATATGTAAAAAAATACGCGAACATCCTGTCCTGAAAGATATTCCGGTTATATTTTTAACCGCCAAAGACCAGGAAAAAGATGAAATTGAAGGCCTTGAGCTGGGAGCAGATGACTATATTTCGAAACCGGCAAGCCTCAATCTTGTAAAGGCTCATGTTGAAACTCTTCTTCGCCGGCAAGACCCTCAAAAAAGTAACTGGCTTCAATACGGCGACCTCTACCTTGATGTAGATGGAAAAGAGCTCTATCACAAAGATCGCCGTATTGAACTCACATCTACCGAGTTTACACTGATTAAACTCTTCTTTCAAAACCCAAAACATGTATACAGCCGCCAGAACATCCTGGAAAAAATTGGTGATGACGATAAATTCGTTTTTGACAGGACGGTTGATGTGCACATTAAAAACCTGCGACTGAAATTGGGGGAGGCATCTGATATTATTAAAACCTATCGCGGTTTGGGTTATGGATTGAACCGTGAAATTGTAACTGCATGAGTATTCGCTCAAAACTGGCGTGGACGTTTATCCTGCTGCTGATCTTTGGAATAACGGCAATCAGCAGTTACTCTATTCTTTTCATCCGGAATTTTTTAATTGATGAAGGCGAACAAAATTTACACAACGACACACGGTGGCTCGCCATCACCATAGAAAGCCTCCGCTACAATGATCTCTTTGAAACAAATCTGAATGAAGCCGCCCTTACATCCGGTTACCGGATTGCCGTTTATGATACAGATGGTGTACTCTTTGCTACTGTTCCCTATAACGAACAGGTTGAAGCTCCCGGTTATTTATCCAATTCAATTCAGATGACATTAACAGGCACCGATTCCGTTCTGGTCGAAAATAATCCTGATTCCGAAAAAATCGTTGCCTACTCCAGCCTCAGCAATGATCTCAACCCGGCTGAATATCTGCAGGTAAGCCAGTTAAAAGAGACATTATATGAACCGATAAAAACAATTCGCTGGATTATTTATACCGGGATGTTTATCTCGATCGGGCTGGTTATCCTGGTAAGCATCTGGTTTGCAAGATATTTAACGAGACCAATTCTGCAGCTTGAACAAACAGCCGGTGATATTGCTGACGGTGACATTTCTAAAACACTGAACCTGGACCGGAATGATGAATTTGGAAAACTGGCCACCTCGCTGAACAGAATGGCGTCCAGGCTTCAGGAAGACAACAGACGACTTCAGAAAATCTATGAAAAACAGGGACAGTTTTTTGCTGATATCACCCATGAACTCAGGAATCCCCTGCATACGATTGCAGGTTCACTCGAAATGCTTCAGCTGAAAAATATCGACGAAAAACAGAAGCAACACTATCTTCAAACTGCTATTCGTCAGACAGAACGTATTAACCGGCTCTTCAGGGACCTGGTTACTCTTCAGAGATACGATTCTGATGAGTTCTTTATTCAATTAAAAAGATGCGATCTGTCGCAGGTAATTGAGCAGATTCACGAACTCTTATCCCCGGCAGCAAAAGAAAAAAATCTTGACTTCGAAACCGATACAGATCCTGTGTGGGTTGAAGCTGATCCCGGTAAAATTGAACAGGTGATAGAGAATCTTGTCTCAAATGCTATCAAATATACTGTAAGAGGTAAAATTGAAATCCGGACATCCAAAACCCGGTATGAGGTTACCGTTGAAATTATCGATACCGGAATTGGTATTTCAAAAGAGCACCTCGACAGGTTATTTGACCGGTTTTACAGAACCGACAAGGCGCGTTCAAGAGATAAGGGCGGTACCGGGCTGGGTCTTTCGGTTGTAAAAAGCATACTGGACGCACACAATTCAGATATTCATGTGGAAAGCAAACCGGGCAGCGGTACCCGCTTTTGGTTCACTCTTCCCAGGGCAAATGAGAAGTAGTGTCGTGTGATAGGTAAAGTACCAGGTAATCGAAGGGAAAACTGAAAATGTTCACGAAAACAGGAACCCCTAAGTGGGTTAAACAATCGGGACGTGTTCGTTCAACCCACTCCTGGGTTGTTGAAATATTCGCCCATCATACCCCGCATGTTATACCGGGCTATTCGGATCCAAAAGGTTCAAAAAATCTGAATGCATATGCACCGGCCCAGCCGGCAATGAGCGGACTCAAAATATAGATCGGCAA
>Ga0102931_1001981_pt1 | contig 10213 bp, 13 predicted proteins | sample SalPonR1_C_D1_MG_FD_79282 | JGI IMG/M metagenome (GOLD analysis project Ga0102931, IMG submission 79282) | Salt pond soil microbial communities from South San Francisco under conditions of wetland restoration - Salt Pond MetaG R1_C_D1_MG | ecosystem: Environmental > Aquatic > Marine > Intertidal... | reverse complement strand
GTATATCTTTCCCGATGAGGCTACGGGCCGGGAAAATATGGACGACCGGATCATCCCCATGATTCAATCTTCTCCACGCCTGCGGCAGCACTTTACCGGCAAAGACAGGGATAAATCTTCTTTGCGGGTGCGGTTGCAGCACATGCCCATATATATTGCCTGGGCCAGGTCAGCGGCCCGCCTGGCGAACAAGCCCATCAGATATGCCATCGCCGATGAGATTGACAAGGAGGGCTTTTCACCGGGCAGCAGTAAAGAGGCCAACCCCCTGGACCTGATTGACAAGCGGTTCAATACATATCGATCCATTTACAAGTTCTTCAAAATTTCGTCGCCATCCCTTGAGGACGGTAATATCTGGCAGGCCCTGCAAGGATCGGATGTGCTTTTTGACTATCATGTCAAATGTCCGCAATGCGGCGCCCGGCAATTGATGCAGTTTGAAAATATTAAATGGGATGGGGGCAGCAAAGCGGACCGGGCGGCCATAAAGAATAAGCACCTGGCCTGGTATGAATGTGAGCATTGTGGCGGCCGATGGGATGACGATCTTAGAAACCAGGCAGTGCGTGCCGGGTTGTGGATGGTCCAGGATCAGGCCTTGACCATGGACGCGTATTTGTCCCGGTTCCGTCCGGCATCCATCGGTTTTCAGATTCCGGCCTGGCTGTCTTATTTTGTAAGCTTGTCAGAATGTGCCGCCTCGTTCCTTAAGGGCCTTGATGAAGGCCCCATGGCCATGCAGGATTTTTGTAACGGGTTTAAGGCTGAACCTTACCGGCCGAAAATAAAAACCCAGGAAGAATCTGAAATCCTGGCCCATCGTGTTGACTTGCCTGCCGGTGTGGTGCCCAAAGACACCATTGCCCTGACTGCAGGCATTGACGTTCAGCAGGCCGGTTTCTGGTTCATGATTAAGGCCTGGAAAAAGGATTTATCCAGCCACAGGGTGCAATACGGCTGGGTCACCACCTGGGAAGACATCAACGAATTGATTTTTAATGCCAGGTACCCGGTGGAGAACAGCAAAAACTCCATGGGGATCTGGCGTGCTGCCATTGATACCGGCGGCGGTGCCAAGGGCGCGGAAGATGACTGGTCCAAAACAGAAGAGATTTATGAATGGATTCGGAAAAACGGCAGGAATGTGGCCTTCGGCATTAAGGGTGCCACCCATGCCCAGGTCAAAAAAGTAACCCCGAGGGTCATTGACCGCATGCGCCGCAAGAACAAACCGATTCCCGGCGGCATTACCCTGTATTTTCTGGATACGGCCGCATTTAAAGAGGCGTTCTGGTGGCGTATGGGTCGCAGGTTCCAGGCCGATGATGAGGGGCCTCCGGAAACCCAGCATATCACCATGCATGCGGATACGGGTATGGATTATGTCCGTCAGATTTTGGCCGAGGAGAAACAGCGGGACCGGAAAACCGGGAAAATAAAGTGGGTGCCGGTGCGTGCGGATAACCATTTGCTGGACTGCGAAGTCTATTCCGACGCCTGCGCAGATCCGGAATGGCTGCCCTCACTTTCCAGTCTGGTCCGTCGAAAGAAAAAGAAAAAACCTTCCGGTGGTGGTGGTGAACGAAACGGATTTGTTAATGCATGGAGGTAGATATGAAGTGTCCGATGTGTGGAGCTACGATGGTGATTGACGAATGGAATGGTTGGGTGTGGGAGTGTTTTCATTGCTACTATACTGGCAGAGAGGCGACGGATGAAGAGATCGAAAAACAGGAAGATGATATTGAGGCGTATTTGAAAACCAAGAGGGGGTTTTTAAAAGAATGAAATACATTTGTGAAAAATGCGGGAAAGATTTTGAGTGCATACTCGAAGTAGAAGACGATTGCGAATATCCATACTCATGCCCGTATGCTGTGGAAGAAAAGGATATGGACTCAGAATGGATAGAATTCAAGGAGTCAAAAAATATGAAAAATAAAGACAGTTTAGTTATTTGCGACAGTTGCGCAAATAACGATGAAACCTGTACAGCGTGCAATGGCTGTATTTCCGGCAGCAACTTTGTTCGGAAGGTTATTAATTGCACGGAGAATTGCACGGAATGCAATTGTGATAAATTAGCACCAGGGAATGATCCCGGGTATAGTCACAATCGAGACTGGAAGCCGATAGAAAAAATCGAAAATCTATCCTGCAGCAAAGACCCAAAGTCACGATACTATGACGCCGGTGGTATTGAGACACTCGATATCATTAAAGCAAAGCTGACACCGGAGCAATACCGCGGTTTTTTACTCGGCAACATCATCAAATATTCATGCCGGGTCAACCACAAAGGAAATTTTGACAGAGATATTGAAAAGGTCCGGTTTTACGGGAATTCAATATTTGACACATTGGAGGTATGATGGATATTCAAATGTATCTGGTGCGGCAAAGGCTTTGGGCGCTAAATACGTTCGGGCCGGGTGTTCGTGACAAAAGCCTCATCAAACACATCAAAAAAGAGCTTGATGAAATCAAGGCGTCTCCAGGCGATCTTGAAGAGTGGATTGATGTGGTTATCCTGGCCCTGGAAGGTGCCATCCGAAATGCCGAAGCGGTATCTGACAGGCCGGTCGATGATGTTGTGAATTGTCTGTTGATGAAGCAGGAAAAAAATATAAACAGGGAATGGCCGGACTGGATGGCCATGGATCCGAATCAACCCATTGAACATGTAAAGTGATTTTGGGCAATTGTTGATCGTTTTAAATGCAGGAGCTGCGAAATCATGGAATTAGACCGGCTTGTTTTCAAAGGGGCCCGGGAGATCTGTGCCGCCGTGGGTGTGGACTGGAAAAGAATGGTCTTTTTTGTTGAGAAAAAAGGGCTTCCTGCATTTAAAATTGACGGCAAAGGATCATGGATTGCCAGGCCAGACGACCTGGATGCATGGATTTTGAAACAAAGAAACGAGAATTTAAGCTTAAACGATCAAATGTAAGCACTTTGGACTTATTTTTTTTGTTATTCGACATTGTAAAAAACCCTGTCAACATCTTTTTTTGTCTTTTTACGTCTTTTTAATAGCCTTTTTTATCCTTTTTTTATTTTCGGCAAAAACCGGGGTTATACTTCATGCAAATAAAAAAAAGGTCCATGCATGTCATATACAACGGTTTTGTCGAACATACCGAAAAAAATTACCGCCGGGGAGTCCGTCTCCTGGTCTGTGACCCTGGATAACTTCCCGGCCTCCGCCGGATGGGTGGTCACTTACACCCTGGTCAAATCAGATACCCGCATTCAAATCGTTTCCACAGCGGATGGTATCAACCATCTTGTTGAAATCCCATACACCACCACCGCCGACTATACCGCCGGCGAATATAGATACCAGTCCCATGTAAGCAATGCCGTTGAGCGGTACCAGGTGGCAACCGGTATCATTGAGGTGTTGCCGGACTTTGCCACCAAAACAACCGGGCACGATGCCCGCACCTGGTTGGAAATCGCCATTGATGCACTGGAAGCCGCCATTGAAGGACGGGCCAGCAAAACGCAATTGCAGCAATCCATTAACGGCATACAGGTCCAGCACCTGGATCTTAACGACCAACTGACCGCCTTGTCCAGGCTCAAGCGTATACTGGCCGGAAAAAAAATAGCAAAAACAGGATTAAAATCTATGATGGTTAGCTTCTGATGTGGCCGTTTTCCAATAAAAAGTCCGTATCAAAAAAACGGGGGAAAAAGCAAATCATTACCCGGGGCTATGCGGCGGCGGATACAGGCAGGTTATATCAGGACTGGTCAGCCGGAAACACCTCTGCGGACACCGAAATTTATTCGGCCTTGGTACGATTGCGTAACAGGGCCAGGGATCTGTCCAGAAATAATGATTATGTGTCGCGGTTCCTCAACATGGTTAAAACCAATGTGGTTGGCCACAAAGGGGTCTCTCTACAGGTCAAAAGCAGGTTGGCATCCGGCAAATTAGACCGCAATGCAAATGAGATCATTGAAACACACTGGCAGTCTTTTTGTAAAAAGCGAAATTGCACGGTAACCGGCCAGCTGTCTATGATTGATTTGAAAAAAATGATTGTGGCCGCAGTGCCCCGGGACGGTGAGATTTTGATTCGCAAAGTCAGGATGTTCCCATACAGTGATTACTTGTTTGCCCTGCAGCCGATTGAAGCGGATCAGCTGGATCACACCATGAACGTAACGCTTAAAAACGGCAACAAGATTGTCATGGGCGTTGAAAAGGATAAGTGGGGGCGGCCGGTGGCATACCATATTTTGCGGCGGCATCCTGGAGACAGCCTGCATAATGATTACCGTGGCAACGCCAGGGAACGGGTGCCGGCGGGTGAAATTATCCACCTGTTCATCCAGGAGCGGGTGGGCCAATCCCGTGGCGTGACATGGCTTGCAACCCCGGCGGCCAGGTGCAAAATGCTTGATGGATATGAAGAAGCGGAACTTGTTGCATCCAGAACCGGCGCGTCCACAATGGGTATTTTTGTCAACCCGGATGCGGAAGAATACATTGACGTTGACGACGACGACGTCGATGGCCCGGATACAAGCAATGATGTGTTGTTTGAATCTGAGCCAGGGACATTCAAGCAGGCGCCGGAAGGGTACGACCTTAAAACCTTTGACCCGAACCATCCCAATGCGTCGTTTGCAGATTTTGAAAAGGCGGTTTTGCGCGGAATCGCTTCCGGCTTGAACGTCTCCTATGTGGGACTGGCAAATGACCTGGAAGGCGTAAGTTATTCCTCCATTCGACAAGGCGAAACCGCCGACCGGGATAACTGGAAAATGCTGCAGCGCTGGTTGATTGAACATTTTTGTGAAGACGTGTTTGAGTCCTGGCTGTATCAGTTTCTTTCTTTTGGCCGGTCCGGCCTTGAGCTAGGCAAATTCGATCAGTACAACAATCCGGTGTGGCGGCCCCGTGGGTGGCAATGGGTTGACCCGGACAAAGAAAGCAAGGCGGTTGAGCGTGATGTCGGCAATCACATGAAATCAATATGGGCCACTGCCGCTGAGAAAGGGGACGATCTTGAAGAAATTTTTATTGAAAATGCCCGGGCCATTGAGCTTGCTGAAGAATACGGCCTGAATCTGAACGTTTTTAACACCAAAGAGGTACAGGATAATGCCGATCAAAACGGAACAATTGCGCAAGAAAATTGAACAGGAATCATTTAAGCGAACAGCCACATTCAAACGTGAGGCCGTGGATGAAGAAACCCGGACTATTGAAATCGCGTTCTCATCAGAAGACCCTTACATGCGGTGGTATGGCTATGAAATCCTGGGGCATGGTGATGGTGATGTGGATATGGAATTCATGGCATCCGGATCCGCCCCGTTCCTGGCACAGCATGACCACGACAATGTAATCGGCATCATTGAGCGGGCCTGGATAGATTCCGACAGCAAAGGCCGTGCCGTGGTGCGGTTCAGCAAAAGCGCCCGGGCCGAAGAATTTTTTCAGGATGTGATTGACGGCATCCGGAAAAACATTTCCGTGGGGTACGAAATTACAGAGGTTAAACTTGTTGAAGAAAGCGAGGATGGCCCGGATACATACAGAATGAAATGGCGGCCAATTGAGGCCAGCTTAGTCAGCGTGCCTGCTGACACCACCGTTGGAGTGGGCAGGGCACACAAAAAATCAAACCCAGATTCAAAGGAGAAAAACATGGGTTACGACACAGACAAAACCACTCCCGATGTTGAAACCGTAATGGCCCAGGCCGCCAAAGAAGCCAGGGAAGCGGAAGTATTACGCATCGGGGAAATTAACGCCCTGGGCAAAGTCCATGGCTTTGAAGACGACGCGTCCAAGGCGGTCAATGATGGCCGTACCGTTGACCAGTTCCGTGCATTTGTTTTGGATGAATTGAAAAAAAGAGCGGCGGAACCCATTGAAAACTTTTCACCTGAAATCGGCATGACCGAAAAAGAGGTTAAGCAGTTTTCGTTCTTGAAACTCATCCGGGCCCTGGCTGATCCGAATCAGGCCAAGCATGCAGGATTTGAACTTGAATGCTCCAGGGCCTTCGAAGACCTGACCGGCCGCACCGCCAAGGGGGCATTTGTTCCGCATGATGTGCTATCCGCCGGTAATTTTTTGCATCGCGATCTATCAACCAATGTCGGCACGGCCGGCGGGTACCTGGTATCTGAAGACATGCAGACCGAATCGTTTATCGACATGCTTCGCAATGCCGCTGCCGTGATGCGGCTTGGTACCCGGACACTTACCGGTCTTATTGGGGATATCGATATTCCAAAACAGACCGGCGGTGCGTCTGCGTATTGGGTCAATGAGGGCGGCGATCTGACGGAAAGTCAGCAGACACTGGGCCAGATTCGCATGAGCCCGAAAACAATCGGCTGTTATACCGACGTGACCCGCCGCATGATGCTGCAGAGTTCCATGGACGTTGAAACGTTCATCCGTCAGGACTTTGCGCTGCAGATGGGCATTGCCATTGATCTCGGTGCGCTGAATGGTGACGCGGCCAGTGGAGAGCCCCGGGGCTTGCTGAACACCACCGGCATTGGGTCGGTTACCCTGAACGGGACCAATACGCCGGATTGGGGGGATATTGTAGACCTGGAAACAGCAATATCCACAGACAATGCCCTGTTTGGCTCCCTGGCATATCTGACCAATGCGACCATTGTCGGAAAAATGAAACAGACCGAAAAGGCCAGCTCAACCGGAAAATTCATCTATGAAAATGGTGAATTGAACGGGTACAATTGCGAAATTTCGAACAATGTGCCTGCCAAATATCTCCTGTTCGGCAACTGGGCCGACATGATCATCGGCATGTGGTCCGGACTGGATGTGACGGTGGATACAAACAGCCTGTCCACGTCAGGTGGTACGCGGATTGTTTGCTTCCAGGACATTGACGTTGCAATTCGGCACGCCGAGTCTTTTGCGGCAGGATACAAATCATAATTTTATTTTTTGAGGTGAATGACAATGAAAGATAAAGATCTTTATAACCTGGTCTCTGCGGTAAACTGCATTGACCCGGAAGTGCTTGATGCGGATAACACGCCTGCCGCGATTGATCTGCAGGGGTATAGTGGGGCATTGGTGTTGATTCATATTGGTGCCGGTGGGATCACATTTGACAGCGATAATAAGGTTGAGTTCAAATTGACGCATTCAGATGATGACACAACCTACACGGCCGTAACGGTTAGCGACGTTGTCGGGCTCAGCTCCGTCGGAACCGGCGGCATCATAAAAAGCCTGACCGCCGCCCATGCCACTGCCACTGTGACAGAGGTCGGATACAAAGGCGGTAAACGTTACCTTAAGCTGCTGGCTGATTTTTCCGGCACACATGGCACCGGTACTGCAATGGCCGCCACTGTGATCAAGGGCGGATCCGACATCCTGCCGGCGGCATGATCCGGATGAAGGTTAGAATTGTTAAAAATGATCCGCGCGTCGGCCTTGTTATTGATGTCGATCCGAGAACTGCCCGGGCGCTTATCAAATCCGGGAAGGCCGTGCCTTGTGATGATGTAAAACCGCCGCATTTAACCCGAGTGAAAAAATGATTACGTTTGAAATGGATGAACTTTTTTCTGACGAGCTGGCCCGCCAGGCGGTGTTCACACCGGACCCGACTGAGACCGGGGCTACCGTGGACTGCCTGGTGATCGTTGAGCATGACGCGGAACTGCGGCCGGACAACCTGGATATTGGGGTCATGGAAGTGGGCACAACGATTCAGGCTGTATATGCCGACGTGGGGGTGCCTGCCCATGGCTCAACCTTCGCGGTTGAAGGCACCACATATCGCGTGGCCAGGATCGACAGCAATGACAGGCTGCTTGTCAAAGCCGTTGTGAATGAGGTGACATAATGCCGTCGATTTCTATTGAGATATCACAGCAAGACTTAACAGATGTGGTCAATATGCTGTCCGGCATCAAGGATGGTGCGGCCACGGCAATATACAGGTCCGTGAACAAAGGATTGTCTCATGCCCAGACCCAGGCGGTAAAAGCGATTGGGCAGGAATTGACGCTGAAAGCAGCGAGGATCAAAAAAGATTTCTCAATGCGTAAGGCGTCAAAATCTGTTTTATCCGGAGCTGTGTGGGCCACTGGCCAGCCGGTGGGCCTGTTAAACTTTTCGGCAAACAAAGTGAAGGCCGGGTATTCCGTCAAAGTCAAGAAACGTAGTTCAAGGACATTGCTGAAACACGCTTTCAAGGCCAAAACAAGAAAGCTTAGAAATGACGGATCTGCATATGAGACGGAACATTTGTGGTGGCGGTCTTATGACGGGCCACGGTCCGGTACCGGAACTGAGAACGTCGGCTATTTTGCCGGGTTGCCTGCCGGACATCCCATGAAAGGCCCGGAGCTTGAGCGGCTGACCGGGCCACGGATTGAAGATATTTTTGGCCAGGATGATATTCTCTCTGATGTGCAGGACAAGGCGTCTGCAAAGATTACTGAGAATCTTGGGAAAGAAACCTATAATTTGCTGAGGCGTTTTGGCTGATTCGATCAGGGAAAAAATAATCCAGGCGATCGTTACCCGGGCGGGTCAAATACGGGTTGCAAGCGGGTATAATACCGACGTTGGCGAGTCTGCAATTCGTGCAACTCGGTATTCTTCACCCGGAACAACACAACAGGTCGTTGTAATTCCGAGGGCGGAAACATCAGAAAAAACACGGTTCAAGAAAATGACGCACACTTTCCCGGTTGATCTCCATGCTTTTGTTGAGATGACGCCGGGAGCCGATAATGCAAGCCAGGAGTCCGAGGCGGTATATGCGGATTTGGTTGCTGCCATGACCTCACAAAGTTCTCCGGTGTCGTCGCTGTTCGACAGTATAACCCATACTGGTGGCGGCGGGGTGGAACTCGTTGACAATGAGACAAAGCTTGCAGGTGCAACGGCAACATTTGAAATAACTTACACTACAGCCATCGGAGACCCGACGGCCCAGTAAAGGATATAAAAAATGAGCAATGATAATGCGGCGATTTACGCCGAAATGTCACAGGATTTAACGGCGATGGTTGAGTTGACCGATGACGGCGACCAGAAAAAATATAATTCTGCAGATCGGCTATGGTCAAAGAGGTCCGGTTATGCAGCAGATGTAAAGCCAAATGGTGTGGCCACCGGCCTACTGGTTACACCAGGGGCGGCAAATGATACCGTTGCCGTGTCATCCGGCACTTGTTATCTGTCCGGGGTGTTGACCGAAGTGTCAGCTGATGCTGCGGTGGATGTCACGCGACCGAGTGTCAGCAATTACCAGCAGTTTGCCATCACAATCACATCAGCCGGGGCAATTGCCGTTGTTGAAGGGACGGAACACACGGCGTTTTCAGACACATGGGATGCCGACGGCGGCCCGCCATTGATCCCCACAACCTCTATCTTGCTGGCAGTCGTGAAATACTCCAGCCAGACACCGGCAATTGTAACGGCGTCAGAGATCAAATCAACGGCAAACTCATATAGGGAACCGTACAACTTCCCGACATGGACCGAGCGCAATTACGAAGTTGAAAACGGCGCCCTGGGGTATGCCGGGGTTGATTTTGATGCGGCCTTGCTTGCCTGCCATACCGGACCGGTGCCAAAAGAAGTTTACGCCGAGTATTACACGCCTGAATTTTCAAAGCTTGCCGAAACAACTGATTTTGTACCGCCTGAGACCTCACACTCTGTGAGTTCCACTCAGATTTATGGTAAAACCAAGGGGTCAAGTTCGTCTTCCCTGGGCCAGGGATCCTTCACGGCCTATTTTGTGGATGGGATCTCAGATGCGCTCGTGTCAATCAAAAACAACGATTTGTTCTTCAAATTTTACCAGGACGAGCTGGTCACATCCAAATATATCCTTTGCCAGGGGAAATTAGGTATGTCCAGGTCATTTTCTCCGGAAGAGGACCCCATGGCATCATGTACCATTTCTTCATCCGATGAGGCCGTGGAAGTTACCGCTTAAACAAATGGGCGGGTTATGCCTGCCCTATAAAATAGAGCATGTCAAATGGGATTCGATACAAAAAAATTCAAGAATGCTGATTTTAACGACCGGGTAGAATCCGTGCCCGTACCGGAGTTGAAAGAGTTTTTCGATGAGGACGAAGATCCGGCATGGAGAGTCAGAAACCTGACCGGCATCGAAGTCGGCAGGATCAACGAGACCGGCGAAAAATACAAGCGCCTGGATGC
>Ga0102931_1001979_pt1 | contig 10215 bp, 6 predicted proteins | sample SalPonR1_C_D1_MG_FD_79282 | JGI IMG/M metagenome (GOLD analysis project Ga0102931, IMG submission 79282) | Salt pond soil microbial communities from South San Francisco under conditions of wetland restoration - Salt Pond MetaG R1_C_D1_MG | ecosystem: Environmental > Aquatic > Marine > Intertidal... | reverse complement strand
CTCTCTGGCTTCTGCCGAGACGATTTTATCCCGATCACATGGAGAAGTTCTGACACCGGAAACGATAAATTACAGAACATTCAAACCGGAAATGGATGGTCTTTTCTGCGAAAAGATCTTCGGACCGGTTAAAGATTATGAATGCCACTGTGGGAAATATAAGCGCATCCGTTACAAAGGCATTATCTGTGACCGCTGCGGTGTGGAAGTGACCCGAAAAGCCGTTCGTCGAGAACGTATGGGACACATTACACTCACAGTACCTGTAGTACACATTTGGTACTTTAAATCCCTTCCAAGTAAGATTGCATATCTGCTGGGATACTCTTCCAAAAACCTTGAAAGAATTGTTTACTACGAAACATTTGTAGTGATCAATCCCGGGCTTGCCCGTGATCTTGGGTACAAACGAGGAGACCTGATCTCAGAAGAGGAGAAATTCGATATTTTGGATCAGCTTCCAGAAGATCACTATGAGCTAGACGATGAGGATGAAGATAAATTCATCGTTAACGATGGTGCAGAAGCAGTGCAGGCACTTCTCACGGATATGGATTTGGATGGATTGGCGTATCAGCTTCGCTACGAAGTGAAGAATGAAACTTCACAAATGCGTAAGAAGAAGAAACTGAAAAGACTGCAGGTTATTGAGTCGTTCAGAGCTGCAAATCAGCACACGCAGAACAATCCGGAGTGGATGGTTCAAAGCGTAATTCCTGTGATTCCACCTGAATTGCGCCCGTTGGTTCCACTTGAAGGTGGGCGATTTGCAACGTCAGATTTGAATGACTTGTACAGACGAGTGATTATTCGAAATAATCGTCTGAAACGCCTTATTGATATTAAAGCTCCTGACGTAATTCTCAGGAATGAGAAGCGAATGCTTCAGGAAGCGGTTGATTCACTTTACGATAATTCAAGAAAATCAAACGCTGTTAGAAACAATAATCGGCCTTTGAAATCTCTCAGTGATATGCTGAAAGGTAAGAGTGGTCGATTCCGTCAGAACCTTCTCGGTAAGCGTGTTGACTACTCCGGACGTTCCGTGATTGTAGTTGGTGCCGACCTGAAGATGCATGAATGTGGTCTTCCTAAGGAGATGGCTGTTGAGCTGTACAAGCCATTTGTAATTCGCCGCCTTATTGAACGAGGTTATGTCAAGACGGTGAAAAGTGCGAAAAAAGTGGTTGATCGCCGCGATCAGGTCGTTTGGGAAGTACTTGAAAATGTAATTGACGGCCACCCGGTAATGCTGAACCGTGCTCCAACGTTGCACAGGTTGGGTATTCAGGCATATCAGCCGGTTCTAATTGAAGACAAGGCTATTCGACTCCATCCACTTTCATGTACGGCGTTTAACGCTGACTTTGATGGTGACCAGATGGCAGTTCACCTTCCTTTGAGCCATGATGCCGTACTTGAAGCGTCGATCCTGATGCTTGGTTCTCATAATATTTTGAGTCCCGCAAACGGTGGCCCGATTGCGGTACCGTCTCAGGATATGATTTTGGGTATTTATTATACCACAAAAATGGGAAGCGGTAAGAAAGGTGAAGGAAAAACATTTGCCAGCACTGATGAAGTAGTTATTGCTTACGATCAAGGTAAGATTGAAACCCATGCCAAGATCAACGTTCGAATTCCTAAAGTGAATGAGAATGGTGAAGTTGAGCACGAGATTATTAAAACTACAACCGGCCGGGTTCTTTTCAATAAGATTGTTCCGGAAGAGGTTGAATTCATCAATAAGACACTTGGTAAGAAAGAACTTCGTGTATTGATTGGTGAAATACATAGTGAAGTTGGCACGGTTAAAACCGCTGAGTTTCTCGATAAGATGAAACAGATGGGTTTTGAGCGAGCAACTACAGGAGGTCTGTCTTTCAGTCTTGAGGATATTATTATTCCGGATGAGAAATTCAAACTGATTCAAAAAGCTCAGGACGAAGTTTCTGAAATCCAGGATCGATATGAGATGGGTTTCATTACCGATAATGAGCGTTATAACCAGGTTATTGACAAGTGGACAGGAACCACCAACCGTGTTTCTGAAACACTTTTCAAGAGTTTAGCTGAAGATAAAGATGGTTTCAACTCTATCTTTATGATGGCTGATTCAGGCGCGCGTGGTTCGAAAGAACAGATACGTCAGCTTGGTGGTATGCGTGGATTGATGGCTAAGCCTCAAAAAAGCTCCATGCAGCAGGGTAACGAGGTTATTGAAAATCCAATTCTATCCTCGTTCCGTGAAGGCCTTACCGTTCTTGAGTACTTTATTTCTACTCACGGTGCTCGTAAAGGTCTTGCCGATACAGCTTTGACAACTGCTGATGCGGGATACCTTACAAGAAGACTTGTTGATGTGTCTCAGGATATTATTATCAACGAGCAAGATTGTGGTACTCTGCGAGGTATTAGAATGCAGGCACTCAAGGATAATGAAGATGTCATTGAAAGTCTGGAGGATCGAATTATTGGACGTGTATCAATGCACGAAATCAGAGATCCGATTTCAGATGAAATACTCTGCGAATCAAATCAGTTGATTACCGAAAAAATTGCGAAGAAAATCGCTGAAACTTCTATTGAAGAGGTTGAAATCCGATCAGTACTCACTTGCGAGACGGAAAGAGGTGTTTGTGCAAAATGTTACGGACGTGATATGGCACGAAACAGCATTGTCCAGGTAGGTGAAGCTGTAGGTGTAATCGCTGCTCAATCCATTGGTGAGCCGGGTACACAGCTTACGCTTCGTACATTCCACGTGGGTGGTACGGCTTCTCGTATGGAGGCAGACTCACAACACAAAGCGAAGTTTGACGGAAAGATTGAATTTGAAAACGTACGAGTCGTTGAATACGACGACGGTGAAGAGATTCATAACGTTGTATTGAGTCGTGCCGGTGAGATGAAGATTGTAGGTGAAGACGGAAAAATCCTAAATACCTATAATGTTCCTTACGGTTCTGAAATGATGGTCGAAGAGGGAGAAAAAGTATTGAAAGGAATGCCACTTTGTAAGTGGGACCCTTACAACGCTTTGATCTTTAGTGAACTCGACGGTAAAGTTGAGTACAAAGACATCATCGAAGAGATTACCTATACTGCGGATACTGATGCTCAAACAGGTCACCGCGAAAAAGTAATCATCGATTCTAAAGACAGATCCTTGATTCCTACATTAGTTATTAAGGGTAAGGACGATAGAATTCGTGAAAATACTCTTCCTGTCGAAACTCATATTGTAATTGAAGACGGCGAGAAAGTTCAGGCCGGTCAGATTCTGGCGAAGATCCCAAGATCTGCATCTAAGTCTAAGGATATTACTGCAGGTCTGCCACGTATTACCGAACTCTTCGAAGCCAGGTCACCGAGTGATCCGGCAGCTGTTACCGAAATTGACGGTATTGTAAGAATGGGTGGACGTAAAAGAGGTTCTCAGGAAGTAATTGTTGAGAGTAAAGACGGAACGGACGAGAAGAAATATCTCATCTCGCTGTCTAAGCACATTCTTGTTCAGGAAAATGATTTTGTAAAAGCCGGTCAGGCTCTGTCTGATGGTACAATTCCTGCACAGGAAATCTTAAACATCTTAGGTCCATTTGCGGTACAGTCTTACTTGGTGAATGAGATTCAGGAGGTTTATCGTCTGCAGGGTGTGAAGATTAATGACAAGCACGTTGAAGTGATTGTTCGCACTATGATGCAGAAGGTTGAAGTTCTGGATCCGGGTGATACAATGTATCTTGAAGGTGACAAAGTTGATCGATTTGAACTCAACAACAGAAATGATGAATTGATCGGTAAATATGTTGTAACCGATCCGGGTGGAAGTGAACTGAAGAAAGGAGCAATTCTTGACCGACGTCAAGTTCGTGAAGCAAATAACGAATTGATTAAAGACGGTAAGGACGAACTCCAGACCAGAGAAGCAGAACCGGCAATTTCTAAGCCAATTCTCTTGGGTATTACCCGTGCTTCACTTTCAACTGAAAGCTGGTTATCAGCGGCTTCATTCCAGGAAACAACAAAAGTTCTTACACAGGCTTCCATTGAAGCGAAAAAAGATTTGCTTCGCGGCCTGAAAGAGAATGTAATTGTTGGTCATAAAGTGCCTGCGGGTACCGGACTCCTTAAATACGACGAACTCATTGTTGGTTCAAAAGCCGACTATGATGAAGGCGATGAGGAGGTGCAAAAAGTGTTTGAAACACTGGGCGCCGACAATCCTGAAGAGGAAGAAGATTAAAAGAAATAAAAAAGCCCTGACGGAAGTCAGGGCTTTTTTTGTTTAAAGTGATATTTAAAAAAGATTACTTCTTTTCGATATTGTCGAGAAGAGTTTCAGCTTCTTTGATTAAATCGTCTGCTCGCTTTTTAGCGTCAGAAACAACATCATCTCCTTTTTGCTTAGCATCGGAGGCAATTTTTTCCCGTTCACTTTTAAGCTCACTGATTAATTTATTCAGTTCATCAGCATAGTTACTGACCTGATACGATATTTTTCCTCGAGTGTTTGAACCGGAATCGGGAGCATATAACAATGCTACTGCAGATCCAACCAATGCACCGGTTAATAAACCAAGGGTAAAACCTTTTCCTGAATTACTCATAAATTTTCAATTTCTGTTAGAATTTATATTAAAATAGCAAATTGTTGATGTTCTATAAACTGTTTATCTGTACGATTTTATAACATTCTTTATATTAGTTAAAACAATTATCCTTTAACAAAATTCCCCTATGAAATTTTTTATAGACACAGCCGACCTCGATGAAATAAAAGAAGCCAACGATTTAGGTGTACTTGATGGCGTAACCACAAACCCAAGCCTCTGTGCAAAGATAGGTGTTAACGACTTTGAAGGGCATATTGCAAAAATTTGTGACATCGTGGACGGTGATGTTTCCGCTGAAGTGATTTCTACTGAATATGATGAAATCATGGAAGAAGGACGAAATATTGCATCTATAGCAGACAATGTGGTTGTTAAAGTTCCGCTGATCAAGGAAGGAATCAAGGCAATTAAATCATTTAGTGAGGAAGGCATTAAAACAAATTGCACTCTCTGTTTTTCTGCTTCTCAGGCCCTTATCGCTGCTAAGGCAGGTGCAACATACATATCACCATTCATAGGGCGTCTGGATGACATCTCGAGCGAAGGGATGGATTTGATTGCAGACATTCGACTGGTATATGACAACTATGGATATGAAACCGAAATTTTGGCTGCAAGCATTCGTCACCCGATGCATCTGTTAGAATCAGCCAGACTTGGTGCAGATGTTGCTACCATGCCACTTAAAGTGATCGATCAACTCTTGAAACATCCATTGACCGACATAGGCTTGGAACGTTTTCTTGCCGATTGGGATGACCTTCAAAAGTCGCTCAAGTAACAAGTTTGAAATAAACTGAGTTTTAAAAATTCAGCTCGATCTATATTCTTTTAAACTGCCTCATAAAGTCTCCCCTAATAAGGGGAGATTTAGATGGGTGTTAAGTTGATTTTCTATACTTGAATAAATCAACTCTTCAATATTTCTTTCTCGGTCTTAAACCTCTTCAATCAAATCTTGAGCAATCTTTGCAGAAGAGAGTACGCCCGGTAGTCCTGCTCCAGGATGGGTACCGGCTCCAACAAAGTAGAGATCCTCTACATCTTCGCTTCTGTTATGAGGTCTAAACCATGCAGATTGCGTTAGAATTGGTTCTACAGAAAAGGCAGAACCTTTGAAGCTGTTCAGGTCATTTTGGAAGTGAAGCGGATCTATGTAGTGTTCAGCCACAACGTTTTCCTGGAGATCGGGTAGATAATTATCTTCCAAAAACTGCATGATGGTATCACGATACTTTGGAGCCATCTCATTCCAATCAACATCTCCATCTAAATGTGGGACAGGTGAGAGAACGTAAAAGGCTTCATGACCTTCCGGAGCCATGGATGGATCTGTTTTTGTGGGCATATGCAGATAGAGTGAGAAATCATCAGACAGTTTTTTCTGGCTGAAGATGTCTTCCAATAATCCCTTGTAACGTTCACTCAAAATGATATTGTGGTGTTCCAGGTTAGTGTCGTTATAGCGTTTTTTCGTACCAAAGTAGATTACAAAAAGTGACATACTGTACTTCGTACGTTCAATCTTGCGATCGGTATATTTTTTGCGATGTTTTTTATCAATCAGATTTTTATATGTGAAAGCAACATCTGCATTGCTTACGACGATATCAGCGTTATGGACGTGGCCATCTTTTAATCGAATTCCTTTTGCTTCTCCATTTTCCACCAGTATTTCATCGATTTCAGAGTTGAGGTGAATTTCTCCTCCCTGCTCTTCAATCAATTTTACCAGTCCGTTTACGATGGATCCGGTTCCTCCCATTGCGTAATGAACTCCCCATTCACGCTCCAGATAGTGAATCATGGAGTAAATAGAAGTAGTATCAAAAGGGTTTCCGCCTACTAAAAGCGGGTGAAATGAAAATGCCCGTCTCAGAAAATCATCTTCGATAAACTGGGAGACATATTTGTAAACAGATTTATGCGACTGCAGCTTGATAAGATCGGGAGCTACTTTCAGCATGTCGGTAAATTTCAGAAACGGCTTATCTGCGAGTTCAACAAACCCTTTTTCAAAAATGGGTTTTGTTGTTTTGATGAACTCCTCATACCCTTTTTTGTCAGATGGATTTCTCTTCTCGATTTCCGACAAAATAAATTCGTGGTCATTATTATAGTCGAACGGTTCGCCATGATGGTCAAAAATTCTGTAGAAAGGGTCACAGGGAACGAGTTCAAAATAATCTTCACGCTTTTTACCGGCGGCCTCATAGATGTCATCAAACATAAATGGAGCGGTAATAACAGTAGGCCCTCCGTCAAATTTGAATCCATTTATTTCGTAAACATACGCCCGGCCTCCGGGTTTATCTCTTTTTTCAAAAACTTTAACATTGTGTCCCTTTGATAATAGCCTGGAAGCAGTGGCAAGCCCGCCAAATCCACTCCCAATAACGATGATATCTTTTTTCATATAAATTGATTTTGAGTTATGGCATGTTAACCCTAATAGTGGAGAAATCAATCCATACAATTGGCAAAAATTTAGTTCTGTGTCTGTTTTACAAAACCATCAAATCCTTGCCTTCTCAGCCGTTGCATGGCGGTGCGTGCTTCTTCCGGTTCATCGTAAATGCCATAGTAAATTCTGAATACAGTGTTTCCTGCTACCGGAACAGTCTCGATTCTTGCACCGGATATTTGATTTAGAAAATTTTCAGCTTCACTTCGGGTTTGAAAAGCTGCCAGCTGAACTGTAAATGTCTCTATACTCCCCATGTTTTGATCAGATAGGGGACGGTCTCCTTCTTCAACCAGAAATATTTCCACATTTGCGGTTCCGGCATCAATCATGTCAATTTCCCGGGCTGCTTTACGGGATAGATCGATGATTCTGTTATGAGCATATGGACCCCTGTCGTTAATTCTGACAATTACAGTTCTGCCATTTCCTTTATTTTCAACCTGAACAACCGTATTAAACGGAAGACTGCGATGAGCTGCAGTTAAACCATCCATATTATAAGTTTCCCCGTTTGCCGTGAGCTTGCCGTGAAAATTTGGACCATACCAACTGGCCACACCGGATTCAATTACAGCACCCGGTGAAAAATCAGAATAGTCTGCCGAATCGGGAGCAGAGCTCTTTCGGGTAATTCCACAGGAAGAGATAAATAATACTGCAAAAAAGAGAAGCAGAAACTGTTTAAAAACCCTGTACATGTTTTGATTGATTAATTAGGAGTTCAGGATGGGAGAAATTAGCAATTTAAATGATCAAGAAAAATCCGGTCATAGAAAGTTCATGCTGTAAAAGGATACCGTTTTGTTATATTCATGGTTTCTTTCAAAACTGAGATCAATTATGTCGGTTACTCTTACACTTATTGCAGTCACAGGTTTCGTATCTATTATAGCTTTGTATGTAAACCCAAAAGTAATGGAATTGGGTATGCTCAGACCTTACAGAACTGTAAGAGAAGGCTCTTGGTATGAGATTATCACTTCAGGTTTTTTACATGCCGGTATAGGGCATCTGTTGGTAAATATGTTTGTACTTTTCTTTTTTGGCGTTGCGGTAGAGCAGACACTTGGAATCAATCACTATCTCGCGCTCTATTTTTCCGGTTTGGCATTTTCTGCAATTCCCTCTTTGGTTCGCCACCGGGAAAATCCAAACTACGCAACGCTGGGCGCTTCTGGAGCTGTTGAAAGTATTCTGTTCGGTTTTATCTTTCTCTATCCGACAGAAAAAATTGTTATTATTCTTTTACCTATTCCAATACCCGCCTGGATTTTTGGAATCATGTTTTTACTCTACAGCGTTTTTGAGAGTAAACGGGAAGGAGGAAATGTAAATCACGAAGCACATATTGCCGGGGCAATCTGGGGGATTCTTTATATTATTTTCTTTATTCCCAATAGTGTAGATCACATCCTTACGCTGTTTGGACTGATTTAGTATCAGAAAAATTATACCGGATGACGGTATATGTCACCCGATATAAGGTTCAGTTTGTTTAACCATTCTTTGATTTGAACTCGCTCATAAAATCAACGAGTGCTTTAACGCTCTCCATTTCACATGCGTTGTAGATACTTGCCCGAACGCCGCCTACACTTCTATGCCCCTTCAGGTTCATAAGATTTTGAGAAGCCGCTTCGGAAATAAACTTTTTCTCAAGATCTTCTGAGGGTAATCTGAAAGTGACGTTCATTTTGGAACGAGCGTCCTTCTCCACAGTGCCTCTATAAAATTCATCGCGATCAATTTCTGAATAGATCAGGCCGGATTTTTCCTGGCTAAATTTTTCAAAGTAAGAAAGACCGCCTTTTTCCTGAATCCACTCCAAAACATAATTAACCATGTAAACTGCAAAAACAGGTGGGGTATTGAAAAGCTTTTCCACATGGGTTTGATAGTTGAGGATGGTTGGGATGGCTTCAGGTCGTTGTTTTTCCAAAAATGATTTTCGAATCATTACAACGGTAACGCCTGCAGGTCCAACATTTTTTTGAGCTCCCGCGTAGATTAACCCATATTTCTCCAGGTCAAGGGGACGGGATAAAAAGTCGGATGATGCATCACACACGAGCGGAGCATTACTTTTTGGCTCTGTTGAGAACTGCGTCCCTGCCACAGTATTGTTGCTTGTAAAGTGGGTGTAGATAGCATCATCTGCAAAGCTAAGTTCATCATTCGTTGGAATATGACTGTAAGCTCCCTCTTTACCTGAAAAAGATGTGTGAACTTTACCGTATAGTTTAGCCTCTTTAATGGCCTTTGCAGACCACGTACCGGTATCGATATAATTTGCAGTGCGCTCTGTATTCAGGAAATTATGTGCAGCCATCATAAACTGGCTGCTCGCCCCTCCCTGCAGAAACAGTATTTCCCAGTCATCATCTGCACCGGTTATCTTCTTTAATCTCTCAACCGCCTGACGGTTAACCTCGGTATATTCCGGGCTACGGTGACTCATTTCAATGATAGAGGCCCCTTTTTCCTTATAGTCGATCAGTTCACTTTGAACCTTTTCTAAAACAGTTAAAGGAAGTGTTGCCGGGCCTGCACTAAAATTGTGTACTCTTTTCATAATGGTAGTATTTTTAAAATGTGTGTACGATTAAACCGGATTTAATTTTTGGTTCAAACCAGGTAGACTTTGGCGGCATGAGTTCACCTGCATCCGAAACATCCAAAAGCTCCTGTATATCTGTAGGATACATGCTGATTGCCAAATCAAACTTACCTGCGTCAACAAGTTTTTCGAGCTCTTTTGTGCCCCTTATTCCACCCACAAAACTGATATTTTTATCAGTTCTGGGATTTTCGATACCAAATTCCGGATTTAAAAAACCATCCTGCAGACGAGCTACATCGAGCGAAGATGAGATGCTATCAGACGTAGCTTCGGGCAGCGTCATATTCCACCATTTACCGGAGTAGTAGATGGAGATAAACCCTTTCTCGTTCGGTGACTTTTGATCGGTTTGAGTCAAATTAAACTTCTTTTCAATTTCATTAAACTTCTTTTCAGAAACAGATTTGATTACCCTGTTGTAGGGCAATATTTTCATCTGAGACATGGGGAAAAGCACAACGGGAAAGTATTCAAATTCTGCTTCGCCCGGGAATACATTCTGCTCATTT
>Ga0102931_1001972_pt1 | contig 10232 bp, 11 predicted proteins | sample SalPonR1_C_D1_MG_FD_79282 | JGI IMG/M metagenome (GOLD analysis project Ga0102931, IMG submission 79282) | Salt pond soil microbial communities from South San Francisco under conditions of wetland restoration - Salt Pond MetaG R1_C_D1_MG | ecosystem: Environmental > Aquatic > Marine > Intertidal... | reverse complement strand
GCGCTTTACGACGGCGGCGAGAAACCCAATCACCTGGTCGACCCCGACGAGCTGTCCGGACTGCACCGGCGCTACCTGCGCTCGGCTTTCGGCATCGTGCGCACGGCGCAGGAAGCGCTGTCCAACCGTTACCAGATCTGACTCAAGGCTCGAGAATCATCCAGCAAGCGACAGCGCGCCGACATACCGACTTTCGCTGCCGATTTCGTTCTTGCGGGCAGCGTTGGCCACCGTCGTTGCACCGGAGGCGTCATGACTGATTCGATGGCAAAGAGATATGTTGCGGCGGGCGCGGTGCTTTTTCTGCTGGGGCTTCTCACCGGCTTCGTGATCCCCGCATTCACTAATCCCCGGATGGGCCTGGCAAGCCATCTGGAAGGCGTGATGAACGGAACGTTCCTGGTGGCGCTGGGCGCGGCCTGGCGTTGGGTGAGTCTCGCGCCCCGCCTGGAGCTGCTGGCCTTCTGGTTGGTGCTCTATGGCAGCTTCGCCAACTGGTTCTTTGTTTCCCTGGCTGCGATCTTTGGCACCAGCGAGATCACCCCGATTGCCGGGGCAGGATACGAAGGCGCCGCGCTGCAAGAGCAAATCGTCAGCATTGGCCTGGTTTCTGTCGGGCTCACGATGGTGCTCGGGATCGCTATCGTGGTCTATGGACTATTCTCCCGCGGCGGCGATGGGCATCACTGAAGCATTAGTGCTGGTGCTGGTGATGCTGCCACTGGCTGCAATGCCGAGTTCGAGTGTCGCGCTGGTGGTGGCCAGGTCCGTCGGCGCCGGACGGCTGAGCGGCGCGTGTTCGGCGCTCGGCATCGTCGCGGGCGACCTGGTGTTCGTCGCCATGGCCTTGATCGGTATGAATGCCCTGGCCGAGTGGCTTGGCGCTCTTTTCTCGGTCGTGAAGGTTTGCGGCGGCGCTTACCTGATCTGGCTGGGCGCCAGTCTTGTCAGGTCCAGGGCTCGCCCGGTGGGCCGGCACACAGCCAAGCAGCCTGCTTCATATGCAGCGGATTTCCTGGCGGGACTGTTCCTGACGCTGGGCGATATAAAGGCCATCTTTTTCTACGCCAGTCTTTTACCGACCCTGGTCGATATGGAAAGCATAGGCTTGCGCGACATCGCGCTGGTCGCGGGCATCACGGTCTTCACCGTTGGCGGCGTCAAGCTCGCATATGCGATATTCGCCGCGGAAGTCGTTGCCAGGTTTCGCGGCGCCGTTTCATCCGAGCTGCCGCGCAAGCTTGGCGGCGCGGTGATGATCGGCTGCGGTTCAGTACTGATCGCAAAGGCATGAAGATAATTTGCTAATGCTGCAGGTAAAGGTAAAAACGCGGGCGAGGGTCTCGGAACTCTCCCAGGCCGAAGATGGCAGGTGGCTCGCCCGGCTGAAGTCCGTCGCTTCCAGGGCATTGATCGTCTGGGTGGTCATCCTCTTCCTGGCCGTCGCCAACGGGATGCTGCGCGAGGCGGTGCTGATGCCGCGCCTCGGAACGCCCGCCGCGCTACTGCTGAGCGGGTCGCTGCTTGCAGCCCTGATTATCGCGGTGGCGTACCTGTCGCTGCCGTGGCTGCAGATTCGGCGGCCCGTACAATTATGGGCCGTCGGACTGGGCTGGCTGGCGCTGACGCTCGTCTTCGAGTTCGCATTCGGATTCTGGCAGGGCAAATCGTGGTCCGAGTTGCTCGAGGCCTACAGCTTCGAGGATGGCAACATCTGGCCTGTCGTCCTTGCGGTCACGGCCCTTGCCCCCTGCATTGCCGCCAGGCTCAGGGGCCGGGTTCAGCGCGGGTAGCGCCTCACGGTTCGTCCAATGCATCGCCAGATCCGCATGCGCCGCGCGCGCGCCGGTGCGGCGGTAAAAAGGAGGTTCTCCATGGAAGACGTTCTTGTCGTCATCGGACCCGGCTCGATGGGCAGCGCGATCGCGCGGCGTGTCGGCGCCGGGAAGCACATCCTGCTTGCGGACCTGCGCGAGGAGAACGCCCGGGCCGCCGAGCAGGCGCTGCTGGACGCCGGCTTCGAGGCGAGCACTGCGACGGTAGACATTACCGACCGAAAGTCCGTCAAGGCACTCGCGCAGAAGGCGGCCGGGATCGCTAATGTCACCGGGCTCGTTCATGCGGCCGGAGCCTCGCCCTCGATGTCCCGCCCCGAGATGATCGTGCGGGTGGATCTCTACGGGACGGCCGTGGTGCTCGAAGAATTCGGCGAAGTCGTGGCGTCCAAGGGCGCGGCCGTGGTGATTGCATCCCAGGCCGGGCACCGCTTGCCGGCGCTCACGCCTGAAGAGGACGCGGCCCTGGCCACGACCCCCGCCGAGGCGCTGCTGGAGCTTCCGCTGCTCCAGGCCGAACGCCTCGGCGACACGCTGCATGCCTACGAGCTCTCCAACCGTGGAAAGACGTTGCGAGTACGGGCCGAGGCCGTGCGCTGGGGACGCCGACAGGCGAGGGTCAACGCCATCAGCCCGGGCATCGTCATGACGCCGCTTTCCCGCGCCGAATTGTCCGGGCCCCACGGCGACGGGTATCGGCGGATGATCCAGGCCTGTCCGGCGCGCCGGGCCGGGACGCCCGACGAGGTGGCCACGGTGGCGGCGCTGCTGATGGGGCCGGAAGGTGCCTTCATCACGGGCAGCGACGTGCTGATGGACGGCGGCGCCACCGCCGCGTATTTCTATGGAGGGCTCGAACTGCGCTGAGATACCGCTGTGCGGGCCTCGGGGCGGTGGGCTCCGCCGGTCATGATCAGCGAGGGGCCGATGGTCATAGGTCACACAGTAGGCAACGGAAATCACACAGCTTATGACAATTCTCTTGTTCCTCGTCGGACTGGCTTTCCTGATTGTCGGGGCGGAAGCGCTGGTACGCGGTGCATCCCGGCTCGCGGCCGTGCTCGGCATATCGCCGTTGATCATCGGGCTGACCGTCGTGGCATTCGGCACCAGTTCCCCCGAGCTCGCGGTGAGCGTCAAATCGGTGTTTTCCGACCAGGCCAGCATCGCCGTGGGGAACGTGGTCGGCAGCAATATTTTCAACGTGCTCTTCATCCTCGGCCTGTCGGCAATGATCGTGCCCCTGGCCGTGTCGCAACAACTGGTGCGGCTCGACGTCCCGTTGATGATCGCGCTCTCGATTCTCGTCCTGGTCCTTTCGCTGGACGAAAACCTCAGCCGCGCCAACGGTCTCTTGCTGATCGCGGTCCTCGTCGCGTATTTCTGGTTCCTGATCTACCAGGGCCGACGGCAAAGCGCCGGGGCGACCGAGGAATACTCCGGGGGATCCGGCACAGAAAGACCTGCGAAAAACCGCCGGAAATCCGACCGTGTCAAAGACCTGGGCCTGGTCGTCGGCGGCCTCGCCTTGCTGGTGCTCGGCTCGCGCTGGCTGGTGGACGGTGCCGTGGACTTTGCGCGATACCTGGGCGTGAGCGAACTGGTGGTCGGATTGACGATTGTCGCCGCGGGAACGTCGCTTCCCGAAGTGGTCACCTCAGTCGTCGCGGCGATGCGGGGCGAGCGCGACATCGCGGTCGGCAACGTGGTGGGCAGCAACCTTTTCAACATCATGGGGGTCCTTGGGATAACCAGCGTGATCGCGCCCGCCGGTATGGCAGTCTCGCCTGCAGTCATAGGATTCGACCTGCCGGTCATGATCGCGGTGACGCTGGCCTGCCTGCCGATGTTCTTTACCCGGGGCGTCATCAGCCGCCAGGAGGGCGCCTTGTTGCTGGGGTATTACGTGGCCTACACGTTGTACCTGGTGCTTGCCGCGTCTCAACATGACGCATTGCCCGGGATCAGCGTGGCCATGCTGTGCTTCGTGATACCACTGACCGCTTTGTTCCTGGCGATTACCGCGCTGCGGGAAATACGCCGCAGAAAAACGGCTTCGCCCGAGTGATGCTGCGCAGCTTCGCTGTCGTGCGTCTTCGCGCCAAGCGATTGATTTGTATATATTGTCGTCCCCGTTTCGTGTCATTTTCGGCGAAATTTCGTTCCTCGCCGGCGTGTCTCCGGGAACACTGGGGCCACCTCAAACACAACGGATACCAGCGTGATTATAAGAAAGCTGCGATTGAAGCGAGGGTGGACGCAGAGCCAGCTGGCTGAAATGGCGGGTGTCACCACGCGCACGATTCAGCGCATCGAGCAGGGCCACAGGCCGAGTCTCGAGACAGGCAAAGCGCTTGCCGCGGTGTTCGAGGTTGATCTATCCCTGATACAACCGGAGCACGCCGACATGAATAACGCAACCGAGCTGAAGACGGACGAACAATACGCGCTGATGTACGCCAAACGCATGAAGGCCTTTTATGAATCCCTGGTGACATATCTCGTCATTGCCGCGGTTTTCCTGGTGGCTTTCCACGGGCAGCCCGTCGTTTACCTGGTGATCGCGGGTGTCGGGATCGGGGTGATCGTCCAGGGCCTGGTCGCTTTCGAGCTCATCAGCTTCATGAGTCCGGGCTGGGAGCGCAAAATGGCGGAACGAAAACTGGGGCGCAAGCTTTAAGGCTGCCCTGGCTATGAAGATCGGGCCGGCCGACGCGGTACGTCGCGCGGCCGGTGACCGGTGTCGATCGGACCGGAGGGTCATGCTTTTTTATCTCGCTTACGGCTCCAACCTCCACCGCCTGAGGCTCGCGGACCGCGTCCCGAGCGCGAAACTGGTGGGCACGGTAGCCCTGCCCGGCCGGCGCATTGCGTTTCACAAGCTCAGCACCGACGGCTCGGGCAAGGCCGACCTGCTCGAATCCGGGGCTGAAGAAGACGTCGCCTGGGGCGCGGTCTACCAGCTCGCACCGCACCACGTGGCGAGGCTCGACAGGGCGGAAGGCCTTGGGAACGGCTACGACCGGTCCAGGATTCTCGTCCGCCTGGGTGAAACCCAGTGCGAGTGCTTCACCTATCGCGCGGCCCGCAGTCATATCGATGACGCGCTGAGGCCTTATCATTGGTACAAGGAATTCATCCTTGCCGGCGCGCGCTACCTCTCTCTGCCGGAGAGTTATATCGACAGCCTCGCGCAGGTCGAGTCGATCGATGACCCGCTCGAAGACCGGGCGGCCAGCAACGAGGATTATCTCGAGCGGATGCGGTGCATGCCGTTCACTTGAGCAGCTCGGACGCCAGGCCATCGTCCAGGCGTCGATCTTCAAACAGGCAAACCAGTGATGACAAAAATTCGAAGCTTCGTTATTGCGGCGTCTTTCTTCTTCTGTCTCGCCTCGGCACTTCCCGCGGCGGATGCGGAGTCGGCACCTTTTCCGGACGAGGGCACAATCCCCGCGGATGCCGTCCGCGCGGACTTCAAGCGTCTCTACGAGACGCTGGCGGCCGCCCATGCCGATCTCTATGTCTATCGGTCGCGGGATGCATACGATCACTACTACCAGGAAACGCTGGAGGCCATCGATGCGCCGATGACAGCGCTCGAAGCGGTGAAGCTGTTCACGCCTTTCGTCGCCTTCGGGCAGATCGGACACGCGAAAATAGGCTTTCCCGTGCAGGATTACATCGCCTATGTGGTGGCCGGGGGAACGCTGTTGCCGCTGGATATCCGCGTTGAGAACGGGCGGATCTTGATCGCGCACAACTACTCCGGCGCCCCCGTGCTCGCTCCCGGGATGGAACTCGTCGCCATCGACGGCCAGCCTGCGGCGGACTGGCTCGAGCGCATCGGCCGGCTCGTTTCCGCGGAACGCCCTTACATGACCCACGCGCAGCTGGAGAGCATGTTTCCTCGCCTCGTCTGGCTGGACGGGGGAGAGATCGACGCTTTCGAGCTTGGCGTGCGCGGCGCCGACGGGCGCGAGACGACGATCACCGTTGATGCAGTGCCGGCGATGACGATCGAAGAGCAGAAGGGCGCGCGGGAGGGAGAGCAGCACAGCCGGAGCGCGCAACTGCTGGCGGACGGCATCGCCTACCTGCGTCCGGGGCCTTTCTATGCTGCGGACGAGGGCGAATCCCAGGAAACATTCGAGAAATTCATCGACGAGGCCTTTCTCAAGTTCATTGCCGCCGGCGCGACGGACCTGGTGATCGATCTGCGGAACAACCCCGGCGGCGACAACAGTTTCAGCGATCCCATGATCGCCTGGTTCGCCGACGAGCCTTTCAGTTTCGCCTCGAAGTTCGTGGTGAAAGCCAGTCAACAGACGCGGGAGGTGCTGCGGGGCCTGGCCGAAAAATATCCCGGCGGCATTTCTGCGCAGATGCTCGAAACGATGCAGCAGTACAAGGACGGCGAGACCTTCGGCTTCGAGATTCCGCTGGCCGAACCGCGCGATCCCCGCTTTTCCGGCCGGGTATGGGCGCTCGTCAACCGGCATAGCTACTCGAACGCGACCACGGTGGCGGCGATCATCCAGGATTACGGCTTCGGGACGATACTGGGCGAGGAAACCGCAGACCTGCCGAGCAGCTATGCGTCCTCCGCGCAGTTCACCCTGCCGGCCACGGGCTTGACCGTGACCTATCCGAAGGCGTACTTCTTGCGGCCGAGCGGCGACGAGGCGCTGCGTGGCGTGGTTCCGGAGCACGCGCTCCAGTTCCCGATCGCAGCTTCCGGGCAGGACGCCGCGCTGCAGGGCGCGCTCGAGCACATCCTGTCGCAGCGGCCATGAGGCGCTGTTCGTTCGCGGCAACAAGCCATTTGCGGCATGGATGATTTCCGGCTGCTGATCGACCTGCACGCGCAGGGGCTGCGGCAGGGACCGGGCGGGGATGCGGAGACGGAACGGGCGCTCGAGCTGGCCCGTGTCGACCGGGCGGCGCCGCTGAAGATTGCGGACATCGGCTGCGGCACGGGCGCGTCCGCACTGTTGCTTGCCCGGCGCCTGAATGCGCGGATCACGGCGGTGGACTTGCTTCCGGACTTCCTCGAGGTGCTGCAGAAAAGAGCGGCGAGCCAGGGCCTGGCGGACCGCATCTCGACACTGGCCTGCTCCATGGACGCGCTGCCTTTCGGCGAGGAAGAGCTGGATATCATCTGGTCCGAGGGCGCGATCTACAATATCGGCTTCGAAAAAGGCGTGGCGGACTGGTGGCCGCACCTGAAGCCGGGCGGCCTGCTGGTGGCGTCCGAGATCACCTGGCTCACGAACGCCCGGCCCGGGGAACTTCAGCATCACTGGGACGAGGAATATCCCGGGATCGACGTGGCCTCGGCCAGGATCAGGATCCTTGAGAAGCACGGTTATTCGCCGGCCGGGTATTTCGTGCTGCCGGAGCGCTGCTGGCTGGACGAGTATTACCGCCCCCTGCAGGCGCGCTTCGATGACTTCCTGGAGCGGCATTGCAACCGCGCGGACGCGCGCGCGATCGTGGCCGCGGAACAGCGGGAAATAGAGCTTTACGAGAAATACAAGGCCTGTGTCGGCTACGGCATGTACATCGCCAGGAAGCCGCTTCACCGCGACCCGCTTTCTTGCTAGGTTCAGGGTGTTCGGGCGATGCAGGCCCCCCATGGATGAGGACATGCGAATGGCAGCAGGCCGCACTCTCCCGGCATCCGCCGTCGATACACTGAAATCCGCGGCCAGCGGCCCGGTGCTGCGGCCCGGCGAGCCCGGTTTCGACGCGGCGCGCACCGCCTGGAACGCGCGCTTCGACAAGACGCCCGACCTGGTGCTGCGCTGCGCCTGCACCGGCGATATCGTGGCCGGGGTCGATTTTGCCAGCGAGCACGGCCTCTCGATCGCGGTCAAAGGCGGCGGCCACGACTATGCCGGAAACACCGTGGGTGATGGCGGGCTGCTGCTGGACCTGGGGCCGATGCGAACCGTGTCGGTGGATGCCGATGGGCGCACCGCGAGCGTGGAGCCGGGCGCGACCTGGGCAGAGGTCGATGCGGCCACGCAGGCGCACGGCCTGGCCACGCCTGGCGGCACCGTCTCGACGGTGGGCGTCGCCGGATTCACGCTGGGCGGCGGGCAGGGCTGGCTCACCCGCAAGTTCGGCCTGGCGGCCGACAACCTGCTGGCGGCCGAAGTGGTCACGGCAGCCGGGGCGGTGCTGCGCGCGAGCGATACTGAAAACCCGGACCTCTACTGGGCCCTGCGCGGCGGCGGCGGCAACTTCGGCATCGTCAGCCGCTTCGAGTACCGGCTGCACGAGATGGGGCCGGAGATCATGGCGGGCCAGGTGATCTATCCGCGCGAGCGGGCGGGCGAACTGCTGCGCTGGTACCGGGATTACATGAAAAATGCGCCGGACGAGGTCGCGGTGTACCCCTTCTTTATCCGCATCCCGCCGCTGCCTGATTTTCCGGCCGAGATTCGCGGCGAGGTCGTGCTCGATTTCGTGATCGCGTATGCGGGCCCGGCCGGTGAAGCCGGTGCTCATCTCGCACCTTTCCGGCAACAGGGCCAGCCCGTCATGGACACGGTGGGCGTGGTCCCCTACACCGCTTTGCAGCAGGCCTTCGACGCGGGCATGGCGAAGGGCAATCGCTGGTACTCCCGCTGCCTGCAGTTCGAGGAAGTTCAGGATGCTTTCATCGACACGCTGCTGGACAAGCTGGACCCCTTTCCGGGGCCTTTTACCGCCGTCTACCTCGGCAGGCAGGGCGGCGCGGTCGGCAGGGTGGCGACCGACGCCACTGCCTATCCGCACCGCGGCATCGTGGATGCGCTGCACATATTTCCCGGCTGGGCGGATCCGGCCGAGGACGACAGCGTGATGGACTGGGCCAGGTCGCTTTACCAGGCGCTGCAGCCTTTTGCCGAGGATGGCGTGTACGTGAATATGCTGGCCGAGGACGAAAGCGATCGGCTGTCCAGCGCCTATGGCAGCAACCTGGCTCGGCTGGCGAAGCTGAAGAAGAAATGGGATCCCGGGAATCTCTTCAGCATGAACCACAATATCCCGCCCGCCGGCTGACGAGGGTTCTCCATGAAGGCAGCCAGCCACAGCGGCAACGAGGGAGGCGCCGGGCCTCGCGCGCTGTGGTCCTGGGCACTGTACGACTGGGCCACCGGGGCCTTTTTCACGATCATCCTGACCTTCGTCTTTGCCCGCTATTTCAGCCAGTCGGTGGTCGGGGACGACGTCGCCGGCACCGAGGCCTGGGGCAACATCGTCGGCGTGACCGGCCTGGTCGTCGCGTTGCTTGCGCCAATCCTGGGGGCGATCGCCGACCGCGGCGGACGACGCAAGCCGTGGGTCGTGTTTTTCACCCTGCTGTCGGTGGCCGCCTGCGCCATGTTGTGGTTCGTGCGCCCGACCATGGAGGATTTCTGGTGGGCCGCGGCCTGGGTGAGCGTGGGTATCCTCGGCGCGGAATTCGCGTTCGTGTTCTACAACACGATGCTGCCCGACCTGGTCGAGCCGGAACGGATGGGCCGTTGGTCGGGCTGGGGCTGGGCGCTGGGTTACGTGGGCGGAGTGGCCTGCCTGCTGCTGGCGCTGTTCGGCTTCGTGCAGACCGAGGGTTCCGTGCTCGGCATCGAGATCGACCGCGAACAGGCCGAGCATGTGCGCGCCACTTTCCTGCTGGCCGCCGCCTGGTACCTGGTATTCGCCCTGCCCCTGTTCGCGTTCACGCCGGACCAGCCGTCCAAGGGCCTGGGTATGGGCGAAGCGGTCCGCTCGGGGCTGCGGCAGCTCGGCCAATCGATCAGGAACGTTCGCAGCTATGCCGACATCCTGCGCTTCCTGGTCGCGAGAATGATCTACATCGACGGGCTGGCGACGGTGTTCACCTTCGGCGGCGTCTATGCCGCCGGCACCTTCGACATGAGCCCGGCGGAGGTGCTGCAGTTCGGCATCGCGATCAACGTCACGGCCGGGCTGGGCGCGCTGGGACTGTCGTGGGTGGACGACTGGATCGGCGGGCGCAACACCATCCTGCTCTCGCTGGCCGGCCTGATCGCGAGCGGCACCTCGATCCTGCTGGTGGAGGACGTGGCCTGGTTCTGGACCTGGGCCATGGTGCTCGGCATTTTCGTCGGGCCGTTGCAGGCGGCCAGCCGCTCTCACCTGGGGCGCGTAGCGCCGCAGGAGCTGAGGAGCCAGATGTTCGGGCTGTTCACCTTTTCGGGCAAGGCGACCGCTTTCGCCGGTCCGCTGCTGGTCGGCGCGGTCACCGCGGCCACCGGCAGTCAGCGCTGGGGCATGAGCACGATCGTCGTTTTCTTCGCCATCGGCTTCCTGCTGATGCTGACGGTCCCGACGGCGAAATCCGGCGGTTCCGCAGCGGACTAAGCCTGCGCCGGATGTGGCGCG
>Ga0102931_1001964_pt1 | contig 10252 bp, 12 predicted proteins | sample SalPonR1_C_D1_MG_FD_79282 | JGI IMG/M metagenome (GOLD analysis project Ga0102931, IMG submission 79282) | Salt pond soil microbial communities from South San Francisco under conditions of wetland restoration - Salt Pond MetaG R1_C_D1_MG | ecosystem: Environmental > Aquatic > Marine > Intertidal... | reverse complement strand
GCGGGGCGGCAGATTGAGTTGAACGTGCAGGACCTTTTGATGAACCGGGTGCTTGGGATGCGGTCCGAGCGCGCGGGCCAAGCGCCGAGCCAGTTGTTCAGTTCGATGCGTGAATTCGGCTCGGTCCGGGAGTTTTTCACGGCCTCCGCCATTGGGACGCTGGCCGATGTCCCCTTTATCTTCATTTTCCTGCTGCTGGTGGCCTCGATCGCCGGAAATCTGGTTTGGGTATTGGTCTTGGGCGGTATCCTGATGGTGCTGCCGGGGTTCTTCCTGCAAAAGAAGATGATCCGCCTGACGCAGGACATGCAGGGGGCAAGCGCCAAATCCTCGCGCTTGTTGCACGAGGCGATTTTTGAGCTTGATACCCTCAAGACCCAACGCGCCGAGGATCGATTTCGGCGCTTGTGGACGGAATTGACCACGCTTCAGGCGGTGAAATCCAGCGATCAGCGCAAGCTGGCCTCGACGCTCACGTTCTGGAGCCAAGGGGTGCAGCAGGCGACCTATATCACCGCGATTATCACCGGCACCTATCTGGTGTTTGCCGGCGAATTTACCGTGGGGTCGATCATCGCGGTCAGCATCCTGACGAGCCGTACCTTGGCGCCGCTGACGCAGCTTTCAGGCACCATGGCGCGGTGGAGCAATGTCAAATCCGCGCTGAATGGCTTGGACACCATCGCCGAGGCCGAACAGGACAGCGCACCCGACAGGACCTATTTGCGACGCGAGAGCATCGACGGCGGGTTCGATTTGCGCGAGGTGCAGTTTGGCTATGACGAGGGCGCGGCGCCGGTTCTGGATATTCCCGCGTTGTCGTTGCAACCGGGGCAGAAACTGGCCGTTCTGGGGGCCAATGGATCGGGCAAATCCACTTTCCTCAAGCTGCTGTCGGGGCTTTATGCGCCGATGAAGGGCCGGGTTATGCTGGATGGGGCCGATATGCATCAGATCGAGCCGCGCGATTTGCGGCGTTTGATCGGCTATCTGGGCCAAGACGTGCGCCTGTTCACTGGCAGCTTGCGTGAGAACCTGAACCTGACGCTGCTTGAGCGCAACGATGATCGGCTGTTGGCGGCTTTGGACTTTGCAGGGCTGGGGCAATTCGTGAAAAGCCACCCCAAGGGTCTGGACCTTGAGATTCGTGATGGCGGGCAGGGGTTGAGCCAAGGGCAGCGGCAATCCATCGGCTGGGCGCGGCTGTGGTTGCAAGACCCCAAGGTGTGCCTGTTGGATGAACCCACCGCCGCGCTTGACCAGACGCTTGAGAAGACCTTGGTCAGCCGCTTGGAAAGTTGGCTTGAGGGGCGCACGGCGGTGATTGCCACGCATCGGGTGCCGATCCTGCAACTGACGGATCGGACGATGATCTTGCAAAACGGGCGTCTGGCCGTCGATGGGCCGCGCGATCAGGTGCTGGCGCATCTGGCACAGGGCGGCAAGGAAGGGGCCTGAGATGAGCGCAAGCAGCACCAACCTTGCCGCGCAGTTGAACGAGCGGCTACGCGGCCCGAGCCTGACCATTTGGCTTTGTGCCATCACGGTGTGGCTGTTCATTCTGTGGGCGGCTTTTGCGTGGGTGGATGAGATCGTGCGCGCGGAAGGCTCGTTCATCTCGTCCTCGCGCCCGCAGATCATCCAGAACCTTGAGGGCGGTATCCTTTCGGAACTGATGGTGCAGGAAGGCGATATCGTGCAGCGCGGTGATGTTCTGGCCCGACTGCATGGCACGCAGTTCAAATCCTCGGTCGAGGATTTGCGCGATCAGATCACCGCCTTTGAGATTCGCCGCTTGCGGCTGGAGGCGGAACTGGCCGGGCAGTATGATTTCACGGTACCCGCCGACATGGCCCTGCGCAGCCCCGAGATGGTGGCCTCGGAAAAGGCGCTTCTGAAGGCGCGGCAGGAGGATTTCGTCAAGCGCAGCGAGGGCGCGAAACAGGTCATGGAACAGGCGGGCGAGGAAATGCGCTTGTTGGAGAACCTGCTTGAGAAAAAGATCGTCGCCCTGATCGAGGTGACGCGCGCGCGTGGTGCCTATGCCGATGCCAAGACCCGCTATGACGAGATCGTCACGCAGACCGAGTTGGATCGTGCCAAGGAATATTCGGAGACCTTGAAGGAACTGGGTACGCTCAAGCAGAACCTGAAATCCAGTCAGGACCAGTTGAACCGCACCGTGCTGGAAAGCCCGATGCGCGGGATCGTCAATAACCTCAATGTCACCACCATTGGTGGCGTCGTGCGCCCCGGCGAGCAGATTCTGGAGATCATTCCGCTGGATGAGGAGTTGTTCGTCGAGGCCAAGGTGGCCCCGGAAAACATCGCCAATATCCGCAAGGGCCAAGAGGCGACGATCAAGCTGACGGCCTATGATTACACGATTTTCGGGTCACTCAAGGGCGTAGTGGATTTGATTTCCGCCGATACCTTCGAGGATGAGAAGGCCCGCGAGCCCGATGGCAACCCGCATTACAAGGTGACGCTTCGGGTGGATACCGCCAACCTGACGCCTCGGCAGGAACGCATCGAGATCCGCCCCGGAATGCAGGCGCAGGTGGAGTTGCACACCGGCGAAAAGACTGTGCTGCAATACCTTCTCAAGCCGCTTTACAAAAGCCAGGAGGCCTTCCGCGAGCCGTGATCACTCGGGGCGTTTCATGGTGAAGGTATCGCGGACCACGGTGTAATCCTGATAGCCCATGCGCGCCAGCGGGCGGTATGTGCCGGGGTCAAAGAACCCATCCGTCAGGCAGTCGTCGCGCATGTGGACGCCCGTGACCTCGCCAAAGACCGCGAAGTTCGCGTCGCCCGGAAGCGCAACAATCTGGGTCAGGCGGCATTCAAGGGCGGCGGGGGCCGAGGCCACGCGTGAACAGGCGATTGTTTCGCACTCGGCCCGGTCGATTCCGGCATCGGTGAATTCATCCACCCCGCGCGGCCATGCGCCGGAGCTTTGGTTCATGGCGTCGCGCTGTGCCTCGCCCACGATATTGACGCAAAACAGGCCGGTGTCGCGGATATTGGCGACGCTGTCCTTGGTGCCTTCGCGGTCGGGCTTGGCCGAGGTGGAAGCGAACATCACCTGTGGCGGCACATAGGCCACGGCGTTGAAGAAGGAATAGGGCGCAAGGTTGTCTTGGCCATCGGCCCCACGGGTGGATATCCAACCGATGGGCCGCGGGGCGACGATGGCGTTGAACGGATTGTGCGGCAGGCCGTGGCCCTGATCGGGGGTATAGAACATCGCGCGTGCTTCCTGTTGTTTACGGCTTTTGCCAGAGGTAACGCCGTGCTAGGCGCAATTCCAGTTTTATTCACAAGGGGTTCGCAGGGGGCGCGTGTTCGAGTTACGGCCAGAAACAGACGAGGATTGGTGGGAGGTCGAGGCGCTTTACGACCTCTGCTTCGCGCCGGGGCGTGAGGCGCTGTCCTCCTACCGGTTGCGCGATGACGTGCCGCCCGTTGCCGGGCTGAGCATGGTGGCGCGCGACCCGGATGGGATTTTGGCCGGGGCGATCCGGTTCTGGCCTGTCTGTGTGGCGGGCGAAAGGGTGCTTTTGCTTGGCCCGGTGGCGGTTCACCCGACACGGCAGGGCGAGGGGCTTGGCGGGGGGTTGATCCGCGAAAGCCTGCATCTGGCCGAGGCGCAGGGCTGGCAACGGGCGCTTTTGGTGGGCGATGCGCCGTACTATGGCCGTTTCGGGTTTAGCAAGCTGACAGGCGTTCAAATGCCCCCGCCCACCAACCCTGACCGGGTTTTGGGGCTGGAACTGGAACCCGGTGCGTGGCAGGGCGTTCAGGGGTTGGTGGAGCGCGAGGCTTGAAATCCCTCGACCGTGCGCTGATCTATTAGGGGTGTCAGCGCCGGGGGTTGCCGTGGAAATCATCGAAAAACAGATAGATAGCGACGAGGTGGAGCGCCGCTTGCACGCCTTGGTCCAGACCCATGCGGGGGCGTCGAACGCTGGCATTCAGGTGCTCAACCTGATCGGCGGGCAGGCCGAAAGCCTGCTGGACCGGTTGCCGCCGCAGGTGCGCGGACGATTGGGCGAAGGCACGGAAAACGCGCTGAAAATCGCCATGGAGGCGGCGCATCGGTCGCGCGACGTGGTGGGCGAAAGCCCCGGTTGGATGACCCGCGCGGTGACCACGGCGATGGGGGCGGCGGGTGGCTTTGGCGGCTTGCCAAGTGCGATGGCGGAATTGCCGGTGACCACCACGGTTCTGCTCAGGGCCATTCAGGATGTCGCGATTGAGCATGGGTTCTCGGCGCAGGAACAAGGGGTTCGCCATGACTGCCTTCAGGTTTTCGCGGCGGCTGGCCCCTTGGATCATGACGACGGGGCCGATCTGGCGTTTCTGAGTACGCGTGTGGCGGTGACGGGGGCGAGCGTGCAGGCGGTGATCGCGCGTGTCGCGCCCCGCTTGGCCACGGTGCTGGGGCAGAAGCTCGCGGCGCAGACGGTGCCGATCCTTGGCGCGGCGGCGGGGGCGGCCACGAATTACGCCTACACGAGCTATTACCAGAAGATGGCGCAGGTGCATTTCGGGCTGCGCCGCTTGGCGATTGACGCGGACCGGGACCACGGTGAACTGGTCGAGGAGTTCCGGGCCTTGGTGATCCGTCCTCCGGTCAAACGGGCCTGAGAGGTGAAGGACGGGCAAGCGTCTTCGAAGACGCTTGGAAAAAGGGGTTTCGAAACCCCTTTGCGCGCCCTTTGCAAAGGGCGCAGGCCAAGCATTTTCGAAAATGCTTGGTGGTGGTCCCGCCTCAGTAGGGGTGGTCTTCACCGTCGTAGGTTTTGAAGCAGCCAGTGGTCTCCAGATTTAGATCCTCGAAACGCTCGACCAGGCCCGCGGCGGAGTCTTGAACCGTGATCGCCGCGGTCTCGCCGCCCATGTCGGTTTTGACCCAGCCGGGGTGATAGATGCCCACGGCGATGCCCAAGGGGGCCAAATCCGTGGCCAGGTTCCGCCCGAGGTTCAAGGCGGCGGCCTTCGAGGATCGGTAGATATAGCTGCCGCCGGGGGCGCGGGTATGGCTTGCCATCTGGCTGGAGATGATCGCCAGTTTCGCGCCGCTGTCCATTTGCAGGTTGGGCAGGAGTGATTGCACCGTCACGAAGACGCCGGTGACATTGGCCGCGAAGGTTTCGGCCCACATTTCGGCGGGGTAGCCCGCGGCGAGATTTTCGTGCTTGTCGAGGTAGACACCCGCATTGCAGATCAGCAGATCAATCGGCCGACCGTCAAGTGCGCGCGCAAGGGCGGCTTGGCTGTCGGGGTTGGTCACGTCAAGGGGCGCGAATTCTCCGCCGCTGCGCGAGGTGCCGGTCACGTCATGGCCTGCGGCGGTGTAGCGATTGTAAAGTTCACGGCCGATGCCACGGTTCGCGCCGGTGATGACGATATGCATGTCGCTGATCCTTTCCGCCTGATGCCAGTGGCGGTCATGCGGCCCCAGGCCCGGCGGATTGTCAACCGGCGATCAGTTCGATTTGCGCCCCGGCACGAAGGGCAGGGGGGCCACCGGAACGCCATCTTCGATCAGCTTGCGGGCCTCTTCCGGCTTGGCCTCGCCATAAATCGCCCGTTCGGGGGAGAGGCCGTCATGGATATCGCGCGCCTCGCGCACGAAATTCACGCCGACGTAATCGGCGTTGTCCTCGATCTTCTTGCGCAATTCGGTCATGGCCTGTTCGGCGGGATTGGCCGGGGTGCTGAGCGGGCCGGGCGGGTTTTGCGCCGGTGTCGCATCGGGGGCTTTCGCCTTGGACCGGCTGGCTTGCACGCGGGGGGCCATCATCGCTTTGTCCACCTGTGTGGAGCCGCATTGCGTACAGGCGACCATACCCGCAGCCTTCAACTTGTCGAAGGCGTCGGAGGATTGGAACCAACTGTCGAAGCGGTGGTCGTTTTCACATTTCAGGGTAAAATGAATCATACGTTAACCCGAGAGAACCATCGGGTGATACTTATGCCTTTGGGTCGATTGATCAAGCGCCCGTGTCATGCCTTGCGCGGCAAAAGCAGGGGGTCGAAACTGCGTAGGATTTGCGCCAGTTCCGGTTCCGACACGCGTTGGGCGGCCCTTTTCGGGCGCATCCATTTGCGTTTGCGTTGTCCCGCTTCGGGGAAATCCGAGGCCAGTGATTTGACCCGCACCGGGTAGACAAGCGCCACGCAGGGCAGGAATTGCTTGGGGCCCATCCATTTGCGATAGGAATAGAGCCCAAGACAAAGGTCTATGGGTTTGCCGATCACGCCCGCCTCTTCCCAGGCTTCGGTCATGGCGCTTTGCGCCGGGGTCTTGCCATCCATCGGCCAGCCCTTGGGAATGATCCAGCGGCGCGAGGCGCGGCTGGTGATCATCAGAATTTCGGGCTTGTTCTTGTTCATGCGAAAGCAGAGCGCAGCAAACTGCGTGCGCACATCGCTTTTATGCCCGGCACGAAGGGAGATCGGTAATTGTTTAATCGTATGAAGCGTCATCTGGGCCTTTCCCTTGCGCTTCTCTGCTCGAAACATGCCTAATTATACTAGATGTCGTGGGTCTATGCTAGGAATTTTCACCAGACTTAATTCTGAGTAAAAGAATCGGAATTGACAAATCCGACTAAAATGGTAATGAATTTGATATTGCCCAGCCAACCACTGCGGTCAGCCCGGCGCAGCCTGTGACAGCAACGGGAGACAGCCGATGAGACAGCACCCCCCTTCACCTTATCCCCTCGCTTCGGCGGGAGTGCCGAAACGTGAGGATCTTTTGCAGGAGGCCATCGCCGGCCACTGGCCCGGTGAAGCCTGGCTTGAGAAGGTTCTGGACCGGATGGAGGCCCGGCGATGATCCGGGCGCAAAGCAAATCCGAGCCCGAGTTGAGGCCTGACCCCAAGTGCCACGATGCCCGCAGCCTGACCATGGGCGGAACGACGGCGACCATCGTTTTGGACGGCAAGCTTTATACCCTGCGCATCACGCGGGCGGGAAAGCTGATTCTGACGAAGTGAGGTCGTTGCAGGTGGCTCAGACAGGTTCGGCCCCGATATGGGCCGGGCCGATGTATCCCTGACAAATCAAAGGATGAAAAGATGATGACAGGATGGACGATATCCGCACCTTCGCGCGTGGCGGTGACGGTTTTTGCGATTGCGCTTGGGGGGGCTATTGGTGCCCATGCCAGTGATGTGGACCATTACGAAGGCGAGCCGTCGGAAACTCTGGAGCAGGCGGTGGAGAATTTCACCACCTATAACGTCAAGCTGACCGAGGTGCTGGAGCGTGATACGCTGAGCATGGCGGATATTCAGGAGGTGCATGAATACACCTACACGCTGGAGCGCGCCTTGGCGAAGATGCAAGACGAACTTGGTGATCTGGCCGTGACCCTTGAGGAGGTGCATCAGGCCTCGGAAGGGGAGGACGCGGAGGCCCTTCGCGCCGTATCGCAACGCTATCTTCAGGCGGCGGCCCCTCTGGAGTGATCGAGTGGGCCGGGGCCGTGTCACGACAAGGCATGGCCCCTGCGCCGTTATGCCGTAGAGTTTTACTCGGGAATGGCTGGAATGCCCGGCGGTTTTGTGGCAGCCATGGCCGGAGCATAATTCTTCTGACGGCACCGGTACATGTCTGAACGCCTTTTACATCGCTTGGCCTGGATCGTGGTGATCCTTTGCGCGGCGCCTATACTGGCGGCGGGCCTTGCCGCGCTGACGGGCGATTGGCAGACGTGGAGCGATGTTCTTGGCCCGGTTTTGCCACGCTATGCGGGGGCGACGCTGGCCTTGGTGGTGATCGTCGGCGTGTCGACCGCGGTGGTGGGCAGTATCACCGCGTGGCTGGTGACGGTCTACCGGTTTCCCGGTGTCCGGCTTCTGGAAGTGGCGCTGGCGCTGCCGCTGGCCTTTCCGGCCTATGTTCTGGCCTATGCCTATACCCATCTGCTGGATCACCCCGGTCCGGTGCAGACGCTGCTGCGCGAGGTGACGGGCTGGGGGCCGCGCGATTATTGGTTTCCTGAAATCCGCAGTCTTGGTGGCGCGGCCCTGATGCTGACCATTGTGCTTTACCCCTATGTCTACTTGCTGGCGCGGGCTTCGTTCAAACAACAGTCGTCCAATGCGTTTCTGGTGGCGCGGACACTGGGCCGGTCGCCCATCCGGGCCTTTTGGCGCGTGGCGCTGCCGATGGCGCGGCCCGCGATTGCCGGGGGGGCGCTTCTGGCGGTGATGGAGACCATCGCGGATTACGGTACGGTGGCCTTCTTCAACGTGCAGACCTTCGCCACCGGTATATATCAGGCGTGGTTTTCCATGGGCGACCGAGGCGCGGCGGCGCAATTGTCGCTGTGCCTTCTGACATTCGCGCTTTTGCTGGCGGGGCTGGAGCGGGCGCAGCGTGGCCGCGCGCGCACCGCCGGGCGAGGCGCGCGGTTCGAGACCATGGAAAAGCCGCGGCTCAAGGGGGCGTCGGGCTGGATCGCCATGCTGATTTGCCTTTTGCCGGTGCTATTGGGCTTCGTCATTCCGGTCGTGATGCTGGGCGTCATGGCCTATGGCTCGGGCCAGAGCCTATTGTCGGCGCGCTACCTCGGGTTCATGCATAACTCGGTCACGGTGGCGGCGGTGGCCTCGGTTCTGACGGTCATCGGCGCGGTTCTGATCGGGTTCCGGGCGCGCACCAATCCGGGGCGTCGCTCCAAGGGTATGGTGATCGCCGCCGGGCTTGGCTACGCGGTGCCGGGCGGCGTGATCGCGGTGGGGTTGATGGTGCCGATGGCGGCGCTGGACAACCTGATTGACGACATCATGGAGGCCGCCTTCGGCATCGACACGGGGCTTTTGATCACCGGGTCGATCTGGCTGATGGTGGTGGCCTACATGGCGCGCTTCATGGCCGCAGCCCTCAATGCCTATGACAGCGGCATGGCGACGGTGCCGGCGCATTACGATGCGATTGGCCGGTCGCTGGGGCAGCCGGGGCCGAAACTCCTGTGGCGGGTCCATTTGCCCGTGGCCCGCACCAGCGTGTTGACCGCGCTTTTGATCGTATTCGTGGATGTGATGAAGGAACTGCCCGCCACGCTGATCCTGCATCCGTTCAACTTCCAGACACTGGCGGTACAGGCGCACAGGCTGGCCTCGGACGAGCGGCTGGCGCAGGCGGCGGTACCCTCGTTGGTGCTGGTGGGCTTTGGCCTTGTCCCGGTGGCCCTGTTGTGCCGCACGCTGGGACGCGACAACAGCACGGGTCGGCGCAGCGCCAAGATGGGCACTGCGATCCACGCTGGGTAACGCCCGTTTTCTTCTGTTCACAAATATCCTGGGGGAGTCGCCCGCAGGGCGGCGGGGGCAAAGCCCCCACCCGTCGCTCAGCAGGCCTTGCGGCCTTTCTCGCGAAGAGGCCCGACAGGGCCGGATGAGCGCTAGGCCCGGTCCAGCCAGCGGCGGCAGGCGCGATCGACACCGGCATAGACCAGCAGGGTCATCACTGCCAAGGCAATGGTGGTGGCGAACATCAAATCCACTTTCACCCGGCCAAGCGCCAGCAGGATCAAGTATCCCAACCCCTGCGAGGCGCCGACCCATTCGCTGATGATCACCCCGATGGGAGCATAGACGGCGGCCAGCCGCAGACCCGAGGCCAGCCCGGGCAGAGCGGCGGGGATGCGGATGTGCCGCATCACGCGCCCGCGGCTGGCCCCCATGACCCGGGCCAGATCCAGCCAGCTTTGTGGCGTGCGCATCAGCGCGTCGAAGAAGGCCGATGTGACCGGAAAGTAGATGATCAGCAGCGCCATGATGACCTTGGGCCAGATGCCATACCCCAGCCAGAGGGTCAGGATCGGCGCCAGCACGAAGACCGGGATGGCCTGCGAAAACACCATCATCGGGCGCAGAAGGGCGGTGGCCAGTGGCGAGGCGGCCAAACCGATGGCCGAGAGCGCGCCGAGGACCGCGCCCAAGGCAAGGCCCAAGAGAACTTCCGAGGCCGTGTACCACGTATGATGCCAAATCTGCCCGCGCTGGGTGATCAGGGTGTCGGCCACGTCGTATGGGCCCGGCAGGATATAGGAGGGTGGGGCGGCAAGGCTGACCACCGCCTGCCAGAGGAGGATGGCCAGAAGCGCCGAACCCGCGATCGACGCGCCGGGAGTTTTCCAAAGCCCGCGCATCAGGCTGCCCTCAGAAGTTGCGCCAAGAGGTCGGCTTGGGTGCGCAGGGTTTCGGGCGCGTCCACGGCGCGGGG
>Ga0102931_1001956_pt1 | contig 10277 bp, 7 predicted proteins | sample SalPonR1_C_D1_MG_FD_79282 | JGI IMG/M metagenome (GOLD analysis project Ga0102931, IMG submission 79282) | Salt pond soil microbial communities from South San Francisco under conditions of wetland restoration - Salt Pond MetaG R1_C_D1_MG | ecosystem: Environmental > Aquatic > Marine > Intertidal... | reverse complement strand
GATTTGCGGGTGGCCCCGGTCACGAGCGCGTCGCCATGATCGTGGGCGAGCATCAGCGCGGCGAACACGTGCCGGTCGCGCGCGGCGAGGCGGTGAATGTCCTGCCGGTCGAATCCCCGGCGTTGCAGGCGGGCATAGAGGAACGCCTTGTAATCGTCGAGCCGGTCGGTCTTGGCAGCGTTCACCACCTCGAGCTCGCGCACCGCGTCAGCCATGCCGATGGCGTCGAGCTTGGCCTTCACGTCATCGTCGCGCCCGACGACGAGCGCCTTGCCCAGACCCGTGCGCTGATATTGCACGGCGGCGCGCAGCACGCGCACGTCGTCGCCCTCGGCAAAGATCATCCGCGCCTGCGCGCGCCGCGCCCGGGCGTTGATGCCGCGCAGGATGTTGGCCGTCGGGTCCATCCGCGACTTGAGCGACAGCTCGTAGGCGTCCATGTCGACGATGGGGCGGCGGGCGGCACCGGTCTCCATCCCGGCGCGGGCCACGGCGGGCGGGATGGTGTGGATGAGCCGCGGATCGAACGGCGTGGGGATGATGTAATCACGCCCGAAGGTGAGCTTGCGGCCATAGGCCATCGCCACCTCGTCCGGCACGTCGAGTCGGGCGAGCCGCGCGAGCGCCTCGGCGCAAGCGATCTTCATCTCGTCGTTGATGGCGCGGGAATGCACGTCGAGCGCGCCACGGAAGAGATAGGGGAAGCCCAGCACATTGTTGACCTGGTTGGGATAATCAGACCGCCCGGTTGCCACGATGGCGTCGGGGCGCACGGCGTGGGCGTCTTCGGGGGTGATCTCGGGATCGGGGTTGGCCATGGCGAAGATCACCGGGTTGTCAGCCATCGCGGCGACCATGTCCTGCGTCACCGCGCCCTTGACCGACACGCCGAGGAACACGTCCGCATCCTTCATCGCCTCGTCGAGCGTGCGCAGGTCGGTCTTGACCGCATGGGCGGATTTCCACTGATTCATGCCCTCGGTGCGGCCTTGCCAGATCACACCCTTGGTGTCGCACATGAGGCAGTTGTCGTGCCGCGCGCCCATGGATTTGAGCAGTTCGAGGCAGGCGATGCCCGCCGCCCCCGCGCCGTTGAGCACGATGCGCACATCCCCGATCTTCTTACCCGACAGGTGCAGCGCGTTGATCAGTCCGGCAGCGCAGATCACCGCGGTGCCGTGCTGATCGTCGTGAAAGACGGGGATGTCCATCACCTCCTTGAGCTGCTGCTCGATGATGAAGCATTCGGGGGCCTTGATATCCTCGAGGTTGATGCCGCCGAAGGTGGGGCCCATCAGCCGCACGGCGTCGATGAAGGCCTGCGGGTCCTCGGTATCGAGCTCGATGTCGATGGAATTCACGTCGGCGAAGCGCTTGAAGAGCACAGCCTTGCCCTCCATCACCGGCTTGGAGCCCAGCGCGCCGAGGTTGCCGAGGCCGAGCACCGCGGTGCCGTTGGAGATGACGGCGACGAGGTTGCCCTTGTTGGTATAGTCATAGGCCAGCTCGGGGTTGGCCGCGATCTCCTCGCAGGGCACGGCCACGCCAGGCGAATAGGCGAGGCTGAGGTCGCGCTGCGTGGTCATCGGCACGGTGGCCGTGATCTCGAACTTGCCGGGGGTCGGCTCGAGATGAAAGGCGAGCGCCTCTTCGCGGGTATATCTGGGCTTGGTCATCGGCTTCACCATGCAATGGAATACCGTCCTGAATAGCGGCGGATGCCCGCGGCCACAACCGAAAGGCGGAAGGGGCTTTCGCCGGAACCGGGGGGTTTGTAAGGTCTGCGCCAGTGGCAAGGGGGCAGCGTTGAGCGGGACGGACGCGACAGTGACGCCGATGATGGCGCAATACCTGGAGATCAAGGCGCAGCACGCGGATGCGCTTTTGTTCTACCGGATGGGCGATTTCTATGAGCTGTTCTTCGACGATGCGGTGGCCGCCGCCGAGGCGCTTGATATCGCGCTCACCAAGCGGGGCAAGCATCTGGGCGAGGATATCGCCATGTGCGGGGTGCCGGTGCATTCCGCCGAGGGCTATCTGCTGGCGCTCATCCGCAAGGGATTTCGCGTCGCCATCGCCGAGCAGATGGAAGACCCGGCCGAGGCGAAGAAGCGCGGCTCGAAATCCGTGGTGCGGCGCGAGGTGGTGCGGCTCGTCACCCCCGGCACGCTGACCGAGGAGAGCCTGCTCGACGCGCGGCGGCACAATTATCTGGCAGCCTACGCCGAGGTGCGGGGCGAGGGGGCGCTGGCATGGGTGGATATCTCGACCGGCGCGTTTCACGTCATGGGGCTGTCGCGCGCGAGGCTCGGGGCCGAACTGGCGCGGCTGGGGCCGCGCGAACTGGTCGTGATGCAGGGGCAGGAGGCGGATTTCGCGGGAACAGTCTCTGATTCAGGCGGGGTGCTGACGGCGCTGGGCGCGGCGGCATTCGACAGCGCAGGGGCCGAAGCCCGGCTTTGTGCGCTCTATGGTGTCGGCACGCTTGACGCCTATGGCGCGTTTTCCCGGCCCGAGATCGCGGCGATGGGCGCTATTGTCGAATGGCTGGAAATCACGCAGCGGGGCAAGCTGCCGCTGCTGCGGGTGCCGGTGCGCGAGGCGCAAGGATCGGTCATGCAGATCGACGCGGCGACGCGGCGCAGCCTGGAACTGACATACGGGCCAGACGGACGGCGTGCCGGATCGCTGCTGGCGAGCATCGACCGGACCGTCACGGCGGGGGGAGGGCGCCTCTTGGAACGACGGCTGTCGAGCCCGAGCAGGCGGCTACCGGAGGTGCGGGCGCGGCTCGATTGTGTGGATTTCATGGTGGAACAGTCTCGATTAAGGGACGATCTGCGCGAAGCCTTGCGCAAGGTGCCCGACCTCGACCGGGCGCTGTCGCGGATGGGGATCGACCGCGGCGGGCCGCGCGACCTAGCGGCTGTGCGCGATGCGCTGGGGCAGGCGGCGGAGATCGCGGAACGGCTGAGTGACAGCGGGCTGCCCGAACGGCTGGGCGAGGCGGTCGCGGCTCTGACGGGGCACGAAAGCTTGCGCGATCTGCTGGAAACGGCGCTGGTGGCCGAACCGCCGCTCCTCGCGCGCGACGGCGGGTTTGTCGCCGCCGGGCACGATGACGAACTGGACGAGGTGCGGCAGCTGCGTGACGAGGGGCGCGGCGTGATCGCGCGGATGCAGGGTGAGTATGTCAGCCAGACCGGCATCTCGTCGCTCAAGATCAAGCACAACAACGTATTGGGCTATTTCGTCGAGGTGACGGCAACCCATGCTGAGAAGATGCTGGCACCACCGCTGAACGAAACATTCCGGCACCGGCAGACCACCGCCAACCAGCTGCGCTTTACCACGCCCGAACTGAGCGAGACGGAAACCCGCATCCTGAACGCGGGCGGGCGGGCGATCGAGATCGAAAAGCGGCTCTATGATGACCTGAAAGCCGATATCCTGGCGCAGGCCGGGCCGCTGGGAGAGGCGGCGCGGGGGCTGGCGGAAATCGACCTTGCGGCAGCGCTGGCCGAAATCGCGGTGGCCGAGGACTGGTGCGCGCCGCAGGTGGACGACAGCCGCGCCCTGCACATCGAGGGCGGGCGGCACCCCGTGGTGGAGCGCGCCCTGCGCGCCGAGGGGGGCGCATCCTTCGTCGCCAATGATTGCGACCTCGGGGGCGAGAGCGATATCTGGCTGCTGACCGGGCCGAACATGGCCGGGAAATCGACCTTCCTGAGACAGAACGCGCTGATCGCGCTTCTGGCGCAGATGGGCAGCCATGTACCCGCGAAATCGGCGCATGTCGGGCTGGTGAGCCAGCTCTTCAGCCGGGTGGGGGCGTCGGACGATCTGGCGCGCGGGCGCTCGACCTTCATGGTTGAGATGGTCGAGACGGCGGCGATTCTCAATCAGGCAGACGATCATGCGCTGGTCATCCTGGACGAGATCGGACGCGGCACGGCGACCTATGACGGGCTGAGCATCGCCTGGGCGGTGATGGAGCACCTGCACGAGGGGAATCGCTGCCGCGCGCTCTTTGCCACGCATTACCACGAGATGACGCGGCTCAGCGAGCGGCTTGAACGGGTGGCCAACGCCACGGTGAGCGTCAAGGAGCATGGCGGCGAGGTGATTTTCCTGCACGAGGTGCGGCGTGGCGCAGCGGATCGCAGCTATGGCGTGCAGGTGGCGCGGCTCGCCGGGCTGCCGGAGACGGTGGTGGAGCGGGCGCGCGTGGTGCTCGATGCCCTGGAGAAGGGCGAGCGGGAAGGCGGTGCGGCGCGGCAGGCGCTGATCGACGACCTGCCGCTTTTCGCCGCGACGCCCGCGCCGACGACGCCCGCGCCGCGCGCCTCGGACGTGGAGACGCGGCTGGCGGAGGTGCTGCCGGATACGCTCAGCCCGCGCGAGGCGCTGGACCTGCTCTATGAGCTGAAGGACTTGGCCGGAAAGGCGGGGTAAAACCCCGCCCTACGGATCACTCGCGGTTGGAGGACACGCCTACCTGCGCGGGGCGCAGGATGCGGTCGTGTAGCATGAAACCCTGCGCCGAGACCTGGATGATCTCGCCCGACCTGGTGCCAGGCACGGGGGCCTCGAACATCGCCTCGTGATGTTGCGGGTCGAAACGCTCGCCCACCTGCGGGTCGATCACGGTGACACCGTGCTTGGAAAACACGTTGAGCAATTCGCGCAGCGTCAATTCGATCCCCTCGACGAGCGCGCCCGAGGCAGCGCGCTGTTCGTCGGTGATGGTGTCGAGCGCGCGCTTGAGATTGTCGTGTACGGGCAGCATGTCGCGCGCCAGCTTGGAGCCTCCGTAATTCTCGGCTTCGCGCCGGTCCTTGTCGGATCGCTTGCGCGCATTCTCGGCATCGGCGAGCGCGCGCATGAACTTGTCCTGAAGCGCGTCGCGCTCGGCGCGCAGGGCGTCGATCTCGGCCTCCTGCGGTGATATCTCCGCGTCGGTCGCGGCCTGTTCCTCGGCGGCGGCCTCCTCGATATCGTCGAGAAATCCCTGTTCTTTCGGCTCTGCCATGTTCTACCTCTCACTCCGGTCGGAGATCAGCCTGCCCACGAGCTGTGCCGTGTAATCCACGATCGGCACGATTCGCCCGTAGTTGAGGCGCGTGGGGCCGATGACCCCGACTGCGCCAATGATCTTACGGTCAGCGTTCATATATGGAGAGACGACCAAAGAGGAACCCGAAAGTGAGAAAAGTTTGTTCTCCGAGCCGATAAAAATGCGCACGCCCTCGCCCTCGTCGGCGCGTTCGAGGAATTCGGCAATGTCGCGCTTGCGCTCGAGATCGTCGAACAGGACGCGGATCCGCTCGAGATCGGCCTCGTCCACGTCAGCGTCGAGGAGATTGGCGCGACCGCGCACGATCAGGCGCTCGTGATGCTCGCCCTCGCCTTCCCACACGGCGAGGCCGCTCTCGACAAAGGCATGGGCGAGCGTGTCGATTTCCTGCCGACGGGTGGCGATTTCGGTTGTGATGCGGCGCTGCATGTCCGAGAGCGTCTTGCCCTCGACCAGCGCGTTGAGGAAATTGGCCGCCTCGCGCATCGAGCTCGGGGTCTGCCCGGGGGGCGGCGTGAAGACACGGTTCTCCACCTGCCCATCGGAAAACACCAGGACGGCCAGCGCCCGGTCATGGGCGAGGCTGACGAACTCGATATGCTTGATCGGGGCCTCGTGCTTGGGTGCCAGCACCAGCGACGCGCCGCGGGTGACGCCGGAAAGCGCCGAGCCGATACTGTCGAGAAGGCCGGTCACGTCGCGGGAATTGCTGGCGATGGTCGAATCGATCAGCTCGCGATCGGAGGCTTCGAGCCCGCCCACCTCGAGCAGACCATCGACGAACATGCGCAGCCCCTCCTGCGTGGGCACGCGCCCGGCGCTTGTATGGGGGCTGCCCAGCAGGCCCATGTATTCGAGATCCTGCATCACGTTGCGGATGGTGGCGGCGCTCACCTTTTCCGAGAAGTCGCGGGTGAGGGTGCGCGAGCCCACGGGATCGCCGGTGGCGAGATAGCCCTCGACGACGCGGCGAAACACTTCGCGCGAGCGATCGTTGAGTTGGGCGAGATTGGTGGCGTCCTCGGACATCTGCTGTGCTTTCCTGGTCGAACAGGCATTAAAGACGGGATGGGGCAAAGGTCAATCGGGGTTGCCTTCGCGGACCGCTCGCATATATGCCGAGACCGACATCACGAAGGGGACAGTCATGCGGCCTTCCGGCAGAGATTTAAGCGAGATGCGGCCCGTTTCAATCGAGACGGGCGTTCTGAAACATGCCGAAGGCTCGTGCCTCGTGAAGATGGGCGACACCCATGTGCTGTGCACGGCGACCATCGAGGACCGGGTGCCGCCCTTCGTCAAGGGGACGGGGCTTGGCTGGGTCACCGCCGAATATGGCATGTTGCCGCGCTCTACGGGTAGCCGGATGCGGCGCGAGGCGGCCGTCGGCAAGCAGGGCGGGCGCACCGTGGAGATCCAGCGGCTGATCGGGCGCAGCCTGCGCGCCGGGACCGACCGGGTAGCGCTGGGTGAGCGGCAGATCACCGTGGACTGCGACGTGATCCAGGCCGATGGCGGGACGCGCTGCGCCGCGATCACCGGTGGCTGGGTCGCGCTTCGGCTGGCCATGGGCAAGCTGATGGCCGCGGGCGACATCGTGAGCGACCCGTTGCCCGATCCGGTGGCGGCGGTGTCCTGCGGCGTCTATGCCGGGCAGCCGGTGCTCGATCTCGATTACCCCGAGGACAGCGCGGCGGGCGTCGACGGCAATTTCATCATGACCGGTGCCGGGCGGCTCATCGAGGTGCAGATGAGCGCCGAGGGCGCGACCTTCAGCCGCGACGAGATGACCGCTCTGCTCGATCTCGCGACGAATGGGGTGGGCGATCTTGTCGAAAAGCAGCGCGAGGCGACCGGTGCGTAAGTTCTCGGGCGATACGCTGCTGGTGGCGACGCATAACGCGGGCAAGCTGGAGGAGATCGCGCATCTTCTGCAGCCTTACGGCGTGCGGGTGATCGGCGCGGGCGACAAGGGCTTGCCTGAACCGCAGGAGACCGAGAGCAGTTTTGTCGGCAACGCGCGGATCAAGGCGCACGCGGCGGCACAGGCCACGGGCTTGCCGTCGCTGGCCGACGATTCGGGTATCGCGATCGACGCACTGGACGGGGCACCAGGGGTGTATACGGCAGATTGGGCCGAAACAGGCTCCGGTCGCGATTTCGTAATGGCAATGGGCAAGGCGCATGACCGGCTGCGCGAGACCGGCGCGCCGCAGCCGTGGACGGCCCGGTTCTGCTGCACGCTGGTGCTGGCCTGGCCGGACGGGCATGACGAGGTGTTCGAGGGCACGATCGAGGGGTGGATCGTCTGGCCGATGCGCGGGGCGCAAGGGCATGGCTATGACCCGGTCTTTCAGCCCGAGGGCCGTGACGTGACCTTTGCCGAAATGGACCGCTGGGAAAAGAACCGCATCAGCCATCGCGCAGACGCCTTTGCCAAGATGATCGACGGCGCCTTTGGCTGAAGACTGGCAAGAAGGGGGCTTTGGCCTCTACGTGCATTGGCCGTTCTGCCAGGCGAAATGTCCCTATTGCGACTTCAACAGCCATGTGGCGGAGGTGATCAACCACGCGCGCTGGCGCGACGCCTACCTGAAGGAAATCGCGACTTACGCTGAATTGGTGCCTGATCGCGTGCTGGGCTCGATCTTCTTTGGGGGCGGCACACCGAGCCTGATGAACCCCGACACCGTGGCCGCCGTGATCGAGGCGACGCGGACGGCCTGGCCGGTGGCGAATGACCTCGAAATCACACTGGAGGCGAACCCGACCTCGGTGGAGGCGGGGCGCTTTGCCGGCTATGCGCAGGCGGGCGTGAACCGGGTGTCGCTGGGAGTGCAGGCGCTGAATGACGATGACCTGCGGCGTCTGGGGCGATTGCACAGCACGGCGGAAGCGATACAAGCCTTTGAAATTGCAAAGAACTTCTTTGATCGAACAAGTTTCGACCTGATTTATGCGCGGCAGGATCAGACGCTTGACGCGTGGCAGGCGGAACTGCGCCGCGCGCTGGACCTGGCGGTGGATCACCTGTCGCTCTATCAACTGACCATCGAGGAGGGGACCGCGTTCGGGCAGCGATACGCCGCCGGCAAGCTGCGCGGGCTGCCGAAAGAGGACCTGTCCGCCGACATGTATGCGGCGACGCAGGAGGTTTGCGAGGCGGCGGGAATGGAAGCCTATGAAGTCTCGAACCACGCCGAACCGGGAGCGGAATCGCGCCATAACAAGGTCTACTGGCGCTATGGAGATTATGTCGGCATCGGCCCCGGCGCGCATGGGCGGCTGACCATCGGCGGGCAGCGGCACGCCACCGAGGCGTGGCGCGCGCCTGGCAAGTGGCTGGATGCGGTGCACCAAGGCACGGGCGAAAGCTCGCGCACGCCATTGCCCCGGGACGAGCAGGCGACGGAGCACCTGCTCATGGGGCTTCGGCTGGCCGAGGGGATCAACATGGAGCGGCACGCGGCACTTGCCGGGGTGCCGCTCGATAGCGACCGGCTGCGCCATCTCGAAGAGATCGGGGTGGTCGAGACGCAGGGCGCGCGGCTGCGCGTCACCGGGGCGGGGCGACCGGTGCTCAACGCGGTGCTGCGGGAATTGCTGGCCTGAGCGATCAGGCGCTGAGCAGGGCCATCAGCCGGTCCAGATCGTCGAGCGAGGCATAACGGATGGTGAGCGCACCGCCTTCCTGCCCCGGCGTATGGTCGATCTGCACCTTCATCGACAGGGCGGCGGACAGATCGGATTCGAGCGCCTTGGTGTCGGCGTCCTTTTCCGGCTTGCCGCCGGTCTTTCCGGGGGCGGCGCCCTTGTCCGGGGCGGGACCGGCCTTGGCGAGCCTTTCCGTCTCGCGCACCGAGAGACCCTTCTGAATGATCTTGCGGGCAAGCGCGGTGGCATCCGGCGCGGTGATCAGGGCGCGGGCATGGCCCGCTGAAAGACGGCCCTCGCGCAAATGCGCCTGCACCTCCTCGGGAAGGTTCAGAAGACGGACCGAATTGGCAATGTGGCTGCGGCTCTTGCCCAGGACATCGGCCAGCTTTTCCTGGGTATGGCCGAACTTGGTCATCAGCTGGCTGTAGCCCGCCGCCTCCTCGACCGGGTTGAGATCGGCGCGCTGGATGTTCTCGATGATCGCGACCTCGAGCACCTCGATATCCGAGAAATCGCGCAGCAGCACCGGCACATCGTGCAGCTTGGCTATCTGCGCGGCGCGCCAGCGGCGTTCGCCCGCGACGATCTCGTATTCACCGGCCTTATCCGGGCTCTCGCGGACGATAAGGGGCTGAATGATACCCTTTTCACCGATGGAACGCGCAAGATCCGCGAGCGCATCCGAATCGAAATGGCGGCGCGGCTGATCCGGGTTGGGGTGGACCTTTTCCACGGGCACGCGCATGTCTGGGCGCGCAGGCTGGCTCTCGGGGCTCTCGCTGGTGTCGCGCACATCGGCCATCAAGGCCGAAAGACCGCGACCAAGGCCGCGTTGCTGGGTTTTCTTCGTGCTCACCGCCTCGTCTCCCTCTTGTTATGCTGCGACGCGCGCGTGCCGCTGGATCAGCTCGCGCGCTAGATCGCGGTAGGCCTGGGCGCCCTTGGACGTGGTGTCGTATGTCAGGACCGGCATGGCGTAGGAGGGAGCCTCGCTCACTCGGACATTGCGGGGAATGCGCGTGGTGAAAACGAGATCTCCCAACGTATCACGCGCGTCAGCCTCGACCTGCGCCGACAGGTTGTTGCGCCCGTCCACCATCGTCAGCAGCACGCCCTCGATTCGCAGGTCGGGATTGGCGCTCTGCCGGACCTCGCGGATCGTCAGCATGAGCTGCGACAGCCCCTCGAGGGCGAAAAACTCGGCCTGGAGCGGGATCAGCACGGAATGCGCGGCGACCATCGCGTTGACCGTCAACAGGTTGAGCGAGGGCGGGCAATCGATCAGCACGTAATCGGGCGCGAGCGTGTCCATGCCCGGCTGCCGCAGCGCATCGTGAAGCAGGAAGCTACGCTTTTCATTGGAGAAAAGCTCGATATCCGCCGAGGAGAGATCTACGGTCGCAGGGATGATCGACAGCCGGTCCTGCGAGGTGGGCTGCACCGCGTCGTCGAGCGTGGCCTCGTCGAGGAGGAAGTCGTAGGTGGTGATGTCGCGCGCGCCCGCCTCGATCCCGAGACCGGTGGAGGCGTTGCCTTGCGGGTC
>Ga0102931_1001955_pt1 | contig 10279 bp, 11 predicted proteins | sample SalPonR1_C_D1_MG_FD_79282 | JGI IMG/M metagenome (GOLD analysis project Ga0102931, IMG submission 79282) | Salt pond soil microbial communities from South San Francisco under conditions of wetland restoration - Salt Pond MetaG R1_C_D1_MG | ecosystem: Environmental > Aquatic > Marine > Intertidal... | reverse complement strand
GTATTTTTTCAACCATTTACACTCATCCGATGACTTTTTTGAGCTAATCACAGGAATCAGTTATCAGTAGTAGTAGCAGTAGTAGTAGTAGTAGTAGTAAGAAATTGTATTTTTTCCTGCCAGCACTGAATATTGAAATGCTGAAAATCTGAGTATTTGGATAAAGATTTTAACTGTATGAGCATTACAATTTCTTATACATTCTAATTTCAAAAATCAATAAACCCTCAGATTTATATCCCCGTCGTCTGATCGAATATTAACGCTCGCAGTTCCTCCCTGAAGTCTGTAGATCGAACGCTCATCCTCATGCCGAATACTTTCAAATTGCGGGCTTGTTGATATATCAGAATCATCGTGGCGAATATCAATTTCTCCGCCTCCGGCAACTACATTCAACATCAGGTCGGCATCATCCAGGTCAAACCGGTAATCTCCATCATCAAAAAGAGGTGTCGTTATTTCAATATCGCTGTCGTCTGATGAGGCTTCAATGAATGCAAAACTTCCATTCCTTATTTGGATATCGCCATCATCTGTATCGATTTTCAGCTGACCATTTCCTCCGTCCATCTCCAGGCTTCCGTCATCCAATGAGAATGAATAATCTTCCCCATTCACATCAGATATTTATGCATCGGAATCATCCGCATGAAGGTGGATAAATCCATCTATTCCTGCTATCTCGTACTTTTCGTCATCTCCCTCAATATCCAGGTTTACATCTCGGGGCGCTTCAATTTCAATGGTATATTCTTCACTACTGACCCCAATCATTCCTGACGCTCCAAAGTCTCTGTCTTTCTCACGAATGGTCATGTTTCCGTCATCTTCCTCTACAATCATCTCAAAATCGTTGGATTCTCCAAACGTAATTCCTCGTACTGTCAATTCGTAGTTTACATTTACTCGTACATCCTCTCGATCGGATCCAATGATTTGGACTTCGGCATCGTCACTTTGCAAATGGATTGTACCCTCAAAATCTATAGCATATGTTTGATCCAAAAAAAATTCATCCGTTGACTGAGAAAATAGATTTGCAACGGCAAGTGTCATTGATATGATAAAAGTTAGCGTAATTCTTTTTAACATTTCTTGATGGTGTGATTAGAATTGACTGTTTTTGGTACGAACAACAAATAATTTTGTTATACGGCTGAACCTATCAAGTAAAGAATGCTTAAATTGAAGGTAGAATTAAGGAGATATGAATAAGCCTGTTCATCCATACTGGGGTATTGCAGAAATAGTCATTTTTACAGCACTATTTTTTACAGGGTTATGGATTGCCGGTCCCCATATCGGCTCATCCCTTTCACTGCAACTTATCTTTTGGATTTTAGTCTTCCTTGGAGGGTACTATATCTTATGGTTCTCACCAAAAAAACTACATTACTTTACATTGTGTGATTTGGGGTTTGTTCTGCCTTCGAGAAAAAATAGAGTACAAACTTCTATAAATAAAGGCTGGCTTTCCTATTCTGCGTTTACAATTGTGGGAAGTATCACTCTGATTTCATATACAGCTATATTTAACCAAGAATCCTTGTTCCAGCTACAGTGGAATGGTTTGCTCATTAAATTCTCAGGATATCTTGTTTATGGTACCGTACAAGCTGTCATTTTTTTTGGTTTTATGATGCCTCGAATACGTCAGGTTTTTCCAAAAAAAACTCACCATAAAAGTAAGCGCAGAGTCCAATTATCGGTGGTAATGATAACAGCTGTAATCTTCTCGCTCTATCATATTCCAAACACCGAATTAATGGTTTGCACATTATTCGCCGGGTTGGGTTGGGCATGGATCTTTTATTTCCGCCCAAATATTTTGTTGATGGGTTTAAGTCATGCCATTCTCGGTACGATTCTACATCAAATCGTAAAACTTCATATGCGAATCGGCCCCTTTTACAACAACCCTGATTTATATGTGATCAGGGAAGTTGTACCGGGATTGAAAAAGCTCATCGGTGATCTGTTCTGACTCCCTACTCGTTGTAAAGATCACTAAAGATCGTGAATGTTTTTTGTGATCCATCCTCAAAATGGATTTCATACCCTACAAGGCCAAAACGGTGATTCGCAATGTATTTAATTTTAGAAATACCGGGCATGGTTTGGCCTGTCTCCTCTACCTGAACAGTTTTGATCATAAAAAATGCCCACGAATAATCATCGTCAGTTGACTTGTGAGTGACTTTCCGGACCAAGTCTGAACTGTTTCTTTTGAGTGTATAGGTATCCCCTTTTTTAGCTCCATAGTCTACCATGGTAAATGGTTTGCCATCTTTGGTATAACTTTGAATTCCATTACTTGTAATACGGAATTTTTTAGAACCACTGACTTGATTCCCATTCACCTCAAGAAAGCTTAATTGTTCAGCCATATCCAGCAATACAGGATCGGTTATGGTCGCTGTAAGTTCTATGGTTGAAACTGATCCGTCACTTTGTTTGACCTCAATAACCTCATCAGACATTCCGGGAATGCTGAATGTATTGCCAACAGATCCCATGGGTGTAGGATCTCCGCCTATTGGTTCGGTAGCAGACTTGGAATCATCCCCGAAAATATCGCAGGATGTTAACCCGGCCGTCAATAAAACTGCCAGTACAAATAGAAAATTACTCCTTGTTTTCATTTCACCTCTGATTTTGTTTTTTAATAACTGGTTTACCTTCTGTCAAAACATTTACACTCATTCCAAACAGTTGAAAAAGAAGATTGTTTATTGAGAAAGAAAGAGGAGATTTCAAGAACTTTGCGGGTATTTTTTCACGACATAAATCAAACCGGTAAATTCTTGTGCTTGAAACCAATTTGGCTTGATTGGCACCGTAACATCTGATGCTTTTTCCCTCAAAATTTTTAAGATGGGCGACTCCAAAAAAGGGATAGATTATAGAACCGTAAACAAATCCCGTTTGATTTGGCAAGAGAAACAATTCATAGTATGAATCATCATTTTGCAGCATCTCTTCTCACCACAGTTCTTTAATAAAAATACGTAAATACTTTTTTAACTGCTCCTACATTTAATCAATCTGCAAAAAAAGATCTTAGTTTATTATTGGAGTGTTAAGTAAATTTAAAAAGATCAGCTCCTTCATTTGTTGATCAAAGTTTTATCACAGAAAGGCGTGATTTTAAAAAAGAGAGATATTTATTCATGGATAAATTAGGTCAGGGGTCATTCAATCTACGAGTAAAGAATTTAGATATATTTTGGAGCTTAAATCTATTCCTCTTCCTTTGGATGTGTCAGTTTGCTTATGTTGGCAGGTTTGTTGAATATCGCGGTGAAGGTAATCTACACGAATTTTTCGTATATGCACTTCTGATAATCATTGCATTGGGATTTGGCTGGAAATATTTCAGGCAGTTTCAGGTACCTTCCTACATTCTGATCCTGGTCCAAGTTGGCATTCTAATTCATTTTTCAGGCGGACTCTTAGAGGCGGGAGGGGAGCGCCTGTACGATAGTACAATATTTGGTATTCGCTTTGACAAGTATGTGCACTTGGTTAATGCCTTTATCGCTGCAATCATTATCAATTACATTCTATTTCTGTTTGATGTTCAAGTCCCCCGGTTCAGATATCTATTTGTGATATTCATTGTCCTGGGACTCGGGGCCATCATAGAAATCATAGAATACCTTGTCATGCTAACGGTACCCGGAAATGGAGTAGGAGACTATCACAATAACATGCAGGATCTGCTTGCCAACCTGGTTGGTTGCTTACTCTTCTTTGTCCTGTTTAAGTTCAAAAACAGAAGCTCTTGATAAGTAATAATCATAAATATCTCTAGTTTTTTCGGTTGGGCTAAAGAGTAAATTAAGCTTAGAAACATCATTTTAGGTATAAGTATTATTATGACATTTCTATGCACTCAATTTTATTAGGATTACCCTGAATGCTTTCGAATTGAAGAATAGAGCAGATGTTATGAACTACTAAAAAATAAAGGAGACTTTTTAAAAGCCTCCTTTAATAAAACTTATTTTTTATTCATTGTAATTATCACTGAAAACATTCAGCATTCTTTCCGATCCGTCTTCAAAGATGATATCCATTCCAACCAGACCAAACTTGTGATTGCCGTAGTAGACAATTTTGGAAACACCAGGTATGCGAGAACCGGTCTCTTCCACTTTCACCGTTTTGATATACATGAATCCCCATGGAAAATCATCGTCATTTGATACTTTAACTACTTTTCTAACCAAGTCGCCACCAGACATTTTTTTACGATAAGTATCGCCCTCTTTTGCATCATAGTTGATGATGGTAAGACAGGATCCATCCGGAAAAACATCCTGAAAACCCTTTGTGGTAATCCTAAACTCCCGGGTCCCTGACATTTGGTTTCCGTCTAAGGACATATCAGAATTTGACTCGGCAAGCTCAAGTAATCCTGCTGCGGCAGGTATCAGGTTGTCATCAATAAAGCGACCTTCGAATCGAATCGTTGAAATATCTCCATTTTGTTGTGTTACCCCCATCTCCATATCAGTGATGCCCATCACACTGGTAGAAAATCCATTTCCAACTGCCCCCAAAGAGGTCGGTTCACCGTCTATTGGTTCTGTACCTGTTGAACTGGAACCACTATCTGATACACCACATGAACTTATCATACCTATCATAAATGCGACTGCAATGACTCTCGGAATAAATCTTATAACTTTCATAATAAGCCTCCTTCATTAATTAAATTTAACTTTTGAATATTTGAACAAATTGATTTTAAATCTGATAATGGCTACCAGCAAAAACAGTATGAAGGAGAATGAAATTGGAATGAAAACCGGCCATCCAAAGACTGTGACGTAAATGAGAATCATCAGACCAATTGTTATATAAACAGACAGAAACAGAGATCTTACACGCATATTTTGTATCTCTGCATTTTCGTTCTTCTCTCTTGCAAATAGGATAAACAGTAATCCCAAAAGGGCTGATAATACAGCTATTTCATCCAGAGCATTTGTTTGGGCTATTACAAACCAGCGTGTTTCAGCATATGATGTAAGGATGGCAAAAACGGGTACTTCAAACAGTGCCGGCCGACCTCCCCAAAAATAGAGATATGCGGCTCCGAAACTAAATAAAATCATTATATAGCCGACAAGCCTGAATCGAAAAGGCAGGAGAGGTAAAGAGTTATATGATACTAGACCCCGAGCCATAATTCTCACCACTTTCTTACTTATAAAAGTAAACAAGATAGAAGTGAAATGCTCATATCAATAAGGAATTCCTATAGGAATTTTCGGCACATCAACCCGTCAGGGGTTTCAAACCCTGGATGGGTTGAGGAAAAAATTCCCGGGCAGAGAACACATCGTTATAACGATAAGATTTTTAGCTGCGCTCAGTAGTTACCTGGTTAACGTTCTTTAAACATTGCATTTTCCTTGCAGGTTATGCATTCTTGCCAGCCGCATCTTTTCATCTCTTTATTTTTGAGTCTCTCATCAACAAAAAAATGCAATGTTTCTTTAATCTCCATTCCTCTTCAAATACTGCCAGGCAATAGCAAGCAGCATCAAGTATCCGATGAGGGCAAACAGCACCATCCAGAAGCCTTCGGTGGGATCATCGAAATAGTGGACGGGTGCATTGATAAGCAGTAGCAAAGGAAAGCCGAAAACCAAAGCCAGACCGCTACCATACACGAGATTGTAACTGGCGGGAGATTTCATTCCGGAATCCACAATTCGTAACAGAACCAGTGCCGATTGAAGCGTTCCCGTCATATTTCCAAAGATGGTTGCAAAACGTTCGAACTCAAACTGCTTAAAAGCATCACGCGTCATATATTGAATAACCCACCACGTGGCGATAGTAACAAGAATTGAGATTGCTAATAGCGGTAACCAGTACTGCACGACAACAACCAGGCTTATAGCCGCTACTGACGCCACAATCATAAAGTCCATAAAAAGATTGGAGCAGCGTGTCATTGTGGTATCGTCAATTACACGACTGGCTTTCGTGGTATCCATAATTTTTCTCACAAAGAGCGCAACGATTGCTGCAATTATAAAATGGAATGACCAAAGCGTTGTAACCTCGTTCTCGGCCCCAACAGAGATCAGGCCCCACTCCATCAGGGTTACCACCAGGTAAGTGAGGATAAACGTAAACCCAATCAACCCAATATGAAATGAGAACGACTCTATGTTTTCCGGTGAGGTGGTGATTTTCTCATCCTCATTCGACTTCGGCTCATCCAGAATGCCTTTTTTTACTTCATCGGGTAACTCCTCGTCTGTCTTGATGTAGGTTGCCCGCCCCTTTTTAATGCCTCTGCGAACCAACCAAATTCCAAAGGTATAAGCGACAAGGAATCCACAGGCAGAAAAGGTGAGCCCCACAATTCCCCCGCTCGCAAAACCGAACTGTTCCCAATTCGTGCCGATGGTGTAAGCGATACCGGGGTTCATGCCAAATGCCAATGGTGGCAGCAGGCCTATTCCGGCAAAAAGATCGGGGATAAAGGTATAGATCAACAAAAAGGCGATCAACAAACCGATAATTGCCTGAACAAGGTACACCGAGATAAAGATCAGTCCGAATCGTACAGAAGAAAGACCCATTTTACTTTTTGGCGCCCGTAAACTCAATGCAATAAACAGAAGTGCAAGGAGGTGATAGACATACGTTCCCAGCCGGTCGGATGTGAGATCAATCCAACCAAGAACGTTTGCACCCAAAATCAAGCCAAGAGTTCCGGCTAAAAGGTTGGCAGGAATGAGATATTTCTGGAGGATGCTCACCTTGCTTCTCAGATAGGTAGCAATAACCAGGAGAACGCCCATCCATGCAAAATCGAGGAAAAATTTACCGGCAGTTATGTCGAGTGTCCACGAGCTCATGTCAGAGCGAATTTACAGGATTTTCTCCATCTTTCAACCTGTTAATGTAGAGCTGCCATTGAAGTGCGCTTTGCCCCTCCAAATTAATTTGTATAATCTGATCAGAACTAGTGACTGTTAATTTGTGGTTTTGCTCAACTGAGGTATAGTTGATTTCTTCCAACGTAAGATCATATTTCTGTGAACCGACTGAAATATTTAATCCATCGCTTGTAAGCTGTACAAATCCCCGATCGATCGGTTGCAATCTTTGCATTTCATCTACTTTATTCACCTGGCTGCCATTTTTCTGAAGAAGAATTTTTTCGCCCGGTTCTTCATATACCATCGGCATTGCGTTTATTTTATCGTACAGATCGATGATGGAAACCACTGAACCGTCAGGGGTAATTAACCTGGATGCCGTGTTCATTCGATAATGAAAATCAGATGTTCGGCTGAATACTTGCTCTCCATCGGGAGAAAATACGGCTCCACTTACTCCTGTATCCGGACAACGATATAGAAACCGGTAAATACCAGAAGCGGGTTTACTACATTTTTTCGGCATCGCTTCTACGGGAGGATTGTACTCATCAAAAGAGATTAGTTCGCGGCAGTGATCAGCAAACGTCTCGTAATCATCAAAATCGGAGGCTTGCACGGGATCGAGATACCGCATCTCAACACTTCCTCTTCGTAACTTATCTGCCCAGCGCGGCCATCCCAAATAGGATCCATGAATTTGAACAGGATGAACAGGAATCCGCATTTTCCAAAAAAGCTTAAGTGTGGTTTCTATCAGCGGTTTTGGTTTTCCATCCCAACGGCGGCCGCCTTCCGGAAAAATGACGATCATCCGTCGCTGATCAATCATCTTCATCACTTTGCGAATGATCCCCGGCTCAGGTACATACTTACTGGTCGGCACTATGCCAATCCCATCCATAAAAATGCGAGGGATGGTTTTGTGAAACTGGTCGCGTGTCATAACCCCGGCTGTTGGTTCCTGTGTCATCCCCACATTAATCATAAAAGGATCAAAGTAATTAGCGTGATTCCCATAGATAAAGCACGGACCGGTCATCGGCATATTTTCCGGGTTGGTTATTCGCGGACTGAACACGAACCGGGTAGCCGGTATTAATGTCTTCCTGAGAAATGAAAATGCTTTGTCTGAGAAGCCACGTTCGTTCTTATCAAAAGTAAAATCGTCGAGCATTCGCTATAGCAGAGTTTTTCTGAGATTAATCCTGTTGCAGATGATTCACGTGGTGAAAGGTAGTGAAAAAGTTAGAGAGAAACGGCAATGGACTAATTCCAAGCATCAAATTGCATCTACCAAACTCTTACCAAATTTCTGGGTAGTAGGCAGTGGACAGTAGGCAAAGCGACATTTGCCTATTGCCTACTGTCAACTTTTTAAACGAAATTATGGGCATTTGCCGTTTCACACTTTCTAATCCATATCCGGATACGGATCAATCGTCTCAATACTTCCATCCGGATTATGAGTCATCTCCGCCATTTTGATGTTTCTGAGATGTGTTTGTCCGCCGGAAAGTACGGTGTCATGGTAGAACAGGTACCACTTCCCTTCGAACTCAGCAATAGAGTGGTGATTTGTCCACCCGATGACCGGTTCCAGAATCACGCCTTGATAGGTGAATGGGCCATAGGGATTATCTCCTGTAGCATAAACGATTTTGTGTGTATCACCTGTAGAGTATGAAAAATAGTAAGTGTCGTTATATTTGTGAACCCAGGCAGCCTCGAAGAATCGGCGGTCATTATCTCCGGCCGTAATAGGATCTCCATTTTGATCCAAAAGCATCACCTCTCTGGGCTCTTCAGCGAAACTCAGCATATCATCACTCATGCGAGCAATACGGGGCATAATGGCGGGTTCATTATCCGCAGGGTATACATCTTCTTCGATATACTCACCCGTTTCCCAACGCTGAAGCTGCCCACCCCAGATTCCACCAAAATACATGTAATACTCTCCATCCGTGTCTTTGTAAACAGCCGGGTCCATGCTGTAGCTTCCTTCAATTGGATCGGGCTGTGGCTCAAACGGACCTGTTGGCGAATCCGATGTAGAAGCTCCGATATAAAAAACTCCATTTTCATCCTTTGCAGGAAAATAAAAGTAATACGTATCTCCTTTTCGATTGGCATCCGGAGCCCACATCTGGCGATCCGCCCAGGGAACATCATCTACGTGCAGGGCCAATCCGTGATCGGTCACTTCGCCGCCAACGGTTTCCATCGAAAAAACATGATAATCTTGCATATCAAAATGGCTTCCTAAATCATCCTGCGGGATACCGGATTCATAATCATGCGAGGGATAAATGTATAGTGTTCCATCAAAAACATGGGCAGAAGGATCGGCCGTATACATGTGATTAACCAATGGCTCTGAAATAGCATTTAGAGTATCACTCATTACCGAGGTCAGAACGGTATCTTGTTCGGCAGATGAATCGGACATTCCATTTTCATTACCAGGCTCCCCCTGGCACCCACTGAGCAAAATCCCAGCAGTTACAAAAAATAATAATGACTTTATTTTTAAATAATTATACATAGTATTTTCTATCATTTAATTATCGAAGGTTTCCCAAAGGGATTCATTCGGGAAAAATTCCACAACCGTATTCAATAGTTTTTCCACTGCCAATCGGCGAACCCGGAGGTGTGTAGGGTGCCGGTGGAGTTGAGAAAGATTCCGGATCTTCCTTGTACTGTTCAATCAAATCAAGAATATAATTAAAATGGGCACTCCAAGTTGGATCATCAACCTCAAATATTCTTTCAGTTAGTGAAACCTGTAGATTTTCCAGAACCATCTTAGTGATGGCTTTCACATCAGGAGATGCATTCTCATCTGAGGCAAGTTCAACTAAGTTTCGTAACACAGCCATGTTGATTCCTCTTTGAATCGCCCCGTAATACCCTTGTTCCAGCTGTCCTAAAATTGTAGAGTTTAAAACTTCATCAGCCACTTTCATCAATCCCGGAAGGTCAGGATTTCGGGCTGATTGAGTTGTGAGACGAGCTCCTCTTTCGGGATTAAAAATCATAGTTGCACTTTGATTTGCAGCAACTTCTGCCATTGCTACCGGGTCGAGCATAGGATTTGAATATCCCCTGAAGTGTTCTCGTGAATACGGCGTTTGAGCCGATTGAGGTGGAATCAGATCCAGGATTTTTTCCGGGAGTGCCAGAGTTTCAGCCTTGAGAGTTTGGATGATAGACTGAACGGCATCTCGCTGTAGATCGGCACTAACAATTTCAGGGTTAGTTTGTTCATCACCCCGAAGATTATAGGCATAGTTCACGCCGCCGATCAGTTTCGAAACGGCTTCTATTTGATAGCGATGGTAGAGATAAATAGGTACGAG
>Ga0102931_1001949_pt1 | contig 10287 bp, 14 predicted proteins | sample SalPonR1_C_D1_MG_FD_79282 | JGI IMG/M metagenome (GOLD analysis project Ga0102931, IMG submission 79282) | Salt pond soil microbial communities from South San Francisco under conditions of wetland restoration - Salt Pond MetaG R1_C_D1_MG | ecosystem: Environmental > Aquatic > Marine > Intertidal... | reverse complement strand
TCCACTACGGCGTCCTTGGGAACGTCCCTGTAAGCGAGGGTCACTCGGTCCCTACATCTATCCTGTACCGTAGGCGCTTTCCTAAGGAGCCACCAGAGCCTGAGTCCCATCGTTCAACCCCCCACCGAGCATGTCATCCGTCCAGAAGATCAACGACGCGTTGGATGCCCTTGAGGATGCCATCCCGAGCGTAACCGGTACAATTGTCGCCTCCGGAGATGGCTTCGTCGTCACCGACACCCTCAACGGGAAAGAAGCAGAAGAGATTGCCGCCATGGTAGCCACCACGACGAGCGTGAGCGAGCGCATGTCTTCGACGCTTTCAGCCGGTAGCGTCCGAGAAACGAGCATCAGAAGCGAGAATCGGAGCATTTTTCTCTACCGCGTCAGCGAAAAGGGCATTCTAGCCGTCATCGCAAAGAGCGAGTCCAACGTGGGCATGATTCACATTCGAGCCCGCGAAACAGCCCAAACCATTGGCAACCAGCTCACGACCACGTCCTCGCGGTAAGCGGGAATCCTGAGATTCCGCAAACAAACGTTCTTCCGACGATGATCAGGATCGTCGTCACGGGTCCGGTCTGCGGGGGAAAAACAACATTCGTTCGCTCCCTTAGCGAGCGAGAGGCGCTCTCGACCGAAGAACCGGCCTCCTCCATCGGCAAAGAAGAGACCACCGTGGGCCTGGACGTCGGTTTCACGACGGTGAGAGACCGAAAGATCAAGCTGCTCGGGACGCCGGTCCAGGCGCGCTTTGCGTACATGTGGGACCTCCTCGCCACCGCGGCCGACGGATTTGTCCTTCTCCTTCCGGCCGACCGGCAAAATGCCATCGCGCAGAGTGCAGGGATCGCCACAGTAATCACGTCCGATCCCCAGTCTCCGATCGGGGTCGGAATTACGCGTTCCGACCGGGCAGCGGTGCCGGTCTTGTCACGGGCGAAGAACGAATTTGCCTCTTTCGCCGCCTTCATTCAACAAATAGACGCGAGAGAGGAACCCGCCTGTCAAGAGCTTCTCTCCTCTGTAATCGACGTCATAGCCCCCGGCAACGGCGCGTAATCCCGGACACAGAGTTGCACGATGCCCCCCTGAAGTCGAACCGCCGGGCGTCCGCTCCTTATTCACTGATCTACCAATTTAGAATAGTTGTCATGAAAAACCACGGTCATAGAAAGAGTTGGTCCGTCAAAAGTGAGAACATTCACGCAGAGCTGGCCGACATGATGGAGTTGACCTCGGAAGAGAAATCGCTCCTGGCCGAGCTTCAAAGCGTAGCCGAAGAACAGACAGAAGCCCTCACCGAAGCGTTTTACGACCGACTGCTCGCCCACGAAGAAACGGCGGAATACTTCGAAGGGGAGGACATGGACGAACGTCACGCCATGATCGCCGATTGGTTTGTGGACCTGTTCAGGGGCGAGTACGAACGGGAATACGTCGCGCAGCGGTTAAAAATCGGACACGTTCACGTTCAAATCGGGCTTCCGGTGCGGTACCCCCTCTCCATGATCGACGTGATCATGCAGCACGGCGAAACGGTTACCGCCCAAAGCAGCGATCCAGAAAAAGCCAAAAGTGCCTTCCAAAAGGTTCTTTCGCTGGACGTGGCCATCTTTAACCAGGCCTACGAAGACCGCCAACTCGATCATCTGGCCGAGCTGGTGGGAGGGGAACGCCTGGCCCGCCGACTTCTCACCGGCATTGCCGAGTAGGCCGTCGTCCCTGTTGCGCAGTGCCGCGCTCCTTCTTTCTTGCCTTCCGGTGCGCCCTGCGCACGCATTATTCGCTTGTTGAAACGAGCCGAGCAGTCAATGAGAAAAAACGTGAACGGGTCCGACGGTCAGCCCTTAATCGAGAACCGCAAAGAAGCGCAAGAGCCCACCCGTCCTCTTGCCAGGCTTTCCCCGGAAAACGTGAGAATCGTAGCACTCGTGCTTGTAGCGACGGGCACCGTCGTGCGGCGCGACTGCTACGCTCCCGAAGGGAACGACGCGGACGTACGTGACCTGATGCAGGTCAAGAAGGGCGAGCTCTGGCTTCGGACGGTCGACTGGGCCCGCTCCAAATCGTTGTCCCCGGAGGTCCGTCCCCGATGGGAGTCCATGGGCGTCCCCCCTGAGGAGGTTGGGCGAATTAGCGTATTCACGTGGCCCGACGGCAAGCCCCTCCGTGTCTTCGTGGACTCACTCTAAGCGCGCCGTACGCCGAGCGGACCTCCTTCAGTGTTCGTCCTCCGGATGCTCGCCCTCCTCGACCGCCGGCACAGGACCGCTTCGCAGCTCCGGATGGCTAATCTTGCCGCCCAGGTTCGCCGTGTAGCCGATGAGCCCCGAGGATAGCAGAGCAACAACAAGGGTCAAAACGACGGCGCCACGCCCGAGCCGCTCTTGCACCCACCCAAGGAGCAACGTCCCGAGGGCGAGCACGCCCGTCGCAATACCGGCTACGAGCGCGTACCAGCCCCACTCCTCGTGCGCCTCGATGGCGTCGTGTGAGACCCCCGCTAAGCCCTCCACGACTTCTTCGGCGGGCTCTCCGGTTAGATAGACGGCGATGGCCGAGAGCCCGGCAACGGCAAGCAGGCCAAGACTCGCTTTCTGGACGTCCTCGGCGCCCCGCCACAGCCCGTAGGCGAGGAGAACAGCCCCAAAAATGAGGCCGAGGAGCGGAATGTGGTTCAGTATCAGGTGAAGATGTGCGGCGCTCATAGGGAGTAGAGGATGGGTAAACAAGGCAGTGTAAAGCCCCCACTCCGGAAAAGTGGACGCTGTAGGGACTTCTCGAATTCAACGGAGAGTAGACGCTTCCGGACCCCGCGTCGTCGCAATCCACCGTCCTCCCAATGAGACGCAAACTGCCTGATCCCTGATCTTAGAGCGCCGTGAGAACCCAGTTAGAGAATAATTAGAATCGACCAATACCCCGCAGGAAAGCCAAGACGATCGAGAGAAGAGCCAATGCTGATCAAAGCAACTGTGTAACTTCGAGAATGCATCCGAGAGACTGATACTTTTCCTCCCATTCCTCCTTGCTCACTTCCTGTGCAGGAACGGACGGATTGTCGGCCACAAGGACGATTCCGTTTCCCTGCAGATTGGTCCGCCGAATGAGAACTCCAGTTGGGGTTCTCAGGAGATAAACCTCACCGTCGACGAGCGAGCCCTCTTCTCCAATCTCTACGAGCACGCGGTCTCCCGGGCGAATGGTGTCGCCCATTGCGTTCCCAGTAAATCGAAATTCACGAAGTCGGAGCGGATCGGCCCCGTACCGCTGCTGAATGAACGACTCGCTCAGGCACGTCACGCCCTCCGTTTCCTTGAGTTGACGGTCCCCGCTTTCGTCCAGCCGGAGGCGCACGACCGGAATGCAATAAAATCGTTCCCCCGACTGTTTGCCTGATTCTCCCTCTGAAGGATCACGGCTGGACGCATGGTCGACGACGAATGCCGTGACAGAATCGGACGGGTTTTCCACAGCACTCTCGACCATCATTTCTCCTTCCCCGGAGAGAAACCAGTTTATATTTATTCCCAGTCGGGATAATCGCTCAAGAACCTTGGAGCCGGGACGGCGGCTTCCGTCGGTGTACTTCGCAAAACTCGACGGTTGCATGCCGAGAGAACGAGCCAACTCGCTCTTATTTCCCTCAAAAAGCGCATCGGCAATCTGACGAAATCGTTTCCCTGTGCCTCCTGTTGACTCTTTACCCATAAGAGTGTATTTTTCACCCAATCATGTGAACAGTCGATGGGTTATGATTGGCCTCCACTGGTTATCTGAAAGCGAAAGCAGACGAGACCGTCTCATTCGAGATGTGACGCACGCCACGAAACTGTCCGATCTGTGAGTTCCCCCTCCCTGAAAACCTTAGTTTTATCCAATCCGGGTCAAATCGCCTTATTATCAACCCGATAAGTCCGTAGAATAGCCTATTGCATACCTATTGCCAAGCAATAAGATCACCCAATCAGCTAATTTTCCCATTTGTATTACCGAAGAGAAGCACGGGCCGATCTAAAGAACAGGCGTCCCGACACCAAAATCCGAGGGATGCGGACACTCGCTCCGAAGGCTTGGAATACATCTTGGAGCTTCTCAAAGCGTCCGAATCGGTGTCTTTTTTCTTCTCCTCAGGTGCTGACATGCTCAAAACCATTCCGGTGATCAATAACAAAGGAGGTGTGGGAAAGACCACGACGACCGTCAACGTAGCGGCGGGGCTGGCGCGGCGCGGTCGGCGCGTTCTGGTCGTAGACCTGGACAGTCAAGGGTCGGCCTCGCTCTGTTTCGGCGTCGATCACGACGACCTTACCCCGTCCACGGCAGAGGTCCTCTACGGAGACCTGCCCATCGAGGAGGCCATCCGCCCTACACACCGCGAGAAAATAGACCTAATCACCGGCTCGCTGGAACTCGCCAACGCCGACGTACGCCTCAAACAGCGCAAGAACGGACAACACCGGCTCGCCGAGGTCCTCTCCGAAATAGAGGACGACTACCAAACGATTCTCATCGACTGTGCCCCCTCTACCTCCATCCTATCGGTCTGTTCGTTGGTCGCGGCGGACGCGTTCATCATTCCGGTAACCCCCTCCTACCTCTCCCTTGAAGGCGTCGTGAGCCTGGGTGAGGTCGTGCGACGCGTCCGGCGCGGCATCGGCGAGGCGGCCCCCATTCTTGGGCTCGTGCTCACGATGGTCGATCACGACCAGGAAGAGGTTCCAGACTCCATTCAGCGGCTGCGGGAGCACTACGGCGGGAAGGTCTTCGATACTGAAATCCGGCGAGACCCGAAACTCGACGAGGCGCACAGTCGCAACCGCGACATTTTCCAGTACGCCCCCGATTCCCGGGGCGCTAAGGATTACGGCCAGTTGCTCGACGAAATCGAACGGCGCCTCCAGCGGTACGGGGCCGTCTACGGGAGCCTAATGAACGGAACCGCGAATGGAGCGGAAAAGACAACGAGCGTCCCCTCTGCCTGACATCTGCCTCTTTCCTCCGATTTCCAGCGACCAATTTGACCCAGCATGAGCGTGTTCGGTTCTCGGGACGACGATCCGCTTCTCCAAGACGATCCATTTGCTCCTCCTTCAAACGCTTCCTCCACCTCGCCCTCCTCCGAGGTGCCCACAGATCCCGACACGGATCCGCCCGAAGCCCCTTCCGAGGGTCACTCTGTCTTTGACGACCGGGAAAAGCACCGCGTGATCTGTTCGAAAGAACAGGCCGTCGAGGGTAAGCTCGACAAACTCAATGCGTCGCTGAAGCAAGGATGGATCTTCGATTCCATTGAATTTCGACCGGCCTCCTCCTCGCTCGTGTTTGTCCTCCAACGGTCCACCTCTGAGGTCTGATCAACATCACACTCTCCCCGGGCCCCCACCAAGGGATCGGCAGAAGTGTGCCCGAAATGCCTGCGTTCCAATACCGTGCTCATTCAACCAGACTCCCATCCTCCCTATGTCCACTGTCGAACAGATTGACTCCATCTTGCAGAACATCGAGAACGAAGTCCCGAGCGTGGAAGGGGCCGTAATTGCCTCCCGAGACGGGTTCGTCATCACGCACACCCTGACGGGTGAAGACGCCGAAGAAATTGCCGCCATGGTGGCCACGACCACCGGCGTGAGCGAGCGGATGGCGGCCACCCTGTCGGCGGGCGAGGTCGAAGAAACGAGCATCTCGGCCGCCGAGCGCAGCGTCTTTCTGTACCGGGCCGGGGAGGAGGGCGTCCTTGCCCTCATCGCCGGGGAGGACGCCAACGTGGGGATGATCAACTTGCAGGCCCGTCGATCGACCGACAAGATCGAGTCCCTCCTCGCGGATCCTTCCACGGCTGCAGCTTGAATCGTCGCCAAACAGGGACCGAACGCCCATGTCCAAACTCAAGATTGTGGTTACCGGCCCGGTCTGTGCGGGGAAGACGACCTTCATCCACTCCCTTGCCGAGAGTCCGCCCGCGACTACAGAGCAAAGAGTCCGAAACCCGAGCGACAAATCCAAAACGACCGTCGCTCTCGATTTCGGACGCGCAACCATTGGCGGCCACCCCGTGAACTTGTTCGGCACACCCGGCCAGGCACGGTTCCACTACATGCGCGAGATTCTCGTGGACGGGACAGACGGCCTCGTGCTGCTCGTCCCCAGCGACCAGAAGAACGCGATTGAGAAAACGCAGGAGCTCATGATGCCCCTCACGGCAAGAATGGACTCTCCTATCGTGGTCGGGATCACGCGAACGGACCTCGCGCAACGCCCCATCCACGAAAAAATCCAGCAGAGCTATGGCTCTCGGGCTCTAGAGATCAAGCAGATTGATGCACGAGAGGAGGATCACTGCCGGTACCTGGTGACGACCCTCATTAACCAGGGGTAGCCCCCAACCCGATTTCTCTCTGATTCCTCTTTTCTGTCCTCTACTCATCAACCCCATTCCTGAACTCATGGAAGACTACGGAGAACGAAAAAGCTGGTCTGTTGAAGACGACGACATTCTCGACGAACTTGCCGAAATGATGGAGCTCACTGACGATGAAAAAGAGCTCCTGGGGAATCTGCAAAACGCGGCCGAGGCGCAGGCCGACGCGATGACCGACGACTTCTACGGCCGGCTCATGGCCCACGAAAACACGGCCGAATATTTTGAGGGACTTGACACGGACGAACACGACTTCGTGGCGCCGTGGTTCGTCGATCTGTTCAGCGGGAACTACGACGCGGACTACGTCAAACAGCGCCTCAAAATCGGGAAAATCCACGTCCAGATTGGCCTGCCGGTCCGCTACCCCCTGTCGATGATCGACGTCATTATGGAGCACGGTGAGGAGGTAACTACTCAAAGCAGCGACCCGGAAAAGGCACGCGAGGCATTTCAGAAGCTTCTGTCCCTCGACATTGCCATTTTCAACCAGGCCTACGAGAATCGGCAGCTCGAACACCTGGCCGATCTGGTGGGGGGCGAGCGCCTGGCCCGTCGACTGCTCACGGGCGGCGCTTCCGACTAGCGGGCAGACTCGGGGGATTCCCCCGTTCGCCCCACTGCTCTCTGTCTCTCGAGCCCAATCTCTCTTCCATCAATGGCCGACATTCAGGCGTTTCTCGACAAGGCAATGGCGATCGACGGGGCCATTGGCGTGGCCCTGGTCGACCTCGAGTCCGGCATGTGTCTGGGCACACAGGCGGGGGGCACGCTGGACATGGAACTGGCCGGCGCCAGCAGCACCCAGATCGTCCAGGCCAAGAAGAACGTGATCGAGCAACTAGATCTCGACACAGCCCCCAGAGAGGTCCTGCTCACGATGGCGGATCAGTACCACCTGATCCATCTCTTCCACGAGAACGACGACATCTTCTCGTATCTCATCCTCGACGCAGAGGCGTGCAGCCTTGCCCTCGCTCGCACGCAACTGCGGTCGATTGACCAGGACCTATCGCTCGATTCAGTGGATCCCCCGAACGAGGAAATCGCACTCAATCCCTGACAATGTCCTGGGGGATTCTTCTGCCCCCCATTCCCGCGGTTCTCCTTGATGGAACCGGCCCCTCTATCCAGAAACAAACTGAGCACCATCTGGCGCTGCCTCCCGGTACGGGGCAACGCCTACAAGTTGTACGGTCAACGATGACTCTTCTCGGAGCGACTGCCTCCAAACAGGACAAGGAGGAGGATATCCCTTCCCCTTCGGCATCCGTCCCTTCTGCGAGCAAACGCAGCCGCGAGCGGGCGTCAGGCGAGCGTTTCCGAAAAACGTACCGGGCCCTCCTGGACTGTGCCCCCGACGCGATCTTTATCGCAGACAGCGAATCGGGCCGAATCCTCGAAGCCAACCGGGCCGCCGCCGCTCTCCTCGACACGTCGGTCGACGATATTGTCGGTCGGCACCAGTCGGAACTCCATCCGTCTGGCGAAGAAGACAAGTACCAGGCGCATTTTGAAGGCCACAAAGAAGCAGCGGAGGCCGGACCAGCGACCCAGAGCACCCTCCACAATGGGTCCCCCATCTACGTCGAGACCGACAACGGCCGCCGTGTCCCGGTCGAGATCAACGCCTCCTTCGTCGACCTGAAGGACACGACCCTCTTCGTGGGGGTCTTTCGCGACATCGCCGAACGCAATCGGCGCGAGCGCGAGCTGAAAGCGGCCAAGCAGGAAGCCGAGGAAGCCAGCCAACTCAAGTCCAACCTGCTGGCCAACGTGAGCCACGAAATTCGGACCCCGCTTACGTCGATTATCGGATTCTCCAAAATCCTAACCCAGATGCTGGAGGGCGAACCAGAGGATCATGCAGAGACCATCTATCGCGCCGGTCAGCACCTCATGAAGACGGTTCAGTCGATTCTGGAACTCTCGAAACTCGAGTCCAGCGTTGAGGGTCTGGAGCGGCGAACGGTCTCCCTCAATCAGGTCGCCGAGTGGGCGGTTGAACTCCTTGAAATACAAGCTGAGGAAAAGAACATTGCCCTGAAGATCCAGGCCCCCGACGGATCGGTTGAAGCCTCGGCGAACCGAGAAGCCCTGAATCGCATTGCCGAGAATCTCCTGGAGAACGCGATCAAGTTTACCCCAAACGGGGGACGGGTAACGGTCCGCGTACGGGCCGAAGACGAGGCCCTTTTTGAGGTTGAAGACACCGGAATCGGCATGGATCCCGAAACAGTGTCAGACATGTTTGAGGCCTTCAGGCAGGGGTCAGACGGACCCGACCGTGAATACGAGGGAAGTGGACTCGGGCTCTCAATCGTCCGAGAACTCCTTCATCTGCTTGAAGGAGAAGTTGAGGTTGAAAGCCGAAAAGGCGAGGGAACCCGCTTCACCGTTCGGTTGCCTTTGCCCGACCCCATCGACGGCTCGTCGCCGTCGTAACCGTGTCCTCCCCCGCCGGCCCTCACTGCTCCGTGTCGAGAGGGCGTTCGTCCTCGGCGGGCTCGTATCCGATTCTCTCGTCCTCACTTGGGGGATGGTAGGGATGGGATGACGCTCCGTCCGGTAGTTCCTCCAGTTCTCCAAGCGCCTTTAGAAGATTGCAGGACGTGGAGAGAGAGGCAAGGCTGTTCTGAATCTCCTCTTGGACGTGTCGTAGGAGCCGATCGTGCAGGGCCTCTCGGTCTTCAACGAGATCCGGGTGAACATAGCGGTAGAGAATACTCTCGTGCTCCCCCTCGGAATCGTAGTGATCCGCGAGTATAACGGGAATAGGAGCCCCATGGGGCACGGCAAACTGAAGCCCAACGACGTCGCACTCGTACACGCGCCACCCCTCTCGTTCGGCCTCGCGCCCAGCCTTAGAAGACGGGACTTCCCAGGCAAGACGCACGTTTTCGAGGTGCCCACAGTCGTCCCCGAAAATCATTTCACAGAGCGTCTCCACCTCCTCACACGCTTCGACGGGCACATCGAGGGCAGAAACCCGCTCAGCGAGGGTACTCCTCGTAGGGCTGTTCGACATAAACGGAGAGTTTCTATCAAAGATGATTCAGTGGTATTCAGACTCGCAGTCCCTTCCTGTACACAAAGGTCGATTTCAATCTCCTAACCTAGCATCTATTCGTGGAGTCGTTTTCAGAATTCAGTTTCGCTCCCCGTCGCTTCAACCTTGATAAATTTTGGACGATCTGAGTGTCCATGCCCTCTGAGCATGCGAAAATGGCACATTGCTGCGGTGCATGCCAACTCCCTAAAGAATACAATCCGGCCGATTAGAATGAGGCGGTACAGTTTTTTCGATCCTCAGCTCGACACGTGTAGAGTGCAAAAACGACTCTACCAAAAACGCTACACGAGCCTCAGCTACTTCGGGAAATCATTTCTAGAAGCTCATCGGCCTTCGGGTTAAAGGGGGTATAGACGTACGTGCGTTCACACACTCACACCTCCACTAATAGACACTTCCGGAGCTGAAATAACATCCGTCATCCGTCTTGTAACCGCTTTTCCTCCATCTGGAGAGTGCGAGCGCCGCTGCAACGATCAAGAAGAGCTTCCCCCTCTGCGTGGGCCTGCCTCCTCGGTCCAGGTCATTCGGGCACGCGACCTCCAGCGGTCCCCTGTCGGCATGGGGTAACACCTGCGGCCGTATACGGATTGGGGAACTACTTCACATCGCCACTTCCTGAGGAGCTGACGCCAGCACCTTAAGTGCACTAGGTCCAGTCAGAAGATACTAATTAGTGATTTTTTTCATCCAAACGGAAAAACGATGTGGGGGAAGATTGGGGATCCGGGAGGGGAATGAAAGAAGCACTCGGACCACGTCACTCGCAGTATATCCCGGACCCAACCAC
>Ga0102931_1001945_pt1 | contig 10293 bp, 11 predicted proteins | sample SalPonR1_C_D1_MG_FD_79282 | JGI IMG/M metagenome (GOLD analysis project Ga0102931, IMG submission 79282) | Salt pond soil microbial communities from South San Francisco under conditions of wetland restoration - Salt Pond MetaG R1_C_D1_MG | ecosystem: Environmental > Aquatic > Marine > Intertidal... | reverse complement strand
TTCAGTTCATATTCTTCAAGCGGTAGTTGCTTCAAAAAGGGTGCAGAGGCCGCCATGGGGTGGATCGCCGAACAGATATCATGCAGGTAGCCTGGGCTGATTAACTCCTTCGTACGCATACCACCGCCAACCGTATTAGAAGCCTCAAATATTTTTACGGAAAACCCTTCAAGAGTCAATCGAATGCCGGCTGCAAGCCCGTTGGGGCCGGAACCAACAATTAGAGCGTCGTAAGATGAATTTATTGCTGCCAAGTGACATATCTATTTCTTATGAGGTCAGGCCAAAAGATACAAATGATTCATCAAAGCTGAATATCATTTATCGGTGTTCTCAGTTTCGTATGTCAGGGTGTTCATTCCTGCTTAATGTAATTCGTACTTTTCTACATGGTTCAAATTAAATGAACTGAACTTGATATATTTATGGAATCATTACATTCATTATACTAAACAAATTCTCTGCCAGAACCTGTTTTAAAAACTAGAATGAAACAACATCCCGAAAAGAAGGAATCTGGAAAACCACGAAAATCTCCCAAAAGTGAACATCAAATTCACAGTTATTTTAACCTGGTTTTGCTGGTCATATTGACTATAGAATGGGGATATCTTCTCTATGATCAACAATGGCTTTCTCTCTTTCTTGTATCTTTGATCATAACCAGTCTTCTCGCACCTGTCCTTTTTAAAAATAAAATGGACCTCGAGCTGCCGGCCGAATTTCATTTTATGGCAGTTCTATTTGTTTTTGCAGCGCTATACCTTGGGGAGATTCAGGAATTTTATCGTCTAATTTGGTGGTGGGACATTGCTTTGCATACAACAGCCGGTCTAATGATGGGAATTGTTGGATTTTTGTTGGTCTATATTTTGAATGAAAGTAAAAATGTAGAACTTCAAATGAGTGCCGTGTTCATTGCTCTTTTTGCATTTATGTTTGCAGTTACAATCGGTACAATCTGGGAAATCTTTGAATTTGCCATGGATCAACTTTTCGGATTTAACATGCAGAAAGAGATGTTGGGTGATCCTTCTGGTTTAACCGATACAATGTGGGATATAATTGTGAATGCATTTGGTGCCCTGATTATTTGTATCAATGGTTGGTGGTATCTGAAGAAAAGACAAGATTTTTTTATTAGGTCCCTCATTCAAAAGTTTATTGAAAGGAATCCGTCTTGGTTTCGCAGATAAGTTTTAAAAAATTACCATAACAGTTGCATTTTAAATCTCGATCGAATAGTTTCCCTGACCATGAAATATAGTTCAACACATAACAACTGGTGGTGGCACGGTCAAACAAACCTGGCAGTGGAATCACTATGATCTGAACTATATTTAAAAAGATTTTTCAAAACCCACTGCAGTATTCTGGAGTGGGTTTTTTTATTTTTGAGATTTATGACATTTGAAACATTTTCAAACTTAGCAAAAAATTATACGGCAATCCCGGTTTCCCGGCGAATGCTGGCCGATATTTTAACCCCGGTCTCTTTGTTTCTTTCCATTCGTGAGGGTGCCAGCTATCCGTTTCTGTTGGAATCGGTTGAGGGTGGTGAAAATTTAGCACGATATTCGTTTATCGGCTGTAATCCCTACCAGGTGTTACGTGTGGATGATAAAGGGGTGAGATTGATTGATCCAAATGAGGGGACTGATGTTCTTGACGAATCGTACTTTAAAGCTTTAGATCGCTTGATTCATCAACACTCTGAACCAAAGCTGCCCGAACTTCCGCGGCTGACCGGTGGGGCGGTTGGGTTTTCTTCCTATGATACCGTACGCGAAGTTGAGTACCTGCCCGATATTCCGAGTGATGATCTGTACACACCCGAAGCGATCTGGTCATTCTATGATGAGGTGTACGCTTTCGATCATGTAAAGCAGCAGATCGTTTTGATGAAAACCGTTTTTATCGATGAGGAAACCGATCTGTGTGAAGCGTATTATTCGGCAACTGAATCATTGGATCGAATGGAAAAAACAGCTGTCCGCCAGGTAAGGCAGGGCGGTTCCTTTAACCTGGATGCCGAGCATCTCTCCAGCAACATGGAGCAGGATAAGTTTCACTCCATGGTGGAGAAGGGCAAGGAATATATCTATGAAGGTGATATTTTCCAGGTGGTTCTGTCCCAGCGATTTGAAGTTCCATTCGAAGGAGACAGTTTTACACTCTATCGTGCACTGCGGATGGTGAATCCGTCTCCTTACCTGTTTTATCTCGACTTCGAAGGATTTTCTCTTGTCGGCTCTTCTCCGGAAGTATTGGTTCGCGTGACTGATACGGAAGTGAGATTACTGCCTATTGCCGGAACGCGTCCTCGAGGTAAAACTCATGAAGAGGATTTGGCGCTTGAAGAAGATCTCAAACAAGATCCGAAAGAGATTGCGGAGCATATCATGCTGGTAGATTTGGGACGGAATGATCTTTCTCGCGTCTCAAAATCAGGAACGGTTCACCTGGAACGGAACCAGAGTATAGAGCGATTTTCACATGTGATGCATATTGTCTCGGATGTGGTTGGAGAGATCGCAGAAAACAAAAATTCGGTCGATGCACTGATGCAATGTTTCCCGGCCGGGACGGTCAGCGGCGCACCAAAAATCCGGGCGATGGAGATCATAGACGAGCTCGAACCGACTAAACGAGGACCTTATGCCGGGGCCGTTGGTTATTTCGATTTCTCAGGGAATATGGATACCTGCATTGCCATTCGCACGATGCTGGTCACAGATAATCGAGTGTTCATCCAGGCAGGTGCAGGAATTGTAGCCGACAGCGATCCGCAAAAAGAATTTGAAGAAACCAAGAACAAAGCCGGCGCCCTTGTTGAAGCACTCAGCGTAGCACTCGAAATCACAACTTAGAAACTGAAAAAAGGCCGGTGCAAGCGTCTCACTTGTGCATTGATAAATCACTACTTAATGACTCGCGCAAGATAGTAACTTGTGTGATTTAGAAATCAGCCACAAACTGATCGAAGGGGATGATCCCCGGAATGAAATTTTAAAGTAAAATTTGATAAATAAACGAAGTACCACCATCAAAACATGAGCAAAAAGAAAACAATCTTATCGGGCATTCAACCCTCAGGAAAACTTCATATCGGGAACTATTTTGGAGCGATGCGCCAGCATATTCACATGCAGGAGGAGGGAGATGCCTTCTATTTTCTTGCCAATTATCATACACTTACCTCCATAAATGATGGAGAAAAGCTCAAAGAATATACGCTGGACGTTGTATTAGATTACCTTGCACTGGGGCTGGATCCCAAAAAATGCACGTTCTTTGCGCAATCTGATGTACCTCAAACAACAGAGTTGGCATGGATTTTAGGAACCGTGACCCCTGTTTCGCTGATGGAAAAAGGAGTCTCTTATAAAGACAAAGTTGCACAGGGCCTTAAACCAAATATTGGTTTGTTCAGTTATCCCATTTTGCAGGCTGCGGATATTTTGATCTATCATTCTGACCTGGTTCCGGTTGGGGAGGATCAAAAGCAGAATATAGAAATTTGTCGCGATCTTGCCGGAAAATTGAATCGGGCCTATGATGAAGAACTGCTCAAAATTCCTGAAGAATATATCGTAAAAAGTGTAGCAGTTGTACCCGGAATTGACGGTCAAAAAATGAGTAAATCGTATGATAATACTATCCGGATTTTTGATGAAGGGAAGTCCCTAAAGAAACGGGTGATGTCCATTCAAACTGATTCAACACCGCTTGAAGATCCGAAAGATCCTGAGACTTGTAACGTTTTTGCATTGATCAAACTCTTTGCTGATGAAGATCAGAAGAGTCAGATTGCCGAAAAGTATCGGGCAGGTGGATATGGATATGGTCACGCCAAAAAGGAACTGTTGGGAATGATAACGGATTACTTTGCTGAGGCCCGTGAAAAGCGAAAAGAATTAGAAAAGGATATGGATTACGTCCACGACGTATTGAAAGAAGGCGGAAAAAAAGCCCGTGAACGAGCGGAAACCGTTATGGAACCGATAAGAGCAGCAACTGGACTTTATAGAAGTTTTTAATGATTAGTAGTAAGTATTGAGTAGCAAGTAGTAAGATTTTCGCTATTCTCAATACTTACTAATATAGAATTAGTTTTGTGAAAGCTTTTTGATGAATGAGTAAAGCATTTTTTGAATTTCAGTTAAATCATTGTTGAACTTATTATAATTCGAATCGTCTAAATAATTTAATTCTTTTGATATAATAAGTTGAGTTTCCAGCTCAAATGAAGAACCATATGCGATATTTAAAAATCTTGAAAAATCTTTGTCTGAATTTCTGCCGGCACCCTCTGCAATGTTCGAACTGATTGAAATTACAGATCTTCTGATTTGTGAGGTAAGACCATATAGTTCATGTTTGGGATAATTTTGAGTCGCCATATATACAGATGTAGCTATTTCAACAGATTTTTTCCAGACGGTAAGTTCTTTATAATTATGCATTTTACTTTTTGATTTATTGATGGTTAGTTCTATCTATATGAACCAATTTTCTCGACTTCCTTACAAAAAATCTCAATACTCACTACTTGATACTCGATACTAAATGATACTGATAATCGACAATTACGACTCCTTCACCTATAACCTGGTTCACATTGTGGCGACGGAAACGGACGATTACAAAGTGATTCGCAACGATGCGATGACCGTGGAGGAAGTCCGCGAATTGAATCCGGATAAAATTCTTATCTCGCCCGGACCCGGACGACCGGAAGATGCAGGCATCACCGAAGAACTTATTGATACACTTGGATCTGAAATTCCCGTCCTGGGAGTCTGTCTTGGACACCAGGCAATTGGAGATGTGTTCGGTGCAAAAGTGGTTTACGCACCCACTTTGATGCATGGAAAAACATCGGAGATTTATCATGACGGGAAATCCGTTTTTGATGGAATTGAGGATGGATTTACGGCTACTCGATATCATTCGCTGGTTTTAGATCCAGTTACGATTCCTGAGGTACTTGAGGTTACAGCCAAGACAGATGACGGCGTGATTATGGGAGTTCGACACAAATCCTACCCTATCGAAGGTATTCAGTTTCACCCTGAAAGTATTTTGACAACTGAAGGTCCAAAGATCGTAAAGAACTGGCTGAAGATGAGCTATCAAAAAGTCAAAGTTTAAAACAATTAAATATTGTGAGTAAAACATTTACAGAAATACTCGAAAAAATTTCTAATCATGAACATCTTCCGGCTGATGAAGCCTCAGCAGCAATGCGGCTTATTTTGCATGGAGAAATTTCCAACGAGGAGATCGCCGCATTTTTGATGGGAATGAGGATGAAAGGGGAGACCGTGATAGAGTTAACCTCTTTTGTAAAAGAGATGCGTGAAGCCGCAGTTCCTGTTGAAGTTGATACGACAAATGCCGTGGATCTTTGTGGAACCGGGGGTGATAAATCCGGAACGTTTAATATCTCCACAACCGCCATGTTTATTGTAGCAGGAGCAGGTGTGCCGGTTTTAAAACATGGAAATCGAAGTGTATCCAGTAAAAGTGGTAGTTATGATGTTTTGGAATCTCTTGGAGTGGTTCCGAATCTGCAGAAAGAGCAGGTTGAAGAACTGTTTAATAAGACCGGAATGGCGTTCATGTTTGCCCCCAATTTCCATCCGGCAATGAAACATGTGATGCCGGCGCGCAGATCTCTGAAGATGAGAACCTTTTTTAATATCCTCGGTCCGCTGGTCAATCCGGCGAATGTAAATTGCCAGGTGATTGGAGCTTTCAATAAAGAGACAGCTCAAAAAATGATCCAAATCCTGGGTAATCTTCAAACAGAAAATGCCTACACCGTAAACGCTCACGATGGTTTGGATGAAGTCAGCACCACATCACAAAGTGAAATTTTTGAACTCAAAACGTATCTCAGCGGCGATTCTGTAACTTTTGACCCGATCTCTCTTGGGTATGAAAAGACAGATCACAAATCTTTGTTGGGTGGAGATGCGAAGAAAAATGCTGAGATTATGCTCAGCATTTTGGATGGAACATCAACCCGGGCTCAACGTGATATCGTAGAATTGAATGCAACATTTGCAATTCGAGCTTCTAATATCACTGATGATCTGAATGAAGCGAAGGAGATGGCTGCTGAAAGCATCGATTCAGGGAAAGCCCGAAAGAAACTGGGTCAATTTATCAAAGAATCTCAAACGATTGCAGATCAATAAGTATGGCAGATATACTTGAAAAAATAGCCAATCAAACCCGTGAGGATCTTATAAAGAGAAAACGGGAGATCTCGTTTCGGGATCTGGAATCACTGAAAGGCTATGAGAAGGACAGGCTCAACTTTGCGGAAGCATTAAGGAGCGACTCCGTTTCTATTATTGCTGAAATAAAAAAAGCTTCACCTTCAAAAGGAGTGATTCGGGCTGACTTTGATGCTCTGAATATAGCGGATGACTATATCGAAAATGGTGCCTCAGCGATTTCCATTTTGACAGACGAACCCTTCTTCCAGGGATCCCTCAAATATCTTGAACAGGTTTCGGGCATTTCTCCTATCCCATTGTTGCGCAAAGATTTTATTATTGATCCATATCAGGTAAAAGAAGCCAAAGCATACGGAGCTGATGCCGTACTTTTGATTGTTACGATGTATGAAGGGAATCAGCTGTCTGAGCTTATTGCAGCAGCAAATGAATTTGGAATTCAGGCATTAGTAGAATGTTATGAGCAGGAAGAAGTTGAAAACTTAGATTGGGATGAGGTCCAAATTTTGGGTGTCAATAATCGCGACTTGAAGAAGTTTGAAGTGGATCTCCATCGTGGAATTGAACTGCTGGGAATGGCTCCGGATGAAGTTGTTACCGTTTCTGAAAGCGGAATTCACAAACCGGAAGATTTGATGAAACTGTATAAGCATAACATTCATTCAGCTCTTATAGGCGAATATTTTATGACGCAACCTGATATTGGCGATGGATTGAAAAGATTCATCGATGAATTTGAAGAGTTGAAAGCGAAAAGTAGATTTACGGAAGAGGAAGCTTGATTTATGAGTCAAAAAGTTGACACCAGAACGAAGGTTAAAATTTGTGGTATCACAACACTGGAGGATGCTCGGTTTGTAGCCGGAGCACTCGCTGATTACCTTGGATTTATCTTTTACGATGAAAGCCCTCGGTACATTGAACCGGCAAAAGCCGGAGCCATCATCAATTGGATTGAAGGGCCTCAAAAAGTGGGAGTTTTTGTGAACCAGGCGTTAGACGATGTTAATGATATCGCCACACAAACCGGAATCGACCTCGTTCAACTTCACGGAGATGAATCTCCCGGTTATTGTGATATGATCAATTTCCCGATTATTAAAGCATTTCATATCACCTCAGAAACAGAGCCGGATGAACTGGCTTCAGATATAGAACTCTACAAGAATTCAGCCGATTACTTTCTGTTTGATACCAAAATCGACGGACTCTACGGTGGAACGGGTCAAACATTTGATTGGTCACTATTAGAAAATCTCTCAATGGGTAAACCATTTTTTCTCTCGGGAGGATTAAATGCAGGTAACGTTCAGCAAGCGATCGAAAAATTATCTCCGGATGTTGTTGACTTGTCCAGCGGATTGGAAGAATCGCCCGGCTTAAAGGATTTTGATAAGATTGAAGAATTTTTTGATGTGATGAGGAGGGTGTGAGTTGGGGAGTTCTGAGTTTCTTAGTTGGTGAGTATTATATTCAAAGAGATGTTAACTCAAAGACTCACAAACTAATCAACTCAAAAACTAACTCAATGGAAAGTAACTATCACTTTAAATTTGAAGAATTACAGATGTACCAGAAAGCATTAGATTTTGCAGATGTTGTGAATGGTCAAATTAAATCATATCCAAAACACGAAAAGTATCAATTGGCTTCTCAATTTATAAGAGCGGCAGATTCTATTGCTCTCAATATCGTTGAAGGTTCAGCCAGCACTCGTGCCAATTTTAATCGGTACTTACAGATAGCCTGGGATAGTGCTCATGAATGTGTGGTTTGCAGTACAAAATCAAGGCGCAGAGGATATATTTTAGATGAAGTTGATGAAGAAAACCGAGCAGCTGTTACGGAGTTGCCAAAGATGATTACTTCCTATAAAAAATATTTAAAGAAAAAAATGAAAACATGAGTTTATATGTGAGTGAGTTCTGAGTTGTTGTGGTTTCTTATTCCTTTCAACTCGTGAAACTCATCAACTCAATAACTCAGAACTCAAATACTATGAAATACACAGCACCAACTAAAACAGGGTATTTTGGCGAATATGGGGGGAAGTTTGTCCCCGAAATTTTGATTCCGGCTATTGAAGAGTTGGAAATTGCCTACGAAGAAACGCAGAATGATCCGGTTTTTCAGAAAGAGTACCATGATCTTCTTCAAGAGTACGTGGGGCGTCCGACGAAATTAACATATGCTAATCGTTTGACTGAGCACTATGGACGGGGAAAAATTTATCTCAAGCGAGAGGATTTGTGTCATACCGGGGCTCATAAAATCAACAATGCAATTGGACAGCTTTTACTTGCACGAAAGATGGGGAAAAGCCGAATTATTGCAGAAACCGGGGCGGGTCAGCACGGTGTTGCAACCGCTACTGCATGTGCTAAGTTTGGTTTCCATTGTGTGATCTACATGGGCGCTGAGGATATGGAACGCCAGAAATTAAATGTGGATCGTATGCAGCTTTTGGGTGCTGAAGTTCGTGAGGTCACAAGCGGCTCACAGACACTAAAAGACGCTACAAACGAAGCGATTCGCGACTGGGTAACCAATGTTGATGACACATTTTATATCATCGGTTCGGTCGTTGGGCCGCATCCATATCCCATGATGACACGAAATTTTCATCGTGTGATTGGGGAGGAGACGAAGGACCAGTTGAAGAAAGAGGAAGGTCGTTTGCCGAATTATCTGTTGGCTTGTGTTGGTGGCGGCAGTAACGCAATAGGCTTTTTCTATCCGTTTCTTGAAGATGAGGATGTAAAAATGATTGGAATTGAAGCCGCCGGCCTTGGAGCAGATACCGATCAAACGGCAGCTACTCTCACCAAGGGTACGCGAGGTGTTTTGCACGGCTCACTCAGTTATCTTCTGCAAAGTGATGAGGGGCAGATTCAACTGGCGCATTCCATCAGTGCAGGATTGGACTACCCCGGAATCGGACCAGAACATTCATATCTCTATGATACCAATCGGGTTCATTATTTTGGTGTTACGGACTCTGAAGCGATGGCTGCAGTAAAACTGTTGTCCATAAAAGAGGGAATTATACCGGCTATAGAGACTGCGCACGCTTTAGCTTATCTCGATAAACTGATGCCGGTTACTCAAGAAGACGATATTGTGGTAGTGAACTGTTCTGGCCGTGGTGATAAAGACATGAAAACAATATCCGAATGGTTCTCCGAGTAGAAATGGGGCCAAGTAAATACTTGCGGTTTGAAGATTCCCGAACGATTCAATTAAGTTTCAATTTGGTTTTACGGGACCTTAGAAAGGCTTTGTATAATCTGTTTTAGAAACATTGAACTAAAAAAATTTCCATTTCAATGGTATACTGATCAAGAGAAGTTATGGAAGGTTCATAATTGCAGCAGAAGAGTTATTATTATATCCGAATAAACAGTTGATATGCTTTCCGTTAATCCTCGAAAATATTTTGAGAGCAAATCAACTTTTGCAATAATTTTAAAAATTGTTTTAGTATTTAAAATTTTATAATTAGGTGTTGAAAACGTTTGCATGTCAAGTGTTAATCAGGCTGATGTAGCTCGTCGAAGAACTGTGTAGCCGGGGCCAGAAACCCGTGGTGGAAATTATCAGCGGTGAAGTTACTCTCGATTATTCTTGATAAATGTAGCCGCGAGTCTTACAGTGAATCCAATTGATGAGTAACGCTGAAACGAATGGATCAACTTAGTTAACGAGTCCGGGAAAAGCACGTCTTCAAGAAACATTGGATTAAATCGATGAAGATTTCTTGTTCAGGACTATTTTGGCTGAACAGGTGACGAGAACTTATCGAGTAGATCCAGAAGATCTCCATAAATCCCCGGTAATTAACTACTTTATGTATATTCTAACACAAACAACAATTGTCTTTGGAAAAGCCGAGATTTCCGGGTTCTTTTTTAATCTATCTATCTGCCCATTATGAAAACCAATATGAGCACAGCGATTACGTCTCATTCTAGCATCCTATGTATTTTTTCCCTATTAATTGTATTGCCTGCAACCATTAATGCTCAAACAGAAGAGGTAGTTG